>Ga0247834_1000050_pt1 | contig 178344 bp, 184 predicted proteins | sample LaCruzMarch2015__8_FD_187118 | JGI IMG/M metagenome (GOLD analysis project Ga0247834, IMG submission 187118) | Freshwater microbial communities from meromictic Lake La Cruz, Castile-La Mancha, Spain - LaCruzMarch2015_12m | ecosystem: Environmental > Aquatic > Freshwater > Lake | place: Spain...
TCATCTTGCTATAATATCGGCTTATTCCTCGATAGCTCAGTTGGTAGAGCGCCGGACTGTTAATCCGTAGGTCCCTGGTTCGAGCCCAGGTCGAGGAGCCAAATAAGTAAAGCCCCTAGAGCAATCTAGGGGCTTTTTCTTTATGACGGGTTAACCAGTGATGACATCAAGAACTTTCCAGCGCTCAAATAAAAATGAATGCGTTGCAAAGCTTTAGGCAACATTTATCCCCTATTGATAAATTTCAGTTCCATGGTAATCGCCCCCTAGATCCAAAGTAATCAGAAGTAGAATTTTCTCAATTAGAGGAGTTCACTATGCGGGTAGAGATACCAGCAGATGTCTGCATATACGATGGTGTAGTGAAAAATAGCAGGCAATCTGAGGTTGATATATATTAATATAATTTTTAGATCAAGAGCAATAAGGGTCTAGTGTTGATATCAAAGCTACTCGCTTTGCTTGTTAGCGATCTTGCTGCTAACTGTGCTACATTGACACAATCTCAAAAGGTCTTTTCAATGGACTTATTTAAACCTGTTTCCTCCTTCGTCGGCATTTTCATTATGATGATTGTGGCAACACTTTGGTTGCGACGCCAAGATATCATTAATCAGAAGCATCTCCCAATCATTTCCAAGATGATTGTGGATCTAGTCTACCCAGCACTGATTTTTTCAGTAGTTGCGCAAAGTGATCTGCACATTAACTATATTTTGTCCGCAATGTCGATCAATGCTGCTTTACTGATTGTTGGTTTGCTGATGGGTCTATTAGGAAAATACGTTTTTCGGTTTAATAACGCTAGCTTGATGGCCTTTATTTTGGCTGGCACATTTAGTGGAACTTCGCTCATTGGTAGCGCTTTATTAAAAGTAGTCTACCAAGATCAACCTGCCATTATTTCCATGGGGGTCGTCATTGCGCAGTTTAGCCATGGTTTGCTAATCAATACAGTAGGAATATTTATTGGTATTCACTATTGCTCCTTTGGCGAGAAAATACCCTTCTCACGCCAAGTAAAGCAATTCTTAATCAGTAAGCCCATGCTCGCACTTACTATAGGACTGGCCTGGAATCTACTGCAGTTCCCTACTACCGGCTACTTGCCAATTACTTTATTTGGAGGCCTCACAATGATTGGCTCAGCCTTGCCATTTTTATCGGCTATGGCAACGGGATTAGCATTCGAATCTTTCAAGATGAGGGGTATGTTCTGGATACTTTTATCAGTTGCCTTTGCGCAGTTGTTAGTAGAACCCACGATTTCGCATAAATTAACCGAGATTTTAGATTTACCGCTATTAGACAGGCAGGTTGGTTTGTTACTTTCTGCGCTGCCCGCCTCTCCATTGGCAGTAGTTATCTGTGCTCGTTATGGCGGCAATACATCTTTAGCTAGTGCGATGGTTTTATTTACTTGTTTCATAAGCATTATTTCACTGCCAATCACTGCATTGTTTTCCGGATAGCCCACTAACAGAATTGTCCTCAAAAGGCATTAGATCACCCATGTTTTGGCAGTCCAAAAATGCTTTGCAAACTGTTATACCTGCTTAAGCCTTCTTTTTATTGATATCCAGTAGATAGAGTATCTTATATAGGAATAGCCTTAGCCTAAATTCAACTTATGCTTTCAAATAACGACCTTCTCTTTATTCTCTGGATTTTGATATGCTTTGCCTTGATTCTGTTAACGCCTGGCAGAATTAGTAAAGCCAGCTATAGCCGGCTCATGGCTAGCCTTTTTATACTGTCCTGCTTGATGACTAGCTGGTTTCATGAGACTGTAATTGATGTTTCGCAGACAAGCCCTATTCATGGTGCGATCCTCTCATTCGCCCAAGTCGGCACCTTAACACTGACTTCTAAACTATGGCTCACCCTTAATTTTCAACAATTCACTAAAGTAATTCGAGTATCACTCTACGTCATTTTTTATAGCGCTCTCTTGACAGTGACCATCTGCGCTTACTGGCTTTACAAAGCCCTTCCTGAATTGCAGCTGATTCTTTATCCGATTGCAAGCTTAGCCATATCAATTACTGCTGAAGCGCTTGAAGACCGCTGGAAATAATCCATGAAGTATGTCGGTTTGCTAGGAAATACTACACATTCATTTCTTTGTCATTTCTAAATTCAGGTATAGCCACAAATATGAAGACTAGCAAAATAAAGACAGAAAAACGAAACGCTGCTTCTATACCGTTCCATTGCTCAGATTGCCACATACAAAACCATTCTCCACCTATTACGATAAATCCAAAGAACCACAGTAATAAGCCAACAGAACAGGCAAGATAAACCCAGTTCTTTGCACGGATAAATTCAAGTGGCTTATTCCGGTTTTTAATCAGGCCAATAGATCCAATAATTAACAATGCGCCCATCAAAAATTCAGTAAAAATGATGAGGCCGTACGCAAGGCTCCAAATAAATGGGTCGACAATAGCCCTTGACTTCAAGGTATTTCCAGGAAAAACTGTATCCATCGAAAGTGTATGTTGAACAAATGCGTAATTGCTGTTGTAGTCAACTAAATTATTTAATCCCACCAATAGAGCAAATGCAGCTAGCGTCAGGCAAAGCATCACCTTGCACATTCCCAGAATATTCAATTGAACTCGCCCTATAAAATCTAGTAAAAGATCATTCTACAATTCAAATTCGAGCTATGAACTAAGATCTTTTTTATTAGATGAGCAAACCTAGCTCTCTATTCAAAAGACTTAGGAGTGCCCAGGCAAGATCTTGCCTGGGTTGAGGATATTTTTTGGGTCTAGGGCACACTTAATCATCCGCATTAACTCAACGGCACCCTCCCCATGTTCTTGGTTCATAAACTGTATTTTATGCATTCCAACACCATGCTCACCTGTGCAGGTTCCTCCTGCCTTAAGCCCCTCTTGAACAATAAGGCCATTTAATCTTTCGGCTTCGCGCATATCTTCAGGAATATGAGGATCAATCAAGATCAAAGCATGAAAATTACCATCACCCACATGACCTAAGATGGCACTTTTTAAGTGAGATTGCTTCAGAAAATCGCGTGTCGTATCAATACATTGGGCTAACTTAGAAATCGGTACACAAATATCCGTATTCAGAATGCGGCACCCTGCTTGCATTTGCAGGCAGGCAAAGTAAGCATTGTGTCTTGCTTGCCAAAGTCTAGATCGGTCTTCAGGATTGCTTGACCATTCAAAGCCATCGCCTTGATGCTCTTGACAGATTTGTTGTGCAATCTCGGCCTGCTCTTTCACCCCTAGAGGAGAACCATGAAACTCAAAAAATAAGGTAGGAACTTCCTTTAAAGATAGTTTGTCATAGCGATTGATGGCTGCTATAGCCACTTCATCAACTAATTCCACACGGGCTATGGGAATGCCATACTGAATAATGGCAATTACTGCTGTCACAGCTTCATGTACCGATGGAAAATGACAGGTAGCAGCCGATACAGCTTCTGGTAATGGATAGACTTTGAGGGTAATTTCAGTAATGATTCCAAGCGTACCTTCACTACCCACAAAGAGTCGTGCTAAATCATATCCTGCAGAAGATTTTCGAGCCCTAGATCCCACTTGAATAATTTGTCCACTCGCCATTACCACAGTTAAGGCAAGCACATTTTCCCGCATTGTTCCATACCGAACTGCATTCGTACCCGATGCTCTAGTGGCACACATGCCACCGAGGGTCGCATCAGCACCTGGATCAACTGAAAAGAATAAACCTAGGTCTTTGATTTCTTGATTGAGTTGCTTGCGTTTAACACCAGCTTGCACTGTAACTAAAAAATCATTGGGCGATACCTCTAAAATTTGGTTCATGCCACTCAGATCGACGCAAATTCCTCCATGAATGGGAAGCAAATGGCCTTCTAAAGAAGAGCCTGCACCAAAAGCGATCACAGGAATAGCGTATTGATGGCACAGCTTTAGAACAGTAGCAACCTCTTCATTGCTATGAACGAAAACCACGCCATCTGGTGCAAGCATGGGATATGGCGACTCATCTTGACCGTGATGCTCAAGAACAGCTTGTTTAGTGCTAAAACGATCCCCAAAAAGCGCTTTTAATTGAGCGCTAAATTCTGGCCAAAGGGGATTATTAATAACGCTATTCAAACTACGATACTGACTTTACCAGTTTCTAGGTCGTATAGTCCGCCGACCACTTTTACCTTATTAGTTTGAACTAACTTTCTGATGATTGGGGTGGATTGCTCGAGTTCGGCAACATTGAGCCTGACATTTTCTTTAGCCACATCAGTATAAAAGCTGCTACCCTTTTTTTTGCTTTGCCGCACAGCATTATCAAGACGCGATGCTATGAGTTGAATATGCCCCGGAAAATCAGCATTATCTTGCTCAGCTTTAAGAGCTGCCTTAATAGCGCCACACTCAGTATGTCCCAACACCATTATCAAGGGTGACTTTAAAACAAATACGCCATACTCCAAGCTTGCAAGAATATCCATACTGACGTAATTACCGGCCAAACGGTTTACAAACAAATCCCCTTGCCCCTCGTCAAAGCACAACTCGGGCCCTACCCGAGAATCAGCGCAGGACAAAATACAAGCATAAGGATTTTGCCCAAGTCTGAGCGAATTAGGGACTGCCTTATAAGCTTCATTTTTTTGAATTTTACCATTCACATAGCGCTGATTTCCAGCCATTAGTCGCTCTAATGCTGCATCAGGAGAAAGAACATTCTTAGGCTTTGGAACTAAATCATCAGCTGCAAGTGCACTAGTAAGAAAACCTGAAGAAGCAAGCGCTCCCATCCACAATGGGCTTGATCCAGCCATTTTCAAAAAAGAGCGTCTGGCACTTTGTGCCAAATGCGCAGCACTATCGTTCTTGCTAATACAAAGTTGGCACATGAGGATCTCCTATTATTAGATTATGGGTAATGACACCCTAATTACCATTATTTATAACTCAATTACTTCAACTTAATATAAAAATTTCTTAATTGCGAGCCAAAGTTTGGCCATCTTTTAAAATCTCATAATGCAAATGAGGTCCAGTAGATCTGCCGGTGGAACCTACTTTAGCAATAATTTGAGCTTGACGTACAAACGCGCCAGGTTTGACCAATATTTCTTGGGCATGGGCATAACGGGTCACTACACCATTTTTATGTTGCACATCTACTACATTGCCATACTCTTCATCCCATGCTGCTCTGATAACAGTGCCGTCCGCGGTCGCAAGGATGGGGGTGCCATAGGCCGCCGGAAAGTCTGTTCCTTCATGCCAAGCCACTTTACCGGTAAAGGGATCAGGTCGGTAGCCTAGACCGCTAGAGGCTTGGGGCATGAGTGCTAATGGGGATGCGGTTGGAATCGAGTTAGCAGCATCCCAAGTATGCGTTAAAGATTGTTGCATTTCTGCTACTCGCGCATTAAGAGCAAAGGAATCTTGTACTGTGCGGTCTAAGCGTGCCCCATATTGCTCGCCTTGGTTACCTAAATTGATAGTAGCGGTAGATGGCTTTAAGGGGCCGCCTTGGGCAGATCCCATATTCAGTCCTGGCGTATTAAAGTCTGCATTACTCAGATTGACTACATTAAGTTGGCCATTAGATCGCAATAACTGAGCACGCAGGGCATCTAGTTGATCTAAGTTACGCTGAGCATCTTCTAAGCGCGCTTGCAGCTCTAGCAACTTGGTTTCGTAATCGTCTTCAGAATGAGCAATAAAGCGTTTTTCAAGAAGCTCCTTTTTCTCCATGGCATGCAAGATATCCTTGGCCTCATTCCCTACTGAGCCCACTAAAAGGCTTGCACCAAAGAGTAAGGCTAAGACAGTTGCCCCACCAAATACCAAATGGCGCGTAGTGAGGGTAATTTCTCTAACCTTGCTATGAGGTCCGCTCAAGATGAGTATTTGCATATTGTTACCTTATTCCTGTATTCATTTCTAAGATGGGTTGCATTACTGCCATCACAATGCCTAAAACCATTAAGCCCATAACTAATATTAATAAAGGTTCGAGCAAACTGGTAAATATTTTGGTCTTTTGCTCTGATTCAAGCTCTGCGTTTTCTGCGCCATACTTGAGCATTTCTGCTAGCTTACCTGAAGCTTCGCCTGAACGAATCAAATGAATCAAGATCGGTGAAAAAACTCCTTGGCTCCCCAGGGCTCTTGCTAAGCTTGTCCCTTCACGCAAACGTACCTCAGTCAAATCTATCGCTAGCCGCAGTACCGAGTTACTTAAGGTGCTACGAGCACTACGTAAAGCCGTTAAAATGGGCACATTCGCAGAAACGAGCATCGCCATCGTATTAGCAAAGCGGGCAGTCTCAAACCCCAATAGTAAGGGTCCTAGTACCGGTAAATTGAGTAATACTCGATCTACCTTAAGGCGAAATTCTTCTTTTGCAAGCGCACGACGGGCATAAAAAATGATTAACACAATCACAATAGCCAAGAGCCAGGCCCAATCGACTAAAAATTCTGATAAACCTAATATGAAACGGGTTGAAAATGGTAAGGACTGCCTAGTACTCTGAAACACCCGAGCAATTTGTGGCACTACATAGGTCATTAAAAACAACACAATCATAAATGCGACGCCTGTCAACATGGCAGGGTAAGCTAAAGCACCCATGGCCTTACTTTTTAATGCCTGACGTTTTTCTAGGAACTCGGCTAATTGCGTTAACACTTGCCCCATTTTTCCAGACTGCTCTGCAGCACCCACTACGCCCTGATATAAGGGGTCAAATGACTGTGGCTGACCAGCAATTGCGGCAGATAAAGGTAGGCCTGCGCGCAACTCAGAAACTAGCTCTTGTAAAACCCGCTTGACATGGGTTTGAGTCGTTTCTTCTGCCAATACTGAAAGGGCTTCATCTATTTGTACGCCCGATCTCACTAAGATCGCCACTTGTTTGGTAATTAATGCTAAATCTGCACGACTCAGGGGTTTATTTTCTGATGACCACCTGCTCCAAAAATGTTGCTTACTCCATTCGGTTTCTAGTTCTACTGTGACTGGCACCAACTGTTTAGCCATGAGCGCTTGTCGAACAGCACGCTCACTCTCCCCTTCTACGCTACCGCGCTCACTTTTACCAGCATAAGTTAAGGCTTCAAATTGATAGCGTGGCATAGCTGCGCTTAGAGGGCTTTAGGGTTTACTGAAGATAGCAAGATCATGCTCCATCAATCTCTACTGAACCTGTCACGCGGTAAATTTCTTCTAGGGTCGTTTTGCCTTCAGCCACCCAGCGCTTACCATCATCGGCCATAGGACGCATGCCACCAATTAAGGCTTGCTTACGAATCTCGCTCTCGGGCACATGTTGATGAATTAGTTCTCGAATCTTCTCATTGGTAACCATCAGCTCATATACCCCTGCACGCCCACTGTAACCAGAATCACCACAAACTGAGCAACCTTTACCGCCACAGGCAGTGCACGATAAACGAATCAAACGCTGACCTAATACCCCTAAAAGAGTGGAAGATAGTAAAAAGGGTTCAATACCCATATCCATTAAACGGGTCACTGCGGAAGGAGCATCATTGGTATGCAAGGTAGCTAAAACTAAATGCCCCGTCAAAGAAGCTTGTACGGCAATCTGGGCGGTTTCTAAATCACGAATCTCACCAATCATCACAATGTCAGGATCTTGACGCAAAATCGCACGCAAGGCACGGGCAAAATTCATATCAATTCGGGGGTTCACTTGGGTTTGGCCAATCCCATCAAGGTTGTACTCAATCGGATCTTCCACCGTCATGATGTTATTGATCTTATTGCGTAGGCGCAGGAGCGCACCGTAAAGGGTGGTGGTCTTACCGCTACCAGTTGGACCTGTAACTAAGACAATGCCATGGGGTCGATGAATCAGTTGATCAAATTGATTGAAGGTATCTTCTGCCATGCCGAGCGCACGCAAATCTAAGCGCTCATAATTCTTTTCGAGTAGTCGTAATACGACACGCTCGCCATGGGAGGTTGGTAAAGTTGATACCCGCACATCAATAGCGCGACCACCTACCCGTAAAGAAATTCGACCATCTTGCGGCATGCGCTTTTCTGCAATATCTAAAGACGCCATGATCTTAATACGAGAGACTAAAGCTGCATGGAGATCTCGACGCATATCTACAATATCGCGTAAGTTCCCATCAACCCTAAATCGCACTAAGGATTTACGCTCAAATGCTTCAAGATGAATATCCGATGCGCCATCACGACTCGCCTGCTTCAGTAGGCTATTAATCATCCGAATAACAGGCGCATCGTCATTCATCTCTAGTAAATCTTCAGAGACTGGCATTTCTTGCAAAAGGCGAGATAGATCAACGGCCTCTTCGACCTCATCAACTACTTGAGAAGCGTTCAGATCCCCTTGTGAATAAACATTATTTAGGGCCTCAAGCACCTTTTCGCTCGATTGCTCAATTCGGCGAATCGGTCCCACTAAGCGGCAAATCTCTTGCAATACCGATAAATCGGTTGCAGGACTATGAATCAAACTGGGCACACTGCCTTCTGAATCATCACCTTTAATAAGCAAGATCTGATTTGCTTTAGCAAAGCTAAAAGGAATACGAGGTAGACGCAAGGTACTCACTAGAGTGGGCGCTGATAAGTTAAGGGTGAAGACTATTGAATAGTAATGGGGACTGGTGCTAAGGGAGCAGCAGATGCAGGAGCCGAAGAAGGTCTCACCGAAATAGGCTTGCTTAGCCCCGAAGAGGGTAAATTATTTTTAGGTGCAGGTATAACCGGTTTACCAGGCGGAATTAATGGCGGTTCAATATCTGACATTTTTGTTAGATTCTCTTTAGGCAAGAGCATAGGTGCTTGCTTAAATTGATCTTCGGTTTGTTGCATCAAGTTCAAACGATTGCTCGTGATATCGGCAATTTGATCCTTATCCCGCAAAATATAAGGTCGTAAGAAAACTAACAAATTGGTTTTAGTACGGGTCTTACTATCTGAACGAAATAAGGCTCCAATAATGGGAATATCTTTCAGAAAAGGAATACCGCTAGAGCCATCGCTGTACTTATCTTCAATCAAGCCGCCCAATACAATAATCTGGCCATCATCTACCAAGACATTGGATTCGATATTGCGTTTATTTAAAATAATTCCAGCGGCAAAGCTCTGGTTATAGATTGAAGAGACCTCTTGATAAATCTGCATCTTCACAATCCCGTTATCCGACACTTGTGGACGTACCCGCAAAGTTAAGCCTACATCTTGACGGGTATAAGTTTGGAATGGCGTCACCGTACTGGTGGAGCCCGTTTGAGCATAAGAGCCCGTGATGATTGGGACGTTCTGACCAACTACGATACGAGCCTCTTCATTATCTAAAGTAATCAAGTTAGGGGTAGATAAAATATTGGTTCCTTGGGTAGTCGCTAGAGCGGTAATTAAGGCAGACATGCCATAAACACCATTAAATTTAGTGAGCAGGCCAAGGTTCAGGCCTTGTGCTGGAGGGACTAGAGGTAACGTTGTATCACTGGGATTAAGAATCTTGTTTACATTCGAGCCAAGACCCAGAATGTTGGAGCCTGCTGTGCCAGCAGCATTCGTGAAGTTGGTGCCCCCAAAGCCCACGTTTTGGTTGCCAGAGCCCACAATACCCTGCCACTGAATACCCAACTCTTCTGCATTAGTCGAACTCACTTCAGCAATCAAGGACTCAATATAGACTTGGGTACGTCGCCGATCTAATTGTTCAATCACATGACGCAAATTGCGATACAAGGGCTCGCTAGCGGTAATGATAATAGAATTTGTAGCAGGTTCAGCCTGAATAATGCCGCCAGTTGTTGGATTGCTAGAACTCGTTAAAGCAGAAGTAGCTGCGCTTGAACCCATTGCACCTGGGGCAGTATTTTGTTGATTTGCTTGAGGCTGATTTAAATTGGACGCAGGATTAGCCGAACCGACTTGCCCTGGACTGCCCCCTACTTGCGCAGACAAAGTGGCGTCGGCTGCCACAATAGCACGTAAGGTCACCGCTAATTTAGTTGCCTCAGCATTTTTAAGAGGAACGACCCATATATTGCCGTTATTCGCTGTGGGTACATCTAAGCGCGCTACCAATATCCGAATTTGACGAATCCGCTCTGCACTTGCACCCCGAATCAAAATAGAGTTACTGCGTGGCTCTGCCAAGATCATTGTTTTAAGCGAAGGATCTGCGCCGCCAGTAGTGGCTGTATCTAACACTTTACTCAAAATCGTTGCCATATCAGTCGCGATGGCATATTGCAATTTAATGCTTTGCACATCGCTTGAAGTTGGAGCATCAATCGATTCGATTAACTTAGAAATCCGCACAATATTGCTAGCGTAATCGGTAATGACGATAGTGTTATTACCGGGGTAAGCATTAATGGTGTTGTTTGGGGAGACTAAAGGCCGTAATACTGGTAAGAGATTATTAGCAGATTCAAAATTCAGTTTAAATACACGGGTAATGATTTGATCGCCATCTTGCTTACCATTACTAGTTAATACTGAGTTACTGATTAATTTAGCATCTGCTTCTGCTACTACTCGATATACTCCATTGACATCGACCAAGGCAAAGCCTGAAGTACGCAAAGCAGTTGAAAAAGCATCTAATGCTTTGGCCTTGCTAAGTGGTTTATTACTAATGAGGTTAATCGTGCCCTTCACTTTAGGGTCAACCAAAATCGTTTGGCCAGTAGCTTTTGCCAATACGCTTGCTACCGATTCAATATCAGCATTAGAAAACGAGAGCGTCACGCTACCTTCATCTGGTACAGCAATTTTTGATTGCGCGTAGACCAGCGGCATAAACATGCTTTGACCAGCGAGGCAAACAATTATGATTTGCGCAAGTCGCTGATGAATACGGTTAAATACTTTTGACATACTTTTTATAGTGAACACTTCTCAAACATCATCAAAACTTCAAGCGATATACATCGCCCTCTTTTTTACCTAGCAAAGACAGCAAACCAATTAAAGATTCTTGCGTTTCAGGAGCTGCCCAAGCCTCACCAGCAAATTGCAGTTTTGTACCGTCAGCACTCGCTTCTCCTTGTCCCTTTAATAATAATGGTCCACTGCTTGTACTCAAAAGCCAATTCATCCCTGCTTTACTTAAATTAGCCTGAATTTCATAAGATCCTAAGGGCTTTACAGGACTAATTGGACTAGTCAATTTACTGATGATAATTCGAATTACTCCAGAATTACCCTCCAAACCCCCAAATTGCAGTTGAGTCCAATGACCGTCTAACTGGCCTCGGGGTCGCAAAGTACTCCAAGGATTACCTAGACCCTCTAAAACATTGGCTGGGAGCTTGATTTCATTAGCGGCTATGTTCACCCCTGACCAGTGCCATTCAATACGCTGAGGCTTTTCTAACGAGGCAAACTGAATTTCTGTAGTACAAGTCATTCCCAGAAACTGACATGAACTTGCCCAATGAAAACGTTCTGTCAAAGACATAGGGTCACGGCAACCCCCATCAGATGCATTAGGCTCGGAAAAAGCTAAGGCAGCACTTCCCTGCCAAATCGTCCCAAGGGGTTGTTCTAGCATTACCCGACAGTCAGTTTGTCGAGTTAAAGAACCGCTAAGCCAGCTTGCTGGTAATTGGCTAACAATCACATAAAGACTCAGTAATACCAGCGCTAGCCAAAATACCTTGGGTAGGTGCTGATGCCGCAGATCGAGCGTGAGTTTCATTGCAAGACTCCACTCATGGGGGTGCGGCTCGGACCAGTAAATTGCAAAAAGCTGCCACTGACATCGACCACACCAGCACTAGCAGTCGGAATAACTTTGAGTTGCTCTGGATATAAACGCCACGTTATGCGTAATTCTTCTAAGGCATCTAGCAGAACTGAGAACATCACATCACTTGCTTGTAGCTCTAGGCGCGGAGGAATATCTGTGCTTAAGCGAAAAACTCCAAGCTTAAATCCACGAGAGCTTAAGATACCCCGAATTTTTTGTAATTCCATCTCATCAAGTAAGGTTACCGAAGCAGGCGCTGCATTAGTGCCCGCTTTAGACAATTTAATCAAGCTTTGGAGTGAAGACCATTGTGCTGGGCGCATTTCCAATTGATCTTGTATTTTCTGGCGATATGGGCTTATAACAAAGGTATTCATTAGTAAAAGTAAGCCAATTACAAAAAGAGTTAGCAAACTATTGCGATAACGTATGGCAAATCCTTGTAAGGCGCAAATAATACTCTGAAGATTCCATTGCTTTACAGCACTAGTAAAAGTAACGCCGTGCGCAGCATCTTGGGTGGCCTCTTTCAGCGTGCTCAGCTTTTCTTTTAAGCCAGTACGCAATGAACCTAGATTCTGAAGATCCCGTAAGGAATAGTCTTTACTAAGTAATGCTTTTACTTTCACTAGCAAAGCCATTAGTTTTTCTTGCAAGGAAGATTGGGGTTGCACACTCATGAGCCCGCTCCTAAACCGGCATAGGGCTCAAGGCGATACCGCTGCTCTCCTAAGGGTTTGACTATATAACCAAGTGTCCTAGCTGCTTTTATAACTTGAGCGGGGTTTTTAACCACACCAGACTTAAATTCAAAGTTAATGCCATATCCATCGTATTCAATTTGCTGCAATATTTCACTACCAAAAAGCGCTTTAAGTTGTTCTAACTTCGCCGCCATTGGTGCAAAGTCGGCATCAGCTACATGACCCTGGCGGCGTTGATCTAGCGTCACCTGCTTGATAAAAGCACCGGTCACCGTCGTCGGTGATGAGGGAGTAGAGACTGTAAAAGCTGCTGTATTTTTTGATAACTCGCTCACCGATGCGGTTGTTAAGGATTGCGCTGCCAGTAAGTTCATTTGGCTAGCCCAGCGCCAGTTATCAAATACCAGCCAACTTAAGTGCAAGATAAAACCCAATAACATCATGCCCAATAAATATGCTGCCCAGCGACTTGGTTCGCGCCAGGTCACAGGATCAGTCCAAGCAAGACGGCCTGGTAGCAGCGAGTTTACATTTCGGTTTGCATTTGCCCGAGCAAGAATAGAAGTAAGGCGCGATAGGTTCGATGTAATCTTTTGACGCTTAAATGATTTAGGCAATAAATTCAGAGCAAAGTTGGCTGACTTGCTGCTTGCACTCTCTTTTAAGAAAGCCTGTGCGCTCGGCAGGATCCAGTCCCAAGAAAACTCATGCGCTTGATCATTTGCTAAGGCTTGAGGAAGTTGCAAGATAGCTTCCAGATGTTCTTGTTCTACCCAAGCAACTCCCAATTGCTCTGCAGTGCGCTTAGTTAAAACGATGTTCTTCCCTACTCGCATATAAGCAAGCATAGGTGCAAGAGAGGATGAAGTAGGCAAGCTAAGTAAGAAGCAATCCGGAATTAAACGTACCCGCTGGCACAGCAGACCTTCTAATTGTTGAGTAAGCCATGCATACCAAGCCCGATCAATAAGTGCCAAGGTTCTTTGTAGGGCTAACTTACCAGGGACAGGTGGAAGGGCTTGAACCGTAATAGACTCTGCGCCACCCAATAAATACTCTTCAATTAAATTAGGCAAAATTTGTTGTAATTTTTTAGCATTCGCTAAGGGAACTTTGGCCTCAATTAAACGCACGTCTAAGGTGGGCATCAAGACCAATGCTTCGTCAGCATAGGGCATAGAATCAGTAGTACCCGTACTAAACTGAGTGAGAGATTCTAAATCTAGCAAAGACTCCTCTCTCTGATCATCTACTAAACACCACTCAAAATGCTCGGCGCAAGCCAAGTCATGCCAGTCACTAGGTGAACTAGATAAGGAGCCAGAAAATGGCTTAAGAGGACAACGGACGATTAATAAACTCAATATAGAACTTTAGTTACCAGATATAAAACATTCATTGTGCAGAAATTTTTCCTGTCCTACTCCAAATTACTTGGGTCAAATTACCGCTTGCTAAGGGGGTTTGCGAGCGCATAATCAGTGCGGAACTAATAAATATACCTCTTCCCAGCATGATTTCAGAGCGGGCGACCCAATATCGCGAGCGAACATCAACTAAGGAGGCGTCAATCGTCACCCCTTGACTAACCCCTAACTTATTTAATAGCCCGGTAAGCTCATCTAAACTTTTTAAAGGAGCTACCGAGCGTTGCTGAACTAAATTGCTAGCGGCTGATCTAGTTAGCCCGGAAATCGCCGCCATGAGCAACTCTGGAGAGGCGGTATTTACATTAACTGTCGTTAAAGTTGGCAAAATAGTTGTAAATGGTCTTATTTTCTCTAAAATTGTTAAGTTATAGGCAGGCAACCGCAACAAGCCTTCGAGCTCAACTAGCGGCATATCTGTCTGTAAAACCCCTTGTGCAGTTAGCTGAGCTAGGTTTTTATCCAACCCCAAGGAATCTAATAAGCGTCCATATTCTTGAACACCAGGAAGATGGATGCTCTTAAAGTCTTTATCCCAAAGATTGCTTAAGTTAAATTGACTTTGGGCATCTATTAACTGACCGCGTAGGGTTACTGTCGCAATTTCATCGGGCACATCGGCATTTTTTAAAAAATCTGCTACCTTACCATCCGCCAAAGGCAAAGCCCATGCCTCGCCTAAGTGATCAATCTGGCTATTGCGCTGATCCTCTACTAAAACTAGGCGCGCAAAGTCAATTGCCGCACGTTGCAACCACTGTGCCTGAATTCGATCACGGTCATTCTCTAATGATCGCACTTGTATCTGTTGGCGCCACATGAGTCCAGATAACATCACTGCAGCTACGCCAACAACGATTAATGCTGTGATAGTTGCCGAGCCTTTTTCAGGATTTTGAGGATCTGCTTGCTTAGCTTTTTTAAATAAACGTTTGTTCAATCTTTTCATTACAAAGCACCCCCCATCAAGCAAGAGCGTGTGAGCGGTAATGGCATATCTTTGATCCACCACTGCATCACCAGACCTTGTGGATCTGGGTAGACATTGGAGATGGCGGAGGTGGTGCCTGAGCCTGCGCTTGGGGTAGCAGAATTTGCATTTGTAGCCGGTGAGCCCGTTCCACTAGCAGAGATACCACTGCTTCCTGCTCCACTAAGTATGGAAGTTTGCACCTGAAAAACCTGGCGCACAATCGTCGGAGCCTCTAGACTGATTAATAGTTCACTCGAATTTAAATCAGGGTCGCGACTAATGCCAGCCCATAATGCCCCAGCTTCTGTTCTACGAAATAAAGGCATGCTTGTCCAGCGCTGTAATCCAGTAGCAGCCATCCCATATCCAACTATCATCCAAGCTTCTTGATTGTCAGCTTGATAACGCCGTATCCACCAAATATTTTTTGCTCCTGATGCAACAGAGCTCACAACTGATGCTGATAAAGCGACCAACTCATCACGGCGTAAGATCTCTTGGCAATCGCGCTCAAACTGACGAACTAGTTGCGAGTACGCACCATCTTGATTAGCGCGGCGCTCAATCACTTCTCGCCCTAAAATCATGGCATCCATTCCACGCCATGCCATCAGACCTACTAAAGCCATGATGGCTATTGCAACGATTACCTCCAATAACGCAAAGCCTTGCTCAGAATGGTATCTAAGCGGATGAGGGTCACGATTAAATTGGCTCACATTACTCCGCTAGAAGGATTAGCTACTATGGTTGTTAACCAAGCTAAACGCGGGCCACTCGCAAGAGTAGAGCTGTTTTGACTAGCGAGATAGACCGTCACTTCTATTCTTCTAAAAGCAGGGTTAGGCGTACTCAATACCTTGCGTTGACAAACGAATACATACAATGCTTGTGGGCAGCTAAAGCTAGTACTACCCAGTTCTGGCCATGATCTAGCCATACGCAAATCCATTAAGACATTGTCTGCACTCCATAGAGCCATCGTACGTTGCGATACTGCTAATTGGTTATCTGCCCCGTTAGCTATAGCTCTTAGGCCAGCTAGTAAAGCGATGCTTAATACCGCTAAACCAACTAGGACTTCAATCAGTGCAAACCCATTTTTAGCCTTGTGTTTCATCCCTTTACCCAGCTAAATCGACCATTAGAATTGCGTTGCAATACCGCTTGACGGCTGTCTTGTTTAATGGGAAATTGCAAGGCTTGGACTACTTGCTCGCCTCCTAATGTCAGTTGCAAGGAGGCTATCTCGACCGGTTTGTTCCAGAGCTGGGGGCGATAGACATCAGGCATCAAGCCACTTGTGCCGGCAATGGGCATGCCTCGATTGGCAAGGCTTGCATTTCCCATACTTGAGTTGTTGCTATTGGCAGTAGGCGTATAAAAACGCCACCCTACGCTATCGACCTGCGCCACGATAGGAGTACCTGCCATGGCGCTTTCTTCTTGCGCCATATTTAAAGAGGCAACGAGTTGATCTAAGTTATCACGCCAATAGCGCTCATCATGGTTAGGAATTGCTAATACAGCCATACCCAAAACAATAGCCATAATTGTGATGGCTACTAATATCTCAATCAGAGTAAATCCAGCTTCTCCAGCCTTACGTCCATCTGGCACAGAATGATTGAATGCGACTAGCAGCCTCTTACTGCCAATTGCCAATATCTGCATCCGTTCCAGTTCCGCCAGGCTTACCATCAGCGCCATAGCTAATCACATCTATCTCACCCTTAGTGCCAGGGTTGCTATATTGATAAGGATTTCCCCAAGGGTCTTTGGGCATCGAATCTAAATAACCCCCTGCTTTCCAGTTTTGTGGGACTGGTTCAGAAGTTGGCTTTTCTACTAAAGCTTTAATACCCTGCTCTGTACTTGGGTAACGACCCACATCCAAGCGATAGAGTTTGAGGGACTGCACAATTGTTCCAACATCATGCTTTGCTGCTGTGGCTCGGGCTTCATCTGGTCGGCCCATGATTTTGGGAACAATTAAGGTTGCCAAGATGCCGATAATGGCAATCACCACCATAATTTCTATTAAGGTAAAGCCGGCCTCTCTAGAGGCTAACTTTGCCCTCACGGGCCTTAATTGGCGCTTAGTACTTATCGAATAAGAATCCACTACAGATTGCTCTAGAGCGGTAAATTTTTGGCCTAGCCAGCGAGATATAAACATAGCGCTTTCAATGATTTAAACTGTTTTAAACATTATAGGGATTTTGTCAGATTGAGCGAATTTCTCCAACGATTACAAGCACGCCTTAAAGCAAAAAAACAAGGGCATTCTCAAGGTGGCAAAGATCCCCTAGGGGATAATCACGCTCAACCCACTGTAGCCAAACCAGTAGAGCAGCGTTTTTTAGCAAATGTTTTAAGCTTCTTTACTAAACAGGGTAAATCAAAATCTGCTCATCGAGCCAATTCTGGCTTTTATCTCAGTAAAGTTTTCAATCCCAGCTCGGTTGCCCAGCAGCTTAGTTACTTGCTCATGCTACTCACTATTGTCAGTGCACTGTATTGGTTTATGAGAATCGCCCAAATTCCAGGAGTACCAGGTGGGCCTGCTAATGGCATCAGTAAAGGTAGTACGCTTTACTCCAACCAAGATCCTGCAGCTGCTTATGGCCTGTTTGGCAACAAACCTTTAGCAACAGACAATATTTATTTGCGAGGTGTCGTCATCACCTCAAAAAGCAGTAATGGCGCCCTAGATGGGTTTGCAATCTTTGAAATTGATGGTAAGCCTACTAATGCCATTAGCGTTGGAGAATCTCTAGGTAAGGGACTTACTTTACAAGGCATTGGCGATGAATCAGCCACCCTACTTTACCAAGGCCAAAGGCTAAACTTTAAATTGAGCAAGTCAGGTAAAGATAAAAGTAGTAGCCCTAGTAAGAGTAAATAAAAAAGAAATTTCAAATCAAAGATTGAGAAATAGCCAGACCTAAATGACTATCTCCAAATCCTTTCTTTTCCTAATAGCGCTCATAGCAAGCTCTATTACTATTGCATCAGCCCAAAATACCTCTACAGATAATGATGATTTTTTCCATATTATTAAAGCCCAATCCCAAAGCAAGCTTTGGATTAACCCTGGTATGGTCTCTTATCACTTTCAACAAGATCAAAATCTTAATAGTAGCAATTGGGGGGCAGGACTAGAGTACCGCTTCAATACAGTCGCATCAGTTACTGCTGGTCGCTTTTATAACAGTGATCGTGCGTATTCTAACTACGCAGGAATCTACTACCAACCCATTGCGATTGGCCCCATTAAATTAGGAGCAGTTTTTGGTGGTTTTAATGGCTACCCCACAACAAATAATGGGGGTTGGTTTGCAGCAGCCGTTCCTGCGCTCACCTGGGAAGGAGATTGGGTTGGGGCCAATGTTTTTATTATTCCAACCATTGGGGATAGAGTACATGGAGCTTTGTCTTTACAGCTCAAATTTAAGCTTTGGGAATAATTGAGCAGGGCAAAGAGGAAAATCTCAGAGTGCAATTTATTGGACACCGCTCCATTAGTGAACTGCTGTCAATTTAGTACCACTGCCAGTGAGAGTTTTTCTATATTAAATCATTGCATATAGCTAGGTTTGGTTTGGGTAATTCTAGGCAACATCACCTGCGGTGCCGGCGGTCTGTAACCCAATGCGCTATGCGGCCTTACTTGGTTGTAGTGCTGTCGCCATTGCTCGACTAGAACCTTGGCCTCCTTCAGGCTGTAGAAGATTTCTCCATTGAGAAGCTCATCTCTTAAGGTGCCATTGAAGCTTTCACAAAAGCCATTCTCCCAAGGCGAGCCTGGTTCAATATAAGCAGTCTGAACCCCAATCTCTCTTAGTCAACCCCGCAAGACCTGAGCTACAAATTCGGGGCCGTAGTACGTTGTCCGATCGAATGTATTTAGGAATGCCGTGGATCACCATGGCATCGGCTAGCTATTCAATCACCTCCTTAGATTCAATACGCAGTGCGCAGTGGATCACCAAGCAAACACGGGTGTATCCCGTCTTAACAATATTGATGATTTTTTTGGTCTAGTATATTGGTAGCGATTCAAATACCCAAATTTAGGTTCATATCAGTCAAGTAAGTATATTGAAGTGATTTGAGGACCTATGAAAACCGCTATTGCCAAGCCTCAAACAACCAAAACTGAATATGCCACAAATAACAGGAAGTTTGCCTTCCAGGATGCCTACTTTTTAGGGGGTAGAAAAGAGCTAGCCCCTGAGCGCTATCTCAAGAGCTAGTTGAGTTTTAAATTAGCGAGAGTGAGTCATTTCAGAAATACTTATCGGGGGCGCTTTAGGCTATAGACAACCGGTAATGAAACCTGAGCATCTGGCATAGCTGTGCTCAACTCTGCACTAGCCTTTGCAGCATCGGCGATAGTGGCAAAACGAAGTACCGTCGTGTTCATATTCTCAAAATAATTAGCAGAGATAGTTTTACTAAGATATGGAGCAACTTTCACTTTCGTTTGCGCCGTAGGGCTATTAGTAATGAGCACCTCATTACTACTCTTACCCACGATACTTTGCTCATTAACTACCATGGTAAAGGGATCAGAAGCAGATCCACCAGCAGAAAGCACCCAGATGGTTTTCTTGCCATCTTGAACTTTTGTTTTCGTTTTAGCAGTTTCCATCTCAGGGGCGCTCAATAAAGACCCAATTGGAGGGGTCGCCTGAGCAAAACTACTAACACTGACCATTAAACCCAATAAGAGGCCCAAGATACCCAAAAGACTTCTCAGATGGTGGCGTTTAAAAATTAACATATATATTTTCCTGAATTGTGTTTAAGGCAAAGCAATGATGCGGTATTCAACAGAAACTTTTCCAGAAGTTGCGGCAGTGCAGGCAGATTTAGGCGTGCCACTGACTGCAAATACCTGCCAAGTTCCTGCGGCCGCTTCCCCATAAAAGGCATAAGAGCCCAATGCATAATTATTGCTACTGGTCAGCTTGGTTGGAGTTCTGGAATCATAGTAAATATTGTAAGGAACGGATAGAACCGATACGATTCCAGAGGGTGACTGAACATATATACCCACACTTCCAATGCAAAGATTATCCGCACTGCTATTCAGTCTAACTTGCATTCCGTCAACCTTATCTGCGCTACTGACGGTAAATTCGCCTAATTTTGTTACTTCTCCATAATTAACTAGCCTGTCCTTCAGTTCTGGGGGAGCAATGAACGCAGGCAACGTTAAGGTTGCAGGCTTATAGCTCGTAGTTGCCTTAGCTTTAGCTACTGCTGCAGTTGCATCGACTAACCCAAACCCATACCAGTTGGAGTACTTATAACCCGCCGCATTGGTCTGCCATCCATAATCATACCGAGCAGTAATCGCCCCATCCGTTAATGCAGTAGAAGTACTTCCGGTAAAGGTATTGTCAGCGAGCTTAATTTGCTCGTTACGTTGATAGGCACTACCGTAACTGGGATCTATTTGCTTTGAGGTGGTTGCCAGGATGTGGCGAACATCTCGCCAAGTTAAATTGGGATTAGCGCTTAACATTAAGGCCACCACACCAGTGACGCTAGGTGCTGAAGCCGAAGTACCATTCATATGCGAATAATTACAGTTAACGTTTTTAGCAACGTTAATGGCTGAGCCACCTAAACGAAACTGAGTTTGATATTCTTCGTAAGGAGGATTACGAGAATAGCCCTTTTCACAACCAGTTATATCGGTGGAATACAGTGTTGGCCCTTGTGGATAGGTGACACTGGGCGAAGATGAGGTTTCACCTTCTTCCCCATAATTACCTCCTGGAAATACACCCCCAAGTCCAGTTACCCAATTGATGGATCCTGCACTAGAGTAGCTTGAACGAAACCCTTTTGCATTAGTAGCGGCGATAGAAAGGCGAATAGGATTTAATAAGGAAGTTTCATCATTCGGGTTGGCACAAGAGACAATTTGGGTAGTGCCGCCAACATCAGGACAAGTACGCGCTACTTCAGGAGTGACGGTGGTGTTCCTAGCGGCGATGTATTCGTTACCAGCTGATTGAACAATGATTAAGCCTTTGTTACTCCGTAAATTAGTCCAAGGTTGACCGCCCACAGCTTCTGCATTATCAAAAGAAGGTGGTGCCAGAGGGTTATCTCCCATCGAGTAGTTGATGACATGGGCATTTATTGACCAAGGAGCTCCACCAAAAGCATAAATGGTTTGTAACGCATTCACATCACCCATATTTGCTCCGGCGCCTAAGGTAACTTTAGGAGCTATGCCCATGACGCCAATGCCATTTTGCACTGCTGCAATAATGCCGGCAACGTTAGTTCCATGGGCATCATTTATTGCTGTTGGAGTGGGATCTGTATTATTGTTCTGAAAGTTCCAGGTCATGCTGGTATTGACATTGGCCTTAAGGTCTTCATGATTTATATCAACACCATCGTCTAAAACGAGGACGTTAACACCTTCTCCTTTAATCCCTTGTGTATGAACTGCTTCCACATTTAAATCGGTAGTTCCATCCGAAATCCCTGTAAAGGTCGTGAAAAAACTAGTGGCACTCTTTAAGGCCCATTGGTAGGTATATAAAGGTTCACTTGCGCCTGTTTGACAAGCATAGGGTCCTGTCTCAGCACAAGTTGATGTAGAAGCGGTATCACTAGAGCCCCCAGAACACGCTACAAGAGAGCCTATGGCACTTGCGATTGTCAATCTTTTCCAGAATTGATTCATTTTAATACTCCAAAATACAGAAAGATATAAAAACTATAACTACAAATAGTTTCTAATATGCACAATAATTTACTATTGATTTAAGTCAAAAAAGCGCTCCCTTTGAGCTAAGGACTAATTAATCAACGGACAATTGAACTACCATAATAGCAATAAGTTTTAATTCTTGTAGATGCAAACATGCACCCCAATAACATATACCTCATTGAGCCTTGCCAAACCAGTACCTACCCCATCTCTAGGCGTAAAGTCCTGAGCTATTTAGGCATCGGAATGATCTCCCCCGGGCTACTCGCAAGCTGTGGAGGCAATAGCAGTACTGCAGGCAGCGCTACAAGTAACAGCGAGCAATTAAAACTAGTGCTAAGTCAGTCTTGGGAGCAGCGCTATGGTGGCTATGCAGGTGGATTGACTATGCAAGTAATCAGCCCTCAGGGCGATTACTTTGCAAATACCGTGGCTGGAACGACTTCTAATTCACATTTTCGGGGGGCTAGCATTACCAAGACCTTTACTGCTGCCGGAATAATGCTTTTGGATCAACGGGGACAATTACGCATCACCGACTATTTGAGCGACCCCATTCCCGGAGGCATTGGCTCTTATTTGCCAGCAGGCAGCGCTTTTGATATTCCCAATAAAAGCCAAATAACGCTCTTCCAACTCTTAAACCATAGTGCAGGGGTTTTTGACCTTACAAACCAAGTAGTGCCCCTTCATGTGCCGCAGCCTTATGCCGGTATGTATTACCTTGATTGGCAGCATGAACAAGATCCATACCATTCGTTTACCAAAGATGAAATCATCTCTGTTGTTGCAGTAAATGGTCTGTCCTACGCAATACCGGGGGTAAGCTGGCATTACTCTGATACGCACTACGCTATTTTAGGAAAAATTATTGAGGTTGTATCTGGAATGAGCTTGAATGATTTCATCTCCCTTGAATTTTTGATTCCTAACCAATTAGATCAAACAAGTTTTGTTATCAATGGAAGTAATTGGTCTTTGCCTAGCCCCTATATTACCGGCCATTCCCTATCCTCCAATGTTTTATCCGTCGTCACAGAGTACAACTACTCATACGATCCTGGGTCTGGTAACCTCATCACTACCACCGCTAATCTTGTAGCTTGGATACGCAAGCTGCTCAAGGGTGAAGCTGGTGTTTCTTCTGCGCAAATTGCTCGTATGTGCACCATTACTCCACCCTCCACCTTTTATGGCTTGGGTTTAGCCCACAACACTAGCAATGGAGTGCAACTGGGTTGGGGTCATAACGGGGGTTGTGGTGGTTACTTGACAGATGCGTACCATGACCCGATCACCGATGTTTCTTATGTCTTGCAATCATCACTCATTCAGTTTGATGATCTTCTAGGAGAAATGTCATGGTTAACCCAAACTGCCTTAGATGCACGTAGAGCGATTACTTATTAAGTTTAGAGGACTTAAAAATCCTAAAAACGGTAGCTCACTTTTAGACCAAATTCATTAGTATTATTGGCAGGTTCATACACACTATAGCGAACGGGAACACCATTCACAGTGGCATTGGAATAATTGGTATTCGATTGAGAGATATTCCAATACTTATAGTATGGGCCCACACCCCAGTCACCCTCTTTGTACATCACAGTAAGATTGATACCATAACCGGTATTTTGTTGGTTGTTGCTATCCGATAAGCCTGATACTGCTCCACCATTTAATGAGGAGAGTGCACTGAATTGATTTCCAGAAATTAGATAATCATATTCTAGGGTGGTTTCAACCTTACCTTTTTCACTAACAGCGAATCGATGAGTTAGCCCAATAGGAATGTAGTTATAGGTACTTTGTCTATCGTAACCCTGCGCTCCAGTAGAAGTGGTGGTATTTCCCCAAGTTTGACTTAAGAGGCGATATCCAATACCGATATAGGGCGAGAGTGCAAATGAATTAAATGCAAAGTCATAGCCTACGCCTGCCTTTAAGTTGTAGTAATACTGAGGTATACCACTTTGCGTACCTGTACCACTATAGCTAACAGGTCCATAGTTGTAATCAATTGATCCCAGAACAAACCAATCATTGCCAAAGCTATAACTTCCTAAGTAACCCGCGCCAATATTGGTGCCGTCCATTTTGACATTAAGGCTAGGCTCATTGTAGTGATAGGACGATACAGTCAAACTAAGCTCGTTTAAGCTTTGAGTTTTCAGAGTGAACTCGGCAGGCTCATCGGCCAAGGCCAAGTCCAAGTCAGTACTGAGAATGCAAGCTACCCCAAATAAGGCAATCAAACGCATCTTCATATTCATTTATATATCCTTCAAAAACTCTACACCATACTACCCCCGCTTAGGCTAGATGAGATCCTTCTAATGCAGTGACCTAGCATCAATCTCAAATAAAAATCCCACCTAAAAGTTTAGGTGGGCATCCCGCTTGAAAATAAAATTTATCGTAAATCGCTAAAGTTCACACCATAGCTAATCGCATTCGTCTTATTGGAGCATTGGAATGTCGAAGACATATCATCAAATGGGAAGGTATAGCAGGTTGGGCATGCTGTTTTGAGCCACTGAATTGTTGGCAATACATACGTCAACCAATTGGTACTCGCGTAATTTACGGGCTGTGATGGCTGAGTAATACCTAAGCCCGTAGGAATCGTTCCATCATTCGTAGGCGTACTCCAAGTGAAACCGTTAGCTACTTGTCCTGTCTGACTTGCACCCCACATTACGCCTCCACAAGCAGCGCTTGTTGGAGTGCTACCGGCACCATTGTAGGCAGAAAAAGTAGTTCCGCTACAAAGCTGATAATTTCCTACTGTATTTGTTCCAGTGTTAGCCGCAAAAGAAAATGGCGCTGTATTAGAGCCCGTACCCGTTGCATTCTGGTTTTGACTCCAAACTTGATTCGCACTAACCCAGGTCAATTGCTGACCGCACACTGGCGTATAGTTTGGTGGCGTAGCATTTAACAAGGCACTAAATCCGCCATATCCACAAACCTCACCAGCAGCAGAACAAGTACCTGCAGGGCAAGCCGCTCCAGATCCACCATTCACCACTCGGAAGTAGCCAGGGGCAAGCGCGTTTGATATGCCACTGCCCGCTGGAAATGAGGTAGAAGTAGCTCCCATAGTCCATGGTGCACTAGGCAATGTTGCTACGCTGTCAGCTACGTAACCTGAGCCTCCGGCTGTTGGTTGATTAGAGCTAGAACCTGGAGTGCCACAGGTATATGCGCTTGTATTGGTGGTTAGGCCAGCAGAAGTTGGGCCAAAACTGGTCGCAAAATTAGCGCCACCGATGATAGAAACATCGTAATAATCGGTCACACTTGGAGATTCTTGAAAGGTTAACTCAGCCAAGGTATTAATGCCGGGAGTTGGGCCAGTACCAGGTCCACAAGCTAGGCCACCAGCAATGCCTGCGCACCCTGCATTGCTACAAACCCCAGTAGCAGTAATGCAACTTTGCCTTGGTGAGAAATTACCTGACCAAATAATTGGGCTAGGGCCAGGCGCCAAACTATATTTAGAAATATTAAGGGTTGTCTGTCCACCACCACTGGCTATGAGATATCCAGAGTTCGGGGTTCCCTGATCCCAATAACAATAATATGGGGTTGCCCCCACGCCAGTTAGAGGGCCAGGATTAGCCCCTCCCTGTATACAAGAAGACCCCATCGGACATGCGTTTTGTGGGGCGCTTGGGCCACAAAGGTTAGCCCCTACTGCTGTCACACTCTTATTATTAGTGCTCACGCTACCCGCAGTGGTAGTGGGATTAATATAAGAGGCTGCGGCGCCACCAGTAATGGCGACCCAAATGTTTTGCGTTAATGAGTTATTGGTAAACGTGACTGCACGCGCCACATCACTCAGATTGACTGGAATTGCTGTCAATTGAAGAGGTTCAAGAGTGTAGGTATAGCCACTAGAAGATGAGACTGTCCCAGAAATAATGACAGAACCTGAACTGGCATTAGCAACAATGCCATAGCCACACCCTGTTGTAGTGAGTGTCAGAGCGCATGTCGGCAATGCAGTTCCACCCGCTGGAGAAGAAGAAATAGTACTACCGGTACCACCCCACTGATATTGCTGCGTATTATTGGTAGCGTTATATGAATACAGAGAGAAAGCAGATGAAGAGGTCCAAGGGCTACCATCTGCATTTTTCACGGTTAATGTCACCGTAGCTGTATCTGTTTTGCCATTCGATTGCAAATTTACAAATATAGGGGCTTTCATGCCCTCTGGAACTTGATTGCCTGAATGAATATTCTGGGTGCCAATATTAATCGCCCCATTTGTAGGGCCACTTGGGGTTGGGGTTGATGGTGCAGTAGCGTTCACCGTAATAGAGGAATAGGTATTACCTGGGCTAAGGGTACTTACAGCGCTTACTGTAATAGGCGTAGTGCCGCTAGTAGGCAAACCGGTAATTACGGTTTGGCAAAACGGTGATGTGCTAGTGACTGAGCATGAAGCAGGAGTGGCGGTACCTGAGCTTGGGGTAAAGGTGATAATCGTGCTTCCAGTGACATTAGAACTACCAGATAGCTTAGCATTTACAGAAATTTGACTGCCCCCATTGGCATAGTTCAGGGTTATTGGAGTGGTAGTAACGTACTGAGCGCCATCGGTAGTACCGTTTTGCACAGCAAGTGCGCCAAAGTTAACAGTGTTTGCAGCAGTTGTAGTAATGGCTATTGATAAGTTGGTGTACGCGGAAGATGATGCTATTAACCTAGTTGTCTTACCCGATGAAATTCCACGAACTTTTAAATTGCACTCACTCGATGCAATTGAGCCACTAGATAAGGTGCAGGTACTAGGACTTACGGTAGCAATACTAGTATCGGCAACAGTTAAATTAATTACTTGACCTGATACTCCGCTGCTATTAATAAGATCTAGAGTCAGGTCATAGCTTGCGCCATCAGCAACACTAATTGATGTGCTCGGAAGATAAACCAAACTTCCTGCGGTTACTGAACCTGACGAACTTGTTCCACCACCCCCACTATCACCACAAGCAACTAATAGACTGACCATACCCAATAGAAATAGCTTAAGCAATAAAAAGGAACGGATTCGGTTAAGCATGCTATTTTCCTATGAGCTAATGAATATGAGGGACAGGTATCAAAAAATGTAAATCGCTTCTGACCACTTACAGGTTAACCATTACTACAAAATTCCATTTGAACTTTATCATAAGTTTTCCATAGTTTAATGCATTATTTGTGACTTTTATAACTAAAAAAGTGGCACTTTTCAATTGCGACGTCTTAATATCGCTAGGGTTTGATTTAGATTCATGCTCGTAATATGGGTTTATGGTTATTGCTAGCCCTAGCACCCTAAGCCGCTAAAGACCCAGTATTTATAGAAAATACCCCGCTCTATGGGGATAATGTCAAAATATGGGGATGCACATTCAAGCACTTAAATTGATAGCGCTGGCAATTTTTAGCCTATTTCTAGCCTCCTGTAGTGGCAATGGCTCGACTACCTTCACTGTAAGTGGCACAGTGAGCGGTCTTAACACTGGCTCATGGGTATCACTACAAAATAATGGACTAGATACACTCGCCCTTAGTTCAAATGGCAAATTTACCTTTGCCACCCCTTTAGCTAATGGTGCTGCATATAGCGTGACTGTCTCAAGTCAACCTACCCCCTATGCCTGTAGAGTAAGTAATGGATCTGGGTCAAGTGTAGTCAATGTCACTGGGGTATTAGTCACTTGCCAAGCACAATACCCTTATGTGGTCAATAACGTGGGTAATTCTGTATCGCAATTTACGCTGGGTGCCGGTGGCGTGTTGAGTTCTACTGCTGTAGTTACTAGTCCCCTAGCTAATAGCCTCCAATCTCCGTATGCCATCGCTATTACCCCTTCAGGTAAATACGTTTATGTGACCAATAGCAACATCGGCATTAATACTGTATCCCAATTTACCATTGGGTCTGGTGGCACTCTCACGCCTATGACTATTCCAGCAGTCCAGGCTGGTCAAAATCCACGTGCCATTACAATCAATGCAACAAGTGAATACGCTTATGTAGCTAATTTGGATTTCAATACCATCACCCAATATTCTATCGGTACCACCGGCGCATTAAACCCAATGCCCTCGCCTGTGGTGACTACCGGCAACAATCCAAGTGCAATCGCCATTACCCCCAATAGTAAATTTGCTTATGTCAGCAATAACGCTAGTAACAATATCTCTCAATACTCGATTGGGCTTACTGGCGCGCTAACTCCTCTGGTAAATGCCACTGTCTCTGCAGGTTTTAATCCTTACGGTTTGGCAATTGACCCTGCAGGTAAATATCTCTATGCTACCAATAGAGGTAGTAATACGGTTTCTCAATACACCATTGCAGGAACTGGTACATTAATTCCGATGAGTGTTACTACGGTTGCTACTGGTATTAATCCCACTCAAATAGTTATAAACCCTAGTAGCCAATTTGCTTATGTCACTAATAGTGGCGCTAATAGCGTATCTCAATTTACGATTGGCGCTTCTGGGGGTTTAACTGCAATGAGCACAGCTACAGTACCTACAGGTAGCAGTCCATTTGGTATAGCTATTGATGCCACTGGTAACTATGTCTATGTAACAAATAACACGGCTAATACCGTGTCACAGTATTCGATTGGTGCCAACGGTGCCTTAATTTCAGTGGGCTCAACTTCTACAGGATCTGGGCCGCTTGGGATTGCTATTTACTAATCTTAATAACCTAGCTTAGTAAAGTATGCCGGTTTCAAACATCAGGCGAGATTGGTTATTAGCAGTGCCTTGCTGTCCAAAACCCAAACCCGCTGTGGTGTTTATAGCTTGCACATAGGAAAATTCTGCTCTGAAGAAATACTGCCTAAATTGATAAGTAGGCGTGATAGTAGCTGACCATGCTGAGCTACCCACGCCATAAAGTAAATTGGGTGAATTAGGATTCCCCTTTCCATTTGAACTAATGTATTCCATTCGAAATGGCAGACTCATTTTTCCACCGGATAGTTCAGGATCAAAAAACTGGTAATTTGCCAATAGAGCAGCTCCCATGGTTTGAGCACTAGACAAAATACCAATAGCAGGATTAGCTGGCACAAAGGTGTATTGCAAATTGGGGGCAAAGAACCAACGATCTGTTTTATGGGAATAAATAGCGTTTAATATTTGAGAATTGTTTTGTGCTAATGGCGTAATAAAGCTTTCTGTGGTGGACGACTTAATAGCGCCAGTCCATGACAAACTAGTTTTGCTTTGTTCACTATGTTGGTAACTTGCAGATGCGCCCATCCAATTGAGCTGATTAGAATAAAAGCCATCATTTAAGGTAAAAGCTGCTGATACGGCGCCTGCTGCATAGGTGGCCGCGACCCCTTTGCTTACATTGCTTGTTTGATTCCAAAGCAAGCCTCTATCGATATTGATATTTTGAAAGGTGAAGGTACTTTCATAGCCTCCGAAAGAATTGAGTTTGCCAGCAGATATCTTTAAATTCTCGCCAACAGGAATGGAAATATACGCAAGCGGTACAAGGCCAAAGCTATCAATGGTTTGGCGGTTAGAACGTTGGTAGGAGGTTCCCAAAGAAGGAATTGAATAATAGCCTGCCTGCAAGTAAAACTGTACTAATCCAGAATTCTTTTGCAATATAAGCTGCGCATTAGATACATCGACTAAATTTTGAGAATTACCATCACTCGGATTAGATTGCGCCATGCCAAGAGCACTAGCAACTACAGAATAGCTAATAGGATCTATTTGAGGGATCTCAATAGTATTTGCAAGATTAGAAAAGCGAAGTGAATCACCCATTGCTGGAGAATCTGATGCATCCTCATCTAATGCATAACAAGCGTTAAAACCAACTAGACAAATAAGGCAGAGAAATACACGTAAAAATGGATAAGCTTGCATTGCGTTCGAATTAGCCAGCCTTAGCGCGCAAGTCTTCTAAAACGGATATGAGCTCAAAATGGGCTGTTTCACATCCCATGGGTACCCTTTGGTTTCTAGTGCTGATCAGCAGACCATCCAAACTCTTTGCGATAGATGCAACCGCCTCCTTAGCCAAGGTTTTGTCACCTAAGCATTTTTCATATTCAAGTAATTGCCTCTGTATTTTTTCAGCACTTAGTTTAAAGCGAATGGCTCTTAAATTCATATTGAGATAAGACAGAGGGTACAAAATAGCAAACAGACTGAGGATAAAAATCCACATCCGATCTATAAATCCAGCTAGCCAGAATGGCAAGTAACGCATGGTTTGAGGGATGCCATAGTCGTAATACTGTGTAGCAGCCTTACTAATGGGGATAGTTGTATCTAAATACGCTGGAAATTTATCTTCATTACTCGAAAATTGATTCTTCGTTAGTCGTTGGGCATCCTTAGTCGCCATCAGTAGCATCATTTGCAAGCTGTCATGCATATCTTTACGAACCGCTAAGGTAGTGGTAGTTGCTAGCAATGAAATATCTTTGGGAGGGATTTGGTTAGCAATATCTATTGAAGATGCTGGTAAGGTGACCACATTAACAAAAGGAAGATTTTTATCATAGGCTAGAGCATGGGTTAGCTCAAAAATAACAGCAGTTGGTTCATGTAATAAACGATTAACAACTGGGTCGATCTGCGGGTTGACATTAATGAGTACATCTAACTTTCCATTCAGAAAATCCACTAGATTATTGTCATAACTATCTGCCTTGAAATTCTCAGACCTATCAATATCAATATTATTGAGCGCAAATAATTGCCTGGCGATCACCCAAGTGCCGCTCTCTTTAGGGCCTGTACCCACCCGCAATTTAGCAAGATCTTTAAACCTATCTAAGCGCTTTTCTAGCCCCTTTTGATGAAAGATCCAAACTGGCTCATAAGCGACGCTCCCTAAAGACTGAATGCTTTGAGCAAGTGCTTTATCAAGTACCCCACCTTGTATGAATGCGGCATTAACACCACTATCAGCAATGGCAAGTAATTGGGCGCTCTGAATAGAGCTTATGGTTTCTTTAATGCTTAAGCCAATCCCTTGATTGCTCAAATAAGCTTGTTGATCTTTTGCAATTAGGGCATAAGCAGAATCAACCCCCGAAGTGGCGATTAAAATCTTTTTTCCAGGGATGGGGTCAATAAAATAGAGGCCGCCAATAAAAACACTCAGAACTAATAAAAATATTAGCTTATTTTTTGAGAATAATTCTCTTAGAGCGCCTAACTCATCACGAGCAACTAGTAAGAAGTAATTTTTTTCAGCCATGCATAAATTAATGTTCGGCCTTATTTAAGGCCTGCATGGTATCACCGTCTAATGATGCATTAAGATATTGAATGCTATGAGGCAAATCTAATACCAATTGATCGATAGGCTGTAATTCAATGCGCCCCTGCTCTATTTGGCAATCAAGCAAATGGCCACCATGCAGGCGATTATCAGTTAAAAAATGTAAATGAAATCCGGGTACCGTCACTGAGTGCATAAAATCTGGTGTCCAAAAACCTACTAAGGTTCCTGAAACATGTTCAAAGTTAAACTCCACTTGATCATGCGCTACTTCAACCAATGGTCGATAGGCCTCTTGCTTTGGCACCGATCTAGCCCTGAGAGAGGAAAATCGTCCCGTGATCTTCATGGCATAAATTAAGTTTTGTGAAAGTAATAAGTCATGAAGGTAGGCTTGTAGCTTTGCAAAGGAAGCAGAGTGGCTGTATTCACTAATATGGGTGGGTTTAAAGTGTGTTACACAAGCATAGGGAGACTGGGTATTTGTAGAAGCAACTAAAGCAGTTCCATCTGAACGTAATTGGTAAAAGATACCATCTAATAAAACCATTTCCCCATCGAGATCATTAAAGGTACCTAGGCCAAAATCACCCTTTTTAAGAATGTGAGACAAAGTGATCTCTTCACGCAATATGCCTTGCACTAAGGCGTTTACCGGGGATGAAACATATAAATTACTTTGAGTCATTTTTATCTTTATCTATCCGGTATTACGCAAGCCTGCCGCAATACCATTAATTGCAATATGAATGCCTCTTTGTATTCTTTCGTCATGCATGCCTTCACGTTGTCTGCGTACAAGCTCTATCTGCAAGTGATGCAAAGGATCGATATAAGGGAAGCGATTGCGTATTGATCTCGCTAGGGAAGGATTTTTGGCTAGGCGGATCTTTTCCCCTGTGACCATATTCAGGGTATGGACAGTCTTATTCCACTCACGCTCTATTTCCCCAAAGATTCTTTTGCGTAATTTAACATCGGGAACTAGTTCACTATATCTAGAGGCTAAGGCAAGGTCACTTTTGGCTAAAGCCATATCAATATTGGATAAAAGCGTTCTAAAGAAAGGCCACTCTTGATACATTTTTTGCAATAAAGCTAAAGCCGCCTTTTTTTCAGCTGGTGTAGCCCGATTTAAGAACTCTTCTATTGCTGAGCCAAATCCATACCAACCTGGTAGTGTAAGGCGGCACTGACCCCAGCTAAAACCCCAAGGAATAGCCCGCAGATCTTCAATCTTCTGACTTGCCTTACGACTAGCCGGTCTTGAGCCAATATTAAGCTTAGCAATCTCACGAATAGGCGTGGCATCAAAAAAATACTCTGCAAATCCAGGGGTCTCATATACGAGGCCTCGATAGGCGTTCATGCTAGATTGCGAGATTTTTGCTGCCGCCTCTAAAAAGGCTTTACTAGCAGGTTTGGTTGGATTTAACAAAGTTGCTTCTAAAGTTGCCGCCACTAAAGTCTCTAGATTACGCCTGCCAATTTCTGGGTTGGCATACTTTGAGCCAATTACCTCACCTTGCTCTGTTAAGCGAATTTGACCGCGAACCGTTCCTGGGGGTTGAGCCAAAATGGCTTCATAACTTGGGCCACCTCCTCGTCCTACTGTGCCGCCACGACCATGAAATAAACGCAACTGAATACCGTGTTGATCTTCTAATGGCTCAAAAACGTTAACTAAGTCGAGTTCTGCACAGTACAATTCCCAGTTGCTCGTAACAATGCCACCATCTTTATTAGAATCTGAATAGCCAAGCATGATGTCTTGCTCAGCGCCTGATCTTTTAACCTGATCTAAGATCCCAGGTAAAGAATAATAGTCATGCATGATAGGCGCTGCATTGCGTAAATCCTCAATGGTTTCAAATAGAGGAACCACAATTAAATCAGCGCTAGATTTTTTACCGAGAACCCCATGCATCAAACCGACTTCTTTTTGCAGCAACATAACTTCGAGTAGGTCGCTCACCGTTTCAGTATGGCTGATGATGTAATGACGAATGGCTTGGTGCCCAAAGAGCTTACGCAATGTTTTGGCCATTTCGAAAATAGCGATTTCTGAAACAGTGAAATCTGAATACTCATGACCTACTACTCGCAGAGGTCTTGGGTCTTTTAATACCGAGAGTAAAAGCTCTCGTTTTTGCGCTTCAGATAACTTAGAGTAATCTTTTTCAATCGAGGAAACATGAAGTAATTCGGCTAGAACAGCCTCATGCATATCTGAACTTTGGCGCAAATCTACTGTTGCCAAATGAAACCCAAAGACCTCTACAGTCCGGATCAGCCCCCGAAGGCGCCGATTGGATAAAGCCTTAGCACCTTGAGAAATCAAGGATGCCTCAATTGTTTTTAGATCAGCCAAAAATACTTCAGCATTAGGGTAAGGGTTTTGTGGGATTAGCGCATGCCTTGCTGCATCAGCTTTGGTAAGGATTTTTAGAGTAGCGGCTAATCTTGAATACATGCCCGTTAAGGCCCTTCGATAGGGCTCATCTTGGCGATGCTCATTTACATCAGGTGAAGATTTTGCAAGTTCTTGCATTTTCTTTGGAAATTTCAAAAGCAATGCTGAAACAGATAATTCTCTACCAAGGTGATGCACTTCTGTTAAATAGAAGCGCAACACCATTTCAGCTTGTCTTGTAATGGCATATTCCAAGGTCTTTGAACTCACATTTGGATTGCCATCTCGATCCCCGCCAATCCACTGACCCATTTTCAGGAAACTAGCTACGTTATTACCAGCCAAAGAGTCTTCTAGCTGCGCATATATCTTCGGAATTTCTCTTAAAAAGGTAGTTTCATAATAGGTAAGTGCATTTTCAATCTCATCAGCGACAGTAAGCTTAGTAAAACGCAAAAGGCGGGTATGCCAAAGCTGCAATACTCGAGCTCGAATTTGCTCCTCATTGAGCTTTAGCTCTATGGCAAGCAAGGCATCCTTGTCTGGTTTACTTGCTTGGGATGATTCTTTGATTTGGTCGCGCGCACTTAAGAGGTTGGCAATGTCACGTTCGGCCTCTAAAATACTAGTTCTTTGCACCTCTGTTGGATGAGCAGTAAGTACTGGCGAGATTAAACTTTTCTCGAGTGTCTTAGAAATCATTTTGTCGGTAATACCAGCGGCATGGAGCTTTTTCATAGCTACAGAAATACTGCCGTCTTGATAGCTACCCATGCGTTCATAAGCAACCCTCCGACGAATATGGTGACGATCTTCTGCTAAATTTGCTAGGTGGCTAAAATAAGTAAAGGCGCGTAGTACCTTTACGGCAACTTCACTACTAAGGCCTTTAAGTAGTTTTGATAATTGCTGGTTGGCTGTTTGATTAGCGTCTCTATGAAACGCAACTGATAATTTTCGGATTTGCTCCACTAAGTCGTAAACCGTCTTACCCTCTTGCTCACGCACAATATCACCTAATATCTTGCCCAGTAAGCGGATATCTTCTATCAGTGGAGTCTCAGTATTTTTTACTTTGGTCATTGCCAGGACTGCTCAAAAGGGGGTTTGTCAAGAATTGCTCTGAAAATATTCAAATACAAGCTTAGTAATGTAACTGAAGTTGGCTAACAGAGCCTAAACGGGATCGATATGTGTCATTACATTGAGTACAGGCAAGGCATTAGTTACCTTTTTTGCTGCTTCAAAGGCAATATCATGCCCTACCTGAACGGTGGCATTGGCGTCCACTTCTATATGTACATCTACCAAAATCATGTCTCCCATTTTGCGCGTTCTCAGGTCATGACAGCCTTTAACACCTGCTGTAGATAAAATAAGATCGATGATTTTCTGATGCTCTTCTTCTGATACAGCGCGATCCATTAAGTCATGTAGTGCATCCTTGCTAAAGGACCACCCCGTCCTAACTATCATTAAACCGACTATTAGCGCGCCAACAGAATCTAAGATGGGATAACCCAATAAACCACCCACAATACCTACAGAGACTACTAAAGATGATGCCGCGTCAGATCGAGCATGCCATGCATTGGCAACTAACATACTAGAACGTACCCGCTCTGCAATCACTAGCATGTATCTAAAGAGTAATTCTTTAATCACTAAAGAACCAATGGCAACATAGAGCGCTAGTATCTGAATCTGACTAGCAGCAACGGGATTAATGATTTTTAGCCCTGCTGACCATAACATCCCCAGACCAACAGCTAGCAATGAAACACCTAAGAATAGTGATGCTGCTGTTTCATAGCGCTGGTGGCCATAATGGTGGTCATCATCTGCATCTTTGCCACTGTGGTGATTTGCAAATAAGACTACAAAATCTGCCACCAAATCAGTAAGCGAATGAATACCGTCTGCAATCAAGCCTTGAGAACCTGATATTAAACCAGCAAAAATTTGACTGACGGTAAGACAAAGATTAACGGCAACGCTAACTAAGGTGCTTTTCTTAGCCGCCTGCTGTTTTTCTTTAGAATCTAGTTCCGGATTCTCAATCAGCTCGTCCATCAGATCAATTGTTTTTTTCGTAAGTTGGCTAAGCGGTTATTTAGGCTCTTCATAGTCAGAAGATGATATTTATCCCCTGCTGACCAATTGCTACCCTTCCACTCAATACCTTGCTCAGTAATCTTTATAAAAGGCTCCCTACCTTCAGAGGCATAGCCCTCTAATATAGCCATCAATGCCAATCTATCATCAGATCCTGCCGCTTCTTTTAGTGCATCCATAATCGGTTTGGTGATCGTATCTTTATAGCTTACCTTGGAATCTGGGTGATTTGGGCTTGCCGGTGCTTCAAAAATATACTCATGAGGCCATTCAAAGACATTGCAAGCGGCATTTTTTACAGACTCTGGGCTGACTGTATTGCCTTGGGGGTTCTTCGGATCGCTAGGTAGAGTTAACTCTAAAATCCAAGCTTCAAATTGTGCAATGCGGCTATAGCGTTTTTCTTCACTGTCTCGTTTTTGCTCTTCTTGCGATAACAATAAAGTAACCCATGCCCAGGCAATGTCTTTGGGAGAGGCAAATTCTTGCGCTAAGATCTCGCTTGCGCGCCTTAAGATCGCTTTTGATGAGAGCTTTTTCATTGCATTCTTTCTGATTTCTTTAACTAGGGTGATATTACTAAATGGGTAAGACCCAATCATGCATAAAAGCTCGCTATAGATCCTCAAATACGTTTGGCTTTACAGCCTAACTTGGATTCATTTTGCAATGTAAGCGGTGTTTTTCAAGTCGAGACAAGATCTGGGTACGCACTAAATTTAAGTGTGTTTTCATAGTATAAAGACGGATCTTCTCTTCAGATGAGATCCAACTCATCCGAGTTTCTGCATCAAGTTCGTCTAAATCCGCTAGTAACTCTAAGTACTCTTGCTCGGTCTTGGCTAAAGCAGATTTTTGATCGATCTCTTGAATTTCATCGTAGGAATCCTCAACCAACATCACAGAATGCTTACTACGATAACTTGGGATTAGCTGAAAGAGCGGAAAAATAACAGCAAAGAGTCCAAGGATGATAAACCACATCCGGTCTATATAGCTTGCTAGCCATATTGGTAAGCGTTCGAGCATATGAACCCGCGAACCACTATAGAAACTTTCAGCCACTGAACTGATTGGGATGGAGTGATCAAAATAAGTAGGGAAAAAATCGGGTTTGGAAAAAAATTGATCCAAATGATGGCTAATTTTTTCTGCCCCTAAAAGAAAGATGCTTTGGACTGCTGGATGTAGGTCTTTTTTTATGATCAACGTTACAGTAGAAGCGAGCATTTGAATATCTTCTGCAGGACGAAGTTTGCTTAAATCTAAAGCACCCTTAGGTACAGTGACTACACTCATATAGGGCAACTTTTTTACATACGCAGGCGCATAGGCAAAATTGAGTAAATGTATTTCTGGGTGATGCAAAAGCTCTTGAATATTAGGCCCATTAATACCATCCATAATGCAAATGGCATCGATCTGGCCTGCCAATAATTTAGCGATACCTTCTTGATTGCCGATTCTCAAAATATTTGAACGGTTTTCAATCGAGAGTCCGCTCAAACTAAGTATTTTTTTTATGGTGATCTCTGAAGCACTATCTACTGGTCCAATCGATACTTTTTTATCAGAAAAGAAGGCAAATGGTTTGTTACCAGTATATTGCGGCCCTCTATAAAATAACCAGAATGGAACATATTCAATACTTCCTAGAGATCTTAATTCTGGGTAAGACCCTGAACTCGTTATCCCACCCGTCATTAATGTAGCGCTGATAACATTACTCTTATCATTGACATCCACTAAGCTTTCAACAGAGCCATGGGTATTGACTAAATGCAGCTTAATGCCCTCTTTTTCAAAATAGGGTACAAACTTTTTACCCAGCATTTCAAATGTGGAGCCAGTTTGCCCTACCGCCAAGTAAATATCACTAGGGGGCAGCGGCCGGCTAAATAAAACCAAGATCACTACGCCAAATACTAATATAAATAACCAGCGCCAATCCGCCCTTACAAGGGCATTCCAAGAATGAAACTCTTGCTTAGTTGAGCTTAGGACATGAGAGAGTAAAGAGGGATTCTTAGGCATCTATTGGCACGGGTCAAAGTCAAAATATATCCCCCTATTAAACACTATTAGGGGCTTAGATGGCTAGTTTAGCTACTTTTTAGCTCGGTTTGCTACTGTAATCGTCACCTCTTACAATGACCATATGACCTCTTCCCCAAAAACCACTTCACAGACTAAACCCATCTCACTAAAAGATAAGATTTTGGCTGAGATGCAAAAAGTCTTTTTCTTAACGCTCTACCTAGGAACTTGGTTTTGTGCGATTACTTTATTAGCATCAACCTCATTACGCATACGCCCTATCCCAGAGGCCATTTTTGGTCTTGCCTTCATTAAAGCTGCAATATGTTCCAAATTTATGATACTTGGACAGGCCGCCTATCCCATCAAGGTTGATAAAAAACATGGCATTGTTCCCTCTCTCTTAAAAGAGTCTTTGGTTTATCTCTTGATAGTGCTTGCACTTTCTTGGCTAGAGGCAGGCGTAGATGGATTAATTCATGGAAAAAATTTCTTTGACTCACTAGCTGCATTTGGCTATGGTGACCCCCTACACATCTTCTCTTTAGCCCTAATGTACTGGCTCATTGTTTTACCATTTCTCTTATTTTTAGGCTTGAAAATGTCATTAGGTGATGCCGATACCCAGAAGATTCTATTTGGACCTCCCAAGAACTCTGGCAAGTAAGCATGCTAGGTTATCGGTTTTGCTGTGGCTCTTGTTTGGCAGTTTTACTACTACTACCAATTCGACCATTACTAGCTCAAGAGATTGAAGCGCGGGCTTATTCTAATGCTCCTATTGGTATTAACTTTTTAAGCGCCGGTGTGGTACAGGCTAAGAGTGGTAAATACACCCTAACTAGTGAAGTGCTGGGCTTAACGCATATTTTTGATATTGCGGGGCAATCTGGCAAGCTCACCCTAGTACTCCCTTACGGCGAACTCTCTGGCACTGCTACGGTAGGAGGTCAAAGCATTAATGCCTCATCAGAGGGTTTATCTGATCCCCTGATTAAGGCTTATGTTAATTTATATGGCGCTCCTGCTTTAACGCTTGATGAGTTTAAAGATTACCAGCAAGATCTCATTATTGGGGCTAGCTTAACTGCCTCTATCCCTTGGGGAAAATATAATAATGATCAACTTATTAATGTTGGAGCCAACCGCTGGTTTATTCAGCCTGGCATAGGCGCTTCTCAAGCAGTTGGTCCTTGGCGTTTTGAGCTATCAGGCGCTGCCACTATATACACCAGTAATACTAGTTTTATGGGAGGAAATTCACTTTCAGAAAACCCTGTGTATTCCACGCAAACTCATGCCATATATTATTTCCCTTCGACTGCGTGGATCTCAGTTGATGCCACTTACTATATTGGTGGCCAATCCTATTTAAACGGGGTAGCTCTTAATAGCAGTCAAGAAAATTGGCGTTTTGGAACGACCATGTCTTATCCGGTCAACAAACACAACTCAATCCGTTTATCAGCTAGTACGGGGGTGTACTCTAGAACAAATAATAGTTATGACCTCTTGGGCATCTCTTGGCAATACCGCTTTGGGGGCGGCCTTTAGGGCTACTAGATGCCTCTGAGGTGCCGACGTAGAATTTTGCCCACATTCGATTTAGGTAATTCATGGACAAAGGCAATTTGCCGAGGTCGCTTATAACTTGTCATTTGCGCTTTGCAATAACGCATCACTTGTTCTTTGTTTAAATGAATATCTTCTTTAACGATATAGACCTTGACAATCTCCCCTAATTTTCTATGGGGTGAGCCAATCACTGCACATTCTTGTATCCCGGGCATTTGAGAAATCACCTCCTCAATCTCGTTGGGGTACACCTTAAAGCCTGCTACCACAATCATGTCTTTTTTTCGATCAACTATATGCACATAACCGTCTGCGCTCATAGTGCCGATATCACCAGACTTAAAGTAGCCATTAGCACTAATTGATAACTGGGTTTCTTCTGGCTGATGCCAGTAGCCTGCCATCACTTGAGGACCTTTAATACAAATCTCACCAGGCTCCCCAAAGGGAACTTCATTGCCATCGTCATCCAAAATCAATATATCGGTACTCGGTAGCGGCATCCCAATCGAACCCGTAAATTCAGTGATCAATGGCGTATTGACGCAAACTACTGGGGAGGTTTCTGAAAGGCCATAGCCTTGAGCAATGGGTACGCCGGTGAGTTTTTGCCACAAATCAGCAGTTTTCTTCTGCACTGCCATACCACCACCAATGGTAATTAATAAATGAGCAAACTTTACTTTCAAGAACTCCGGATGATGAATTAATGCATGAAAGAGCGTATTGACCCCTGGAAAGATATGAATATTGGGGTGCTTAATCAGTACCTTAATAAAGCCCCCAATATCGCGAGGATTAGCAATCAGCATTAAAAGGCCGCCTTTACGTAAACCCAAAAAGGCGCATGCAGTTAGGGCAAATATATGGGTCATTGGTAAGGCGCACATAAAGACCAATTGATCTTTTTGCTGCTTTAAAGCTGGCTCTAACCAAGCTTCTATTTGCGCAATATTGGCCAATATATTTTTGTGCAACAAAACAGCGCCCTTTGAAATTCCCGTGGTGCCACCGGTATATTGCAAAAAAGCAATGTCCTCTAAACCAATCTTGGGCACAGTCAATCGATGGCGCTTACCAATAGCAATTGCCCGATTAAATCCCACATGAGTAAAGTGCCATTTTGGTACTAACTTTTTGATATAGCGCGCAACAAAATTAACTATCATTCCTTTAATGCCAAACCTACCAAGCTGATCACCTAAACTACTCACAATCACCTGTTGGACTAGCCCTTGATCAGCAATGGCTTGGTAAGTATGGGCAAAATTTTCTAGAATAACTAAAACAGATGCGCCGCTATCCCTTAATTGATGCTCTAACTCACGCGAGGTATAAAGTGGATTGACATTAACCACTACTAATCCGGCCCTTAAGGTGCCTAGCATTGTCACTAGGTATTGAGCTAGGTTAGGGAACATGATGGCTACCCGAGAGCCAGGCAGCAAATTGAGGCTTTGCAAATAAGAAGCAAAGTCTTTGGATAATCGATTGAGCTCTTGGTAAGTAGTCGACTGTCCCATAGATTCAAATGCAATGCGCTGAGGATATTGCTTAAATGACTCCTCTATCATCTCTACTAAAGAAGAATATCGATCTATCTCAATCTCGTGCGGCACTCCTTCAAGGTAATGGTTCAGCCAGGGCTTTGGTGCATTCATAGTAATTCATGAAGTTTTTGCATGTATAAGTCATGGCCTTGGTGCATGTTTCCTTGCCACTCATTACCAGCGCTACTATTGGCTTCGTCAGTTATATATTTATAGGACCGCCATGGGATATTGAACTGAAAGGCCGTTGCTGCTATAGCAAATAACTCCATATCCACTACATCAACCTTTTGCAATCCCAGCCAAGGATCTTGTGAAGTTACAAAATTGTCGCCCGTTCCACAAATATGGTCTCCGCTGACAGAAAAATACTCATAGGGATTAGGACAAAATGGGGTCATGCCCCTTGGCGCTAAGGGCTCCGCTATCATGTCGCGCTGAACTACCTTGCCAATACTAACTAAGCCCGTAAGCGCTGGATTAATCTTGCCTACTGTGCCAAAGTTCACAATAAGTTTAGGCTGATGTTCGGCAATAGCCTTATAGCTTGCTAGTGCAGCATTAATCTTACCCACACCGGTGTAGATGAGCTTCACATCGGCTGGTAGGTCTGATTGTTTGAGCTCGGACTCTAATGCGGTAATAATAAGTAATTGTGTTTTCATAGTGGCGATTAAATGAATTTATTAGATTATCTACCCGGAGTGCCAAACTTTCCAAAGCCCGGAATTTTGTTTCGGGATATCTCCCCTTTACTAGCCAATCCTACCGCCTTTAATGAGGCTATAGTTCAACTCGCAATCCTATCTAAACAATTTGACTATACCCATATTTTAGGAATTGAATCGCGTGGCTTTATCTTTGGCTCTGCCTTAGCTCATCATGCCAATAAAGGATTTGTCTTGGCACGCAAGCCTAATAAACTACCCTTAGCTAGCCATCGGCAAGCCTACGGCTTGGAATACGGCAGTGACTCTTTAGAGATGCAAAAATCCACCCTTGAAAAAACGGCTAAAGTGTTAATCATCGATGACGTTCTAGCAACTGGGGGGACTATTATTGCAGCCCAACAATTGCTAAAAAGTGCCCAGTTCGAGGTTTGTGGTGCTTTAACGCTTTTAGAGATTGCAGGGCTAGATGGTGGTGAACTTCTCAAGCAAGCCGGCATTACTCATCAAACTGTGCTGCTTGCTTAAGCATGATGGAGAACCTTGCTATAGCAAACTCTTAGCACTTTTAATCAGTTTTATGCTGCCCCAGCCTATCGCTAAAACCTTGCTCGCTAACTTGGGCTTGTAGTGGGCCAATAAAGCAAATGCACTAGTCCAGAGAATGGGGCTACTCTTAATGAATCGAACTGCATCAATTCCTTTATCCGCCCAAGATAGAGGCTTTTCTAGGGGCTCTAGATGCAAAGCCAGTTCTGCCCGCTCTTTAGCAGCCTGAATCTGTAATTCTTGTTGACGAGCCATGAGGTCTGCTAGGTTCTGACTCATTACTGATTGAGCTCCTGGCGATCTTTGGAGAACTCGCTAATCGTGGCTTCAAATAATTTGGGCATCGTTTTTAATGATCGCAGAACAACTAAAGCTAGTACTAAACCAATAGTTAAAAAACTAGCTGTTAGCAAGCTTAATGCCCAGATGCGATTACTTTCCCAACTATAGATCACGATGAGCAAAGCCAGCATAACTAAACCAAAGAATAAAAAGAATAAGGTGAAGATAATCATCACCAGCAAACTAATAAATTTTGATCTTGCAATCTGTACGTCAGTAGAAAGCAGCTCTAAGCGCGTTTGCGCTATCGAAATTCCAGTGGAAATAAGATTCTTAAGAGCAGATAAAATATGTTCTTGTGACATGCAGGCGCCTAGCGTCGACTGATCAAGAGACCAACTACAAGGCCTAAACCGACAGCAATACCCACTGACTCCCAGGGCTTACGATGAACAAACTCATCTGCACCTTCTGCCAGTACTTTAGCTTTATCAGTAAGACTGCCCTCAACATCACAAAGGGTCTCTTTAGCGCTTTCTAAAGTTTCTAAGGCTTTAGAGCGAATTGCAGCAATAGGGCCGTGCTCATGATCAGACGTCGCTTCAATTAATGCTTGTGCATCTGCCACGAGGGCCTTGAAATCTCCCAATAAATGCTCAGAGCTCGTCTGCCCTTCCTCATGAGTTTGTAGTCCAGTCTTTTTACTTGTCATAGCAATCCTTGATTAGGTAAATGGCCAATAAGGTCATTCTAAGCAATTTTTGGAGACTGTAGCTAGTAATAGAACGGTCATGCCTGCGTTGCCTTCTTTAAAGTGCTTAAGATGCCCCTTCAAACTAGGGCGTCTTCTTAAAAGCGCATGATAGGCCTCACTTCCAAAGGCTGTGTGCTCTCCAAAATGGTATTGTTCGACCCGATCTGAGAAATAGTGGTGATCTAAGGCATGGTGAATAACTTGTTTAATCCGCCCTCCTTCACCACTCGCTCCATATCCATGAATTAAGATCATGGCCTTAATGCCTAGTTCACTTGCTCTGCGTAAGGCAATGGTGAGACGATCCAATGCCTCTTGGGCAGTAGGACTACCTAATTTAAGATTGAGAACAATCGTGTCACTATGCGACACGGGAAGATCTTGACTGCCGCATTGGCGACACTCGCCCTGCATCCCCCTCGGGTTGCCACACTCAAGGCATTCAAATGAATAGGTCATCAATGGCCCATTGCATTTAACAAATTACTGAAGCGCAACTTAAGAACAGTACTTTGCTTCTAATCCACTAGTAGTACTCACTTGCTCATCGATCATTTTACTCAAGGTCTGCTGTGCAGCCTCTTTATTTTCTTGAACCTTTAAGCTGGCATTAATCAAGCTAGTGACATCTTTACGAATCGAGGTATTGCCATAACGTAATCCTTTTAAGGTAGAGACAGCTTGTGCTGAAATCTGGCACTGCTGATGAATAAGCTCCTTAGAGTCAAATGTAGTGTTGGCATACGCAAATGCGGCTAAAGAGATTGATGCAACTGCTAACAAAGTCTTTTTCATCTTATTTCCTTAATTTATGACCACAGGTAGGACAACATCCACTGTCTTTTGCCTTAGTTTTTCTGAGGGCGGCATAGACACTAGATTCTGAAATCTCCATTTTTCTAGCGGCCTGAGCTGCGCTCAAGCCCTTCCCCACCCAATCTAACGCTTGGTGTGTTTTTGGTATTACTTTTCTCATTTCTCCTCCCATTCTGTTACTATACTACAGAAGTTGTGAAGTTGTGAACTATAGTAAAAAAAGTTTAGCTGTTATCAAAATAGAATGGACTGACTTTATAGACTTGCGACAAAGGTCATTGAAGTTGACGCCAAAGACAATAACTGAGGCAGGCTATCCTTTAGGGCAGACCTAAAAGCGGTGTTTTCGATAGTGCTACCGGGACATTTGATCGTTAAATTCAGAGCCATTGATTTGCCTCTCGTGCAGGTCAAGTCCGCGCTTAATTGACCTAAATAGCTTTTTAACTACTCACCGATGCTATTTGAGTACAAATGGCGGACCAAAATATGCTGCAAATGAACAGAACACCCTTATTTGCACACCAATTACATTAATTGCGCAATTTCACCATAAAGCTTTAGGGCTTTAGTAGTGGGGTACAGGTATTTGACCCGACCATCCTTCTTGCATTCTTTAACACCAATCATGCCTTTTGAGATTAGTCTTTTCATGGACGCATGGATGGTTGCTGGAGAGGCAATAATCCGCAGATCAATCAAATCCTGAACTCTAATAGGAACATTCTCTAAATAGGCTTTGGCCACCATTCTTAAAATTTGGCTCTCTTTTAATTCAACCTTGTATTTAGCATGGATCTTTTCATTTGAATGCGCAAAGTTCAAATATTTCAGCGCTAATTGAGTCATTTCTTTTTATATACCTGTAGAAAAAATAAAAAATCTAATGAATACCGCACTCTTATAAGGGGCTTTTCAAAAAAATACGTTGTCTTAAATTAAGAAATTGTTATAAAAGGTAGATGTTTACACTTATTTCTAGGGTAAACACTAGTCTTTAGCAATAAAAAATATCTTTATTCGGTAGACAGAAATCTATATAGTTTCTATAACGTTATAAATGTTCACGTTTTTGCGAAATCTACTTACCCCCCCCAGAGCTCTTTTGTGATTGATGAGGTAGACCACTTACGCAATGTTGTTGTGCTTGAGGATAAGCATTTTAGCATTCGGGTGGAAATCCCTATTGGAGATAAGCCTTTAAAGGATGCAAAAGTGATTGCGCCCTATGTAGTACTTCTCACGTATCAAGATGGCAGCACAAAAAAGAAACGAATTCTTCAATAGAGGGGCATTAAGTTATGTTTGCAATCCACAGGCAAAAACGCAATTTTGTAGTTTCAAGCATTGACCATATGAGTAACTTGGTTTTAGTAGAAGATTTGCTCTCTGGGCTCCATATAGGAGTTCCGTTTGGTCCGCGGGAGTTGGTTAAGGCTGAATTTACTGGAGAATACGAGCTTCACTTCCTTTATCTCGATAGCAGTGAAAAAAGTGTTAATTTATTGATGCAGGGGTATTAATACGAGATGGCTACACGAGCTAAAGAGGGATTTGCAGTAACCTGCTTGGATCATCTCAAGCGCCTAGTTATCGTTGAAAATCTGGTGCGAGGAATCCGTTATGAATTCCCCTTTCAATTTAAACACCTTAAAGGTGCACAGATTTTTGATAATTATTTACTCGTGATGGAATCTAAGGATGGTCGCAGAAAAATGATTTTGCTATTGGAATAGCCGGCTCTTCATTTAGGCTTATTCTGCTTGCATTCGAATGATAGGTCTACCTTGAGCATCAGTCGATACACTTCCGGCATTCGGTTGTAAGTTAAATTCTCTACCAGGTAAGTTAAGGGAAAAAATTGAAGAGTGGCCGTTTTGACAGGTCAAAATCGCAACGCCGCCCCCTTTGGCCGGCACCAAAATCTGAACGCTAGAAAGGTTAATATCCTTGGAAGCTAGCCTAATGTAGATACCGTGTTTACTAGATTCTGCGAGTTTGGCATGATCTAATGGGTAAATATAAGCAAGCGCAGGCTTGCTTACCCCAGTAAATCCTAGATCAAGGTTGATCACTTGACCTTGGCTAACATACCGTGTGCGGAACTTTGAATACACTGAAATGCCAGATCCAGCTTTTCCATCGGCATCATTAGAGCGCATTTGCCAACTAGAAAAATCTACCTTCTCTGGTGTTGACCTTGCTTCACGCCACAAAATGGTGTTATTAAATGGTCTGCCCGAAGGGCAGGCCTTCTGATACTCTGCATTGGCTTCTTCTGCCCTAGCGCTGCCAATCATCAGTGAGCATAGGAACAATACAAGGCTGCAATAGAACCTATTCAACAAAATTCCAAAGGCTAAATTGATTGCCACATAAGTTCGCCTTCTTTATTTGAGGGCTTTCAGAATTAAAGGTAATAGTAAGAGAGTAAGTATTTCCAGAAACTACGTCCCACTGCTCTCGGTACCCATTCCAACCATTTTTTAGATTTTTACCTGTTGCACCATTTCTTACTGTAACGAAAAAATAATCATTTTTGTATTCATTACCCTTCTCATCTAATAATTTATAGCTAAGAGAGCCCGTATACGGTGCCATAAAAGCAAAGCGACGGCTCATGCCTAAACCGTTGGAATGATTGGCGCCTAAGAGTTTGGAATTAAGACAGAAAGTTGATACGCTAGGGGTAAGGTTTTCTGATTTCTTGGCATCAGCAGGTGTTTTGGGCGCCAAACTAATGTAGATTTTTTCTAAATCATCCGCTCCACCGCTAGTCGCACTATTTATTTTTGGATCAGGGGTATCTCCTGCAGGTAGGATTCCCAAGGGATCGACTGTTCGGATATTGATAGGCTGTGCATCAATAAGAATGGCCTCCTTTGTAGCCTTGCCTTGGGCAATATAGCGATCTAAGAATGAGAAAATCGTTGAGGATTGATAGCCACTAGTCATAGATGTTAAGGTGTTCCAAAATGTCGTAAAAGCGCCATATGCATCTTTTAAGCCCAGCTGATACAGAAAGTAAGCAATCGTATCCTCAGAATAAAATCCGTTAGTTGTAGTGGGTATTTTCAATAGATCCGTAATACTTCCCAACTGCTGGTTCTCCCCTCTTGAGTCTGTGTAGTATTGCGATTTAGCAAGTAGTCCACCAATAGCTGTACCAAATCCTTCGCTAAAAGATAATGAGGGATCTTTAAAATCACCAGACTCATGACCTCCTCCTGGACTAGCATCATAGGATGCGGCGAACTGCAGATAGTGCCCAAATTCATGGCCAACCACGCCACGATCAAATTCATCGGTATCCACATTTATCTCACCCAAAATAAATAAGCCAGGGTAGTCACTAGCACTTTGAAAATGAGAAGTTTTTATTTTTCCAGCCATTTTTTGCTCGGCCATTTTCTCTTTGGAAACACTACTGTCTGGGCTAATTGTTCTGTTATTGGGACTCCAGTAAATATGTAAGTCAGCTAAAAAGATGTTTGGGTTGGCAATCTCAATGCCATTTGCCGCGTTATAAAGAACATCTAAGATGGCAAAAGCAGCAGATTGGCGTTGCTTTGCATCAATTAATTTACCTGTGCTATCAAACCCTAGGGTGGCATTGAGATCAATGCTTATAGTAGATTTGGTAAGGGTAAAGGACTTTTCTAAAATATAGAGAGGTTTAGAGTCCCCATATTTACCAATCGTATTATCTCGAACCATAAAGTTGTATTGCGGGCCTGTTGTCACCCCTTTTGCACGCGTTTTAGCTAGCTGAGAGCTTACTTGAAGTAAGTACGATTGATCTTGCGCCACATTGGTGAAGGTATATTTTCCTAATTCGTTAGTAGCAACTGTTTTTAGAGCTTTTTTGGTAACTGGATCAATGAGCTGAACAAGCGCTCCTCGCACCGGAAAATTCAGTACATCTACGCCATAGTCTAGCGAACCATCCTTAGTGTTATTGCTTGGGCGATCTGCAGTGATTGTGCCCGTGACATCACGGCTGACTATGGCATCACTGAGAGCCCTAAAAGAAAGGGGAACAGGCGAAATTCCATTGGCGTTGTCATCAAAAATTGGCCTTAAACTCTCCAAGTGCGCTGCACGTTGAAGCGCCAAAGTATTAGCATCGATTGCCTCTAAAGCCACGGAATAAATTAACTGCGATCCTTCATACACAGTCAAATTCTGGTTGCCAGAAGCTTGTGTTGGGCACATTACATACATGATGAGATCTGCGGAATCCCTTTCCTCATCGTTATATGACTCTATACCATCAAATTCACAGGCTTGATCACCAAGCTCCACCTTGAGATCATCATGAAGGTTTTGTCCATAAACTGCTAAATAGACAGATTCTCCAGCGGCAATTAAGTTTGAAGGACCTTCTTTGGCTAAATTATCATAGTCAATCAGATAGCCATCAATAGCTGGAGTTTGCTGACTAGATGAAGGGGATCCTCCACCACCACATGCCGATAGCATTACCAGCAAGATTGTCAGTACATATACTTTAAAGAAGTTTTTCATTTCATCTTCTAAACAGTATTCATTTGAACTGCATAGAACAGAAGAAGTTTACTCATGACGATCATTAATTAGTTATGCTTAATAATATCATCATACATTTTAATGTTAGTACTAAGAAGTGCTAAACATTATTTAGATCAATGAGAACCCCACCATTTAGAGAAGCTCTAAAACTGATTAAAGATATTTAGTGCATATAAGAATTCATAGACCAATCCTTGGAGATGATCGACGTTCACATAGATTGGCTTAGGCAGATAATGACCCATTGGGGAAGCGACCTGCAGAGTTTGCGCTGGCAACAGGTAATGACTATAAATTTGGTTTGGGTAAGCCTCTAATAACCAAGAGTAGTTATTCGGAGTCACCACTGAGTCGTAATCAAGACTCAAAATACTGACCGGCTTACTGGTAAAGCTAGAGAGATTAACTTGTGCATTAGCAAGGACTGTATTTAATGTCGCCTGCCCAGAGTTAATGAGCGTAGAACTCACCAGTGAATTCACGCTATTCTGATCTGATGTCAGTATGTATTCTTTAGGATATGTTGCACCATTGGCAGTTTTGTTCATGGCACTCAAAAGAACTGTTATCGCAGGACTCTTATTTTGCTGTGCAAAAGCTTGCGCTATAGTCCCTTGAGTATTAGGGCCAGTAGAGGAAGTTGGCGGTACAGTATTGCAAAGAGGATCTTGCCCTGGAGGATTCCCAATGGGGCAATTCATATTATAAAAGTCCATATTAAAGACTGAATCCATAGCACCACTCAACTGATAGGTGGCATAGGATAAAAAGGCGTCTGCACTGAGCAAGGGCTTGGAGACATTTGGAAGCACCTGCCATTCGATGTTGTATTTATTTAGCGGTAAGAAACCCACATTACCGAATAAGTAATCCTTCATAACCGCTGAGGTAGCATATGCGCCCTCCATCCCCACGGAATGTTTAAATAGGTATAAGGAATCTAAAGTACTTGGGGGGTTAGCCTGAAGAAAGCTAGGGAACCAAGCTGAATAAGCCCCTCCTTCAGAATACCCTGCTGAAAATAGTTTGAGCTGCGATGGCAGGCCGGTATAGGCCGCGCGAATGGTTGGCGCTACGGCGCTGAGCATATCTACCGCAGTCTTATTGCTCACTTGGGGATAAAGCACATAAGGATGCACGTTTTGCCAATCATCACCTTGACCAACATAATCGGGAATCACCACAATATATCCCTGTGATGCAAATACTTCTGCCACATGCTGCGTCTCACCATTGTCAAAAAAGTTGGACCCCACCTTGGACTTATTAAAGGCAGTCGCATGAAAATAGGTAATCACCCCTTTGACTTTGTCACCAGTAATACCTTGGGGCAATATCAAGCCGCCAGAAACAGCAAAGGTCCGATCTCCAGCGGGTAATGGCACCGTGGTTGAGTAGGTCACTTTCTGAAAAAGAACACCAGTGACGCCAAGTGGATTATTCAAAATCGGTTTTGCCAGCAAATCAAAATTGCCCGAACCACTTTGACTTTTAATATAAGCAATATTTGCTTGGCACTGCGTTGACGAAAGCGTAATTCCTTGCGATGCATTGAGTTGACAAAATGCTGCTTCATACAGTTGTTCAAGGCAGGTTGCCGAAACCAGCATTGTTCCAACTGAATCTGGTGTTGGCATACAACTTGGTTGATCAAAAAAGAATGTCGGAGCAACTTCCATTGCTTGATCTGGATGATCAATAATCGCCTGCCAGATTGCAGAGTAATCTGCAGCAGGAGTAGTACTGGCGGTTGTTGATGAGCCTCCACCACAAGCTGACAATAAGCTGAGTGATGCTGTCATCAGTAATGCGATGTATTTATTTTTCATCAAGATCAACTATGGCTCTTAAATATGCTTTCAATAACCCAAGCTTTATTTATTAAACCCCTTAAGTGGTGTATTGGGTTGCGCTACATGAACATCAAAGGTGTGATCATCATAAGTTGACTGAATCACTACTGGCCAATTTGTATTTGTACGACCAGACGGCCGCCAGGGCCACAACACTGAGCCAGTCTGTTGACAGGTCATAAATAACCCAGGTAGGCCATTCAAAGTTGCCACTGAACTTTGAGTTCGTGCATTTACGCCAACTAACCACCAGTTCTTCGATGCAAGCTTAGCTACATCGAGGGCGGTAGTGGCTAAACTCATCAAAAATTTATAATCATCCGCGACATCTGTGCCATCTGATAAAGCTATATCGGCAGCATCAATGGTCATGTCTGAAAGATCTTTTAGTACATCTAGCCATGCTGATAGTGACGCCGTGGTTCCTCCTTGAGTAAATACGAGATTTGGACAAGTAACCCAATGCTGATTATCGGGACTAATGAACTCGAGATTCCCAGAAAATGAAAAGTTCAGACTTGGCGGAAAATGTGCATTTGTGCCAGGTTTAGGATCGGCGCCGTAAGCAGCAAGTGTGATAGGTGAAGATGTCTGGGTACTTCCAAAAAACATAGCATTTTTAAAAGCGGATCCCGAATCTGTACTTTGTTGACGCCCGACTTTTAGCATTATTGCTTCGACGTTAAGAGGAGCTTGGCCCACCATGCCGCCTGGAATATCGCTATATGCTATACCATTTGAATCCCAGCCCCACACAGGAATAATTTTATTAGGATTCTGATTAGGTGTAACGTATTGGGAGTATATATTCGTACCATCATTTTCATAACCCAAAATAACAGGCGTAAAAGTAATTGCGGGGGAGACAGCATACGGATTACCATTACCATCATAAAAACGTAAGTTCACCACATTTGGGTGATCAATCTCGCCAAGGCCTCCACTAGGGGGCACCCAAGGCTGACCAGATAAAGCCGGAAGGCGTAGAGCGTTTAGTACTGTCGTTCCTTGACTTAGCAATAAGCTTATTGGTGATACCAAGGAATTATCTTCATTGACGGTTTTAGCCAAACGTGTCTTAGCCGCTGCTACTGATACTTGCCTTACAGTTACTCCAGCGGAATTAAACGTATCTAAAGCACTGGTTACTGCAGCATCACCAGCACTAAGATTCACTGAGATAATGCGTCGCTCTAGATTGCTATCAACAATTACAAACAAGTCTGTACTGGGGCGCCCATAGGAGATGGAGTCCAAAATTGCCATGAGCGTCCAGGCTTGCTCCTTAGTGTTTGTAAGATCATAAGGGGTCACATAACCCTTTGCGATTTTGCTGGATGCAACAGGAAAACTCATAGCGCCAACTGTAAACACGCAGGAATCACCCGCTATGTAGTTAAATTGCCCGAGACGGCCCGTTCTTCCACTTTGCGTCCCACAGGTATAAGGCACATGCTCAATAATGCCCCCTACTAGATTGGCTGTCTGCGTAGTAGGGGGAGCACTTGTAGTGCTATCCCCTCCCCCACAGCCTGTTAGCACTAAAACTGTGGTTGCGATGAGAGAAATACTGTATGTATAAAAACGCATTTGAAAGCCCCTTGTAAACCAGTTCTGTCATTAACTAACTACTTTTTAACAGGGGATTTAATGCGAATACTTCAGATTACTTCAGGATAGATAAGAGCTTTTTAAGACAAAAAGCAAAGAGAAAGGGCTAGAAAACCTTGAGCGAGACACATAGTTGATACCCCCAGCCCCTGATCATCTGGATGGCTGATTCGCCAATTCCCAAAGATTCAAGCTTTTTACGCAAGCGAACAATAATTAACACCATTGCGCGAGCAGGATCATCAGCTTCATCCTTTTTTAGGATTTCGATAATCTGCCATTTTTCAAGGCGTAAGTTAGCTGACAAGCTAAACCCGATTAACAAACTCATCTCGGTAGGAGTGAGATGCGCACTCTGCCCCTGATGATTGCTAATGCTCATGTGATGCTTATCCAAAACGAGCTCGTAATTGACGGTAGATTGATTAGAAAGCCTTCTACCCAACGACTCAATAGCAGCCATGAGTACATCCAGATCGAGAGGTTTGGTCATGTAAATATCCGCCCCAATCGCATACCCCTCTTTTTTATCACGTGATTCATTTCGAGCGGTCATGATGATGATGCCCACATCAGACTGTGTCTGTCTAATGCGCTTAGCCAATGAAAAGCCATCCTCTCCAGGCAGATTGATATCAACAATAATGAGATCAAATGCCTGAAATGAAGCTACTTCAGGCAATGCTTCAGCACAATCTAATGCCACCACCTTATGGTGGGCAGCCTCAAGAGCATTGGCAATGGATTCGCGTAGCTCATCGTTGTCTTCAACGATTGCAATGTTTAAGCTGGGAGCCAAAATTCAAACTCCATCATGTGGTCAGTTGCTTGATATGTCAGAAAACCGCCTAATAATTGAGCGATCCCAGAGGAAAGATATAAACCCAGGCCTGACCCACTCTTACTTTCTGCGCTTCTTGATCGATAGTATTTAGTAAACATTTTCGAGCTGTCTGGTATTCGATCGGGCGTAATTTGATTGGACACAAAAACACTCAAGCCAAGTTTGCCTTGATGCGCTTTTTGCATATAACTAACAGAAATCTCTGTGTTTGGAAGCGAATATTTCAATGCATTATCCAAAAGGTTAGATACAACGATGCCGAATAATTGAGAGTCTGAATGAACTATTTCATCATTTACTTCAGAAAGCTTCACTCGATCCGGATTTGCCACTAAACCCAGCAAATCTTCGATGGCCGTTCGAACACTAAAGGCCTCGACCTCAATTTTAAGGCGCTCATCCTCAATAGCTGAGCTGATGCGGCAGCGCTCCACTACATCATTCATATTTTTAAGCGCCCTCTCAATCCGCTCGCGCTCTTTCCCCTCCAATCCAGACATTCCCAAATTGATTTTAGCCACGCTAATGGGGGTTTTGAGCTCATGAGTCAACATGGAAATAAAACGTTCATCCTCAATTCGTCGGCTTCTTTCAAATTCAGCCTCTCGCTTTGCAACATCCAAACCCCTTAAATCTGCTTGATGCTGCAATTTCAGCTGATGCGAGCGAAGGTGTAATAGCAGCATCATAAAGAAGCTAATCGGCATCGGATAGAGCAAGATGTAATCCAATAAGTTTTCTGGTGGCGGGATCACGCGCATGATAGCCAATCGATTAAACACCACTATCAGAATAGCCAAGGTATACAAGCCCACAAAAACATACTTTGGTACAGCCGGTCTTTGAGTCGGCTCTTTGCTAACGCCCTCATCCTTCCATGCACGCGTAGAAATGGCAGCAAAAAATACCAATACTGTAGCGAGCATCGTCACTAAGAAGTTAAGCCGAACACCTATATCAATGCGATCAAAGAGAATGGTAAGTAATTCAATGGGAAGCATTATGACGAGCATTTTGACCGCATAAACCAACCAACGATTTGCTTTAAATTCATTTAACAAATGCGCATCAAACCAAATTGCGGCTGCAACAAAGCTCCATAAACTAATATTAAAAAGGCGATCTATTAGTGGCTCAGGCACCTCACTAGAGAGGAACATCCGCCCATATCCCAATAAAAAGAATATATAAGCCAAGGCAGTAATTGTTCTCAGGTTAAACCAGCCAATAAGGGGATCTCTTTGGCTGACCCATGTTAAACACCCCCATGCCAAGATAAATGCGAGGGACGCAAGGCAAAACATGGCCCACGCATCTTGGCGTCGATCTGTAGCTATAGCCTCACGCTCCGTTAAAACATCTATTGAGGTATATAGCGCCTGATGTGTTCGGAGCTTTAACCACACATCACGAGGCTGTTTTCCAATGGGAATAACAAAATTAAGATTTAAAGACTGCCATTCGTCATTAGCCCAATTGTAGTAATCGCCAGTTACCCGCTCTTTATCTTGCGCACCCAAAGGATCGTAGATCCAAATCTGATCGTGATAGACGGGTCGAATACGTATGATGAGTGAATCATCTGACTTAGCAGCGACCCCACGAGTGGGATCGATTCGCAACCGGATCCAATAAGTAGAAGTACTAAACCCTGATCCAAATAAATTATCTAAAGAAGTGCTTTCTGGTAACTTGCTAATGTGTTCTAGTGTTAGCGATCCTGAGGGATCTTCAACCCAAGCCCTCTCGGCAACATAATCACTCCCATAGGAGGAGCTAATGCAAAAAAGCAAACCTAGGCCGTAAATAAGCGAACGTAAATAGGTGCGATGGTGGCTCGTCTTACTAATGAATTTTAGGTCACTCATAAAGCTAGTTTACGTTGCCCAGAACCAACGAATTGCAGCACTTTGTTTACAGATGGCTGGGATGGTGGGTGTAATAAAAAAAGGGCTATAAGCCCTTGATTTATATAAGTACTTGGCGGAGACGAGAGGATTCGAACCTCCGATCAGAGTTTTAGCCCCGATGCTCCCTTAGCAGGGGAGTGCCTTCGACCAGCTCGGCCACGTCTCCGTATTGATGCATTTACAACGCCCCATAGTTTAACGGATTCTGTTAAACAAAGGGGATAACTAGCTCTAATTAAGGTTGATCAAGCTCGAAAGCCTTATGCAATGCTCGTACTGCCAATTCCATGTACTTCTCATCGATCACAACAGAGATCTTAATTTCGCTAGTGGAAATCATCAAGATATTGATACCTTCTTCTGATAAGGTGCGGAACATCTTACTAGCTACGCCAACGTGGGAGCGCATCCCCACACCCACCACAGAAACTTTGGAGACTTTGGCATCACCAGTAATTTCTTTAGCATCGATATGGGATTGAACATTGGTCTTGAGTAAATCTAAGGCTTTTTGGTAATCAGCGCGAGGCACTGTAAAAGTAAAGTCTGTCTTACCTTCAAAGGACTGATTCTGAATAATGATATCCACATCAATATTGGCATCCGCAATCGGCCCCAAAATTTGATAGGCGATACCTGGGCGATCGGGTACTCCAAGAACGGTAATTTTTGCTTCATCACGCGCAAAGGCGATGCCGGAAATAACTGCGGCTTCCATAGTGCTGTCCTCTTCAAATGTAATCAAGGTGCCCGACTTCATCTCTTGGTCTAAAGGCATCAATGGGTCTGTCAGCGAAGACAGCACCCGGGTTTTAACTTTGTACTTACCAGCAAACTCTACTGAACGAATTTGCAATACCTTAGAACCTAAGCTAGCCATTTCTAGCATTTCTTCAAAGGTAATCTTATCTAAGCGACGGGCATCTTCACACACACGAGGGTCGGTGGTGTAAACGCCATCCACATCGGTATAGATTAGGCACTCATCTGCTTTTAAGGCTGCAGCCATGGCTACTGCGGAAGTATCAGAACCACCGCGACCCAAGGTGGTAATGTTGCCATCAGGATCGACCCCCTGGAAACCAGTCACGACTACAGCGCGTCCGGCATTGAGATCGTTCAAGATCTTCTTGTCATCAATACTCTTAATACGGGCTTTAGTAAATGAAGAGTCCGTGTGAACAGTAACCTGCCAACCAGCATAACTTACTGCATCAATGCCTTCATGCATCAGAGCCAAAGCCAATAAGCCTGAGCTCACTTGTTCACCAGTTGAAGCAATTTGATCGAGCTCACGGGGCTTGGCATTTGGATTAATGTCTTTTGCCAAGCCTAATAAGCGATTAGTCTCACCAGACATAGCTGAAGGCACAACCACCACTTGGTGGCCTGCACGTATCCATTTAGCTACCCGCTTAGCGACATTAGCTATGCGCTCTACCGAGCCCATGGAGGTGCCACCATATTTATGAACGATAAGAGCCATAAAAACCGTCTATTGTCTATTAACAGGGAATTGCATTCCCTTGGATCTAAAAAGGACTTATTTTACAGGGTTTTATGACTCAAGCCATCGATACTAAGTGCTTTGCTCAGCAAGTGCATTGGCCTTCAAAAAGAATCTGTGGGGTTTTAAGCCCACTTAGGCATGACTCTCTTTCCAGAACCAAGCAAATGGGGATAACTCACCCCCACCCCAGCCACAGCAATGAGTTCATCGCCGATATAAAGCAAAGGTGCCTGGCGCTCCCATGGAGGTACATCAGCCTCCTGAAAAAGCTTCTTGAGAGTTTTGCGGGGGCTGTTGGGTTTGATTTGGAATTTCTCAGAACCCAATCGTGGTCTACCTGCAATCAGGCCCTGCTCTCGGGCATTTTTAACAAATGCCATTGGCAGTCCTAGCTTATTACTAGTTACTGGAATGGATATAAAAATCCATTGACCTGTTGGCGTAGTGGCCACTTGCAAGATGCCCCGCCAAAGCCGAATACTAGCCTCATCATGCGTCCACTCTAGGCTAGCATCTGCTTTAACTTTAAGAAGATCTTGCCACCAAGATTGCAAACGCTCTTGGGAAGGCATGCTTAATTTATTTAGCTTTAACCAATAGCGTATTAGGTTATTAGCAGCTGGTAAATCTTGCTTAGCCAGAATCAGAAGTGGCTTGAGATTTAAAGTATTGGCTTGCAAGATGGCTTTGCCATCTAGTATGGCCAGACGATCAAGTAATTTTTGTGATTCTGCTAATAGCTGAGCACTACGTGCGAGATTGGCAATAGCTTCCGGTTGAATCTTGGCTAATCTCGGAATAATTTGCTTGCGGATAGCATTACGTCGAAAGTTGGTGTTGTGATTACTAGGATCTTCAATCCATTTGAGTTTGTGCGTTTTGGCATAACTCTCGAGCTGCGTCCTGCTTTGGCCTAGCAAAGGACGCCAAAGTGTAATGGCCTGATCTTTAGTATTCAAAATGCGTTGTTCTGGCATACCTGATAGTCCAGCAACTCCAGCGCCACGCAAAAGTTGGAGGAGTACGGTTTCTGCTTGATCATGTTGATGGTGCGCTAAAAATAAGTCTTTGATGCCATGCTCTAGGCACAGTTCAGCCAAGGCTTCATACCGCCCTGCTCTAGCTCTCGCTTCGATATTGCCTTGGGTCTTTTCTGTGAAATGCAGTAGTCGAAAGTCAAAATGAACTTGATATTTTTTGGCTAATTTCTCACAAAACACTAACCATTGATCAGCTGATTTTTGCAATCCATGGTGAATATGAAATACCCATACTTCAGTAGAGGGATCAAGCTTGCTTGCCTTGCAAACTGTATCAAGCAAGACAAGCGAATCGAGGCCACCACTTAAGGCAACCGCAATTCGTTTGCTTGTCTTAGGACTTGCTGGTGATTTCCTTGAACTTGCCATAGCTCATTAAGCGCTCGTGACGGCGCTCGAGCAGCGCATCTACCTTCATGCCCTCGAAGATTTTAAGAGATTCAGCTAAAGCTTTACGCATGGTCGCCATCATCGCATCATAGTCACGATGGGCGCCCCCATTAGGCTCAGCAACAATCTTGTCAATTAAGCCCAACGTTTTTAAGCGTTGTGCTGTCAAACCTAATTGCTCAGCAGCTTCTGGTGCTTTTTCTGCAGTCTTCCACAAAATAGAAGCACAACCTTCTGGAGAAATCACGGAATATGTAGAGTTTTGCAGCATCAAGACGACATCGCCCATCGCAATTGCTAAAGCGCCTCCTGAACCACCCTCACCAATAATAGTAGCGATGATCGGCACCTCAAGTTCTGCTTGCACATACAGGTTGCGACCAATCGCTTCAGATTGATTGCGCTCTTCTGCATCAATACCAGGAAAGGCGCCAGGGGTATCTACAAAAGTAAACACTGGTATACCAAACTTTTCTGCAAGTCGCATTAGGCGCATTGCTTTGCGATAACCTTCTGGCCTACTCATGCCAAAATTTCTTAAGGAACGCTCTTTGGTATCGCGCCCTTTTTGATGCCCAATAACCATGCAGGCTTGATTATCAAAACGCGCTAGGCCAGCAATAATGGATTGATCGTCAGCAAAGTTACGATCGCCATGCAACTCATGAAAGTCTGTGAATAAAGCGTTTACATAATCTAAGGTGTAGGGGCGTTGTGGATGACGCGCAACTTGAGACACCTGCCATGGGCTAAGCTTGGAATAAATATCTTTGGTCAGTTGTTGACTTTTTTCAGTCAAGGTTTTGATCTCAGCAGAAATATCTACGGAGGATTCAACTTGCACTAATTGCAGCTCTTCAATCTTCGTCTCTAATTCAGCGATAGATTGCTCAAAATCTAGGAAAGTCGTTTTCATAGGCTAATTTTAGTATTCAACAGGAATGGGGTCGATACTTCTCCACATATACCAAGTCGCAACCGTACGCCACGGGGCCCAGTTAGCAGCCACCTCTCTGGCTTCATGACGGCTAACAGGCTCTCCACTGAAGTAATTGAGGGATATTGCCCTAATTAGACCAATATCGTCTAGGGGAAGGATATTAGGGCGAACCATATTAAAAATGAGGAACATTTCAGCGGTCCAGCGCCCAATTCCCCGAATTGTGCACAATTCTTGGATGATGCCCTCATCTTCCATGCCTTTCCATTGATTAGCATGTAAACGTCCAGAATCAAAATGTTCCGCTAAGTCTCGGATGTACTCCACTTTACGACCCGATAATCCAGCTGCACGCAATTCTTCGACGGTAAGAGTGAGGATATTTTTTGGATTGACCTTCTTTTTTAGGGCTACTAATACTTTATTCCAAACTGACTGTGCTGCTGCTACTGAAATTTGCTGTCCTACGATTGCTCTAGCTAAGGTAGTAAATGCATCACCTCTAGTCATCAAAAAACCAGAGCCATGCTTTGGAATGAGTTTTTTTAGAATGCGGTCTTGTTTCATGAGCTCAGCACAAGCCTGCTCCCAATAATCTGGGGCCACCTCTTCAAGAATTGCTTGCTCTGTTGCTTTACTCAAAATAAATCCACTCGCTACTTTCTTAATTGCCTAGGTATTACTATTGCGCTTAACTTTGGCGCCACTCGGTAACGCCACCAGGTTTATCTTCTAATACTACGCCCTGCACAAGTAAAGATTGACGAATTTCATCAGCCTTAGCAAAATCTTTTGCCTGCTTTGCTGTCATCCGCGCTGCAATCAGCTCTTCTATCATCATGGCGCTGAGTCCTTCATTAGTACTCACGCCTCTTGAGCCCGTTTGTAAAAATATAGTTGGGTCTTTTTGCAAAAAATTGAGGGTGCTAGCAAGACCTTTTAATGTATGGGCTAAGGTGATCTTTTCATCACCCTGTGCGCGATTGACTTCACTCGCTAAATCAAATAGTGTCGCAATCGCTTCTGGTGTATTGAAATCATCATTCATTGCAGCAGTAAACCGTGTAGCCCATAAGGAATCAAGGTCTAGGGCTTGCTCTAGGACCGGCATTTGAGCCAAAGCAGTATAGAGGCGCACTAAACCTGCACGCGCTTCTTCAAGCTGGATATCGCTGTAATTAATTGGGCTGCGGTAATGGGCTCGTAACATGAAGAAACGGACTACTTCGGGGTCAAAATTCTGTAGCACATCCCGAATGAGAAAGAAGTTGCCTAATGACTTAGACATCTTTTCTTCATTCACCCGAATATGCCCGTTATGCATCCAGTAGTTAACAAAGGGCTGATCATCTGCTTTATGGGTTTGACCGTATAAAGCACCTTCGCTTTGTGCGATTTCATTTTCATGATGCGGGAACTGTAAATCAGCACCTCCCCCATGAATATCAAAATGTTCACCGAGTAAGTCACAAGACATGGCTGAGCACTCAATGTGCCAACCCGGTCTACCTTCACCCCAAGGAGATTGCCAGCGAGTATCGGTTGGCTCATCAGGTTTTGCGCTCTTCCACAATACAAAATCCAAAGGATCGCGCTTACCACCACTAACGGTAACTCGTTCACCCGCATTTAGCTCATCAAGGGATTTGCCTGAAAGACGTCCATATCTCGGAAAGAGTCGCACAGCAAAGTTCACATCCCCATCTTCACCTTGATAGGCTAGTTCTTTTTCAATTAGACGGCCAATCATCCCTTGCATTTGTTTAATGTAATCAGTAGCGCGTGGCTCTTGATCTGGATACATCAGACCCAATTCATCAGAATCGGTATGCATAGCCTCTATAAAACGGTTGGTGAGGGTTGCAATGGGCTCTCTATTTTCGATAGCGCGTTTGATGATTTTGTCGTCAATATCCGTGATATTGCGGACATATATCACCTCATATCCGCTAGCTCTGAGCCAGCGCACCACCATATCAAACACAATCATCACCCGCGCATGGCCAATATGACAAAAGTCATAAACCGTCATTCCGCAGACGTACATCTTGACTTTGCCAGGTACGATGGGCTTAAAAACCTGTTTTGAGCGGCTAAGGGTATTATAAATTTGCAACATAGAGCTATAAAGGAGGGCAAGTAGCGCCAATTTGTTAGACTGAGCGCTGAGTATATCGAATGAGTTAGTTTTACACCCTTCCCCTATGTTAGATACCACTTTTACGCTGCGCCTTGTCCTGTTAGGGTTATTTACCCCGCTATTCTGTATTTTGAGTCTCGTGGGGTGTAGCACCCCTGGCCAGCAGCTCGCGAATGCTGAAATTAAAGCCCTTAATGCCATGCCAAGCTCCACTTCAAGCGCCGTTGGGGGCCAAGATCCACCTGCGCCTTATTTGGGCTCCTATGCCCCAGGTGAGCCGCCCAGGCTCACTACCAATGCCTCTGGCTATGACCAATTTAATCCTGAGTTATCAGATGCTGTAGGTGTGCCTTTCTTGTCTTTCTTGATTATCGAACCTGATCCCGTTACCAAAAATGCGGTTCCATCAGATGTAGAGAAACTGGTTAAGGCCAAGAAATATCCTGAAGCTATTGAATTGATCGACAAGCACTTAAAGAAAACTCCCAGTAATGTGCAATTACGCTATGTCAAGGCGCGCTTGTATATTGAAATGCGTCAATGGGAGCCTGCTAAAAAGACTTTAATAGAGATCACTCAACAATTTCCGGAGCTGCCAGAGCCCTATAACAATTTAGCAGCCTTATCTGCTAATCAGGGCAATTGGATTGAGTCGCGGGATTATTTAGAGCTCGCTTTAAAACTTCGCCCTTCCTATGCCATTGCTTCTGCTAATTTAGGCGAAGTTTATATTCGCCTAGGCGCTCAATCTTATGACGATGCCGCGAAATATGCACAGCTCAATCAGCGCCTATACACTAATCGCGCTAAAGCTTTACTAGAGATTTTGAAGCCGCCTAAAAAGGTCTTGGCACCTTCACCCGCAGTAGCTCCTAGCCCTGCTAAGTAATTTTATTTATTCCACCCACCCTTCTAGAAAGTTAATTTCATTATGGCCAAAGTACTACTCAAAACCAATAAAGGGGATATCACCCTTTCACTAGATGCTGTTAAAGCACCAAAAACGGTTGCTAACTTTTTGCAATATGTCAAAAGCGGTCACTATGACGGCACAATCTTTCATCGTGTGATTGATAACTTCATGATTCAAGGTGGTGGCATGACAGCGGGCTTAAAAGAAAAAGCTTCTGGCGCTCAAATTGAAAACGAGGCTGATAATGGCCTAAAGAATGAACGCGGTACTGTTGCAATGGCTCGCACTAGTGACCCACACTCTGCTAGTGCTCAGTTCTTTATTAACGTAGGTGATAACGACTTTTTAAATCACAGCGCTAAAAATAGCCAAGGCTGGGGTTATGCGGTATTTGGTAAAGTTACTGATGGCTTAGAGGTAGTCGATGCGATTCGTAAAGTAAAAACGGGTAATGCAGGGTTTCATCAAGACGTTCCTGCAGAAGATGTCATTATTGAAAAGGCTAGCGTTCTCGAAGAATGAGTGAGCATTACGCGAGCGCCCTGCTCATTTCCGATCTGCATCTGACACCTTCAATGCCTTTGACGGCGCAACGCTTTTTTGATTTTTGTGAAAAAGATGCCCCCCAAGTAGAGGCTGTATTTATTTTGGGTGATCTATTTGAATATTGGGTCGGAGATGATGCTGCCCTGCATTCCCCTTTTCAGCAGGAAGTTCAAAGAGCACTTGCTAGCTTATCGACTAAAGTAAAAACATATTACTTGCATGGCAATCGAGATTTTTTAATTGGCACTGATTTTTTAAAAAATACGGGCATGACTCTTCTCCCTGATCCTACAAAAATGACGATTGCTAGTGATGAGTACGTTCTTAGTCATGGCGACTCACTTTGTACTGCCGATGTGGGTTATCAAGTGTTCCGTGGCTGGGTACGCAAGCCTTGGGTTCAGAAATTATTCCTAAAATTGCCCTTGCTATGGCGCCGTGCGGTCGCAAACCATCTGCGTAGTAAAAGCACTATTCAATATCAAAGGGCTGAACGCTTTACGCCAGAAGCAAACTTCGCTAAAACCAATGTCACGCTTGCTGCTTGTGCAGCGACTTTAAGAGATCTTGACAGCGACAAATTGATTCATGGTCATACGCATTTACCTGCCCGTCACCATGAGATCTTAGGCGAACAAGAATGGCAGCGCTGGGTACTATCTGACTGGGATTTAGATCATCCTGAAACTATCTTACCTAAGGCGAGCGCCTTGTTCATTGATGCTAATGGCGTGCGCTATCTCGATCTCATTAAAGCTTAAGTTATTGAGTATTTAGACAGGCATTGCACCATCTGGGCAAAGATACGAGGATTTGCACTCATCACTTCACCGCTTTGCAAAAAACCTTCTTCGCCGCGGTAATTGCCAATCAAACCGCCTGCCTCTGTAATTAATAAAGCTCCAGCAGCCATATCCCATGGCTTGAGATCACTTTCAAAAAAACCATCATATCGCCCTGCTGCTACATAAGCTAAGTCTAATGAGGCAGCGCCTGGGCGACGTAATCCGGCACACTGAGTTGACATGTCCGCAAAGATCTTTAAATACTTTTCTAAGTCTTGGTCTTCGCGATACGGGAAACCAGTACCTAATAAACAATAGGCCAAGCGATCTTGCGTAGCTACCCGCAAGCGTCGACGATCTAAATACGCACCTGAGCCACGTGTAGCGGTAAAAAGTTCATCACGTGTGGGATCGTAAACCACCGCCTGCTGAATAACTCCGCTCACAGACAAGGCAATGGAGACGGCATATTGCGGAAAACCATGAATAAAATTTGTAGTGCCATCTAAAGGATCAATGATCCAAATAAACTCTGCATCCGTATTATGAGCACCAGTCTCTTCAGCCAAAAACCCATGACTTGGATACGCATCGCTCAGCGTTTCAATAATGGCCGCTTCAGCCTGTTTGTCCACTTCAGTAACAAAATCGTTATGTTGTTTGCGGTCGATCTGTAAACGCTCTAAATTGAGAGACGCTCGGTTAATAATGGTTCCAGCACGACGGGCAGCCTTCACGGCCACATTTAACATGGGATGCATAATTTTAATGGCCAAATTCAATAAGAACGAGCCCGTCAGATTGCAAACTGCATGACAATAAGGGGCTAATACTCTGATTCTAAACGATTCTCCTTTTGACCCTGCTACACATGACCCCGCCCATCTTTTTATGAATGCCGCTCAAGCCAAGTTACTTAGCTGGCTTTTAATAGAAACTAGTCACCCTGGCAATGTGGGTTCGGCAGCGCGTGCGCTCAAAACCATGGGTTTTAGCAATCTACATCTGATTAATCCAAAAATATCAGGCATTGCTCAAGAGTCCGAAGCCATCGCCTTAGCAAGTGGTGCTCAAGATCTCCTAGAATCTAGCCAAGAATCTCACTCTCTTGGCGCTGCGGTGAAAAACTGCACCCTTGTACTTGGCCTAACGAGTCGTGAGCGAGAATTCGGGCCCCCAGCCTTAGATTGGGTACATGCCCGTTCGCTCATCACAGACGCTCTTTATCAAAACCAACAAGTAGCACTTCTCTTTGGGCCAGAGCGTACTGGTCTAGATAACCATCACCTATCTTTGTGCACCCATCGCGTTTACTTAGATGCCAATCCCAAGTACCCCTCACTCAATTTGGCACAAGCCATCATGGTTTGCGCCTTTACCTTACGAGAATCCCTTCATTCCTTCAATACTCACACTAGAGAAGGCTTACACGTCCCTCGGATAGATAAATCAGACTACGCCGACCCAGCAGCAGTAGTGGCCATGTTGGCTCATTTACGGGAGGGTTTGGAAGCCATTGACTATCTAGACCCTACTAACCCCAAAAAACTGATGGTTCGCTTGCAAGCGCTCTTTGCGAGGAGCAGGCTTCATAAAGAAGAAGTCGATCTCTTGCGCGGTATTGCGAAACAAATGATCCTCAGAAAATAGTTTTACCTTATTAGACGTTAAAATCAGGCAATGTTTAATTCTTTATTCGAGCAGGTTGACTCCATCATTGTGCGTGACCCCGCCGCAAGAAATCGCCTTGAGGTCATTACCTGCTATCCCGGATTACATGCAGTCTGGATACATCGGCTTTCTCACGGCTTATGGAATTTGGGATTGAAATGGATAGCGCGTTTGCTTTCAATGGTTGCCCGCTGGCTCACCGGAATTGAAATTCATCCGGGAGCTCAGATTGGTCGCAGGGTCTTTTTAGACCATGGCCTTGGCATTGTCATTGGCGAGACTACTGAAATTGGTGATGACTGCACTATCTACCAAGGCGTTACTTTGGGCGGCACTTCCTTATATAAAGGAGTTAAACGTCACCCCACTTTAGGTAAAGGTGTGGTGATTAGTGCGGGCGCTAAAGTTCTTGGTGGTTTTACTGTGGGCGATGGTGCACGTGTTGGCTCTAACGCTGTAGTCTTAAAAGAAATTCCTCCTGGCGCTACCGCCGTCGGTATTCCTGCGCGCATTCTCCATCTGGATTTACCGCAAAACACGCCCGCTGATAGTAAGGTAAAAGAATATTTTTCAGCTTATGGCGTTACCCCAAATGTCGATGATCCTGTATCTTTGGCGCTTAAAGGTTTAATAGATGCAACGCTTGAGCAAGAGGCAAAAATTGCCGCTCTTGAGAAAGCCCTGGCCATACTGAACAACTCAGTCAACCCTGATGACCCTAAAACTAGTGACACCAAACGGGATTTAGGCGCCCTAAAAGAATGGCTAAAAGATTAGGAAATGGGACTTATTGCCTTTAATCTTGCCCAAATTCCTTCGCCTTCACCCAACCCCTAACCTACTAATGCAGTGTAGGGGAAGGTCCTCCTGATGGCGCTAGGCCGCCAATAAAGTCATCGTCACTGTCGTCACCGTCATCTTCATCATTAGGCATGCCAAAGCTAAAGCTCTCACTTCCTTTTGGGTGACGGTTTTCAATTTCTTCATCTGTAGCAGCACGAATATCTTCCACTTGCACCCAAAAACGTAAGGACATGCCTGCCAAAGGATGATTACCATCTAAGACTACTTGGCTGTCTGCAACATCGGTTACGGTGTAAATCAAGGGTTCATCTTCTAGGTCAGCAAGCTCCAAAGATTCTTCTTGCTCATCGGCATCTGGCACTCCTTCAAATTGCATACCCACTTCTAAGGGCTCCGGAAAACGTGTGCGTGGCTCGATCTTTAATAGCTCAGGATCATATTCTCCAAAAGCTTCACCCGGTTCTAGCTGAATACTGGCTTCATAACCGATATCTTGACCGTCTAATATATTCTCAATTTTTGGAAAAGTACCTTCATAGCCCCCGTGCAGGTATACCATCGGAGCATCGGGTTCTTCTAGAACGTTATTTTGTGCATCAGTTAGCTTGTAACGGAGGGATACGACGGTATTTTTTTCGATCTTCATGCGCAATTGATTAAACATGGTTTTTAAATAATTTCTCTCTTCTTGACCACTTCGTTTTTACTGAGCTACGAATAAGCCATCACTTTATGACCTCATTTTACTTGAGCAATCCTTATCACCCACCCCAAGCACCAAAAACCTTGCCTTTGAGCGAACCCTGGGCCTTATTGGGGGGGTTAAGCCCCCATCAGTTCATGAAAATCCATTGGCACAAGAAGCCATTGCTAGTAAGGGGTGCGATACCGGCGTTCTCACTTGCCCAGCAAATTCTTGAGCCCTTAGACAGCCCTATTTCTGCGGCTGAACTCTTTAAGATCGCAAGCACTGATGAATCACAAGCAAGGCTAATTCATGCCAAGCCATGGTCGTTTACAGAAGGCCCTTTTAAGAAAAAATCAATTCCTTCTATCAGCACCCCTGATTGGACCCTACTTTTACAGGGCATGGAAGCAAGACACCCTGCAGCTGCCAAAATATTATCTTGGTTTCGTTTTATTCCTGATGCGCGCCTAGATGATTTGATGATTAGCATCGCTGGTTCAGGCGGGGGTGTGGGGCCCCATTTTGATTCTTATGATGTTTTTTTAATTCAAATGTCTGGGCGTAGACGTTGGCGCATCTCCGCACAAAAAGACCTGAGCTTAAATCCCACGTTGCCACTCAAAATTTTGCAGCATTTCAAACCAGATCAAGAATGGGATTTAGGGCCTGGAGATATGCTGTACCTTCCCCCTCACATCGCCCATGATGGGATTGCCTTAGATCCAGGCTGTCAGACCTGGTCAGTAGGTTTTCGGGCTCCTAGCTATAGAGAACTCCTTCAAGAAGGCTTGTGGCATCTTGCCCAATCCTTAGAAGACTTACCTGAGTTATCCAAACGCTTTACTGATCCTGAACAAAGTGCAACCCCGAATGCCGAACAACTACCTGCGGTATTGATTGCACAAGTTCAGCAAAAGCTAGCGCAATTAAAACTAGATCAAGTGGAGACTTTTTTACCAGGCATTGCAGCCTATTTGAGCGAACCCAAAGCGCAAGCAGTCTTTGATGGCTCTAAAAACACCCTTACACCAGCCCAATTTACGCGAAAACTTAAAAATACCCCTTTAAGACCCCACCCCCAAACCCGCTTACTAAGCTTAGGCACTGGTGTGTTTTGCAATGGAGAAAATATGACTTCTGCGCAATCTAAAACCACACAGCAGGCATGGAGAACACTTTCAGCTAAAAAACAGCTAAGCCCGCCCCAAAGCATCGCTAGCGATCAGCACAGCAGTCTTTATGAGGCGTATAGTGCCGGTTGGCTTATTTTTTAACCATCAATTTGGAGATGGCTATAATAAATGCTGGAAAATACCTAGGGTCTTTCCCTTGGTATTTTTCAAATACCCATTACCAGTTATGGATGTTCATTTATTAAGAGGAATTTACAAATGAAGAAGTCACTCGCACTCGTAGCAATGTTGGCAATCGTTTTGGCCGCTTGCGGTAAAAAAGAAGAAGCAAAACCTGTTGTAGCTGCTCCTGCTGCTCCTGCTGCTGAAGCCCCTGCTGCTGCTCCAGCTGCTCCAGCTGCTCCAGCTGCTCCAGCTGCTGATGCTAAGAAGTAATCTTCTCCTTGAAGAGAAAAAGCCGCGAAAGCGGCTTTTTTATTATCTGTAAGTTACCCAGTTAACGTATGAGCTGCTCAGTCAACAAGGTTAAGAGCTTAAATCCTGCTGCCGTATTTTCTGGGTTACCATCGGCATCTTGAACATAAATACTCGAGGTGTTCTCACCAGTAGATTTGACTACAACACGATATTTTTTCGCTTTCATACTCGAATCATCTTTACTGCTAAAGAGGTTAGAGAAGAAACCTTTGGTATCGCCAAGGTCTTTAGGATTTACATAGCGTACGTAATAAATTCCACCAGAACGATTTCGATCTTCTACACTAAAGTTAGAGCGGTCTAGAGCTAATCCAGTGTCGCGCCATGCCCGATCAAATCCAGCGGCTATATCAATATGAGCGGTATTCACGCCCTCTTGCACTAATTGTGCTTTAGGTGTTTTAGGGCCAAGAGGTACAGCAACCTGTGCTTTTGCTTGCTCTTGGGTCATGCCTAAGCGCTCCATCAAACGCGCTAAGAATGCCGCCTCTAACTCAGGATCATTAGGACGTGCCGTCCAGATAGTTGAAATACAGTTGCCAGTTGAGTCGGTGGTACATTTTTCAATGGCCCCACGTTGGGTAATATAAATTTCTGTCTCATCGGGCTTACTCACTTCTAAACGTGTCTTGTATTTATCACGCTCACCAGTGTCATAAAGAGAATCCAAGGCTCCGCCAATTGCTGAACGAATAAAGTCTTGGGCAATTTTGGCGCGATTTTCTGCCCAATCAGTTTCCATAATCCCGGTTGAAGGAGAATCTATCACTAATAAGAAACCATTCTCTTGCCAGAAATCTTTAATTTGGGGATAGAGTTCTGGTGCTGGCTTTTCAACTACGAGCCACCGGCGCTCGCCATCACGGGCAATTCTCATGCCCGGAATACCTGTCATCACGTTCTTGCGAGTTTGTACTGATTTCTTGAGCGCAGCGTTGTACTCAGACATGGTGGCAGTACCGTCTTGCACAATGTAACGGCGGTCAGCTTGCGCTGTAATCAAGTCGGGGGGATAGGATAAATTGGGTCCACGAACAGCGCCAGCGCTCTTATAGTCAACCGTATCGCTAGTAGTTACCGATTTACAGGCAACCAACCCTACAGCAACAAATGCCAAAAGACAAAGTGTTGCAAGGTATTGGCGAAGAAGTTGGATCAAATGCATCATAGTAAGCCGGCCTGTTTCATTGCAGTCTTCAAAGGTTCACGCAAGGCAACACTCAAAGGGGTTAAAGGTAAACGTATTCCTGCGGTAATTTTTCCCATCTCATGCAAAGCCCACTTTACTGGAATAGGGTTTGCCTCAGTAAACATGGCTTTATGAACAGCGAGCAACTGATATTGAATCGCTCTTGCTCTCATCACATCGTCTGACATAGCCGCAACACACAGTTCATGCATGAGGCGTGGCGCAATATTGGCTGTAACTGAAATATTGCCTTTACCACCCATCAGCATCAGCATCGGAGCACTAAGATCATCACCAGAAAAGACAGCGAAGTTTGCATGACCGGCACGCTGTAAATCTGCAATTAATAAGGTACCCCGTTCAAGGCTGCCAGTAGCATCTTTAATGCCAATAATGCCTGGTACATCAGCTAATCGAACCACGGTCTCGCCAGCTAAATCGGCCACAGTTCTACCGGGGACGTTATACAAAATCACTGGTAAATCAACGGCTTCGGCTATTTTTTTAAAGTGCGCAAACATCCCCTCTTGGGTAGGTTTATTGTAATAAGGGACCACCTGCAAGCTAGCATCGGCACCGACTTTTTTAGCAAATTGGGTTAGCTCAATGGCCTCAATAGTGGAATTTCCGCCAGTTCCAGCAATCACCGGAATACGCCCTGCAATATGCTCTACAGTCACACGAATGAGCTCGCAGTGCTCCTCAACAGAAACCGTGGGAGATTCTCCGCTAGTCCCCACTATCACAATGCCGTCACTACCTTGCTCTACATGCCAATCAAGCAATGAGCGTAAGCTTGGATAGTCTAGGCTGCCATCCTCAAGCATCGGGGTCACAATAGCAGGCATGCTGCCAGCGATGGGCTTTTTACTACCGTAGGAATGGTCTGTCTTAATCACCGAATATTTACCGATTTGAGATCGAATTTGTCTGCATGTTAACCATGAAATTGTAACGGAATGCGTCCTTTTAATTGCCCTTTTACTGCACAAAGGCACTGAATCATGGCTGGTTTTGGGTGATCTTGGTAAATATCCTCGTAGGCTATGACTTTGAGCTCATGGCGAGCAGCTAAAGCGAGTAATTCCCCTGCATTTAATAGGAAATTGGGATTAGAGGGTTTGCCAAACTCTTCATTGCCTTGGGCAAAGGTTTCATAAATCAAAATACCCCCTTCTAAGAGCATTTTGGGTAATTGATCCAAATGAGGTCGATAAAGGTAGTTATTCACCACAATGGCACTAAATGCTCTACCCTCTAATGGCCATCCATCAAGCTCTAAGTCCATTTGCTCGCATTGGATTAAGGGGTTATTGCAAAGCTCAATAGCCTCTATATTTTGATCTACTGCCAAGACTGAATGACCTAATTGGGCTAAGTAAAGCGCATGGCGCCCTGCTCCGCAAGCTAAGTCTAGAACTTGACCTACTTTTGGAATAAGGGGTGCAAAACGCTTAAGCCAAGTCGAGGTTTGGGCAATACCATCATGCGTAGGCATTGTGGGTTCGCTCTTAATCGTAAGCCAATCCCATGGCTTCTCGAACATCCCGCATGGTTTCTTGAGCAACTTTACGTGCTTTATCGCCACCATCAGCAATAATGGAGCGCAAAAGACTTGGATCATCGAGATATTTTTGCGCACGCTCAAACATGGGTTGTTGCTCTGCCAATATCGCATCAATCACGGGCTGCTTACATTCTAAGCAACCAATTCCAGCCGATTTACACTCTTTCTCAACCCACTGTTTAGTGGTGTCATCAGAGTAAACAGCATGTAATTGCCATACTGGACAGCGTATAGGATCACCTGGATCGGTGCGGCGCACACGAGCTGGATCTGTTGGCATAGTACGAATAGATCGCGTGACCTCTTCTGGTTTTTCACGAATACTAATGGTATTGCCATAAGACTTAGACATCTTTTGGCCATCAATACCAGGCATTTTTGATGCACTAGTTAGTAGAGCTTGTGGTTCTGGCAGAATAATTTTCCGAGCGCCTTCTAAAAAACCAAAGAGCCTTTCTCGATCAGCCATAGAGATACTTTGCGCTTCTTGCAATAGGGCTTGAGCTTCCTCAAGCGCTTCATCATCACCACGCTCCTGATAGGCTACACGCAATTCTGCATACATTTTTGCGCGCTTGCTACCGAGTTTTTTCACTGCCTCAAGCGCCTTTTCTTCAAAGCTAGGCTCACGTCCATATAGGTAATTAAAGCGGCGCGCTACTTCACGTGTCATCTCAACATGGGGCACTTGATCTTCACCTACGGGCACAAACTGCGCACGGTACATCAAAATATCTGCGGCTTGCAGTAAGGGATAACCTAAAAATCCGTAGGTTTGTAAATCTTTTTCTTTCAGTTTCTCTATTTGATCTTTGTAAGTTGGAACTCGCTCGAGCCAACCTAGCGGTGTGCCCATTGCTAGCAAAAGAAATAGTTCAGCATGTTCAGGTACTTTGCTCTGAATAAAGAGAGTTGCTTGATTAGGGTCTACGCCGCAAGCTAACCAATCAATCACCATGTCCCACACCGATTGTTCTATCACTTCGGGGGTTTCATAGTGAGTAGTCAGAGCATGCCAATCTGCTACAAAGAAATAACAGGGGTACTCGGACTGCAAGCGCACCCAGTTTTTTAGAACACCGTGGTAGTGGCCTAGATGCAAGCTACCAGTTGGTCGCATGCCAGAGAGAACGCGTTCAGCAAACATCTTTTTCTGTATTCTTTTTTAGGTAAGGGGAAACTCGGTTAAATCATGATTGAAAGGCTGACCAGACTGGAGTTAAGTGATCTGGTAACAAAGGGAGCAGCCCTAGATCCATATGGCTTTCATCTGGATCATGAAAGTCAGAACCGCGAGAGGCCATAAAACCATACTGTTGGGCAACCTTGCCATAGGTCTGGTATTGAACTGGACTGTGGCTACCTGTAATCACTTCTATTCCCAATCCACCAATTTCTTTAAAGTGCTGATAGAGTGCATCCATCTGTAGATCATTAAGCTTGTATCTACCAGGATGCGCTATTACTGCCACCCCACCAGCAGCTTTAATCCAATTGACTGCATTATCTAAACTAGCCCAAAGATGGGGCACATAACCTGGCTTATCTTCTATTAAGTAGTTTTTAAAGACCTGCTCCGTATCTTTGCAAATGCCTTGCTCAACTAAGAAACGGGCAAAGTGGGTGCGCGCAATTAACTCAGGGTTCCCTGCAAAGTGCAGCGCACCTTCATAAGCACCCGGAATACCTGCTTTAAGTAATTGCTGAGCCATGAGTTTGGCTCGATTACCGCGACCATCGCGAGTCAAGCGTAAGCCTTCCACAATGCCTAGATGCGCCGCATCAATGCCTAAACCCACAATATGAATAGTCTGCCCCATCCAAGTAACAGAAATTTCCACTCCAGAGACATAATCCATTCCCATTGCCCGTGCAGCAATGCGTGCTCTTTCTTGACCACCTAATTCATCATGGTCGGTAAGAGACCATAAATGCACTCCATTGGCATGGGCGCGCTGGGCCAACTCTTCCGGCGTTAAGGTCCCATCAGAGACTACAGAATGGCAATGTAAATCGGCGTTTATACAAGAAATACTGGTCATGACTCCATTTTAAGTCAATGTCGTGTCGATTACCCGACGTGGCGCATCAAGGTAGTCACGCGATTGCATCTCAATCAAGCGAGAAACCGTTCTAGAGAACTCGCTAATAATCTGGCCTTCGGTATATAGATCGGTTGCAAGAACCTCTGCCGAGACAATAAGCTTGATTTTATGGTCATAAAGCACATCAATCAGCCAGATAAAGCGACGGGCTTCATTGGTCATTCTGGGGGGCATATAAGGCACTTCAGACAAAATGACCGTATGAAACTGCTTGGCGATCTCTAAATAATCATTTTGGGAGCGCGGACCACAACATAAAGTCGCAAAATCAAACCACACCACCCCATCGCCCATATGCAGGGGTCGGAGCTCGCGAGATTCAATATTTAAAACTGGGTTGAGATCTTCTAGCTGATTACCAATTAGATTGATAAACATCTGCTGCAAGGTAGCGTCAGTTTGCGAGCTAATTGGAGTAAGGTAGGCCTGTACTTGTGCCATTTGCACTCTACGGTAGTCATTGCCAGCATCGACATTCAGTACGTCGAGTTGCTCTTCTAACAGCTTGATAGCGGGAAGCAAGCGATCCCGATGCAAACCATTGGGATAGAGCTGACTTGGTTTGTAGTTTGAGGTCATGACAAATTGCACGCGATCCTCAAAGAGCGCGGTGAGCAAGCGATACAAAATCATCGCATCGGCAATATCATTAATGTGAAATTCATCAAAGCAAATAAGGCGGTAGCGTTTTGCAATGCGCTTAGATAACTCATCTAGCGGATCAGCTAACCCAGAGAGCTCATGTAATTCACGATGCACTTCGCGCATGAATTCATGAAAATGAATCCGGATTTTCTTTTCTAGGGGAGAGGCCGCATAAAAGCAATCCATAAGGAAGGATTTACCTCTACCTACACCACCCCATAGATAAACGCCTCGCGGTAATACAGGTTTAAAAAGTTTCTTTTTTAAATTACTGCTACGAATCTTTTTATAAGCAATCCACTCATCTTCGCAACGCTGCAAGCGTTCCATGGCGGCGAGCTGCGCGGGATCGGTTTGATACCCGCGCGCCATTAACTCTTGATGGTAATACTCTAAGGCTTTCAATTACATATTTAATGCACGAGAATCTGTTGCCAATGCTGCTTCGCGCATCACTTCCGATAAGCTAGGATGAGGATGGCAAATACGAGCAATGTCTTCGGCAGCCGCTTTAAATTCCATGGCCACTGCGGCTTCAGCAATTAAGTCAGATGCATTGGCACCAATAATATGAACGCCTAAAATCTCATCAGTCTTCGCATCTGCCAATACTTTAATAAATCCATCTGCACGTCCCATACCTAAAGCACGACCATTTGCCGCAAACGGAAACTGCCCTGCTTTATAGGCTACGCCTGCGGCTTTGAGTTGCTCTTCAGTTTTACCAACCCATGCAATTTCAGGATCAGTGTAGATAACCCAAGGAATGCAGTTGTAATCAATGTGGGGTTTTTGTCCCGCAATAATCTCAGCTACAAGCACACCTTCATCCTCTGCTTTATGGGCCAACATCGGACCACGTACTACGTCTCCGACAGCGTAAACGCCAGGAGCGGCTGTAGCACAAGTATGATCATCTACCGGGATAAAGCCACGCTCGTCTACTTTTAGACCAATCTTGTCTAAGTTCAGCTTATCAGTATTCGGTACGCGACCAACAGAGATAATCAGGCGATCACATTCCAGCTTGGCTGCTTTACCAGCGCTATCGGTGTAATTTACGACAAGGCCTTTTTTGTCCGTTTTCACGTCGCCAATCTTCACACCAGTAAGAATGGTTAAGCCTTGCTTGGTCAATAACTTTTGTGCCTCTTTAGCAATCCCTTGATCACAAGCACCCAAGAATGATGGCATTGCTTCTAGAATCGTGACTTCAGAACCAACACGACGCCAGACTGAGCCTAACTCCAAGCCGATCACACCAGCTCCAATGACGCCTAATTTCTTGGGAGTAGAGTCAAATTTAAGAGCTCCTTCGTTATCACAGATGAGTACATTGTCTACCGCAATACCAGGTAAATGACGTGCTTTAGAGCCAGTAGCAATAATGACATTTTTTGCCGTTACTGTTTCTTTATCTTTGCCATCAATCTTAATTTGGTAACCTTCGGCTGTTTTACCTTCAAATGAAGCATGGCCTTTTAACAAGGTGATCTTGTTTTTACGGAACAGATACTGAATACCACCAGTCATTTTGGTGACGATATCGTCTTTACGAGTAACCATCTTTTTAGTATCGATACTGACTGCACCCACTTTAATTCCATGATCTACGGCATGATGGCTAATCTTCTCAAACTCTTCTGAAGATGCCAATAAAGCCTTAGAGGGAATACAGCCAACATTCAAACAAGTACCACCTAAGCGGGGCTCACCCTTGGGATCGTCATAACTACTAGATTCAGCACAAGCCACCTTAAACCCTAGTTGCGCTGCACGAATCGCGGCGATATAGCCACCTGGGCCACCACCAATGACTACTACATCAAATGATTTACTCATGGTCTGCCCTCTTATAAGTCAAGAAGAAGACGTGATGGATCTTCTAATGCATCCTTCATCGCTACTAGACCAAGAACCGCTTCACGACCATCAATGATGCGATGGTCATAAGACAAGGCTAGGTAGTTAATCGGACGAATCACAATCTGACCATTCTCAACCACCGCACGCTCTTTAGTCGCATGAATACCCAAGATTGCAGACTGTGGAGGATTAATAATTGGGGTGGACAGCATGGAGCCAAATACCCCACCATTGGAGATTGAGAAAGTACCGCCAGTTAATTCTTCAATCGAGAGCTTGCCTTCACGTGCCTTCACGCCAAACTCAGCAATTTTCTTCTCGATATCGGCCAAAGTCATTTGATCTACATCGCGCAAGATCGGCACCACTAAGCCACGTGGTGAACTTACTGCAATCCCGATATCAAAGTAGCCGTGGTAAACAATATCATTACCATCAACAGAAGCATTAATCAGTGGGTATTTTTTTAAAGCATGGGTCGCTGCTTTGACAAAAAATGACATAAAGCCCAACTTCACTCCGTGGACTTTTTCAAACTGATCTTTGTACTTATTGCGCATCGCAATGACTGGTGCCATATTGACTTCATTAAAAGTTGTCAAGATCGCATTATTCGCCTGGGACTCAAGCAAACGCTCAGCAATACGTGCACGTAAACGGCTCATTGGAACACGCTCTTCGGGTCGATTGCCCAGCGGAATTGGCGCACTTGGCAAAGCGGCAGATTTTGCACCACCAGCAACTGCGTTCAACGCATCACCTTTAGTCACACGACCATCACGACCAGAGCCGGCTACTTGACCAGCACTGATATTATTTTCAGCCAGAATTTTTGCTGCTGATGGAGCGGCAGCTGCGCCAGCTTTAGCAACAGGAGCTGCAGCTGGAGCAGCGGCAGGTGCTGGGGCGGCGGCTGCAGGAGCAGCAGCGGCCACAGCGGTGCTATCAATCTTAGCAATCAGTTGCTCAGCTGCAACGGTACTTCCATCTGCCACTACTATTTCAGTCAAAACACCAGCAGATGGAGCTGGAACTTCTAACACCACTTTGTCAGTTTCGATTTCGATCAAAATTTCATCTTGAGCAACTGCATCGCCGACTTTCTTTTTCCATTGCAACATAGTAGCTTCAGCTACTGACTCGGAGAGTTGGGGAACTTTAACTTCAAAAATAGCCATGATTAATCCTATTTAATATATTGATATTGAGTGATGTCGACGATTATTTCGTGATGACATAACCTTTGAGTTTGGCAAACGCCGAGTTCAGAAGTGACTTCTGTTGTTCTTGATGAAGATGAGCATAGCCACATGCTGGTGAAGCAGATGCTGGACGTCCTGCATAAGCTAACTTTGCACCATCTGCCATATTTTCCAAAATATTGTGCTGAACAAAGAACCAAGCACCTTGGTTTTGGGGTTCATCTTGACACCACACTACCTCTTCTAGCTTGGGATACTTCTTTAACTCTGCTGCTAAAGCTTTATGCGGGAATGGATACAACTGCTCTAAGCGAATAATCGCAGCGTCATCCACCTTCTTCTCAGTACGCGCCTTTACTAGGTCGTAATAAACCTTGCCAGAGCACATCACCAAGCGAGTGACTTTCTTAGCATCGAGAGTGTCATCGCGCTCTGGAATGATCGTCTGAAAACCACCCTTAGTGAACTCTGATAATGGCGAGGCTGCCTCTTTATTACGCAACAAGGATTTAGGAGTCATCAAGATCAGCGGTTTGCGGAACTGACGAATCATTTGGCGACGTAACACATGGAAAATCTGTGCTGCAGTCGTTGGCTGAATGACCTGCATATTAGTATCAGCACACAGTTGCATAAAGCGCTCTAAGCGGGCAGAGGAATGCTCTGGACCTTGGCCTTCGTAACCATGAGGCAACATCATGACTAAACCGTTTGCCCGACCCCATTTAACCTCACCCGAGGCAATAAATTGATCAATCACCACTTGTGCACCATTAGCAAAGTCGCCAAACTGCGCTTCCCAAATGGTTAGCGTGTTGGGTTCTGCAGCTGCATAGCCATACTCAAAACCGAGCACTGCCTCTTCAGACAGAATCGAATCAATTACTAAAAATGGAGCTTGATCTTTAGTGACGTGTTGAAGAGGGGTATAAGTGCCAATATCCCATTTTTCTCGATTTTGATCATGCAATACGGCATGGCGATGGGTGAAAGTACCTCGTCCGCTATCTTCGCCAGACAATCGAACTGGGTACCCACTAGCAACTAAAGATGCAAAGGCCATGTGCTCGCCCATACCCCAGTCGATGTTTACCTCACCACGACCCATTGCTGCGCGGTCTTTATAGACTTTCTCAACTAAAGAATGCGCCTTAAAATCTTCCGGAATGGTCGAAATCCTCTCGGCTAAGCGCTTCCACTCAGTTAGCGGAATAGCAGTATCTGCCTCATCGGTCCATTTCTTATTTAAAAATGGGGTCCAATCTACTGCAAACTTACTCTTGTAGTTACTCAATACAGGATCAGAAGTAGATTTGCCTGCATCCATTGCAGCGCGGTAGGCTTTGACCATTAGGTCACCAGTACCAACAGGCAATACCCCTTGAGCCTCTAATCGATCAGCATAGAGCTTACGGGTGCCTGGATGCGCTGAAATAATTTTGTACATCAAGGGCTGTGTCATTGCTGGAGAATCTTGTTCGTTGTGCCCCATTTTTCTAAAGCACACAATATCTACCGCAACATCTTTATGAAATTGGCTACGGAACTCAATCGCCAATTTAGTAGCCAACACCACTGCTTCAGGATCATCGCCATTGACATGCAATACTGGTGCATCGACGACTTTCATGATGTCCGTGCAATACAAGCTCGAACGTAAGTCACGAGGATCAGAGGTAGTAAAACCAATCTGATTATTAATCACAATATGAATCGTGCCACCAGTGGAATAACCCCGAACCTCAGACATCGCCAAAGTTTCTTGCATCACACCTTGTCCGGCAATCGCCGCATCACCATGCACTAGCACGGGCAATACTTGTTCACCCAACATATCACCACGTCGCTCCATACGGGCTCTTGCAGATCCCTCAACTACGGGGTTCACGATCTCTAAGTGGGATGGATTAAATGCTAAAGACAAATGTACTGGTCCTGCTGGAGTAGCGATATCACTAGAAAAGCCTTGGTGGTATTTCACATCACCTGCCGGCAATGTCTCTGGGCCTTTATGCTCAAACTCAGCAAACAAATCGGTTGGCATTTTACCCAAAACGTTAACCAGCACATTTAAACGACCACGGTGAGCCATACCAATCACGATTTCTTGAACGCCTTTGGCGCCTGCCTCCCGAATCAACTCATCCATACAAGGAATAAAGCTATCCCCGCCTTCTAGTGAGAACCGCTTTTGACCAACATACTTAGCCTGGAGATAGCGCTCTAGACCTTCAGCCGCTGTCACGCGATCCAAAATCTGGCGCTTTTCTTCTACATTAAAGCTTGGCGTTGACCGAATAGACTCTAATTTTTCTTGCCACCACTTTTTAATCTTCTGGTCGGCAATAAACATGTATTCAGCGCCAATCTTGCCGCAATACGTTTCACGCAAGGCTTGCAATAAATCTCGCAGGGACATTTCTGTCCTGCCAAAGAAGGTATTACTGGTATTAAAGACGATATCCATATCGCCATCAGTAAATCCATAAAAAGCCGGATCCAACTCTGGAATATCCGCACGTTCTGTGCGCTTCAGGGGGTCAATATCTGCCCAGCGGTTACCGACGTTACGATATGCGGCTATTAGCTGTTGTACAGCTACACGCTTGCGACCCATTGCGGAGTCGGCTGAATCAGAAACAGTTCTGATGGGGCCCTGCTTTGCGCGCTCAGCAAATGAAGCAACAATCGGCGCATGGGCTATGTCGGATCGAGAAGAACCGTCAAATGCTGGCACCTGCTTCACGCTATCAAAATAATCTCGCCAATGATCCTCAACTGAAGCAGGATCGTGCAAGTAGGATTCGTAGAGTTCCTCTACGTAGGGGGCGTTTCCGCCGAAGAGATAGGAGTTATCCCTTTGGTCCTGCATCATGATGCTCACCTTTCATCGGGTTTCCCGAATAAAAACTGTGGTTATAACCATTCGCTATACGGCTGTACCGTTTCACGAATTGATCTGTGCAAATACTGGTACTACGACAGTAATTTAACACGATTAACCATTGATACATAAAGGGCTTTCCCTGATTTGCACAATAACGGGGGTAATTCCCTATGTATAAGAAATTTCCTACACTCATTTAAACCTTTTCCTACAGATTCAATTTAATTTAGTTCTTATTCTCTAAATCTTCAAATGAATTTATAAGATTAGGGAAATATGAAAGCAATTAGCACACAAATGGAATATTTAAGCACTCGTCAAAGCGCCAAAATCTTGCAGGTCTCTTTAGGAACTGTGCAAAAAATGGTGGAATTGGGTGAGTTGGTTGCCTGGAAAACCCATGGTGGGCATCGCCGGATTCTGGCAAGTTCCTTAGATCAACAGCTTCAGAGGCGCAAGCGAGCGATGCGCCAAATATCCTCCCAAAACTGTATTGCCCTAGGAATATTTAGACGAGAAGAAAATAGCCATGAATTAATCAAAGCCATTAAATTTTGGCAGTTAAAAGTAGATCTAGCCGTATCTATAGATAGCTTAGAGGGGCTGATGAGAGCCGTTTCTCTCACTCCAGATCTGATTTACTTAGATGCCCTCATACCACCGGTAGAACAGGTACACCTAATTCATTACTTGAGCAAGAACAAGGATACCCAAGGCATTCCCATCCTAGCTGATGAAGGTTTTATTGATTTACATCCGGGCATCATGTACATGGCTGATGAAAATGTCTTAGGGGTCAAAACACAATACCCTGAAAAGCTCCAAGAGGATATTGAAAACGGCTTAATTGATTTCAACTCTTTGGTGATTGGATACCCTGCCACTAATGCCAAACTAGATCCAGCTAAGGTCAAAGTTAATAGGTATGCTTTGCTAGAGCCTATATTTATTAAGGCCTTATCTAAAAAAAGTACTACGGTTTTAGATGCTTAGATAAGATGCAATAAAGGCTGATCAAGGAAATCTGATCAGCCTTTATTTAAGATAAAACTTAATTAAAACAGCAACTTATATCAAGTAGTTACTGCGTTCTCTACCTTCTATCCACTTTGGGGCTTTGCCGCGACCAGTCCAAGTATCACCGGTTGAGGGATTACGGTACTTAGGCGCAACCTTACCACTAGCGCTACGAACACCAGATTTTCGGCTAAATAGGTCGGATGCCGTTAAATCATATTGCTCAATAATGATTTTGGCCTTAGTTATACCTTCAGCCTTTTCACGTTGAACCGCCTCTTTAATCTGCTTGTCCAACTGTTCACGTTGGGCTAGAAGTTCTTTGTAAGAAGACATATATTTTTCTCCAGATATTAAGTGTTATTGATTAAAAATCGAGATTGCTAATCCAGATGGTTAATCGAATTATTATATATCGAGTTATTTAATAAGCAATATATCTAGAAAAGAGCAGATTACCCTTTAATTTATTGAGGTCTTAATCAATGTTTATATACATAATCAATATATTTATTATAAATAATATATTCAATATAAATATTAATCTCTCGAATAAACAATGCCAAAAGTGTCACTAAGTTAGATGCGGCAATACCTTAAGCATCGTCCCAGGATACATAAAGAAATGCCATCTTAGTAAGCATGAATAGCTAGCATAAGAGTGGTTTTTAGCTCTTTTCAATGGCCCAGTGAATGCTGCTGTTATCTTCTCATCACAGATAATTAAGGCTCGTTAATATTGGCCTTTAGGGGGCATCACTTGAGCTCAATGCTCAGAAAGGTGGTCGGGGCGAGAGGATTTGAACCTCCGACCACATGCACCCCATGCATGTACGCTACCAGGCTGCGCTACGCCCCGACGAAAAGCAAAATTGTATCAGTAACTATTTAGACAGGATATGCAGAACAGCTTGGAGCTCATCGCGTAAGCGAAGTTCACCACGGGCTTCCTCTAGGCGATTTCTGGCACCACTGATCGTAAACCCCTCTTCATACAACAATGCTCGAATCTTACGTATCAGCACGACCTCATGATGTTGGTAGTAACGACGGTTACCTCGCCGTTTTTGAGGGCTTAATTGTGAAAATTCTTGCTCCCAATAGCGCAAAACATGGGAACGAACACCACATAAATCAGCTACTTCACCAATCGTGAAATAACGCTTAGCTGGTATAGGGGGCAACTGCGAACTGGGCAGTGCCAGTCCAGAATCAAGCGCGGTTTTCTCGAGCATGTGACTCAACTACATCTTTGAGTTTTTGGCTTGCATGAAAAGTAACTACGCGACGCGCATCAATTGGGATCATTTCACCGGTCTTTGGATTGCGTCCTGGCCGAGCAGATTTATTACGTAATTGGAAATTACCAAAACCCGATATTTTGACCTCAACGCCAGACTCTAAAGACTGGCCGATACGATCAAAGAACGCATCAATCATATCTTTCGCTTCACGCTTATTAAGCCCCACTTGATCAAAGAGCGCTTCAGAAAGCTCATTCTTGGTAACAGTCTCGTTGTTATTTAATTGACTCATTGCAGTGCTCTTTCGTAATTCTTTTTATATTTTTGTGTTCTACGTCTACTAATACTAAACCTAGCGCAAGCGCGCTGCGCACTTTTTTTCTAAGCTCGCTAAAAGTGCACTCATTACAAGATCTATCTGCGCATCTTGCAAGGTTTCTGCAGGGTTTAATAGGCTTATTCTAAAGGCCAAGCTTTTCTCATCATTAGCCATGCTACTAGAGCCTGCTTTGGGCTTAAATTCATCGAAGAGTTCAATCTTTTTCACAAAGGACTGCTTACTCGATACCATCGCATCAATCAGAGACTGAGCTGAGACAGATTGTTTTACTACTACAGCTAAATCCCGTTGCACTGCAGGAAATTTGCTTAATTCTTCTGGAATAGGAAGACCCAAATCCAAAATAGCCTGTAGATCTAATTCAAATAGTACTGGCGCCTGTGGCAGCTCATAAACCTGTTGTAAACCGGGGTGAAGCTCGCCAATCCAGCCAATGTTGACTATGCCTGTTGGAGTAATTAGCTGTATTTGCGCACTACGGCCAGGGTGTAATGCTAGATGACTAGCGGCTTGTGTAGTGAAGTGCAATGGATCTAAGACTCGTTCTAAATCCCCTTTGACATCAAAAAAGTCTACAGCACGGTTGGGGCTTGCCCACTGTTCAGGCACAAAAGAGCCGTAAGCCAAACCACCAATGTGTTGAGGCTGAATAAAGCCCCCTAATTGCCCTGCAACATCTAGAGCGCTCGCATCACGCTTAAATACTCTGCCACTCTCAAATAAACGGACACGCCCTGCACCGCGATTCAGATTGGCTTTGAGATTGGCTAATAAGCCGCCCCAGAGGTTACTACGCATGACGCCATATTGACTGGCAATAGGATTGACTACGCTTATGACATCTTTTTCTGTAGCCCCCGCTAAACGCTCTTCACTCTCCAGATCGGTAAAGCCAAAGTTCACTGTCTCTTGGTAGCCCTGTAAAGCCAAACGTTGGCGCAATAAATGTACCCCGCGCTTTGCTTCTGGCTTTGCGCTCATCTTGAGCGTAGCAGAAGGTGGCACATCAGGAATATTTTCAAAGCCGTACATACGAGCGACTTCTTCAATTAAGTCTTCTTCGATTTCAATATCAAAGCGATAGCTTGGAGGTGTAACGATGAAAGTATCACCCTCTTGTTTAAATTCAAAACCAAGTCGCTCAAAGACCTCAGTAACAATTTCCTGGCTTAGGGGTATGCCAATCACTTTCATAGTGCGGGCCAAACGCATGCTTACAGGTTTACGCTGCGGCACTGCTAATACTTGATCATCTATCGGACCAGCTTGGCCGCCACAAACTTCCACAATCAAGGAAGTTAGATACTCAAGGCAATCGACGGTAGCTTGAGGGTCAACACCTCGCTCAAAGCGGTGAGATGCATCAGTACTAAAATTAAAGCGACGTCCACGACCAGCAATTGCTACAGGCTGCCAGAAGGCTGCCTCGACATAAATATTCTTAGTATCGTTGGTCACAGCGCAATGATTGCCACCCATGATTCCAGCTAAGGCTACTGGACCCCGTTGATCGGCAACCACACCTACTTCTAGTATTTTACCAGACTGATCTGCCATTATTGGGATCACTGTTTGACCATTTAGGAGCTCAAGACTCTCACCTGCTTTTGCCCAACGAACAGTAATGTCACCCTCTAATTTATCAATATCAAATACATGGGTGGGTTGCCCCATCTCTAACATGACGTAGTTTGATAAATCCACTAAAGGAGAAATACTTCTTTGGCCAGCCCGAGCTAAACGTTGCACGATCGCATCGGGTGTTTTTGCTTGAGGATTAACGCCACGGATAACTCGACCTGCAAAACGACCGCACAAGTCTGTATTTTCAATAGTGACTTTGAGCTTATCGGCAATAGATGCACTTACAGGAGACCATTTAGGAGTACGTAAAGTAGTTCTAGTAATCGCTGAAACTTCACGCGCCATGCCGATGAGTGACAAACAATCTGCTTTATTGGGTGTTAACTTAATCACAAAGATTTGATCATCTAAATCTAAGTATTTGCGAATGTCTTGGCCAACAGGTGCATCAGCAGGCAATTCCAAAATACCTTCGTGATCATCACCCAAACCCAGCTCGCGACCAGAGCAAAGCATGCCCTGGCTTTCTACGCCACGAAGCTTGCCTACTTTAATCTGAAAAGGCTTTCCACCCGCTTCTGCTGGTGGTAAATCGGCACCCACTAAGGCACAAGGAATCTTTATGCCAGCACGGGCATTGGGCGCACCACAAACAATTTGCAATTCTTGACCAGTGCCAGCATCAACCTTGCAAACACGCAAACGATCGGCATCGGGATGTTGCTCTGCCGACAAAATTTGGGCAACTACAATCTTAGTAAAAGCTGGTGCAACGCAATATTGCTCTTCCACTTCAAGACCTGCCATTGTCATTGCATGAGCTAAGGCACTACTATCTAATGGGGGGTTAACGTATTGACGAAGCCAAGATTCAGAAAATTGCATATGCGCTATCTATTTTAAAGAAGGTTAGCAATTAAGCTGGAAATTGCGCTAAGAAACGAAGATCGTTTTCAAAAAAGAGGCGTAAATCATCAACGCCATAACGCAACATCGTAAGACGCTCTAAGCCAGAGCCAAATGCAAACCCTGTGTAGCGCTCGGGATCTATGCCCATATTGCGCAATACATTAGGGTGAACCTGACCTGCTCCTGAGATTTCTAACCAACGACCGGCTAACTTGCCACTAACAAAGGCCATATCGATTTCAGCAGATGGTTCGGTAAATGGGAAATACGATGGACGAAAACGAACTTGCAATGCATTCGTTTCAAAAAAAGTTCTGAGGAAATCGGTGTACACACCCTTCAGGTCTGCAAAGGAAACGTTTTGCGCAATCCACAAACCTTCAACCTGATGAAACATTGGTGAATGCGTTGCATCACTGTCCACCCGATAGGTTCTGCCAGGGGCGATTACTTTGATTGGTGGCATAAGGTCTAAGTGAGCGTATTTTTTCACATGCTCACTGGCGTAACGTACCTGAATTGGGCTAGTGTGTGTACGCAATAGCAAAGGCTTTCCACTTGAATCTTGACCATCAATATAAAAGGTGTCCTGCATAGAACGGGCAGGATGATTTTCTGGGCTATTTAATGCCGTGAAATTAAACCAATCGGTTTCAATTTCGGGGCCATCAGCCACATCAAAACCAATCGAGCGAAAGATCTCTTCAACCCGCTCCCAAGTACGCATCACTGGATGCAAGCTACCGACAGCTTGACCTCGGCCAGGCATGGAAACATCGATCGATTCCGCTGCAAGTCGTTGCAGCAATACAGCATCAGCCAATGCTTGGCGTCGCTCTTGCAGTGCATCTTCTACCTGGGTTTTGACTAGATTAATTTGGGCGCCAGCACTCTTGCGTTCATCAGGCGGCATTTTCCCAAGCGCTTTAAGACGCTCAGTGAGAACACCTGACTTACCGAGATACTTGGCTTTCGCATCCTCTAGGGCCGCCGAATCAGCGGCCCCGAGGAAATCACGTTTAGCATCCTCGACAATGTGGTCGAGAGAAACCATTGCAGCTTAGTTTTTAAATGAACTAAGAATTAAGCTGCAGCGCTTACTACGGACTTAATCCGAGTAACCAAAGCAGCAAAAGCTACTTTGTCAGCAATGGCCATATCAGAAAGCACCTTACGATCGAGATCGATTGAGGCTTTCTTCATCCCATTCATGAATACGCTATAGGTCATGTCATGCTGACGAACTGCCGCATTGATACGCGCAATCCATAAAGCACGAAATACCCGTTTCTTATTGCGACGGTCGCGATACGCATATTGACCAGCGCGCATAACTGCTTGCTTAGCAATACGGAATACGTTTTTACGACGTCCACGATAGCCTGATGCAGCATCGGTGACTTTCTTATGACGGGCTCTTGCTGTAACCCCACGTTTGACTCTTGGCATTGAATTCTCCTAATTTAGTCTGAGGTTAAGCGTAAGGAAGCATGGAGCGAACAGACTTAACATCTGCCTTCGCAACTTCAGTAGTACCACGCAATTGACGCTTACTCTTTGTGGTTTTCTTGGTGAGGATATGGCGTTTGAAAGCCTGACCTCGTTTGATCGTTCCGCCTGCGCGAACCGTAAAGCGCTTTTTGGCGCTACTCTTGCTCTTCATCTTGGGCATAAAGCACCCCTTCAATTACTTGCGCTATGTAGGTGGTAACCGACGGTTACGCTTCCTGTACCTAAAAGCACTTTTAACTACCAGAGTCCTTAGTCATTCACTAGAAACTCCTCGCTACTTAAACAACAAACCCAATCTTTAGAATCGGCTTGTTCTGTTTATTACTTTGCCTTACGAATGGGGGCCAATACCATCACCATCTGGCGGCCTTCCATTTTTGGAAACTGTTCAACTTGGCCATGCTCTTGCAAATCCAACTTCAAACGTTCCAACATTCTGACTCCGATTTCTTGATGGGCCATTTCACGACCCCGAAACCGCAGCGTAATCTTTGTTTTATCCCCATCTTCTAAAAAGCGGACCAGATTGCGTAGCTTTACACCATAGTCACCATCATCTGTGCCAGGACGGAATTTTACTTCCTTGACCTGAATCACTTTTTGCTTAAGCTTAGCTTCATGCAAACGTTTGGCTTCTTGGTACTTGAATTTGCCAAAGTCCATCACTCGGACTACTGGTGGCACAGCTGTCGGAGCAATTTCAACCAAATCGGTTTCTTTCTCTTCTGCTAAAGCCAGGGCTTCACTCAACTTAACAACACCGATGGGCTCACCATCCATTCCAATCAGACGCACTTCAGGAGCAGTAATTTCCCGGTTAATGCGCTGCGATTTATCAGTAGCGATCTTGCAATTCCTTATAAAAAAACAATAAAAACCATTCCACCCCTAGCTAGGCTCGGGTCCGACTTTCTGGGATATATCCTGCTGGAGTCGGGCAACGAAAGCATCAAGAGGCATTACACCTAAATCGATTCCGCCACGGGCACGAACGGCCACCGTATTACTTTGGGCTTCTTTATCACCAATAACTAGCAAAAATGGGAGCTTTTGTAATGCGTGCTCGCGTATTTTATACGTTATTTTCTCATTTCGCAAATCACATTCGACTCTAAACCCTTGTTTTTTCAGCAATTGCTGCAGTTGTTGTGCATATGCAGCAGAATTTTCAGAGATAGTGAGGATCACAACCTGAGTGGGTGCTAGCCAAACTGGCATATTTCCAGCATGATTTTCGATCAAAATGCCAATAAAACGCTCTAAAGAACCCACAATAGCCCGATGGAGCATTACTGGAGTCTTACGGGTATTGTCTTGGGCAACGTATTGCGCGCCTAAACGCTCTGGCATTGAGAAATCCACCTGAATAGTGCCGCACTGCCAAGTACGACCAATGGAGTCTTTAAGGTGATATTCGATCTTTGGACCATAAAAAGCACCCTCACCTGGTAATTCTTCCCATTCTTGGCCAGAAGCAGTTAAAGCACCACGCAAAGCAGCTTCAGCCTTATCCCAAATCGCATCATCTCCAACACGCTTAGTTGGGCGAAGCGCCAATTTCACAGCTACCCCATTAAAACCAAAGTCTTGATAGACATTTCGAACCGCTTTATCAAAAGCAGCGACTTCCGCCTGAATCTGATCTTCAGTACAAAAGATATGGCCATCGTCTTGGGTAAAGCCACGCACACGCATTAAGCCATGCAAAGCGCCCGATGGCTCATTGCGATGACATTGACCAAACTCGCCGTAACGTAATGGCAATTCACGATAACTATGCAAACCAGAATTAAAGATCTGTACATGGCCTGGGCAGTTCATCGGCTTTAATGCATAAGCGCGATTCTCTGATTCAGTTGTGAACATATTTTCTTTGTAGTTATCCCAGTGACCGGATTTTTCCCAAAGACCGCGATCCAAAATCTGTGGTGCTTTTACTTCCTGATAGCCTTCGTTGTGATAAACGCGGCGCATGTATTGCTCAACCTCTTGCCAAATTGACCAACCCTTTGGGTGCCAAAAGATTAAGCCTGGAGCTTCTGCTTGAAAATGAAATAAGTCCAATAATTTGCCAAGGCGACGGTGGTCGCGTTTCTCAGCCTCTTCGAGCATATGTAAATGCGCATCTTGATCTTCTTTTTTCAACCAAGCAGTACCGTAAATCCGTTGCAACATCTCATTCTTGCTGTCGCCACGCCAATATGCCCCAGCTACGCTCAAAAGCTTAAAGACCTTGAGCTTGCCAGTCGATGGCACATGGGGGCCGCGGCATAAATCCGTGAACTTACCTTCGGCATATAAAGAAACATCTTCACCTTGCGGAATGCTAGCAATAATTTGTGCTTTGTAGTGCTCACCTTGATCTTTAAAGAACTTCACAGCCTCATCACGTGGCATGACTGTTCTCACAACTAGCTCATCCTTCTTGGCAAGCTCAGTCATTTTCTTTTCGAGCGCGACCAAATCCTCTGGTGTGAATGGACGATGAAAAGAAAAGTCGTAGTAAAACCCATTTTCAATGACGGGGCCAATAGTGACCTGCGCCTCTGGGAAGAGTTCTTTAACAGCATAAGCCAGTAAGTGCGCTGTGGAGTGACGTACGATCTCGAGAGCTTCAGGGCTTTTCTCAGTAATGATCGCCAATTGACTGTCTTTATCAATCACAAAGCTGGCATCGACCATCTTGCCATCGACAATGCCGCCTAATGCAGCTTTCGCAAGACCGCTACCGATACTTTGCGCAACATCAATGACGCGCACGGGAGCATCAAACTCTCGTTTTGATCCATCGGGAAGAGTAACTACAGGCATGTCTGCTCCATCATATTTATCTACAGTATTTATTTCTTTACTACCTGTCATCAACTAAAAAGAAAGCGCGGCAGCTTTTAGGCATCCGCGCTCTTTTGGGTCTTTATTCGTTGGTAGGCTCGATTGGACTCGAACCAACGACCCCCACCATGTCAAGGTGGTGCTCTAACCAGCTGAGCTACGAGCCTATTTAAGCCCTTAAGTTTATCACCGGCGCCGCACTTGGGTCACCCCTTTGACCTCTTCTAGGCTATTTTGTACTAATCGCAGTGCTTCTGAGTCTTTAATTTCAACGGTTAAGAGTATTTGGGCTAGCCCTTTCTTGACAGACTTCCGTAAGTCAATGACATGAACACCTTGTCTTGTCAGAATCTCAAATAGCTCACGCATTAACTCTGGACGATCCAATCCAGTGACGGCTAAATCTGCCGGGAATACCCGTTTTGCATCACTCGTAGGCAAAGCTTCTGTAGAGATTGCATTCCATTCAGTCTGAATCACCCGCTCTGGCGCCCTTTCTAAAAGAGCGCGAAAGGTTTTGCATGACCTTCTATGAATCGATACCCCTCGCCCTTGCGTAATAAAACCGGCAATAGCATCAGGAGGCACAGGCCGGCAACAACGGGCTAGTTGCGTCAGTAAAGAATCTACCCCCACTACCAAGACATCGCTAGCTTGACCTTGCTTACGACTGCTTTGTCTAAGAATAATTTCAGGGGTAGCAGGAGCTACTTTAGTATCTGCTTTTTGCTCTGCCTTTGTTTCAGGCTTTGCATGTAATGAGGTCTCCTCATCATCAAGCGCATTAAACCAAGATCGCACTCGCGTACGAGCCCTTTGGGATCTGAGGTAATTACGGTCAGGGCTAATCCAATCGCGCGAAGGTCCACCATGCTTCACAGCGATGATATCCACAGTTTGACCATTTTGTAATGGGGTATCTAAGGGAACCATGGCGCCATCTAGCTTCGCACCTCTGCAGCGATGACCTAAATCAGTATGAACTGCATATGCAAAATCAATTGGGGAGGAGCCCTTCTCTAAAGAAATCACCTTCCCCAGTGGAGTAAGCACATAAATATGATCATCAATTTCATGATGTTTAAGCTGCTCCCATGCATCTTCCTTCCAAGAGATTAGTTGCCTTGCCCAAGCAATCTGGCGCTCATAAGCTAGCGCAGCGCTATGAGTACCAGCTTGATGTGCTGGATTGAGATTTACATTGCTATTGGCATTTTTAGGTGGGGTAGCAGCACCTACATAAGCTCCCTCTTTGTACCGCCAATGCGCAGCTAAACCATATTCTGCTTGTTGGTGCATTTCTTGAGTACGTACCTGTATCTCAAAGGCAGCACCGTTTTCATCCATGACAACAGTATGCAGTGATTGATAGCCGTTCGGTTTTGGCCTGGCAATGTAATCATCAAACTCTCGGGGCACTGGCTGCCAAAGGTGATGAACCAGACCTAAGGTGGCATAACAAGATTTTAGGTCTGGCACGAGCACTCGAAAAGCTCTCACGTCATACAGGTTAGCAAAATCTAGCGACTTGCCTTGCATCTTTTTCCAGATGCTGTAGATATGCTTTGGTCGCCCTTGAACTTCGCTAACAATATGGGCGGCGCTTAACTCTTCTTTCAGGCGCAAAACAATTTGCTCAATAAAGGATTCACGCTCAATGCGCTTGCCATCGAGCATTTTGGCAATCTCGCGATAGAGATCAGGAGAGAGCACCCTAAATGCTAAATCTTCCATTTCCCATTTCATTTGCCAAATACCTAGACGATTGGCTAAAGAGGCATCAATATTCAGAATCTCTTGGGCCCATGCATGAGGCATCTCTATTTTTTCGTGGGTAATCCATCTCAGGGTCTGCAAACGAGAGGCTAGATAAATGAGAACTACGCGTAAATCATCTCCAAACGCTAGGAGCATTTTGCGTAGCATCTCTTCTTGCCCAGAAATACTTTTACCACCATCATCACGCACTAACTTTGCTTGGGCTTGGCGCAATCCACGATAACCAATTAGCAGTTTTGCTGGCTCTTCGCCAATCAGCTTAATAAGTGCTTCTTTGCCATGCGTGCGCGCAATATTACTAGCAGCCGTCAAGCTCGCCTCATCAAGATGAAGATCTTGCAGTATTTGGAGAACACCAGCAGCGTGCTCTTCTGCTGGCTCCCCATACCAACCGTCAACTATTTTGTGGTTCTCAGGAGGGGTTGTCATTGATAGCTCGTTTAAACAAGCAGTTAATAGGACTTATCTAAAGAATTCTTTTGCTAAAGCCACTTGCTCTGCTTTAACAAAAGCAGGTGCATGGCCTACCCTAGGAATTTCTATAGAACGCGCATAAGGGTTTAGCTCACACATCTCCGCTACAGTTTTGGCTGAGAGTAAATCAGATTCACCGCCACGCACAATCAGCATCGGAATATGGATCTGCTTAAAAGCATGCCACATCGCCATCTCACCCGCTTTTGCCATGATAGGATTTACTGATGCAAATGGTACAGAGATATCAGGGTCGTAATGCATCCCCCATAGCCCCCCTTTTTCTATGAGCATAGGGCCGTTATAAATCTCCCACTCTTGCGGGGTATGCTCACCAAATGAAGCACAAATCGTATTTAAACGCTCCAAGGCATCAGTACGATTGGCAAATGCAAAGGGTTGTCCAACATAGGAGCTTAAGCGTTTAATTGCTTCGGGCTCAATACGTGGACCGACATCATTTAGCAGCATCCGAGCAATCGGATTATTGGGCATCGAGGCATATACCATTCCGATTAATCCACCCATCGAGGTTCCGAACCAATCGACTTGAGAAACTCCTAGATGCTTTATCAAGTTCGCCATATCTGCGACATATTGAGGAAGCGCATAGTTCATTGGATTTTGCAATCGATCTGAATTTCCGCGTCCTACAACATCAGGGCATACGACGTAATAGTCTTGGCACATCGCCTGTGCTAGCGTATTAAAGTCACTACCACGCCGAGTTAAGCCATGGACACACAGTAAGACCTTAGGGTTATGGGGACTACCCCAAGCGTGATAAGCCATTCGATGAGGGCCATCAGGACTAGTACAGTTAACAAAGAAAGTATCGCCTTGGTGCACAACATCACTAGCAAACTGCATTGGCGCTAGATCTTCATCTCCCACTTCTGGCTGTAAAGTGACGTGATCGATACCATGCTTTGCCAATAACATCTGATGAATAATTACCAACATTTCTGGCCACTTTGCCATATCCTCTATCTCGATATGACCAATCAAAGCTGGAAAGTTGGGGGTCATTTCCCAAACATGTAAATCATGCACAGCTAATACACCGGGCATTTTCTTTAAATCGCGCCCGACCTCTAGATAGTCAATATGCAACGGTACACCTTCCATCAAGAAGTGATATGACTCACGCAAGATGGAGAAGGTCGACTTCAAAATCAGTAATGAAACAAAAATAGAAAGCAAGGCATCAGCTGGCATCCAGCCGGTAAATTGAATGATCAAACCAGCGAGCAATGCGCCAACTGAGCCGAGTAGATCACCCATGACATGCACTAATGCAGCGCGGGTATTAACACTCTTTTTATCGTGCGAGAGAACCCAAGCAACCAAGATATTCATCAACAAGCCAATAAATGCGACGATGCTTACGGTAAAGCCGTCAACTTGATGTGGGGTAAAGAAGCGGCTAATCGCCTCACTCACAATCCATACCACTAAGGCTAGCATGGCAATACCATTAACAAAGGCAGCTAAAGCTTCAGCACGACCAAATCCAAATGAATGTTTGGGTGATGGTGGTCGCCTAGAAATCATTTGCGCTAATAAGGCTAAGCCAAGAGCTGCAGCATCGGTCACCATATGACCAGCATCCGAAAGCAATGCCAGAGAACCTGCAAAGTAAGCTGCTGCTGCCTCTACCCCAGAAAAACCAAGAGTGAGGATAAGGGCGATTAACAGTAGATTCTGATTAGAAGCTTGCCGAGTATGGGTATGGTCAGCATCCCCGCGCTTATGGGCATGAAGAGCGCGCTCTTCTACTGAGCTCGTCTGAGAAGGATTTACTGTAGAGATATGAGTGGGATCAGACATAGTGATCCCATTATTTCATTAAATGATGTCAGGAGTTAAAAACCCGCAACGTCAACAGGGGCACCAGTCTTGGCCAGCACTTCATCTTTAGTGACACCAGGAGCTAACTCAACTAACTTTAGCCCTTGGGGAGTGATATCGAGCACGCATAAGTCAGTAATGATGCGGCTAATTACTCCCACTCCAGTTAAAGGCAAGGTGCAATGGGGCAATATCTTGATTTCTTCAGTGCCATCCTTCTTTTTCGCAACGTGCTCCATTAAAACCACGACATGTTTTACGCCAGCTACTAGGTCCATTGCACCGCCCATACCCTTGACCATTTTTCCTGGAATCATCCAATTAGCTAAATCACCGTGCTCGCTTACTTGCATCGCACCTAGAATAGCGATATTGATTTTGCCAGCACGAATCATGCCAAAGGAATCAGCTGAAGAGAAAATTGAAGAGCCTGGTAAGGTAGTAACCGTTTGCTTACCTGCATTAATCAGATCGGCATCAATCGTCTCTTCAGTAGGAAAGGGACCTATCCCCAATAGCCCATTTTCAGATTGAAGCCACACTTCGATCTCTTTTGGCACGTAATTGGCAACTAAGGTTGGCATACCAATACCTAAGTTAACGTAGTAACCATCTTTTAGCTCTTTAGCAGCACGCGCTGCCATTTGTTCTCTATTCCAAGGCATATCAATCTTCCTAAATATCTATCTGTACTATCAATGTGTTGTGCAATTAAGCGACCGTTGTTAAAGTGCGCTGTTCAATACGTTTTTCTGGATGGGCATTAAGTACCAAGCGATGAACATAGATTCCGGGAGTGTGAATCTCATCTGGATCTAATTGGCCGTTCTCTACAATTTCTTCAACTTCAGCAACGGTAATCTTGCCAGCCATCGCCACTACAGGATTGAAATTGCGAGCGGTGTAGCGATAAACTAAATTACCAGATTTATCAGCCTTCCACGCCTTCACCAAAGAAATATCAGAAACGATGGCACGCTCCATAATGTACGTCTCACCATCGAATTCTTTTTCTTCTTTGCCTTGGGCAACTAAGGTACCCACACCAGTCTTGGTATAAAAAGCTGGAATGCCACAACCACCTGCGCGTAACTTCTCAGCTAATGTCCCTTGGGGGGTGAATTCCAACTCTAATTCCCCTGCCAAGAATTGACGTTCAAATTCTTTGTTCTCGCCCACATAAGAGGCCACCATCTTTTTCACCTGACGAGAATTGAGCAATAAACCTAAGCCAAAACCATCAACTCCCGCATTATTGCCAATTGCCGTAAGGTTTTGTGCGCCTAAGACTTCAACAGCCTTAATTAAAGCCTCAGGGATTCCACAGAGCCCAAAACCGCCAAAAGCCAGTTTCTGACCATCTTTTAAGATATCCCGCAAGGCATCTACTGCCGATGGATAGGTTTTATTCATTAATGTTGTCCTAATATTGCCAAAAAGGGTAAAAACGCAATCATAACGCTTTAGGCTTGTGGGCTAAGCACCAAAGGGCGCTAATCTGGCCATAAAGCCCGCTAGAACTACACTAGGTGTGACAATGGTAAATGGCTTATTTTTGAAAAACTTCGGAGAAATTGAAATGAATGCCCAGGAATTAGTTGAGCAATTTGGACCCAGGGACTCCATGGACTATGACTTGGTCATTGTTGGCGGAGGGCCAGCTGGCCTATCTGCTGCCATTAAAGCAAAACAACTTGCCAATGAATCTGGCAAAGAAATTAGCGTATGCGTCTTAGAAAAAGGCTCAGAAATCGGTGCCCATATTCTGTCAGGCGCAGTAATGGATCCTAAGGCCTTAACTGAGCTATTTCCTAACTGGAAGGAGCTAGGCGCCCCCTTAAATACCAAAGTTACCGAGGACGAGTTTTTATTTCTGACCAAGAAAAGCTCTTTTCAGGTTCCCAATTGGATGCTGCCTGCCTGTTTTAAGAATGAAGGCAACTACATCGTGAGCTTGGCTAACGTGACCCGCTGGCTCAGTCAACAAGCAGAAAACCTCGGTGTAGAAATCTTTCCAGGCTTTCCTGCTGCACAAATTTTATATAACGAGCAAGGTGCAGTTAGTGGCGTAATTACGGGCTCTATGGGTTTAGATAAAGAAGGTCAGCCTACTGATCAATTTGCACTGGGCATGGAGCTACGGGCTAAGTACACCTTATTTGCTGAAGGTTCACGCGGTCACCTTGGCAAGCAACTCATTAGTAAATATGGTTTAGATACCGATGCCGACCCCCAAAGCTATGGACTTGGTATCAAAGAGTTATGGGAAGTCGACCCCTCTCAGAGTAAGCCTGGTTTAGTGGTACACACTGCTGGTTGGCCACTAGAGAGCGATACCTATGGGGGCTCTTTTTTATATCATCTTGGTGATAACAAAGTGTCCGTTGGTTTAGTAGTGGGTCTTTCCTATAAGAACCCCTACCTCTCCCCCTTTGAAGAATTCCAACGCTATAAATTACATCCTAAAATTCGGGAAACATTTACAGGTGGCAAACGTATTTCTTATGGGGCTCGCGCCCTCACTGCTGGTGGCTTAAATAGCCTACCTAACACCGTATTTCCTGGTGGTGCCTTGATTGGTTGCGAGGCGGGCTTTTTAAATGCCTCACGCATTAAAGGTAGTCATGCTGCCATTAAGACTGGCATGCTTGCGGCGCAAGCAGCAGTAGCAGCACTCAATGAGAATCGCTCTGCTGACATCCTGAGTGCTTACCCAGAGGCATTTAAACAAAGCTGGTTGTATACCGAACTGAGTCAAGCGCGTAACTTTAAACCCTGGATGTCTAAAGGACTGTATGTTGGCACCCTCATGGTGGGCTTAGAGCAAAAACTATTGGGCGGGAAGATGCCTTGGACAGTACACCTTAAGCATGCCGATCATGAATGCTTAGAGCCAGCAGAAATGCATCAAGTAATTGATTACCCCAAACCCGATGGCAAGATTACTTTTGATCGTCTTTCTTCTGTCTTTATTTCTAATACGAACCATGCCGAGAACCAACCCATTCATCTCACATTAAAAGATGCTTCAGTACCAGTTGATCTCAACCTCAAAACCTATGCTGGTCCAGAACAGCGCTACTGCCCTGCCGGTGTTTATGAATACATTGAGAAAGACGGTAAACCTGCGCTACAGATTAATTCACAAAATTGTGTCCATTGCAAAACCTGTGACATCAAAGACCCGAGTCAAAACATCATTTGGATTACCCCCGAAGGTGGTGGTGGCCCTAACTACGCAGCGATGTAATTACTAGCGATCAGCGTGGCGCCGTGGCCTTAACTTCTGAATCGCCATACCGGCTAGCCCACAGGCCAAAGCTGACATTACAAAAACGTTACGTGCTTGAGATACATCCCATAACCAGCCCGCGCACAATCCACCTATAGTGCCACCCAGGCCATATGAGACAGTTGCCATCAGGGCTTGGCCACGGGCTTGCAAAGGGCCTGTAAACCAACGCTGGAGTAATTTAGTTGCGGCACTATGGTGGGCTGCAAAAGTACCAGCATGCATCACTTGGGCAATGATCAAGACTGAGGTAATAGGGAAAAAAGCAATGAGCGCAAAGCGAATAACCCCCACCCCAAACGAGGCCTGCAACACGATCTCAGGGTCTAGGCGACTGAGTACTTTGCTCTGAAAATAAAAGAAGATCACTTCAGCAAATACACCTAAAGCCCAGAACAAACCAATCTGAAATTTGTTGTAACCCAAATCGGCTAAGTAAAGAGAATAAAATACATACAAAGCGGCATGAGCAAAGACCATAAAAAATCCAGAAAGCAAAAACCACCGTACATCTGGATTCAATAAGACCACTAAGAGCTCGCCTTTGATCATCTTGCGGCGCTCCATCTTAGGCTCATGTAGTCTAAAAGTGACTAGAGCTAAGGCAATTAAAATAATACTGCCCACAATCGGATAAAGCTCAATACTCTTGCGCTCAAATAACTCTCCCGCAATGAGGACCATTGCGATAAAACCAATAGAACCCCATAAACGTAAACGCCCATAACGTTTATCAAAAGAGTTATCTTTGAATAGAGCATGGACTGTTGCCGACTCACCTAAAGGCATCAAACTACTAAGGATGGTATGCAAGACAAACATCCAAATGAAAAAGGCAATGTAACTGTGTAAAAAATAGATAGACAGAAAAACCAATGCCGCTAGGCAGGCACAAAAGCGAATAATACTAATGCGATTAGAAAGGTAGTCTGCTAACCAGCCCCAAGAAAATGGACCCACTATGCGAGTAATTTGTAACATCGACATCAATACAGCAATCTCAATTACATTAAAGCCGCGATCTAAAAAGAACAGGCTGGCATAAGGAGACACTAAGCCAACATAAGCAAAATATAAAAAGAAAAAGGACCCGAAGGCCCAGCGCACTGAGGGTGTCATTTACTTGTATTAATCTTTGTGCGAGCTTAATCTATTTTTGAACCAGGACGTGCTGCCGGAATTGGTGGATGCTGATGAATAACATCACCACATTGCGCACGATGGCGTAAGGCATGATCCATCAATACTAAAGCTAACATCGCTTCAGCAATGGGGGTTGCCCGAATACCCACGCAAGGATCGTGACGACCTTTGGTTTGAATGGTAATCGGCTTGCCATCAAGATCAATGGATTCTTTTGGGCTCAAAATACTGGAGGTAGGTTTAATTGCAATCGATACTCTGAGATCTTGCCCACTAGATATACCGCCTAAAGTACCCCCGGCATTATTGCTAGCAAACCCATCAGGATGCAATTCATCGCCATGCTCACTACCACGTTGTGCCACTGACTTAAAGCCAGAACCGATTTCTACCCCTTTGACTGCATTAATCCCCATCATGGCATGCGCAATGTCAGCATCTAACTTATCAAACAGAGGCTCGCCTAAACCAATTGGGACATTACTTGCGCGAACTTCAATTCGTGCACCACAAGAATCCCCTGCTTTACGAAGCTCATCCATATAGGCTTCTAGTTGAGGAACCATTTCCATATTGGCTGCAAAAAACGGATTATCTTCAATGGCTGCAGCTGCTTTAAATGGAATCTCAATATCTCCTAACTGGCTCATATAGCCATAAAACTGCATGCCATATTTTTCCTTGAGCCATTTCTTGGCAATCGCTGCCGCAGCAACCACTGGTGCAGTAAGCCGAGCAGAAGAACGGCCACCACCACGCGGATCACGTAAGCCATATTTAAAGTGATAGGCGTAATCAGCATGGCCAGGTCTAAATGCCTTCAAAATCTCACTGTAGTCTTGACTACGATGATCAGTATTGCGAATAAGTAGTGCAATAGGTGCGCCAGTCGTTAGCCCCTCATATACCCCTGACAAAATTTCAACTTTATCTTCTTCTTTACGCTGGGTAACATGACGTGATGTACCAGGTTTACGACGATCTAAGTCATTTTGTATATCAGCCTCACAAAGCGACATTCCTGGTGGGCAGCCGTCAACCACAGCTCCAATAGCGGGACCATGGGATTCACCAAAAGTAGTGACAGTAAAGAGAAGACCTAATGTGTTGCCTGACATGCCCTCATTATCTCATTTGTCAGAAAAATGGGCCCAAACAGGCCCATAAATGCAATGTATAACTTGGAAGATCAGCCGTTAGTCTTGGTTGTTTCCTCTGGCCAATCCCGAATATAGGCTTTGAGCATCGAGTTCTCAAAATCTTGAGCCTCTACAACCGACTTAGCAACGTCATAAAAAGAAATCACACCCATTAGCATTTTTTGATCTATTACTGGTAAATATCGAGTGTGGTCAACGAGCATCATGCGACGCACCTCATCAATTTCAGTCTCCATATTGCAAGAGATTGGCTTGGAATTCATGACGGATTTGACGTGCAACCCATCTAAGGTTCCATGGTGAGTAGCTAAGGCTGCAATCACCTCACGAAAAGTCAGAATACCTACTAGCTTGTCGTACTCCATCACCACTAAGGAGCCAATATCATGCTCACTCATAACCAACACAGCCGTTTGTAGTGGGGTTTCTGGGGCTACAGTAAAGAGGGTGCCACCCTTTACACGCAAAATGTCACGAACTTTCATTTGATCTCCAGAAAATAGTCACTTGTAGAGAAACAATATAGTCTTAAGCCCTTGCACAATCAAGGGTTCTATCGAAAGTTTCAGTAGCGAATAACCCTTATGACACCAGTACGAACGCTAGGTAAGTTAGCCACAAATACCGCCCCTGCCAAGGTGATCCACCAAGTAAGATAGATCCAAATCAAGGCTAAAGGGAATATGGCAAAGGCTCCATAAACTGTCTTATAAAAAGCCGTATTCGTTAAAAAGAGACCAAATCCAAATTTCATTAACTCAAATGACAAAGCTGCAACGAGGGCGCCGCTAAAAGCATCTGCCCATAAAATCTTGGAATAAGGCAAGATTTTATAAACCACCGTAAATACCGCAATTGCCAAGAGTACAGGGACTACTGTGGCTATCAGACTTAAGCCAAAACTCAAAGATTCAGTCCACCCCCCAGACGCACTGAGCAAGAGACCGCTTAAATAGGTACCAACACCAAGTAAGATAGGGCCCAAAATTGTGGCGGCCGCATAGATAGCGATTTTCTTCAAAATGGGTCGTCTTTGAGTCACCCGAAATATTTGATTAAAGGCTCCTTCAATCACTGCCAATGTCATGATGGTTGTAATCACTAAGCCCAAGAGACCCAATAAAGTCAAACCTTTAGCTTTACTGGAAAACTGGTCAAGATAATTAAAAACCTGCTCATTTAAACCACCTGGCATATAAGTATCTAGGAGCCACCCCTGAAAGGCGTACTTAATTTTGATAACACTAGGCAAATATCCAATCAATATGGATGCAACTGTTAGCATTGGGACCAATGACAAAGTGGTGGTAAATGCGAGACTAGCAGCAATCTGTTGCAAATTTTGACCGCGATTGCGCTCCCATATCTCTTTCCCAAGAGAGAGCCATAATTGAGGATTACGAAATAGGCGCATCGCCGTATCATAAGAGAAGAAGATGATCCAATCCGATATTTTAGTTTTGTACTACTCCCGCTATGGCGCCACTAGAGATCTAGCTCGCTTGATTGCGGAGGGTATTGAGAGTGTTCCTGGGGCTAACGCCCGTCTTCGAACCGTACCGGCAATCTCGACTGTTTGTGAAGCAATCGAGGCTAGCGTACCGGCTGATGGCGCTCCCTATGTTGAATATGCTGATTTACAAGAATGTATTGGACTAGCTCTTGGCTCTCCCACCCGCTTTGGCAATATGGCCGCTCCCATGAAATACTTTTGGGATGGCAGTGCTTCGCAGTGGCTTAGTGGCGCACTCATTGGTAAGCCAGCCTGTGTATTTACCAGTACTGGCAGTCTTCATGGCGGTCAAGAGAGCACCCTGCTGACCATGATGATTCCCTTACTCCATCATGGCATGATGATTGTGGGCCTACCCTATAGCGAACCTGATTTAATGAGTACGAGTACGGGCGGTAGCCCCTATGGACCAAGTCATTTAGCCCATGCCGATGCTAGCGAACCCATCAGCGCCGAAGAACAAAGACTAGCCAAAGCCCAAGGCAAAAGACTTGCCCAGATCGCTCTCAAACTCATCTAGATATAAAGCAGCCATGTTTAAAAAGCGATTAGAAAAGAATCCCTATCAATTAATGGCTTTTGCCGCTTTTGTTGATCTGTTCATCCTGTGCGTTTGTTGGGAATGGTTTATTTCCCCGTTGCGTCCTGGTGGCTCTTGGTTGATTCTGAAAGGCATCCCCTTGTTATTTGCCATTCCTGGGATTTGGCACGGTAAGGTCTACACCATGCAGTGGGCCTCAATGCTAATTCTGCTATATGCCACCGAGGGACTGGTTCGCATTCTAGAGACAGGGGCTAATTTTTGGCTAGCTGCCCTAGAAACCCTGCTAGCTACTATTGGCTTTATTTGCTTGCTGATCTATCTCAAACCGATTAAAGCAAGAGCAAAGATTCTGAAAAAGCAACAAGCACAAGTTAAGTAAAGTGATCGGGATCTCGGTTTAAGCACTGTATCGCTCTCCAAAAGGCTTTAAATCCCCAGCTAGGCTTAATTTAGGCTTTTTCTCTAAATTTTTCATATTTCTGTCATTTTCCTGTCATCCCACAGGATTTCTCAGGCGTTGTATCGCCATAGAGGAGACAAATATGTCAACAAGACTCAAACGTTGGGCCCGCGCAATTCAGCAGATTGATTTGTCCAAAAGGACAGATCCAGAAACAGCCATTGGCTACTTAGATAGCAAATACCGCGATATTGCTTGGCGCTACATTCGAATTCTAGGCTTTGAACGCACCATCAGCTTCATGGCTAGCAACAACTTTCATCCAGAATAAGACTCTAGACTCAAAATCACCCCAGATTAGGCAACTATCTGGGGTTTGGTGTTATTAGGGGCTCTTCCTTAGGTCTAAACACCCAAAATGCCAATAGCACCACGGCTAAACAGGCGCAAGTTCCAGAGAACATAAAAGCATAGCCTGGCCCCACTGACTCATAAAGCCAGCCAAAGATAAATGACGCTGGAAATAGCATTAAACCGGATGTCAGGTTAAACCACCCAAAAGCAGTACCTGCCATGCCAGGAGGAGCTAAGTCTGCCACTAAGGCTTTCTCAACCCCTTCAGTGGCTGCTTTAAATAGGCCATACAGTCCAAATAAAGCGAACAGCATCCCAATAGAAATTCCGGGTAAGCCCATCGCGAAATAAAAGAAGGCAAATACGCACCAGGCAATCACAATCAGATACTTACGGCCAAAACGATCAGATAGGGCTGAAAGTGGTGTACCAAATACTGTGGTGATCAAAGATATAGTCGCCCACATCAAAGGTATCTGCTCCTGTGGCACCCCTAATTCTCTAGCCCTTAGTAATAAGAACATATCCGATGAATTTCCTAAGGCAAATATTCCGACCGTCAGGATGTAGCGTTTAAATTGCGGGGAAAGACCTGCTAGCGACCAAGAAAAGGGGGGGCTCTTCACTTGCTCTTCGCGAGCGGGTTCTCGCAGGCAAAGCGCCAAAATAACGGTAAAGACCCCTGGCACAATTGCCCAGAGAAAAATATCTCTCAAGGGGACATTAAGCCAAAGCAAGAAGGCTGCCAATAATGGGCCCACTACTGCCCCAGCATTATCCATCGAGCGGTGCAATCCATAGGTAATACCCCGTTGATTTGCTGGCACACTTTGCGCAAGCAAGGCATCACGCGGTGAGCTTCTAAGACCCTTTCCTAGTCGATCGGTAAAACGAATACATAAAACCCACATCCAAGAGCTAGCGATGGCGATCAGAGGTCGGCCTATCGCTGCCATAAAGTAGCCCACCACTATCCATGGTTTGGTTTTTTTAGTCTTATCAACGATCACGCCTGAGACTAATTTAAAAATACTAGAGGTTGCCTCGGCAACTCCTTCAATCAGACCCAATGCTTTAGGTCCGGCCATCAAAACCGAAGCTAAATACAGCGGCATTAAGGGGTAGAGCATTTCGCTCGCAGCATCATTAAAGAAGCTGATGAGACCAATTAACCAAACAGTTTTAGGAAGAGAAAAGAGATTTTTAAACATATAGATGCCATGATGCACTGAATTTTGACTCATTAAATAAACAGCTCAATATTGTCATAAATACTTGAAAGTAGAGGCAATAAATCGTAGGATTGGAGGGTTGGCGAAAGCCCACCATAAAAACAGATTAAAAAAAATAGATCTCTCTTTAAAGGAATGCATCATGAATCAAAAAAAATTAGTCAAACAAATGTTAAAAAAGCTTGATAAGTTAGAAGCTGATAGAGAGAAATTGATCGACAAGTTAGCCAAGACTTTAGATAAGATGGAAAAAGCTGCGCCTGCTAAAAAAGCACCAGCAAAAAAAGTAGCTGCTAAGAAGGTTGCTGCTAAAAAAGCACCAGCGAAAAAAGCAGCTGCTAAGAAGGTTCCTGCTAAAAAAGCACCAGCGAAAAAAGCAGCTGCTAAGAAGGTGGCTCCACCTCCAGTTGCCGCTTAATTTACTAGCAAAGTATTGGACTCTGTCTTGTGAGTAAGTTAGATCACCCTTATGAGGCAGAGCTAGAGCTTTTACAAATTCAATTAGTCAAACTTCAGCATCACATTATTGAAAAAGGTACGCGTCTTCTGGTCATATTGGAAGGCCGTGATACCGCCGGTAAAGATGGCACCATCAAAAGAATTACCGAACACCTTAGCCCAAGAGATAGTCGAGTAGTCGCATTAAATAAACCTTCCTCTCGCGAAGAAGGTGAATGGTATTTTCAGAGATATGTCGCAGAGCTACCTAGCGCTGGTGAGTTGGTTATTTTCAACCGCAGTTGGTATAACCGCGCTGGTGTTGAAAAAGTAATGGGCTTTTGTACTGATGCGCAATACAAACAGTTTATGGGTTCTGTAAATGAATTCGAGTCTTTGCTAGTGAACTCGGGTACTCAGATTATTAAATACTACCTAGACATCAATAAAGAAGAGCAGGCTAAGCGCCTTAAAGATCGTGCTATTGATCCCTTAAAGCAGTGGAAGATTAGCCCGATTGATAGTCAAGCCCAAAAGATGTGGAAACCCTATAGCATTGCACGTAATCTAATGCTCGAGAAAACGAGTAGCGTAGATGCACCTTGGACTGTCATAGATGCCAATGATAAAAAATTGACGCACCTCAATTTAATCCGGGATCTTTTATCTCGCGTCAATTATCCGAGTAAGGATAAGAAGATTCTCAAGGTAGACTCGAAAATAGTGCGGCCCTGCCCGCCTCTCTCAAATGCATTACCCAAGCTCGCTAAATAACTTTAATTATCTAAAGAATTGTTGAGCTTCTTCTATCAGCTGTGCTGGTAGCTCCTCTGGAATGTAGTGACCACAAGCTAGCGATCTTCCTGTAACATCCCTCGCGACCTTTTCCCAATCATGTAGTGGTGCAAAACAGCTGTTTACTAATCCATGCTCGCCCCATAACACGCGCAGGGGCATTGTGATCTCTTTTCCGAGTAATCGATCAGCACGATCATGCTCTAGGTCAATTGTTGCGGCAGCTCGGTAGTCTTCGCACATGGCGTGCATGCTTTGAAGATTGCTAACACCAGCAAGATATTGAGCCCAACAAGCAGGATCAAAAATATCCGTACCAGCATGGCGCCCCATATGGTTTTTAAGCCAAAACTCGGGGTTTGCTGCAATCATAGTTTCTGGAACGGGCTCAGGCTGAATTAAGAAGAACCAATGCCAATATCCCTTAGCAAATGCCATGGTGGTGTTTTCATACATCGTCAGGGTTGGTGAAATATCTAACACCATTACTCGTAGAACACTCTCTGGAAAATCCATTGCTAAGCGATGAGAGACACGACCCCCACGATCATGACCCATCAAGAAAAACTGTTTATACCCAAGGGTCTGCATCACGGCGTGCTGATCTGCAGCCATCGATCTTTTGGAATAGGTGGAATGATCAGACTTGCCATGCGGCTTTGAAGAAGCCCCGTAGCCACGCAAATCAGTTACTACTACGGAATATTGTTTGGCCAATTGCGGTGCAACTCGGTGCCAAATCGCTTTGGTTTGTGGAAAACCATGTAGCAAAAGTAATGGCGGACCAGAGCCACTGCTCTGACAAGCAATTTCTATTAAACCATCTGCCGAGTGAACAGTAATTGTTTTTTGCTCAAACCCAGGAATCTGAAAAGTCATTGCGCTGTCTAATAAAAAAGAGCCTCCTAAATCAAGAGGCTCTTTTAATTTGAATACCCATCACCGATTAGCCATGGTTTCAATTTCAGCGACAGTGACATAGCCTTTGTTCTGAGAATCAATATAACTAAAATTACTGTAGATACGAGGCATGCAACCCTTAGCTTCATCTAGAGTTAATTTGCCATCACGATTGGTATCGCATTTTGCAAAACGCTCTGCGATTTCTTGATTACGCGCGGCATCTTGAGCAAAGACTTGAATGGGTGCGACAACAATAAGCGCCAGCCCAACGGTAAATAGACTTTTCAGTGAGGAATTCATTTGCTATCTCTTATTTAGCAGAAGTTTCCATTGCGGCAAGAACCACTTTCTTGGCCATAGCAACAAATGACTCTACTGATCCACTACCAGTCCTAAAGGATTCCCCTTGAATAGTCACCAAGCCTTCACCCAACAAGACTTTTGATTGACTATCAACAATCTTGCTTTCCACCACCATTGCAGGTGTTTTAGCGTTCAGGCCACCTGCATAGGCTGCTGCATTCGTAGCCAATCCAATTGGTGTGAAGTTCCATGGCTTCAAATAATCATTAGAACTTTCAGCGCCTGTAATACCAACAGAAACACGTGCTACACCTGGGCCAGGTTGCGTGACGATCTTGATATTTCCGCGACCTTGTACCGCCTCAATCATTGAAGCCTGTAGGGCAGCTTTTGCTTGATTAATGGAATCACTCGTAATTTGTTGAGTGGTATTTTGATTTAAGTAAATTGGGTCAAGAATCACGGCTGTGTATGCACTAGGGCTAACGCCAGTAATGCGATATCTCCAGATGCGCACATCCGACTGACTGGTGGATACTGGCTGCAGGAGTGAATAGTTAGGCAAGAATCCGGATTTAGGCATTGGCTCGCTAGCCAACTTAGTGGTATTACTACATGCAGCTAATACAGCGGCAAAAGAAATTGAGAGTGCGATGGCGCCTAATTTTTTCATTTTTATTCCCATGTGAGGTATCAGCAAATTACGTGTATTTCGATCATCATAACCGCCCTTGGTGATTATGGGGTAATGGCTAATATCAGGGGGCCGGGCAAGGCATTAAACTCCCCGACTTCTGGTGCAATGCAGGTTTGCACTCGACTGGCGCACTTAAAGGCTTAGTCGTGACAGATGGAGAGTTATCCCGTTTTTGGGGTGGTGATGCGCTATTTTGTGAGCTTGCAGCCACGGTAGGGGCACTTGGCGCGCTCGTGGAAGCCACAGATCGATAGAACTCCTGATCACTGCCCGGACACGGCATTAAAGCCCCTGTCTTGGCATTGATGATTGGCTTGCACTGAGGATCAGCTTCCAAGCGAGCCTCCAACTTATTGACGGTACACCCATTAAGAAATACAGAAATGGCAAGCAAGACTATTGGCAGGAGTTTTTTTAATTTTGTCATGGATCTATTCTAGGATAAACAGATGCTCTTTAAAAGTGGCAATATATTACTGTTGACCTAATTAGAACGATGAAAGAGGATCTGTATGAACAAAGAGGCTTTTGAAAAAGGCTTGCAAACTCGACGTGAAGTTTTGGGACCAGAATACGTAGATAGCTCGATTGCTAATGCCGGTGAGTTTAATATGCCCATGCAAGAACTAGTGACTGAATACGCTTGGAATGCCATTTGGAATCGCCCAGGTTTAGATCGTCGCTCTAGAAGCATGATTAACCTTGCCATGCTAACTGCACTTAACCGCCCACATGAACTTAAGCTGCATTTGAAAGGCGCCATTAATAACGGCCTGACTAAAGATGAGATTAGAGAAATACTGATGCAAACCGCAATTTATTGTGGCGTGCCAGCCTCAATTGATAGCTTTAGATGCGCTAAAGAAGTTTTTACAGAAATGGGTATTTAAATACACTGAAATCTAAAAGCGCTGGGCGAGCGTAAAAGAGATTAGCCCAAGATGATTTAATCTACGACAAAATTAAAATAGGTGTCTGGAAATGGTTCATTCTCATAAGTAAAATGCCACCACTCCATCTCATAAGGCTTAAACCCATATTTTTGCATTAGAGATCTTAAAAGCAGTCGATTTGCTCTTTGTTCTAGCGAGGCGCCACTGTATTTTGGCCATGACTCTGGTCCAAAGAAATCAAAATGGGTGCCCATGTCTAGAGCCTTGATTGCAGGCAATGCAGTCACAATAGTTAAATCGACAGTGCTCCCCCTACTATGACCGGAGCGATCAGCAATATATCCCTCGGGAAATAAATTCTCTTTTGCAACTTGGGGGTAGTAGTTCGCCTTGGTACGTGTATCTGCATAGTCTTTTGACCAAGCCATAAAATCATCAACTGCCCTTTGTGGTCGATAGGTATCAAAAATTAATAATTCAAGTCCAAATGGTTTAAGTTCAGATTGAACCCGTGCCAGTGCTTGAGCAGCAGGTGCACTCAAAACTGCTCTTTGACTGATATACCCGTTTACAGGTCGACCCACAAAATTATTACTACTGGCATACCTCAAATCCACCCGAATCCCTGGTATTGCCTTGTCAATATATACAAACCCATCAGGTAATGCCCATGCGGCAGAAGCAAACCAAAAATGGGCTAGGGTAATGATGGCAAGCCGCATTGGGTAACGAATCACTGGCTCAAACTGGTGCTGAATTTTCATAGCAATAAAGGCGCCAAGAGTGTCTTATTAAATTATTGGGGCGCCAACATACAACCCGGAATGAGTAGAATTGCTTTTGAGATGTCTTCTTTTACGACGTTATAAACATGAGGGGTAGCACAGTTAAACGTTTTATTAGCATATTGCGGCAAACTATCATTCGCAAATTTTATGGTGCTAATCGCGTGTGCTACACCCACTGGAATTTTATCTTTTTTGAGATTATCAACATAGGATTTAAATATCCCTGGCGAAAGTTTGTTTAATTGATGTTGGTGAAGTTTATATAGCTGAGAATCAGGGCCTGCAGCCATACTAATAAATATTTCTCCTGGTTTAGCGCTCTTCTCAGCTGATGAGGCTATTGATCCGCAGATATTTTCTCCGGCAATAATCAGGGGTTGCTCAACTCCAGGGCAGTCAGCATAAATATTAATGGAACAAGTGAGTAGGCATGCGCTAAATAAGTAATTTTTCATATATAAGCCCTTTCGTATTTACTAGGAAGAACAAGCATGAAGCTTTAAAAAAATAGGTGCTGATGCCCAAACAAATCCTACAAATACTGAGGATCACGAGTCATATTGGCAATGCGCCTGCAATTACTTTAATTTATAGCATATTGCGTCAATCTCAAATCGTTAGATTAAATACGTACCACCCTGCTTCCGTCATCTTTTTCCATGCAGATTGTAGGGATCCATTAAGGTCAAGGGCTCTACAGGCATCCTCCACTACATCAGCAGTAAATCCAGCAGAGACAGCATCTATAGCAGTCGAAGCAACGCAAAAATCGGTTGCTAAGCCGGATTGACTGTTGACTCGTCGACACCAGATGCTAAAAGGGCTGCCCTTGCGGCATCAAACATAGCATAATAAGCACGGTTGCAAGCACCATCAACATCCCCAGCATTTAACAAAATTCGAGCTGAAGCTGCTGCAGTTTGAGCTTTAGTAAAAAGTTCTTTGGCCTTCAAAGAACAATGCCTTCGTTTTGAATATTCCTTAAAAGACTGGGATTGGAATAATTTTCTGGGTGATCCCACTCCTCCTGCCAAATAGGTAGAGGTTGAATGCGAATGCCGGAGTCCAATAGAACATCATAGGCCAGATCAGCCATCGCAAACTTAGTAGCCATAAAGCGGCCCGGCTTGCCTCGCAATAAAATGGCAATATCAGCATCACTCTCGCTTTGGTGCGTATTGCGAGCTCGACTACCAAACAAAAAAGCCTTGCTGACATCATATTGATGTGCAATTTTTTCCATGAATGCATGAGCTGCATTTTGAGTAGCCAAGTCGATTAAGGCTGTATTCATATGGTGTAATTATGCTAAGAAATAGGTATCTGAGCAACAGAAACACAGTAAATAAGGGTAATGGTTTGGCCTGCCCAGCACGATTCGAACGTGCGACCTACGCCTTAGAAGAATTCTTGGCTGCTGGAAAGTCTATGTATTTCAATGATTTACAGCATAAAAATGGCACTGTGTAATAAACTGTGCAATGCGGTTTAGAGACTGAATAGTTTTCATTCATTAGTTATGCAGGTCGAATAGCTTGGATCTTCAGTGGCATCTAAAGGCGGCTGGATCGTCGGAGAACTAATTCTTCAATCTGTCATATTCCACTCCCACAATGAATCATATAAACAACCACTGATGCACGACCATGAAAATTACCTCCATACAGCAGCGTCGCGCTTTGATGAAAATGATTTTGGGAGCCCCAATGCTACCCCTTGGGACGACTGGCTTGGCTGCTGCATTCAGCTCTAAATCACTGTTCGCAGCCCAAACTGATAGCCCCTATAAATCTGCTGAATTTATCCCTATGGATGCACCATCTTTGAGTAATCCAGAGGCTATGGCAACCACCAGTGTTGGATCCCTTTTAGAAATCACAACACAAAATAATCTCAAAAAAACTTACAAATTAGCTTACGAGCCTTTTTTTATTACAGGTGACATGGTTCCCGATGGAAATGGTGGAAAGGTTTTGGCTGGTGGCTATGTTGATATTCATAACAGACCTATTATGGATATGTCAGTGATTGGAAAAGAAAGACAGTTCTTTTCTGATTGCCCAGATGGCATGTCCTTATTAAAACTGACTAAGTCTAATGTTAAAGGCGTTTCAGGAAATACGGTGTTTGCAGTCGTTCAATTTGAATATACCAACAGTAACCAAAACGGCGAAAAGATGTACGCGCAACTACCCTCTCAAATTGCCGTTCTGACATTGAATCAAAATTCCAAGAATGGGAAGCTTTCTTTAGTCAAATATTCTCCGGTAAATAGCTCGGTTGCTCAAGGGCTATGGATTACCTGTGGCTCCAGTTTATCCCCTTGGAATACGCACTTATCGAGTGAGGAGTATGAGCCTGATGCTCCATTTGCACATGAGAATTCTAGATTTAAGAGTTTTAGTAAACATCTCTATGGCAATGAAACTAGCGCTAATCCCTATAACTATGGCCATCTTCCCGAAGTCACTGTGAATGCCGATGGCACTGGAACATTAGTAAAGCATTATTGCCTTGGAAGAATTTCACACGAATTAGTTGAAGTCATGCCTGATAGAAGAACCGTGATAATGGGCGATGATTACACCAATAGCGGTATGTTTCTCTTTATCGCAGATAAAGAAGCAGATCTTTCCTCTGGTACTTTATATGTTGCAAAGTTAAGCGAAGGTTTTTCAATTGACCCTAAAGATGTGGGTGCAAAACTTAACTGGATCAAGCTAGGTCACGCCACCAGCGATGAAATTAAAAAACTAGCCAACTCCTTAAAACCATCTGACATCATGACGGTTTTAAAGACAGATCCAAACGATGCTTCATTTACTAAGATTTACTACGATGGAACAGCCAATTGGGTAAAACTCAATCCCGGCATGGAAAAGGCGGCGGCATTTCTAGAAACACACCGTTATGCCTATTTAATGGGTGGCAGCATGGGCTTTAGCAAGATGGAAGGAACGACAGTAAATACTAGAGATAAAGTTGCCTACTTCGCCTTGCAAAATATTCAGGACTCAATGACTAGAAGTGGCAAGGGCTGGAATGCACAAAGTAATATTGAGGTATCAAAGCCATTAATTGCCGGCGGTATCATGACTAGTAAACTTACTGGCGATCAAAAAGATCAATTCGGTAATGCCTTAAATAGCCAATGGGTACCTACTTCGATCTCAGCCTTGCTTGTTGGAGAAGATATTGAGCAGGACTCATTAGGTAATCTCGCTAATCCCAATAAGATTTCTAATCCGGATAATTTAAAGTTTTCAGAAAAGCTAAGAACGCTCTTTATTGGCGAAGACAGTAGCACCCATGTGAATAACTTTATATGGGCCTATAACGTTGATACTAAGAAACTCAGTCGCATAGCCTCAATGCCATCAGGTGCTGAAGCAACAGGACTTGGAGTAGTGGATGACCTTAATGGCTGGCTGTACATCACTGCAAATTTTCAACATCCAGGTGACTGGCTAGGAAAGCTGCATAACACTGTCAAACCAACTTTGGATCCACTGATTAAAAATAACTATAAAGATCGCTTTGGTGCAGCCGTTGGGTACATCACAGCCGTTCCATCAGGAATAAAAATAAGTTAATTAATAACCCGCCGTAAACAGTGAGGCGGCTTCAGGACTGTTTGGACATACTGATACAAAATATTTGCCAAAAAGAGGATTTGCAGAATAGGGTTTAAGCGTTGTGTATGAGATTTTGGTCTGCCCAGCACGATTCGAACGTGCGACCTACGCCTTAGAAGAATTCGTGGCTGCTGGAATGTCTATTTATTTCAATGGCTTACAGCTTAAAAATGGCGCTGTGTAATAAACTGTGCAATGCGGTTTGGGACTTTACTTCACTATATCTATCGGGCTGCTAACGGCCGAGGCTGTGTAAAAACCCCCAATAATCTCCCTCTTTTTGTAGACACTACATGGGCCTCAAACGTTAATTAAGTATCACTAATTAACGGATGTTCATGAAGATGAAACGATTCATTACCGGCCAAGATCGAACCCAAAGTACCCTATTGCCAGAGTTACTCGATGAGTACATCACCGAAGAAAACCCAGTACGCGTCATTGACCTCTTTGTCGACGGGCTCGATTTAGCCAGCTTAGGTTTTGAAGGTGTAATCCCTGCCGATACCGGTAGACCTGCCTACCATCCTGCAGTGCTGTTGAAGCTGTATGTGTATGGTTATCTGAACCGTATCCAATCTACCCGTCGCCTAGAAACCAAAGCACTGCGTAACGTCGAACTGATGTGGCTCATTACCCGCCTAGCCCCGGACTTTAAAACCATTGCGAACTTCCGTAAAGAGAATGGCAAAGCGATCCGTAAGGTATGTGCGCAATTTATTGAGTTATGCCGCCAGATGAATTTTTTTGCCGACGCCATGGTGGCAGTTGATGGCAGTAAGTTCAAGGCAGTGAACAGCTCCGATCAGAACTTCACCCAGGCCAAGATCAAACGCCGTATCCAAGAAGCTGAGCAAAGCATTGCGCAGTACTTAAAAGACTTGGAAGCAGCTGATCTGCGCTCTCCTACGGGGTCTACGCCACATCAAGCGAGGTTGGCTGAGCGTATCGAGTTGTTTAAAGCGCAGATGGCACAGCTACAAGCCATCGAAGAAAAGGTACAAGCAGCACCAGATAAACAGATCTCCATGAGTGATCCCGATGCCCGGTCGATGCAACACCGCGGAGGCGGTATCGTGGGTTACAACGTGCAAGCCGCTGTAGATACCAAGAATCATCTCATCGTTGCCTATGAGTTAACCAATGTCGGCCATGATCGCAGTAGCCTAGCCAAGATAGCTAACCAAGTCAAAGAAGCGCTACAAGTAACGCAGCTGACCGTAGTGGCGGACAAGGGTTATTACAGTGGTGAACAAATCAAAGACTGCATGGACTTGGGTGTCACTCCGATCATGCCTAAATGTAAAACCTCTAGCAACCGATCGAATGGCCTGTTTGATAAAAATGCTTTTATCTATGACCCCAGTAAAAATGAATACCAATGCCCTGCAGGGCAAGCATTAATAGAGCGATTTAAAACAGTCGAGCATGGTAAGAATCTGATTGCATACTGGAGCTCCAACTGCAAAACTTGTGCCTTGAAGCCTCAGTGCACTACCGGAACAAACAGAAGAGTCAAGCGCTGGGAACATGAAGCAATGCTAGATCAAATGCAGGACAACCTAGAAGCCATGCCTGATGCGATGAAGGTTAGGCGCTGCACGATTGAGCATACTTTTGGAACCTTAAAGAGTTGGATGGGGGCAACGCACTTCTTAACCAAAACCAAAGAGCACGTCAGTACAGAAATGAGCCTCCATATCCTGGCTTATAACCTCAAACGGGTCATGAAGATCATGGGTAGTGGCAATCTGATGAAGGCAATGGCGACATAAGGCGAAAGCCTTACTCAATCTGTAATAACCAGGCCTGATTAACACCTCTATGAGGTGTTAATAAAAAACCAATATTTACCGAAATGGAATTGTGGGACTCTCAGGGCGTTCTTTTGAGAAACCTAAACCCGTGTACACGCTCTAAATCTAAATCAATGGAAGTATTTTGGGTTTTTACACAGCCTCGGTCCAAAACAGCCCATCAAAGACCTCTCGTATAAGTCTTCTCTTCCTTGGGCTTAACTAGAGTAAGAATTCCGACAACCAACAATGCCGCAATGACTTCAGCCGCAACAAATCCTAAAACATCATTAGGAGCAATGCCCACAAAAGTATTTGTGAAACTCCTTGCCACTGCTACTGCTGGATTACTAAAGAAGGTAGATGAAGTAAACCAATAGCCCGCTGTCACTGTTAAAGCGACTAACATTGGAACTTTATCTTTAGCTTCTTTATCTCCGATGTGGATTACTGATAGCAATACGAGCGTTGATACCAATTCACTTACCCAAATCCCCAACCCTGTTCTAACTTTTGTTGATTCTTGAATGAGGGGCAAGCTGAACATGATATGTGTAAGCCATATTCCACTGATAGCTCCAGTAAATTGGCATGCCCAATAACCCAACATCTTTTTTAAATTAAGATGCCCTAGCTTCCAAAACATCAAAGTGACAACGGGATTAAAGTGAGCGCCCGAGATGGGCCCGAGCAAAACAATTAAAGCGTAGAGTCCAGCGCCTGTAGCAATGCTATTACCAAGTAAGGCAACTGCAGCGTTGCCTGCTCCCAATGATTCACCCATAAAGCCAGACCCCGCCACTATTGCTAATAGCAGGGCTGTACCTACAAACTCACTTACATAACTTTTCATACTTGAGTGTGAATTGCCTTCAAGCTCATTGAATCAAGTTTCTCTAGCGGCATAGAAGCCATGATATCTAAACGTCTTTTAAGGCCATTCATGACATCATTAAATGCAGCCTTCTTCTCTAAATCAGTACCTTGCACTTGTGATGGATCAGGAAATCCCCAGTGCGCGGTAGCAGGCTGCCCAGGCCAAAATGGGCATTGCTCACCAGCTGCATTGTCACAAACAGTAATAACGAAATCCATTTTGGGAGCATCGGGCTGACCATACACATCCCAACTTTTTGACTTTAATAAAGTGCGATCCATTCCCAATTCTGTGGCAATGTCAGCGGCAATGGGGTTTACGCTTGTGCCCGGAGTAGATCCTGCAGAAAAACCTTTAAATTTTCCACTTGGATGAGTAGATGCCAATGCCTCACCAATAATTGAGCGGGCAGAGTTATGGGTGCACAGAAAAAGAATGTTGTATTGCTTCATAGCGATTTAACCTTTTTGGAGGATTTAACAGGTGAACAGGGCTTACCACCGCAACAGTTATCTAATAAGAATTCACTGAGGTTTTGGACCAACTTAGCATTGGGGCGATAAATCAGATTGCGACTTTGACGCTCTACCGTAATCAAATTAGATTGGTATAGCTCTTTTAAATGAAAACTCAAGGTCGCATTGGGAATGCCTAGCTTTTCAATAATTTGGCTCGGCGTCAAACCAACATCGCCCCGCTGAACAATTAAACGAAATACATTTAAGCGAGACTCTTGTCCAAGAGCTACAAATGCGCTTACGGCTTCTGTATTTTTCATAATTCGATGATAATAGAAATATTGTGACAGTTTTATGAAATTGAGTTTTTATAGCTGTTTTAAGACTTTTAACCGTTATTCATTAATATTCATACATGACCGACCTCCCTAATATTGACCAAGAACTGTTTCATAAGCCAGATCTTGAAAAGCTGCGATCTCATGCCCCATTAAGTCATCCCCCTAAGATTTTGCTTTTATATGGTTCACTTAGAGAAAGATCCTTTAGCCGTCTTTTAGCGGAAGAAGCTGAAAGAATATTGAAGGCCATGGGCTGTGAAACACGGTTTTTTAATCCCCATGGATTACCTCAAGTGGATGATGCCCCTGAAACACATCCTAAAGTAGTTGAGCTAAGAGAATTAGTTCAATGGGCAGAAGGCATGGTTTGGAGTAGTCCTGAGCGTCATGGCGCAATGACTGGCCTCATGAAATCTCAAATCGATTGGATACCACTTAGCGTTGGCGCTGTCAGGCCCTCTCAAGGCAAGACTCTGGCTTTATTACAAGTGAGCGGTGGTTCGCAATCTTTTAATGCGCTCAATCAAATGAGAATTTTGGGCAGATGGATGCGAATGATCACGATTCCTAATCAATCGTCAGTTCCTAAAGCATTTCTGGAGTTTGATGACAATAATCGCATGAAGCCCTCAGCGAATTATGATCGCGTAGTTGATGTCATGGAAGAGTTAGTTAAATTCACATTATTGACTCGCTCCATTGCCACCCATCTAACAGATCGCTACAGCGAGCGAAAAGAGTCGGCCGAGGAATTGTCTAAACGAGTGAATCAAAGATCTATTTGACTAGAATACTGAGCTGTATTCAGTATAAGTAGGTCTAACTCGGCCATCTTTATGTTTGGTCACTGTGCCAATAGTGATAAACACTAGTGGCTCATCATCACCCTCCAATTTGAAGAGCTCCTTCATTTCTGCACTGTACAAGGCGTGTCCACTTGATAGTCCAGCTCCGTATCCCATTGCATGAGCAGTCAAAATAATATTTTGGATAGCGCAACCAGCGGAGATGAGCTTTTCGTTGCGAGGGATCTTGTTATCTCCCGAACCATATTTTGCCACTACCATCAGTAAATACGGTCCACGCAGAGCTTTACTATGTGCTTCATCAAGCTGTTCTGGAGTTGCGTCTGGATCGCGTTGCTTTAAATTATGGGAAAAAACTCTACCAAGTAATGCTCTACCCGAATCTGATACCTCATAAAAATGCCAAGGCGTTACTAATCCGTGGTCAGGCGCCGTACCTGCTGCCTCCAAGATGATTTTCTTTTGCTCCTGTGATGGCCCAGGGTCGCCCAAACGTTTTGGAGAGATATGGTGCCGCGTATGCATCAACTCTGAAACTAAGGGAACTATGTCATCCATCTCTACACCCATTTAATAATAAAAAAGGGGTGAGAAAACTCACCCCAATTTAGGACATCATTAATTAGACATTATCATATGCTCTGCGTTTAAAGGAAACCGTACGTTTAAAGTCACTCATTGACCCAACACGCTTAATGTTGGCATAAGTACCTTTATAGTAAGGAATAACATTACGATCAACCCACTCTGTTGTCACATCTCCCGCAATACCTTTAACGTAACCAAAGAGCATGAATGTTTGCTTAGGCTTGGCATCTTTAACGGGATAAGCCATCGCAAAGGTAGAGCCGTAGTCATTAAATACTTCTACTACATCACCCGCACTAATGCCAAGGGCAGATGCATCACCTGGATTAATTTCTAAATAGGCCATCGGATAACGACCGCGCACAAAATCATTGTACTGATCATGATATGCCGTCTGCCATACTTCATTAGCACGACCATTGTTGATCCAAAATGCATATTTTTGCTTTTGAGTCTCAACAGGTTTTGGTAAACCTGGCCATGGGGAGGGTTTGAAGTGCGCTTTACCATCCTTAGTATCAAACTTGTTATCGGCATAAATCATTGGAGTACCGATGAGTTTATCGCCTTGCACCTCTTTAATTGGGAGCTGGACGCCGTTATTACCAGCTTTGGCTAAGAGGGCATAAGTTGCCATATAGCCAGTATCACCACCTTGAGAATCAATCGGACCAGCACCTGGACGCCCCGCTTGACGGAAGCCATCGTTAAAGGCATCTTCTTCAGTCTTCCAATCAAAGCCCGAGAAGCGTTTAGCCATTACAGCGTTCCCCTCTTTCTCATATTGCGCTTTGATAGTATTAGCAACCATAGCAGCAATGAGGCAGTCGGGTTTTGCTTCGCCCGGTGCATCCATAAACTTCTGAGATAGACGAATACGACGCTCGCCATTCATTGAAGTGAGATTCATTTCGCCTGGTTGAGTAGCGGGCAACATCATATGCGCCGCTTCTTTAAGGGAAGTTGGATACAGGTTAATACTTGCTACAAATAAGCCGCCGCGTGATGTCGCATCGTAAATGACATTTACCATTTCCTCTGACGATGCACCGCGAGCTTTAGACATCGCCTCTTTCACAATCTGAGAGCGTTTAAGTACTACTTCTCTTAATTGCTGGGCGTTGTTTGATGTTTGGAAATTATTACATGCCCACCAAGTCATCATGCGGCCATTGCCTTTAATAATCTCTTGGTCAATGTAAATCTTCTCGCCAGTTGGATGAGGAGGACGTGTATAGCCCTCTTGGTGTCCACCCATACGCACTACGCCAGTACCGCGGCGACCTACGTTATGAGTCGCAATCACCAAGTCTACTAATGCTGATTGGATCAGATAATTATCATTACCCCAAATGATGCCCTTTTCATATGAGTGCATCGCACGTGGCATTACACCATTGGCTTTTGGCTTATAGCTCCACTCGGCTGCTTTCTTGAGCTTATCTATAGATACACCAGTAATCTTGCTGCACTCTTCAAGCGACAACTTATTGGCTTTAGCAGCATCATCAAAGCCCTTTGTATGCTTGGCAATGAAGTCTTTATCAACCCATCCCTGCTCAATCACATAAGTGAATAAGCCATTAAACAAGGCAATATCCGTACCAGGTTGAATATCTAGGTGTAGCGTACGATTCTTTGCCTGCAATTCGCATAATGAAATAGTGCTATTTTTCCGAGGATCAACAAAAATAACTTTACTCTCGCCTACCGGTTCATTACCAAACAGTTTCTTTTTCTTATCTATCGTGGAGCCCATGATATTTGGAAGCCAGTGATTTAAGAAGTAATTAGTTTGAGTCTCATAAGGATTGCCGCCAATTGACCAAACCACATCGGCCAACTGGGCATCTTCATAACTATTGTTGAGCTCTCCAATACCCATCTCCCGAGTAGCATGACACTCGGAGTTATATGCTGGTCGATTATGAATACGTACAGATGGAGTTTGAATGGCGCTAAACATCAGCTTGCCAGAGCCCCAAGTATTTTCAAAGCCACCGCCTGCTCCACCATGGTCAAACGCAGAGTAAAAGATCGAACGTGGACCATCGTTATCAATAATCTTCTTGATAAGTCCCGCATAAACTGCCATAGCGTAATCCCAGGTGGTATCGAGCCACTGATCACCTGCATAAAACTGTGGTAGCTGTAGGCGCTCCTGTGTAATACCTTGAGGGTTGTACATATACGTTGCCATCTTACCGCCACGCGTAGAACTCAAACCACTATTTACGACGCATGCCTTGTCAGGAACAATCATGATGTTAGAACGCTTGCCGTTCTTATCCACCACAGTATTAGTCATCGCTGGAGTCAAAGTTACAGCCATTGCTGGAAGTTGGGTACGGAAATCTAAACCCAACGCATTTTGATTTGGGGCTCTTCCACCTTCTTTATTTGCATCCCATTTATAAACGTTATAGCCACATCCGACAATGCAGAAGTGACAAGTCATATTGGTTTTTTGAGCATCGACTGGTGGCAATGCAATACGATCATTGAACGTTGTCATGGCGATTGTCCTGTCTTAAAGAATGTTAGAAGCACGGCCATAAATCAGGCCATTTACACCAACCGCTTTAAATGAATCAGTACCGGAATCATACTTAAGCTCGATTTTTGGTAGGTTCTCAGTCGCTTGACCACAAACCATTTGCCCCAGATGTTCTGGATCAAAAACGCTAAAGTGGCATGGACATTTGAAAGTTTTCGCTTGCTGATCGTAATTAACTGGGCAGCCCATGTGTGTACATAAGGTACTATAGGCAACCACGTCATTATTCGGACCAACACCACCAGCAACAGGACCGTCCATCTTGATTGCCACACAAGGTGAACTAGCATCAGGATAATTAAAAGTAACTGGGGTATTTACTTTCATACCAGCAGCTTTGCCAATAGCACGCTCTGGATAAGCCAAAACTGCACTGTTACCTGGAGCAGCATTTGCAGGATTGCTAACTAGTGAGGCTGCAGAACCAACAGCTACCGCAGAGCCAATACCAGTTACCTTTAAAAAATTACGCCGACTTTCATTTGATTCCATCGTTCGCCCCTTCTTAGAAATTTAGAATACACAGACCTAAATTAGCACTAATAACTAGTTGTGTATAGAAATTATGACGAGTAGTTACCCTTAATTATTGCGGCGCAAAAATATAATCTGCATGAACTGATGAAGCAAAAGCTAATTGGCTAATATTAGCTATTCTGTGCAACTAACTGACCCTCACTTGCCTACTTTGATCGTCCAGAAGTTATCCTATTTAAGCCACCACAACCATCACATAACCGGATACTGCATAGTCGGGTCAAACCGACACCGAATCGCCAGGGTCAAAAGTTCGTCTGAGTCGCTGATAGTCCACCTGGATCCGTCACGCTAGACCAAGGTAAGTCTCTACGCCGGCCAAGCTCATCTATGATTAGCCACAATCGAGCCAATAGATAAGCCTGAAACTTCATTAAATTAGGATTTTTGGTCTGCCCAGCACGATTCGAACGTGCGACCTACGCCTTAGAAGCTGTAAAAATGAGCTAAAACAATAGCTTACACAATAGCATAAGCCTGGCAAGATCTGGTGTCCTATACGCACCGAGATCTGCGGAATCATGTGGAACTGGCTATATGGTGCGTGGTATCTGCAGGCTGGGGGTCGGTTAAACCGACACTAAATCGGGCGACCCCACAGCAAGCCTTGGCAAACCATTTTTACTATGCCTCTCGTCCCCATGAACAGAGAAATTAATAAAGCACAAAGATCGGCAAAACCACTGCATTTTGGCGTGATTTTACACATTAGCTATTTTGATGGGGCTTAGCGTAAATCAGGTGGGGGATGGAATTTCGAGCGGCGCAAAAAACTGCGCGGCTAGGTATTTGCACGAGCAGCTGAAATCTGCTGTTGGGCTCGTTTAATCTTTTGTCGATTACGCTCTGCCTTTAATGCCTCACTAGCAGCGTCTTTCTGATTTTGTAAGCTAGCCACCCTAGCCTGATCGGGTGTTTGCGGCGGCTTAGCTTTAATTGAAGAAATAACCTCATCAATCATTTGATGCCCCCTGCTTTCACGGGTAACAATGGATGGGGTGCTAGCTAGACTATCCATCCCAAATTGATATTGAATGATTAATCGGGCATGAATAGGGCTATCAGCAAAGACAGCTGTATTAACTAGCTGACCATTGATCCTGACATAAGCTTGATATTTGTTCATGCAAGTATTTAGCTAGTCTTAATTTGACTGAATAAAACTAAAGGCGCTTACTGCGCTTTTAGCGCGGAATGGGTGTCAGTAATTGAGCTACTCATGCGTAATCAAACCATCACTAGTTATCTCTATAAAACGATGGTCCTCAAATGCTTTCGCAACAGCAGACAAGTTCGCTTGTAACAGATTCTCTAAATTGCGATTGGATATATTGCCAGTAGAAATTAACAGTAAAGCAGGTTCGCCGTTTAACAAAAAAGCCTGTACAAAGTCATCGTCTTTGGTGACTACAACTCGAGCTTCTTTAATAGCGCAAGCGATAACATCTTTATCTGGAGTTGCATTTTTAAGAGGCAGATCAGAGGTATGAATAGCATCATGTCCTTGAGCCTCCAACCAACCGACAAATCGCTTTGGCAGTTGGGCGTCTACTAAAAACTTCATGCCACCAAACGCTCAAATCGTTTAACATGACTTAATCTTGCAGCATAGGCAAGAGACGCCAAAATATCTTCTTTGTTAAGGTCTGGATAGTCAGCCAAAATCTCTTCGGTACTCATGCCGCTAGCCAACCACTCTAAAACATTTTCTACGGGGTAACGCAAGCCGCGAATACAGGGCTTGCCATGACAAATAGCCGGATCAACAGTGATTAAATTAGCCATTTGAATCTCCTTTCGCATCATAATTTGGCTTGTTAAAGCATGGATAGATTTTATACTGCTAGACCAAAAATTAGCATCTTTTTGTTGATTTGCATCCAAAACTGATCCACCTAGCCTAGGTATTTGCATCCAAAACTGACCCACGTGTCGATACTGTCCTGCTTACTTTTTAAACAGGAGTGATTAACGTGGCGATACTAAGAAGCATTAGGCGGTGGCACTTACGCGATCAAGTGAGGGTGACTGGCAGCTGTAAATTATGCGCTTGGTACCGGATGTAAACCATGTGTCCGGTACGGACCGTCAGGCCTTTGGCCTGCCCAGCACGATTCGAACGTGCGACCTACGCCTTAGAAGCTGTAAAAATGAGCTAAAACAATAGTAGAAACAACGAGTTAAGCCTAGCTAGATCAGGTGTGGTGTACGCACAGAGATCTGTGGAATCGGGTGGAATAGGGTGGATATTGCTTGGCAATGGCAAGCGGTTGAGTGGTCGGATGTGGAATTTGTCGGGTAAACCGACAAAATAGTATCGGAGCTTAATACTTTCAAAGTCTCATTTTATGAAGCATTGAGCTTTAATGCCCGAATAGACTGTATGAGCTTACTAAACTGGGCCTTATCTTGTGTATCTATCGGTTTAGCATCATTCGTTTGTGAATTAAGCAAATATTCAGCATCTTCTAGCTCGCGAATAAAGTCAATCGCAGCTTGGGCTTTTTGCTTTTCAGTGCCTGGCACTAGCTCATAGATATTCAAATAGAGAGAAGCCAAACTCCTATTTTGTAATTCAGGGCTCAACGGGAACTTACTTTTAAATAATCTGTTAAGTGCATCTTTAGCGTCACCCACAGTTTGTGCACGACGCAAAGCAAATTCCATATTATCAAGGCGATTTTCAATCTCAAACTTGTAGATCACTAATTGTTCACGCTTTTTTTGCTGCGTATCATAATTATGCTGAATTTGCTGAATTAATCCTGCGCCACCAGTGATCACCACAGAAGATAGCAACAAGGTTCCTACCGAGCTATTGAGAAAGCCCATCACCTGGGTTCCTAACTTGGCTTTTTCCTCTTTAACCTCTGTAACGACATCATCTACTGTTTTTGAGACGGCTGTACTAGCTTCGTCTAACGTTTTTCTAAACGCATGACGATGAGTCTCTTCGGCTTCAATAAGTTTTTTTTGATCATCCGATAACATCTCTGGATTCCTATTAAAAAATTGATGTGGGATTAGCTTTTAGTCAGCTTACTTCTTCCATACATAAAAAACCTCTTACCAATAAAGTTTACCGTCAAAGAAATAATAGCGGTAACAGCTCCAGTCACAATTGCTTCAGTTGTATAGCTACCGAAGTGCGTAGGATGTATTAATAAGTCGGCAATAAAACACATTCCGCCAGTAATACCTGCAACTACATATTTGTTATCAAACCAGCGATATGTAAAAAACGAAATAGTTAGAACGCCAACGCCAGTGATGAGTCCTGTCTCTACTGCCTTCTGAAGATGGCCCATGGTTGCCAACCAAATATTACCCTGCACCATAACTAAGAGACAGGCAGGCGTTGCTTCGCAAAATGGAGTTAAAAATATCTTAATTTTTTGAAACAGCATTTTTAACTTTCATTGATAGAAAGAGATCCAAGGTAACACGCCCAAACAATCTGTACAAATGAAAAGGCCACACGAAGGAAGGTTTGGTATTTTTTAGTTGGCCAGAGTCTAAATCTGGGTTATCCGTTCGAATACTCCGGATTAAAAGTTTGAAATAAAGCAATTCCAATACAAGCTAAGAATAATGCTAATGAAGTGTAATTCAATGTCTTAACTCGACGAACTAAAAAATCATATTTTAGAAAACCTACGATAGCCAATAAAGTCGATAGTACAGCCAAGAGGGATAGATTAATCAATAATAAGGTTACAACATTCCAAAATCCCGTTGCTCCCGGCACTAAATCTTGATGAACAATATATTGCTCCTTGCCAGCGCCAAAAACACCCACAAAAAAAGTACCTAGCCAATTGGCCCATAGTGAAATGTATAGAGAGATAGTCGCAATCTTTTTTGAAAAAACTGGCAACGTTAATTGCGGCCACATCCAAGCAAATGCGAAAAAGACGAGCGCCTGAACAGCGCCAATTAAATGGGCTTGTAATATTCCGATTTGGGCAATTGCATAAGGTGAGTAAATGGGTACCAATAATCCACAAATCAGCATCAGTAAGCCTGATATTAAGAAATATCTGTTGAAGTGAAAATTCATTTTTTCCCAATTACTAAAGTTGAGTGCTTCAATATTAGACTAAAGGCTTATTCTTACAAATGAAAAAACCACCCGACGGTCATTTAAGAGGGTCTTGATGGCCCAGGGCGAAACAGGCTAGATCTAAAAATTTTTGAGAGACCATACGGGCCAGTCGGGCCTTTGGCCTGCCCAGCACGATTCGAACGTGCGACCTACGCCTTAGAAGGGCGTTGCTCTATCCAGCTGAGCTATGGGCAGATCGGTGCTGGGATTACTAGTAAGACTTGATAGAGTAAGTGGTCGGAGTACAAGGATTCGAACCTTGGACCCCCTGCTCCCAAAGCAGGTGCGCTACCAGGCTGCGCTACACTCCGACGGAATCGATATTCTACACTGAGAAGCCCTAGAGGGGAAAATACTGTAACATTCAGCCCATGGTTAGCCTATTCTTTAATAAATCTAGTAAGCAATTTAGAGGCTTTATCGCCCTGAGTTTTCTGCTTGCCAGCTTATTAGGCACCCACTGGATTGGCTTCGCCCATGGCATAAACCATTCAGGAATTCATCATGAGCGCATTGGTCAAGATTACGAACATCAAGAGCCTACCCTAGGTCATAGTTCCGCTAGTTGCCATTTATTCGATGCCTTAACTCTTGCTGGTTTTATTGCTTCAGATAGCAACCTATCTTCGGCACAGAAAATATTTGCCCAAGCAATTTCTGGATCAAATTACCTCATCCCAGCCTGCATTCATGTAGGGCTATATCAATCAAGAGCTCCTCCCGCTTTCATTCTATAAATCACATTAGTAGCCTGACGTTTTTCGTTTGGCCATTGGATTGTTATAGAGCCCCATCTTTGATGGGCGCCTGTTTTGGAGTGAAAGATAAATATGAGTTACCCACGAGACCCTCTTGGCAAGCAAAGATTGATTTGCGTCTTAATAGCGAGCCTTTGTAGCGCAACTGCTTTAGCCCAAGCCCAACCCTCTTTAGAAATTACTGCTACTGGCTCGCAAGAAGCTACGCAAAGCATCCTTATTCCTACCAAAATTTTACAAGGCGATGAATTACTCAACAAACTCGGTAGCACCTTGGGCGCTACCTTAGCTAATGAATTAGGCGTCTCTGCTACTGGTTATGGTGCGGGCTCATCGCGTCCAGTCATTCGAGGACTAGAAGGATCTCGCGTACAGATTTTGCAAAATGGTTTGTCGGTTGGTGACGTGTCCAATATCTCACAAGATCATGCTGTTGGTAACAATATGCAAAATGCCCACCAAGTTGAAATCTTGCGTGGTGCAGCAGCCCTACTCTATGGCTCTGGTTCAAGCGGTGGGTTAGTGAACGTAGTCAATGACCGCATCTTGACCAACCTCCCAGATAGACCCACTGGCGCCCTTAATACCAGCTATGAAACCGTTAATAACGGTAGAGCTGGAGCCCTAGAAGTAGATGGTGCTTTTGGGTCAGTAGCAGTGCATGTGGATACGGCTATTAACAATGCCAATAATTACACCATTCCAGGTAGTTCTACGCAATCACAAGGCGAACCAGTTGGAGGCTGGACTGTACCGCCTGGTGGTAATGAAGGTAATAACTACACTGGCAAACTACCCAATACCTTTAGCAATCAAAACAATTTAGGTGTTGGTGTGTCTTATATTGGTCAATCTGGGTATACCGGTGTATCTGTCGAGCGTCTGAATAACAACTACGGCATTCCGACCCCAGAAGGTGGCTCGATTAATCAGTCTCAAAATCGTTATGACTTACAACATCAAACTCGCGATCCTTTTGCAGGCTTCTCATCGTTCAAGTTTAGCGCCGCAAATTCAAATTACAACCATACAGAATTTACCAATACTGGTGAAGCTGCCTCGCTATGGAAAAATATTGCTAACGAAGCGCGTTTTGAACTTGCTCACAACCCTCTTGCAGGCTGGAAAGGTACCATTGGTGCGCAAGTGACCGCAGCGTCCCTTAATGCTACTGAGGTGGGCTCTGGAAGTTATGCAATTGTTCCTCCAACCAAAACTAATTCCAATGCACTCTTTTGGATTGAAGAAGGTCAATGGAACTCACTCCAAGGTAATTTGGGCTTACGCTATAACAATGTGGCTCAAAAGCCAAATCTGGATACCGAATTAGAAGCGCAGCCCACTACTCCCCCAACTGGTGGAACTACCCCAGCAATTACCCTGCAAAATCGCAATTTCAATTTAATGTCCTACTCTGCAGGTGGTCTATGGAACTTCCTACCAGGTCATGGCGCTGGAGTGGCTTATACGGTCTCACAGCGTGCTCCAAGTGCGCAAGAGCTCTACTCTTATGGCGCTCATGAATCTACCGCCACCTTTGATATTGGTAATCCCAATCTCAATAAAGAAACATCCCATAACCTCGAGTTCAATATCCAAAAAACCAGTGGTTTAATGCGGGGTAAAGCGAGTATCTATGCCAACCGCTTTAGTAATTACATCTATGGTTATTACACTGGCACAAGCATTGATAATGGTGGTGCTGAAGGCGATGGCTTTAGCGTAGTGGTTGCCCAACAAGCCTCAGCCACCATCAAAGGGATTGAGGGAGAGCTAACCTACAACTGGAAGCAAAAAGGAATAGGTGCTCGGGTGTTTGGAGATGCCTCTCAGGGTAGTTTTGATGCTGGCGGCAATTTACCTTTGCAACCAGCCCCACGCTTAGGTGCAGAGTTAGCACATGAAAAAAATGGATGGCTTACTAATGCTAGCTATATATATAGCTACCAGCAGAACCGATTGGCAAGTTGGGAACAAGGCCCTGCCCCTAGTTACAACCTGTTAAATGCAGGCATCGCTTATACAGAAAAGATTGCGAATGTGAACTGGACTGTGTATATGAACCTGAAGAACTTACTCAATGAGCAAATTCGGTATGCGACCACACCGATGGCTGTGCGGCTGTATGCCCCCCAACCAGGTAGAAGTCTGATGGTGGGCTTAAGGGGGACTTTCTAAGATTTGTAGTTTAGTGGAAATAAGCAAGCAGTAAAGTGCCAAGTCCTCCAGAGCCTAAAATAATGAAAACCGGATTTATTTTGGTTCTGAGGATGAGGTACAGCGTCAATAGGGCTAATGCCAAAGTAATCGGGTTCACTACCGAGGCCTTGCCTACTGCATAGACCCCAGAGCCCATCAAGCCAATTGAAATGGGTTCCAAAGCATTTTGAATAGAGCGACGCCAAGGACTCTCGCCAAAGCGATTCCAAAGTCGGCCTATATAAAAACACAGAATGCTAGAAGGTAAAAAGAAGGCTAGGAGAACAGCGCCTGCCCCTAGAAAACCAGCGATCTGATAACCGATCACCAAGACCATCAGCATATTGGGACCTGGTGCTAATTGGCCAAAGCTATAAATATGCACAAATTGCGTATGATCAATGCCAAAACGTTGCGCTAGTAAAGTTTGCATCTCTGGCAAAACAGCAGTACCACCCCCTACAGCCAAAATAGAGAGTAAGGCAAAACTCAACGCAAGCTGAATTAATATGCTCATACGCTCTTAGTGGGCCGATAGAGGTAAAGTGCGATGGGAGCCATAATCAGCAATACCCAAGGGAGGGATAGCTTGACAATGCTCATCAATAAAAACGTTCCAATAATCAGCAGCAACGATTTAATATGGCCCCACTGCCCGTCGCCAATTCGATAAGTAATAGCGGCTAATAAGCCAGTAGCTGCAGCAGCAATACCCGCTAAGAGCAGATTGGCTAAAGGATGATCGCTATTATCGGCATATAAAATACCAATCCCCAAAACAAAGAGAGAGCCCGGCAAAATTAAGCCCAGGGTTGCGCAGATTGCCCCCTTAACGCCACGCAAATGATCGCCAAGCAATACTGCCAAATTGACTGAGTTCAAGCCAGGCATTGTTTGGCTAATAGCTAGATAGGCCATGAATTGATCTGGCGTGAGCCATTTTTTCTTATCAACTAACAAAATGCGTTCATAGGCAATAATTCCGCCTCCAAAACTGATTGCCCCGATCAGCAAAAACTGCATGAAAAGATCATGCAGAGCAGGAGATGGGGAAAGGGGGTTTTCTGTAATGGTGAAAGACTCCAATCTCACTCAGGCTTTCCATAAACTAATGCGGTCTTAGTGCTACCAATCTCTAGCCAATCAGTTAATTCAGTTTGGAGGTTTTTGAAGAACTTATCTGCCCGCTTATGCGCTTTTACTTGCGCCCGATTATCTTCATTGACTCGATAAGAAAAGGAGAGCTCGCCAATAATAGGGTTACCTATACTCCTAAGCCAAATGGCAAAGTCACAATGGGCTTGCACCCCATCACCAAATACCAAATTACCCAAGGGTAAGCTCACTTCCAATATCTTATTGGTAGTACCTCCAACTATGCCAAGTGGTGATTTTTTATCGATTGCGAGAGCAGTCAGCCCAGGGAAAAATTTACAAACACTACTTAAAGTGCGATCAAATAAATCATCGATTGGAACCGCATCTAAAATTGCATTATTGGAGTACATGGATTTTGAAGATCCAATAGCATCCCCACGCAAGATTTCTTCTTTAAGACGTAATCTGGATTTAATGCTTTTCTTGGGGGTAGGATCAAACTTCGATACAGTATCTAAGTCATATGCACGACATTTCAAAGTCACCTCACACCAATCATCTACCCAAATATTCTGCCGAGATTCACGAACACGTAAGATGACGTTATTGTGGCGAAAGTCTTCCCCTGGGGTGTCATAGAAATAGATATTTCGCAATCCTGTTGTCGCATTATCAATGTGGAAAAAACCCACCTTATTCTTATGACAGAATTGAATAATCTGGTCACTTAAAGCCGTAACTCTGCTTAGACGATCTAAGCCTTGAGGCTTAATCAGCAGCTTAAATTCTCGATTGGTAATTAATGGCTTTGATTTCAATGGCTTAACCCCTTGGTTGTTACCAAGAGATTAACACTATCTAGCCATTCTTAATAGATTTCTGGAACGTACATCTCTCGAGGGACAGGGCCTCTTAAGTAGTCAGGATTGTGAACCCGTGCTGGTAGGTTTATTTCAGGATGTTCAATTTCCTTGTACGGAATTTGATCTAAAAAGTGGGAAATACAGTTTAACCGCGCTTTTTTCTTATCATTAGCCGCTACTACCCACCAAGGCGCCTCAGGAATATTGGTACGCTCAAGCATGGTTTCTTTTGCCTTAGTGTAAGCCTCCCATAAACGACGGGCATCTAAGTCCATGGGGCTTAATTTCCATTGCTTTAATGGATCATGAATACGCATCATAAAGCGGTTGTACTGCTCATCATCAGAAATCGAGAACCAGTACTTAATTAAAATAATTCCTGAGTTAATCATCATGCGCTCAAGCTCAGGAACTGTTCTAAGAAACTCCTCATACTCTTCATCTGTACAAAAGCCCATGACTTTTTCAACGCCAGCGCGGTTATACCAACTGCGATCAAATAACACGATCTCGCCACCCGCAGGTAATTGAGAAATGTATCTCTGAAAATACCATTGTGTTTTCTCGCGCTCACTTGGGGCTGTCAAGGCTACTACCTTACAAACACGGGGATTTAATCGTTGCGTAATTCGTTTAATTGCACCACCCTTACCCGCTGAATCTCGCCCTTCAAAGAGCACGGCCACTTTGAGCTTATGCTCTACCACCCAGTCCTGAAGCTTTACTAGTTCACCTTGTAGACGAAATAATTCCTTGAAGTAGACTTGACGTGGAATAACTGAACCGCTTCCACCATCAGGAGAAAGGCGATCATCATCGAGCTCCATCTCGAGCTCTTCGTCCATACTGTCAAGGATTTCTTCCTGAGCACGTTGGTACCACTCAGACATCTCTTTGTGTTTAGAACTCATTTTTATCCTTTAGGCGGTAGATCATTTGTATCTTAACGATATGACATTTTAATTACATTGCTATTTAAATGGCTTTAGCAATTGAATCTTGGCAGTAAAAAGCCAATTGTTTACGGTCAAAAAGCATATCTGGGCCCGGCACATAGGGCGGAAGAATCTGTAAATTGACTGCCAAATATCGATTTTTGAGGATGTTCGAAATTGATTCCAATAGGCCCATATCCCCAATAAAAGCAGGGGCATCGCTTCTTAAGCCAGTCTTCTGAGAAACATACGCAATTGCTAAGGGGTATACCGGAGTTTGGGAAACCACGGCCGCCTCAAAGAGATTGGGTCTAAAAGGCAACACTAGCTCGCCTATAGTCGAGGTGCCCTCCGGAAAGATACAGATAGATTGCGTCTTTAGCACTCTAGCTATTTCATGCACTACCGCCCTAGCATGGCGTGAATTATCCCTGCGGATAAATACTGTGCCCAGTTGGGTAGCCATCTTTCCAAAAATAGGCCAACTTGCCACTTCAGATTTAGCTACAAAACGAATGGGCCTAAAGGCATTAATCACATGAATATCAATCCAAGAGATATGGTTAGAGGCTAAAAGATAAGGGGTGCTAGGCAATAAATCTGCGCCTTTTACTTGCAACTCTAAATGAAATATTTGCAAGAGACGTACGGACCATGCTTGTATCTTTTGTGTTTTTTTCTGTCTATCAAAAAAAGGAAATAAAAAAGATAAGGTACATACCCCACAGAGAATATGAAACCAGATTTGTGCCCATAAGCAAATACGCAGCACTTTGGGTGTCGGTTTTTCTGTGGCTAGGTTCGGTTTCATCATGAATAAGCCTAAATATATAACAAGTCACAAAACTGCCATAAAACTGTCATGAGGATTACATGTCAAGACGGCTTAATGACTACTCATGACGCATTACAGAGCGATTTGGATTTCAGATGTGCACCTAGGAACATCAGGGTGTCAGGCAAACTACCTCTTAGATTTCCTTAAACATAACGAAGCTGATACCTTTTACCTAGTTGGTGACATTATCGATGGTTGGCGGCTTAAGCAATCTTTTTATTGGCCCCAAGCACACAATGACGTTGTGCAAAAGATGTTACGTAAAGCGCGTAAAGGAGCCGAAGTTATTTATGTGCCAGGCAACCATGATGAAAGTGCAAGACAATTTTTTGGACTCTCTTTTGGCGATGTAAAAGTAGTAGAAGAAGTGATTCACACCACCTTAGATGGTCGAAAACTCTGGGTAACCCACGGTGACTTATTTGATGGCGTAATGCAATACGCTAAGTGGCTGGCCTATGTTGGCGACTCTCTCTACAGCTTCATTCTTTACATTAACCGCTACTTCAATATGCTCAGAGTCAGAATGGGGCTGCAATATTGGTCGCTTTCTCAATACCTTAAACATCAAGTTAAAAATGCGGTGAGTTATATCGCTGACTTTGAGTACATTATGGCTAGAGAAGCCCGTTTACGTAACTGTGACGGAGTGGTTTGTGGCCATATCCATAAAGCAGAAATCCGAGAAATCGATGGCTTGCTTTATTGCAACGATGGTGATTGGGTAGAAAGCCTATCCGCCTTAGTAGAAACCACTGAAGGTGAACTCAAAATCATTTATTGGACACACATCAAGGGTGACCTCGTTGAAGCTCCTGAAATTACCTACCAACCTGCTGTTGATTTACTTATCAAAGAGGCTGTGCTATGAAAATTATGATCATTACCGATGCATGGGAACCACAAGTCAATGGCGTTGTGAGAACCCTTAAGCAAACGTGTACCGAATTAATTGCTATGGGTCATGAAGTTCAAATGATTACCCCAAATGACTTTACGACCATTCCATGCCCTACTTATCCCGACATTTCTCTTTCGATCTTGCCTGGCAAATTAGTATCTAAGAAAATGAAAGCATTTGCACCAGATGCGATGCATATCGCTACCGAAGGCCCATTAGGGCTTTCAGCACGGGCATACGCTGTAAAAAATAATTTACCCTTTTCTACCGCCTATCACACTCGCTTCCCCGAGTATGTTAAGGCACGCATTGGAGTTCCGCTGTCCTGGACCTACACCTTCTTACGCTGGTTTCATGGGCCATCTATGGCTGTCATGGCTCCCACCATTGTTGTTAAGAATGATCTCGAGAATTATGGCTTCACTAATGTCGTGTTGTGGTCACGTGGCGTCGATTTAAACATCTTCAAAATGCAAGAATCTAAAAAACTCAATACGGCCCATCCAATTTTTTTATATGTTGGCAGAGTAGCAATCGAAAAAAATATTAATGCATTTTTAGAAATTGATTTACCTGGATCTAAATGGGTGGTCGGTGATGGTCCAGCCATGGCTAGTATTAAGGAGAAGTACCCAGACATCAATTATTTAGGGGTCTTGCAACAAGAAGAATTAGCTAAGGTATATGCGGCTGCTGATGTGTTTGTGTTTCCGAGCAAAACAGATACCTTTGGGCTAGTTTTATTGGAGGCAATGGCTTGTGGCACGCCAGTTGCCGCTTTTCCTGTAACTGGGCCGATTGACGTTTTAGGTAATTCACCTGCCGGAGCGATGAATGAAGACTTGCGTGAAGCCTGTATGCAGGCCCTCAAGATTCCTCGTGAAGTGGCCCGTGCTCATGCAGAGAAATTCTCTTGGAGAGTAGCATCAGAGCAATTTGCCAATCACTTAAAGCCTGTGCCTTCTACCGAAGTTCACATTACCGCATTAGCATAGGACTTGATTTTGACTGCTCCATACCATATCAATCAAAACCCCCACAAAGGTAATCGTGGGCTCACTAGGGCTTGGCACGCGGCCAAAAACTCTTGGTGTGGAATGGTATATGCCTATCAAGAAGAGAGTGCCTTTAGACAAGAATTAACACTTTTAGTCATACTGACTCCCATCGCCATTTTTCTGCCAGTGAGTCCACTACAAAAGGCCATCTTAGTCACTTCCCTCATCATGGTTCTTGTAGTGGAATTACTCAACTCCAGTGTTGAGGCAGCAATTGATCGCATCTCTTTTGATCACCACGACTTATCCAAAAGAGCTAAAGATTTTGGTTCAGCTGCAGTCATGCTAGCGCTCTTAGTAGCGGCAATACTTTGGATAACAGTCTGTATCCCGCTTGTCATGAACTCGTAACACAAGACTTTTACGATACACCAATACATATAAGGATATCTATGTCAGACATTCCAAATCCATTAGCAGCATTCGATATTTTTAATTCTAGGTTTGAGGGCAAACCCAAAAAGAATACAAAAAGTAAAACACACGCCATTAAAAAATTATTTACAAAAAAAATAGCTAAAAAGTTATTTGGTAAGAAATTTGCAACTAAGTCCCGTACTGATATTGGTGTACTAGATAACCTGGTAGTTGAAAAGCAAATACCCAAAGCTAAAAAGGCCGCCTTTACCATTACTTGGGCAAGCAATGCAGAAGAAATTAAAGAAGCGCAACGCTTACGTTATAAAGTATTTGCAGAAGAAATGGGTGCAAACCTTCCAGTTAATGCCCAAGGTTTAGATGTTGATGAATTCGATGACTATTGCGATCATTTGTTGATTCGGGATCAAGAGTCTTTGAAAGTAGTGGGCACTTATCGCGTGCTGCCCCCACATAAAGCAGCAGAAATTGGCCGCCTCTACTCTGACTCAGAATTCGATCTTTCTCGCTTAAATCATTTACGCCCAAAAATGGTAGAGCTCGGTAGATCTTGTGTACATAGCGACTATCGTTCGGGTGCAGTAATTATGGCTTTATGGAGTGGTCTAGCTCAATATATGCTCAAGCATGATTATGAAATCATGCTCGGATGCGCCAGCATCCCAATGGCTGATGGCGGGCATTTTGCAGCCAGTTTATATAACTCACTCACCAATGATCAAATAGCGCCTGTAGAGAGCCACGCCTTCCCTCGCCTGCCATTACCCTTAGATCGATTAAATGGTGGCTTAGAAGTCGAGCCTCCGCCATTAATTAAAGGCTATTTGAAGGTTGGTGCGAAAATTTGTAGTGCACCAGCCTGGGATCCTGATTTCAATACAGCAGATCTATTAACAATGCTCCGCTTATCCGATCTCAACCCTCGGTATGCAAAGCATTTCTTGGGGCAATAAGATTAGGTCTGTGAGTAGTTCAAGCTCATTTTAAGCTTAGGGCATAAGGTCGGCCGATACGCTCCCATTCGGCCGCTTCCCTTTGTAAACTAAATTCAGTTAGTGGGTGTGCTTTAACCCACTCTTTTGATAGACATACCACGTAAGCACCATTACTTTCTGAGACTTTAACTTTGGGTAGGTCTATATTGCTTCGGCCGCGACAAAGCACTTGAGCTAAGCGCAAACAAAACAACATGCGCCAGTCATAAAAACCGGCATTGTTGGCTAATTTACCTAATTTGCCAGCATGGCCGATCAATAATGCTGCTAATCGAGCCTGATCATTTTTTGAAAAACCCGGCATATCGGCATTACCTGCAATATATGCAGAGTGCTTGTGATACCCGTTATGGGATATAGATAAGCCAATCTCATGTAAGTTAGCGGCCCATTGTAGTAAAGCAATATTATCTGCCCGACTCTCTGCATTGGGTTTTGGTAATTGTGCTAAAAACTCAACAGCTTGGTTACCAACCCGTTTAGCCTGCTCTCGATCTACCGCATAGCGTTGCATAAACTGCTCAACCGTAACAAAGCGCATATCGTCATGCTGAGCACGCCCTAGCAAGTCATATAGAACGCCAACTCGCAAAGCAGCATCGGTGACTTCCATACTTTCTATACCGAGCTCGTCAAAGACTGCCAACATAATTGCTAAGCCACCAGGCCAGACAGCCCGTCGATCATCTTTAAGGCCCAACAACTCGACATGGTTCACATGCTCATACTTGAGCAGGTGTCTTTTCATGGCCTTCAGACCGTCACGTGTAATTAATCCGCTAGAACCATTAACCCGACCCATAGTCAGGGCATCACCATGTCCATTAAAGCTATTTTCTGCAATCAGTTCTGCCAAAGCCCGAGCAGTTCCAGAGGAGCCAATCACCTGTTTCCAACCCGTTTTTAAGTACGCCCCTGAGATCACTTGAATTTCTCGGCGAGCAGCTAACTCCGCCTCTTTAAAAGCGTGGGCATCTATATTTCCCTTGGGGAAAAACCGTAAGCTATGAGAAACGCAGCCGATATATAAACTTTCCATTAGCTTAGGCTCATAGCCCTTGCCAATGATGAGCTCAGTTGATCCACCACCTATATCTACTACTAAGCGATTACCTTGAACTGCTGGTACTTCATGAGCAGCCCCAATATAGATTAAACGGGCCTCTTCTACACCAGCGATAATTTCAATCGGAAAACCTAGAGCCACTTCGGCTTCATGGATGAAATTGGGAGCATTTTTTGCCACCCGCAAAGTATTAGTCGCTACTGCTCGCACTTTGGTGGGGTCAAAGCCCCGAATGCGCTCACCAAATCGATGTATAGCAGTTAAGCCACGCTGAAAAGCATCATTACCTAGTAGCTTATTGTCAGTGAGGCCAGCTGCTAAACGCACTGTTTCTCGAAGAGTATCAATCGGTCGTAATTGCGTGCCAGAGGGGGTGATTACTACTTGAGCAACTAACATCCGAAAGCTATTTGAGCCTAAATCGACTGCTGCCACCAATTCTGATGAATTTGTTCCAGAGATGTCTTTAAACGGGGCCAAGTGATTCCCAATAACAGTATGAAATTATATGAATATGTCTATTTTATGAAACTTTTGTGACGCATTCATGAATTTAATTCCTAGCCTACTGGCAAAGGGCTAAACCGCTAGGTTTTGCTCCGAACTAGAGCAGTCAATATTCCCAAAACTACAAAAGATACAACAATCCCCGGACTTAGGCTTCAGAATCGCGCTACAGGAAGGACAACGATAAAGATGTTGTGAAGAGCCTTGCGGGATTTCTAAGTTTTCATGTGCTTGGCAATGGGGGCATGTAATGATGGAGTACTGAGTTTGGGCTATGGTATTCACAGCTCAATAATGAACTAACAATATTTCAAAATGACGACAGCTCTAAGTTATCACGCTATATGACCTGCAAGCAGGTCATATTCTTATTTAAGGGTTTTTTTCTTAGCCACTGTAAGCTCACCACTTTTTACCGCCTTACAAAATACTTCGTAGTCAAGTTGGTTTTGTTTTGCGTATGCCTTTGCAAATCTATACAAGGCTTCATTAAGCGCTATAGATTTACCACAGTAACCAGAAATCATCGCCGCATCACCAGAGCGGGCATGGCCAAGGGCTAAAGCCCAACCAAATAATTTGGCGTAATCAGGAAAGTTTTCAAGTGAAACCCCGTCAGGACCCACTTCAATGCCGCCTTTCATATCCCGTAATTGTCGGAGATAAAAGCCTTGAGTATTTACAATATCATATTGAACGGCACCATAATTTAATAAAATATCGGGCGCTCCTTGAAGCAATCGTTGACCTGCTACTACCCGTCGACCCATATTATGATAGATTGACTTGCCTAAATACGGAGTTAAGACTGATTCTTGAGCCTCTTTGTATTGCAAGAATAAAGGGTCTGCTTGACTGTCGCCCTCAAAGTACAAGACAAGGCAGTTAGTGCCCACGCTGCCAACACCCACTACTTTTCTAGCGTAATCTTGCAAAGAGTAGCGCCTAAATAAGACTTCACGATCGGCCAATAAGGAGCCAGCGTAATTGATCAGCGCCTTATCAATTAGATCAATCAAGGGCACACCATGTCGTGTCTCAGTAAAATGCTCTATCAATGGCGGTTTATTAATGATCTTCCGATTTTTGCCAACTAAGGTTGTCAGCTTTTGAAGTATCTGAAGATTGGTCTGGCTCTTAGCTATCTTTAAATAGGTATCAAGTGTTTTTTGGTGCTCCTTGCTAAAGTGTTTGCGAATATCTTTTTCACCAATAAATTGTTGGGCCAATTCAAGATAGGGCATCTGGGCGTACTGCTCCATCCGTTTTTGATATTCAGAGGTAATTCTAGTTACCATGCGTTTACATAAGGCCTCATTGCCGCCAAGTGTTTCACAAGCAATCACTGCGCTAGCTACCAAACGCTTCATATCCCATTCCCAGCTACCGGGAAGCGTTTCATCAAAGTCGTTAATACCAAATACCAGGCGGTGCTCTGCTGTACCGAATAAACCAAAGTTCGATACATGCATATCACCACATAATTGCACCGTAATATTGGTGGTCGGCTGATTAGCCAAGTCTTGGGACATGATGGCAGCGCCACCACGATAAAAAGCAAAAGGAGACTGCAACATCCGCTCATACCGTATCGGTATCAAAGAGGGGATACGTTGCATCGCTTGTTTTTTAAGTATCTCAATGGGGCCCAGCCGATGCTTGGGGGGTGTATAGATGCCCTGCGCCTCTATGCTCACTACTTTGCGCAAAGCTTTACCAAGACTATGACGCTTTTTGATGCTTAGCTCGCGGTCTGTAAATGACTTGCTTAAATTAAGTTCGGCAATTTTGATGTTTGTTTGAGCCAAAGATGGCTTTTTATTGGCTGACATTTGCACTCCATAGACCATATTGACCCCATTATTACAGGTCTTATGCTCAAGCGTAGCGCCTTTATTCGCTAAACTTGATGCGATGGTGAATGTTTTGCAGTCTTTCTTTTACCTGCATGTGATCTAACTTCTCGAGCGGCAGATCCAAGAGCAACTCAATGCGATTGCGCAAACCCATTTCAACTTGTTTAAAGGCATGTAACATTGCCTCTTCACCCCCATCAACTGCTGCAGGATTAGCGAATCCCCAGTGGGCACTTGCAGGATGTCCAGGCCAGTGCGGACATTTCTCGCCATGCGCCCAATCACATAGGGTAATGATGAAATCCATCTGTATCACGCCCTTACCACCATATTCATCCCAACTCTTACTTCTGAGCAACTCAATTGGGTAGCCGATATGCTTAATTAGATCGAGCGCCATTGGGTGCACATAACCTACAGGCTTAGCTCCCGCTGAATAGCCAATAAATCGGCCATGACTTAAAGTGCCTACTAAAGCTTGCGCAAGAATCGATCGCGCAGAATTGCCTGTGCAAAGAAAAAGAATATTGTAGGGACGGGTCATGAGTTGCAAAAGTTAAATAATCTCATCAAGCCCCAATGCATACCTTTGGTCGACTAAAAAAGGATTGGGGGTGCCCTGAGCTAAAGCATTTTTTTCGATCGCGTGCTCTAGTAATCGATCTGCTGGCAATGGGGGCTCTATCATTTGAGGACGAAACAGCGTATTTAAATTGACTTTCAATAACCGATCCATATTGATAAACCTTTCTAGAGTAATGAGTAAAGACCCTTTTAGCTTACAAATTTAGTATTTCAGTTTGATTAATATGGGATAAAAAAAGCCCAGAACAAGCTGGGCAAAATACATCTCTTCACCAATTAAATGTAATCAACTTGTATGACAGTGCTGTGACATGCGCTATTTACTTACACGAATTTGTAATATATGACAGGTAAGTTAAAGGTTTCCTGAAGATGAGCAGTCATCAGCAATGCGACTTACTCCCCTCCTTCTTTTATTGCTCCCGATGTTATGCAATGCATTTGAACCGCTCAATACCGATGATGCGGGGACGGTTCCCAAAGGAAAGAACCAAATTGAAATGTATTTTTTTAAAACTGCAAACCATGGGGTCGATGCAACTGAAGCTGAAAATGTGATTGCCCCTGGTGAGGAATACTTCGGCACACAAAGTGCTCAAGCATTCCCATTTACCTATACCCGTGGACTAACTGAGACCATTGAAGCCTCTATTGGCACGACCTACTTTGCAAATCCCACTGGTAATTACTCCCCTTTTTCTAATAAGGTCATTTCTGTTAAATGGCGATTTGCCCAGGATGAGGAAGCAGGCTGGGCATTAGCGATTAAGCCCACCTTTACTTTACCTGGTACAAAGCAACAACAAATCAATGGTTTAGATTTGGCTTTACCTAATTATGGCGTGAATCTGATTGGCTCTCAATATTGGGATCAAATAGAGGTACATGTCAATGCATCCTACGAAAGAACTCCTTACAACACAAACTATCAAATAGCATTTAGCAACACGCCCAATCGAAAAAATATCCTATTCTTTTCAGTAGCCCCTATTTGGACGGTTACTCAAGGACTTAAATTAGCCCTAGACATGGGAGTTACAACGAATCCTCCTAGCGATGAACAATATTTAACCAATTACGCCTTATTGGCCTTAATTATCTCGCCATTAGATAACCTTGATATAGGCTTGTCGTATTTAAGAAGTGCCACTAATATAGGTACTCTCATGACAAACTCTGGCGTTAACTCTTCCCGCTCAGAAATTGGTTTTACGTGGAGGTTTTAGTAACAGTCCTAAAATCTATATGACATGAAAATTATTCTCGTATTGACTACCTTGTGTTTATTGTTTGGCAATGCGTTAGGGGCATCTTTTAAGTTCATTGCTTTAGGGGATATGCCTTATAACCAAGCGACTGATTTTCCAAAATTTGAGCGACTGATTAAATACATCAACTCAGAAAACCCTTCCTTTAGTATCTTTGTAGGGGATACCAAATCTGGTTCAACGCCGTGCACTAATGAGCACTTCGAAAAAATGATTGGGTATTTCAATAGCTTTAAGAGCCCACTAATTTATAGCATTGGCGATAATGAATGGACAGACTGCCATCGCGTTTTAGCCGGAGAATACGATCCTTTAGAACGTCTTGATCATATACGGAAGACACAGTTTCAACAAAGGACTAGTTTTGGCAAAGTAAAACTAAGGCTTATTCGGCAAGCAGATGTAATGCCACAATATGCTAAGTTTGTTGAGAATTCTTTTTGGGTTAAGAACCATGTTTTATTTGTGAGTGTGCATATCCCTGGATCGAACAATAATTTAGGACGTAATGAAGAATCTAGACAAGAATATATCTTACGTAATGAAGCTAATTTGGCGTGGATTGCACATGCCTATCAACAAGCTAAAGAAAAAAAGTATGCTGCTATGATTTTTGCTTTTCAGGCGGATATATTTTATTCACCAGAATTAGCTACTAGCTCTAGCAGTGGCTACAAAGATAGTATTGAGCTTTTTCGAGAACTATCAGAGAAGGTTTCTACCCCCATTCTTTTGATTCATGGAGATAGCCATCGCCTCAAAATAGACCAGCCCCTGTATGGCAGCAATAAGCGAATAATTGAAACCGTGTATAGACTTGAAGTGATGGGGGCAGATCAGATGCAGGCGATCGAAATTAGAGTAGATAACCAAGCCTCAAGCCCATTTAGCTTTAGACCAATACTGATATTAGACAATATTAGTACTAATAATCATTAACCCAATAATCATTAACCTCATTTAATTTACTCCATCGTGACTCAAGAGCCTACTCAACCCTTTCCTGTAAATGGCGTCGTTTTTGCGTGGGCCATCACTTCATCTGGTGAAAATTATGAATTGCCATTAGTCGATATCGCGCAATCTCTTGAAGATCCTAATCTCTCGATTTGGCTGCATCTGAATCTGACGAATTTCCAAGTTCAACGTTGGCTTGAAAAAACGAGCTTAGTCCCAGAGCGTATTGTTGAAATGATTGAGGAAGGCGTTAACCGCAGTCGCTTAGAGCGGGTTGAAAAGTTAGATGATTGCTTACTAATGGTGATGAATGACTTTGCGCAAGAATTTGGCAATAAAGAAAATGACTCGAGCTTAGGGACTCTTTGGGCATTCCTTACGCCCCGCCTAATGATCTCCCTGAGAAATAATCCCCTCAGAACGACAGATAAGTTGCGGTTTGAATTAAGAAATGGTTTATTACAGCCTCGCTCAATAATTGAGTTATTTCATGAGCTGATTGATTTACGTGCTGAATATTTAAGAACAATCTTGAACCGCCTCTCCGAAACAATGGATGATTTAGAAGAAATTCTTCTGAAAGGTAAAAATTTACCCGAACATGAATTTCTGGGACGTATTCGCATTGAATGCAGTCGACTACGCCGTCAATTTTCACCAGAGTTAATTGCCTTACATCGCCTACAAAAACGCTTACCTTATTGGTTTACGGATGATGATAAATTGCGCTTAAATGATGATCTAGAATTACTCTCACACTTAGTACAAGAAATTTCCAATCTGTACGATCGCGCTAAAGTGCTTCAGGATGAGCAAGCAGCCCATGTGGCTCAATTTAATGCCCGCAATTTGCAAGTTTTGTCGGTCATGACTGTGATTTTTTTACCAATGACTTTACTAACTGGGGTCATGGGTATGAATATGGAAGATTTACCAGGATTAAAAGAATCGTTTTACTTCATCATGGCGCTCATGGGCCTAGCTGGAACTGCTGTTTATGGGGCTCTTAAGCTTAAAAAAATTATTTAAAGGGGCATCCGCCTGGACTTCTTATTCCTTAATAGAGTAAACAGCTTGCATTAAACTGGGCTTTAGCACTCATTAATTACTTTGAGGAATACATGGAACATCTTGGATACTGGGAGCATTACTCAGAAATGGCTCTACGCCTCATTCTGGCCCTCCTAGCTGGTACCATTCTAGGTTTAAATCGCTGGTTACACCACAAATCTGCGGGCATGAGAACCCACTCGCTTGTAGCCATTGGTTCAGCTACGGCAGTAATGTCACTTGGAAATCATGGGGTGATAGACACCCAAGCATTAAGCCATGTATTCCAAGGTCTTATCACTGGTTTAGGCTTTTTGGGCGCTGGGGTCATTATTCGGGAGCATAGCTCCCAAAGAATTCATGGGCTCACTACTGCAGCTAGCATCTGGTCCTCCGCCTTAATTGCTGCCGCCTTTGGGGCCGGCCAACTGGTTTTAGGGGGCTTAGCCATAGGTGCAATTGTGCTAACCCTAGTCCTAGGCGGCCCCTTGGAGCGAATGATCAGAAAACTCACTGGCATTAGACGGGCTTCTGAGCTTTCTACAGATCCTGACGAATAATAAACTCAGGGATGGGGGCGCAAAATATGACTTTTGTCATATTACTTTGTTAGCATATACGGGTTATTACTAAATTGCATATAAAGAGCTATGAGCAAATACAATTATGAAGATGCTGTAAAACAATTGCAAGAATCAGGGGCTATTGGTTTACAAGACTTTAAGAATTTATCTTATGAAGATCTCAATGAGCTTCTAGAGGAAATTAAGGTTTGGTGTTTATACGCCAATGGCAAGTTGGATAAACTTCCTAAAGAATCTAAGAAGAATAAGAAAAAGAAAGAGAAAAGCAAAGACAAGAAGGATTAAGTCGTTAAAGCAGTTAAGCGCTCTTTTGGAAACCGCAAGGTAAAGGTGCTACCTTTGCCCGGCACGCTCTCGATAATCAGTTGAGCTTGATGACGATTAGCAATATGTTTGACAATGGCTAAGCCTAAACCAGTGCCCCCTGTATCTCTAGATCGACTGCGGTCTATTCGATAAAATCGTTCAGTTAATCGAGAGAGATGTTCCGAAGCAATACCTGGCCCAGAATCCATCACAGAAAACTCTCCTTGCCCCTGATCGTTCACCTGCCAATGTGCAGTGACATAACCGGCATCAGGGGTATAACGAATAGCATTAGAAACCAAATTGCCAAAGGCTGAGAGAATTTCTCGCTCCTCGCCCATTAAATTAAGGGGTGTAGAGGATTTAAACTCAAATGTATGTTTATTTTGAGAGAGTGCTTGCGCATCATTCTTTAATAGAGCCATTAAGGTATCAACATTAATTACTTGTAGGGGTGCTGGTAAAGTGTTCGCCTCTAAGTTCGCTAAAGTTAATAAATCCTCCACTAAACTCTTCATTCTTTGAGACTGCGACATCATCATGTCAAAGTATTGATGTTGCTGCGCTTTATCCAAATCGAGCGATTGCATGGTTTCTAGAAAGCCCATTAATACAGTAATCGGCGTTCTCATCTCATGAGACACATTGGCTACGAAGTCACGCCGCATGGCGTCAGCCTTCTGTAAATCAGTGACATCTTGCACTAGCAACAGATGGCGCTTGTCGCCAAATGGAAAAGCTTGCAGCATTAAGCTTAAATTAGAGTCTGGCCCCATTCTCTCGAGTAGCAATGGCTCCTCAAATTGGCGCCTAGTTAAGTACTGAATAAATTCGGGACGACGAATTAAGAAGTTGATTCTTTGCATCACATCGCGCTTAAAGTGCAAGCCAAAAAAGCACTCAGCAATGGCATTACACCACTCAATATGATCTTGGCCATCAAGCATCAAGATGCCGTTAGGGGATGCCTGAAAGGCCTCTATAAACCGATTATGTTGCTGTTCGATCGAGCGAATTTGTAACTTTAAGCTACGTACCAGGCGTTGCAGACGAAAGTAAACCACTTCCCAGTAACCACTTGGGAGAGGAATGCTCTCCACCTTATCGTCTTGTGCATACTTTAGTAAACGGGCTAAATTAATGTAGGAATAAACCAAAGGAATAGCCAAAATAGCTATTCCAGCGGTGATGGCAACTAGAGCACCCCAATGGATTAGACAGACGTAGGCGGCAATAAATGCCAAGCAAACGATAAAAGCAAAACGAATTAAGGCAGATAACATACGACAATCTTAGAGCATCTAGATGGAGGTGACGTAAACCCCAGCAAAGATCAGTGTTAGATCAGGTTTGTGTGGGGATTTTAGTGATTCGGTACCCACTACCCCGAACGGTTTCAATATATCGCTCACAATCAGATATCGCTAAAGCGGCCCTTAGCCTCTTGATGTGGACATCAACTGTGCGCTCTTCGATATATACTTCATTACCCCAGACTTTATCTAGTAAATTGGCCCTTGAATGAACCCGTTCAGGGTTAGCCATAAGGAACTGAAGTAGCCTGTATTCTGTTGGACCCAAGGAAAGTGCTCGCGGTTCCACATTAGGCCAAACCACTGTAATCCGATGGGAAATCGGGTCCAACCTTAATGGGCCAACAGTAAGTGGGGCCGTCTCTTCTAGTGGAGTCTGGCGACGTAACAGCGCTTTAACGCGGGCCACTAATTCTTTTGTAGAAAATGGCTTTGTGACGTAGTCATCAGCCCCAGAATCCAAACCCATGACCTTATCTGACTCTTCACTCTTTGCTGTCAACATTAAGATTGGTAAAGCTCTAGTGCGCTCATTAGCACGCAATTCTTTTGCAAACTGAACCCCAGACTTTCCAGGCAGCATCCAATCTAAAATTAATAGGTTAGGCAGTTGCTCTCGCATCATACTGATAGCTACATCAGTTTGCAGTGCTTTTTCTACTTCATATCCAGCATGCGTTAAATTAATTGCAATCAATTCTGCAATAGATGGCTCATCCTCAACAATCAATATGCGGTGTGTCATTATGAAATCCGTATTGATTTAATTTAGGGTTTAGTTGCCTCACGTACTAATTCTTCATGCGGGATATGACGTACGTCAGAACCTTTGGCAATATAGATCACAAACTCAGCAATATTTTTAGAATGGTCACCAATGCGTTCAATAGCTTTGGCAATCGAAAGCATATCTAGTCCAGTAGTGATGGTATGGGGGTCTTCCATCATATAAGTAATCAATTTACGTACAAAACCTCTGAACTCTTCATCAATCTGGCGATCTTCCGCCACTACTTCAGCAGCGGCTATGGTATCTAGACGAGCGAAAGCATCTAAGCTACGACGTAATAAAGAAATGGCCATTTGACCCGATAATCGCAGCTCGGCTACGTTAATATTGTAGTTCGCTCCAGCCTCAATCAAGCGCTTAGTTCTTTTGGCAACCCGCTCTGCCTCATCTCCTGCACGCTCTAAGTTAGTAATTGCCTTAGAAACAGCCATCACTAAGCGTAAATCGCGTGCAGTAGGTTGGCGACGAGCAATTAATTCTGTGCAAGCCAAGTCAATCTGAATCTCTAAGTCATTTACGAGTTTTTCGTTTTCTATGACTACATTGCAAGTTTCCAAATCCATTTGCGTAAAAGCGCGCATTGCAGTAGAAATCTGCGACTCAACTAGTCCACCCATTTCTAATAGACGACTAGAAAGAGAATTTAAATCAGCATCAAATTGTGATGAAAGGTGTTTATCTGGCATTTATTATCTCCAATTAACCAAAGCGGCCGGTAATATAATCTTCTGTTTCTTTACGCTTAGGCTTAATAAAGATTTCGTCGGTTTTACCATATTCAATCAAGCTGCCAAGGTACATATATGCAGTGTAATCGGATACTCGCGCAGCTTGTTGCATATTGTGGGTAACGATCGCAATCGTGTACTCATGTTTGAGTTCATTGATCAATTCTTCAATCTTACCTGTGGAGATTGGATCTAAAGCTGAAGTTGGCTCATCAAGCAGAATAACGGATGGCTTGACCGCTACGCCACGGGCAATACATAAACGCTGTTGCTGACCACCAGAGAGAGATAAACCACTTTGATTCAGAATATCTTTAGCCTCATTCCAAAGAGCTGCTTTATTTAAAGCCCACTCTACTCGCTCATCCATTTCTGAACGGGAGAGGCGCTCATATAAACGCACGCCAAAGGCAATATTCTCGTAGATCGACATCGGAAATGGGGTTGGTTTTTGAAAGACCATACCAATCCTAGAGCGGAGCAAATTGAGGTCTTCACCTGGTGCTAAGGTATTTTTGCCATAAAAATTAATCTCGCCTTCAGCACGTTGACCTGGATAGAGGTCATACATGCGATTTAAGGTCCGTAGTAGAGTCGATTTACCGCAACCAGAAGGTCCAATAAATGCAGTCACTTTTCTCTCTTCAATATCTAAATTGATATCTTTTAGACCTTGGAAGGAGCCGTAAAAGAAATTGAGATTGCGCACTTCAATCGCATTTTTGACTTCTGTTTGTGCCGGTTCATTTGTATTTAAGTCCACTCTACCCCCATGACTATCTATCTTATTTAAGTCAAACATTGTTTTCATATTGCTCATCATCCTTGGACTTTCTCACGGAACACTACTCGAGCCAAAATATTTAAGCCCAATACAGCAATCGTAATTAATAGCGCTCCACCCCATGCCAAATCAACCCAGTTATCGTAAGGACTCATAGCAAACTGAAAAATCACCACTGGCAGATTAGCCATAGGTGCATTCATATTGGTGGAGAAGAATTGGTTATTTAAAGCTGTAAATAGTAAGGGAGCAGTTTCTCCACTCACGCGTGCTAACGCTAACAAAATACCTGTCATGACACCGCTTTGTGCTGCGCGTAGGGTAATTTTAAAAGCAACTTTCCACTTTGGTGTACCTAAGGCATATGCTGCTTCACGCAAACTTCCGGGAACCAAGAGCAACATATTTTCAGTAGTGCGTACTACCACTGGAATAGCAATTAAAGCTAAAGCAATCGTGCCAGCCCAACCAGAAAAATGGCGTACCTGTGCCACCACCAATGCATAGATAAATAAACCAATCACAATTGATGGGGCTGAGAGCATGATATCGGTAACAAAACGGGTCGTCGCCGCTATACGACTACGTGCGCCGTATTCAGAAAGGTATAGCCCAGCAAGCACCCCAATTGGCGTGCTAATCAAGGTGCAACAACCCACCAACATTAAACTACCCACAATCGCATTAGCTAGACCACCACCTTCAGAACCAGGCGCTGGAGTGCTTTGCGTAAAAATGGCTAGATCGAGAGATGAAAAGCCTTTATAAAACAGTACACCTAAAATCCAAAATAGAAAAACCATGCCCAAAACCATAGCAATCATGGAAAGGGTTAAGCCAAGCTTGTTTGCGCGTTTGCGTTTAGCAAAAAGCGCTGGATCAATGTTGGAGAGATTGTTCATGTTTTTAAGCCCTGCTTTTTCTCCATACTGTTGAGCATCCATTTAGCGCATGCCAACACAATAAAGGTAATGATGAACAGTGCCAATCCAAGTGCGTATAAAGAAGATAAATGATTTCCCGCTTCAGCTTCACCAAACTCGTTGGCTAAGGTTGAAGCAATTGATGTACCAGGAGCAAACAAAGAAGGAGATAAGCGATGGGCATTGCCAATCACAAAGGTAACAGCCATGGTTTCTCCAAGCGCCCTACCTAAACCAAGCATGATGCCACCAATGACACCTGCCTTGGTATAAGGAAGCACGACATTTTTTACCACTTCCCAGGTTGTGCAACCAATTCCGTAAGCAGACTCTTTAAGCACAGGCGGAACAATTTCAAATACATCCCGCATCACAGAGGCAATGAACGGAAGAATCATCATAGCCAAAATTAAGCCAGCGCACAAAATACCAATACCGTTAAAGGCACCTGAAAACAAAATGCCTAAACCTGGGATATGCCCCAAGGTGCCGGCCAATGCTGGTTGAATATACTCAGCAAAGAGTGGTGCAAAGATAAATAGGCCAAACATACCGTAAATAATGGATGGCACTGCCGCTAATAGTTCGACAGCGGTCCCTAAAGGCCTCCGCAATGTAGCAGGACATAACTCTGTTAAAAATACAGCAATGCCAAAACTGAGCGGTACCGCGATGAGCAAAGCAATCAGGGAGGTAACTACCGTACCGTAAATAGCAATTAGACCGCCAAACTCGCCATTAATAATGTCCCACTCTTGGGTAAAGAAGAATGCTGGGCCAAAAGTATGTAATGCGGGCCATGCATTAATAAATAAAGAAATAATAATGCCAAGCAGTGCGATTAACACTGATAGCGCAAAAAATTGCGTTACCGCTCGAAATAAGAAATCTTGGACACGCTGCAACTGAGCAATCCGAAACGCTTGTGGAGTTGGTGCGGAGTAAGACTGAGTTAATTCCATCATAAATAGCGCTTATTTAAATATTGAAACAGCCCCACTAGAGTGAGGCTGTTTATTAGTTTTAACTGATTACCATCAATCTATAACTTATTTAGTAACTACTTTAGTAAATACATTCTTGCGGATGAAATCAGTAGTTTGATCAGGCATTGGCACGTAATCTAACTCTTCAGCCATTTTCTTGCCATCTTTGAAGGCAAAATCAAAGAACTTGATAACTTCAGCAGCATTGGCTTTGTTTTCTGGATTCTTATAAAGAAGAATGAAGGATGCGCCAGTAATTGGCCATGACTTCGCACCAGCAGCATCGGTGATAAATGTTCCCATACCTGGAATTTTTGCCCAATCCGTACCTGCAGCAGCAGCGGCAAAAGTCTCATCATCGGGTGCAACATAATTACCCGCTTTGTTCTTCAAAGTGATATAAGTCATTTTGTTTTTCTTAGCATACGCGTACTCAACATAACCCACTGAGTTTTTTACGCGAGATACGTTTGCAGCAACACCTTCGTTACCCTTGCCGCCAACAGATGACGCTGCAGGCCACTTCACTGCTGCACCAGCACCAACGGCATCTTTCCACAAAGAGCTAGTTTTGGCTAAGTAATCAGTAAAAATTGCTGTTGTACCAGAACCATCTGCACGATGAACCACAGTAATTGAACCAGTGGGAATCTTCACGCCTGGGTTCATGATGGCAATCCGCTTATCACCCCAATCAGAAATAACCCCTTGGAAAATATCAGCTAAGGTTGGTCCATCTAATTTGATTTCGCCTGGCTTAACACCTTCTACGTTAATGACGGGAACGACACCGCCGATAATGGCTGGAAATTGAACCATGCCATCTTTTTCTAAATCATCGAATTTCACTGGATTGTCGGTTGCACCAAAATCAACAGTCTTTGCTTTGATTTGCTTGATACCGCCTGAAGAACCAATCGATTGATAGTTCAAGTTTGAGCCAGTCTTAGCTTTAAATGCTTCAGCCCATTTAGCGTAAATAGGGTATGGGAAAGTAGCGCCAGCACCTGTCATGTCTACTGCAAAGGCTGTTGGAGCAACAGAAATAGCACTAATTAGTAGCGCTTTTTTCAAGAATGAGTTCATGTGGATCGTTCCTCAGATAAATAACGCAACATTGCGATAGCTGAACGATACGTTTTGAGTATGACTCTTTTATGACACTGATTGAGCTTGAAAATAATCCAACAAAATCAATGATTTAACTTAATGGCACCAGATCAGCAATGCTCTTGGCTGAGCTCATGGCAAGATCGGCATCTTGAGCCTCAACCATGACTCGCAGGACGGGTTCAGTACCTGATTCCCGAATCAACACTCTACCCGTCCCTTTGAGCTCAGTTTCTACCTGTGCAATTTGGAATTTCAGGGAGGCATCGGTCTTCCAATCGTAGCCCGCCTTAAATTTGACGTTAAGGAGCACCTGCGGGAAGATTTTGACACTATTGAGTAGTTGAGGAAGACTTTGATTACTTAACTTCATGGCAGCTAAGATTTGCAATGCAGCAATTGTGCCATCACCAGTGGAATGCTGATCTAGACAAAGCAGGTGACCAGAACCCTCTCCCCCAATTAACCAGCCCTTATGCTTGAGTAACTCTAATACGTATCGATCGCCTACCTTAGCCCTCTCAAAACCAATGCCCAAGTCTTTAATGGCAATTTCTACTGCTAAGTTGGTCATTAATGTACCTACGACTCCACCTAAAGCTTCGCCACGATCAGTGCGCTCCTTAGCAAGAACATAGAGTAATTCATCGCCATTAAATAATCTGCCGCTAGCATCCACCATTTGTAGCCGATCTGCATCACCATCTAAGGCAATCCCTAAATCAGCGCCAACTTCTTTGACCTTAGCAATTAAGGCATCAGGGGCGGTAGCGCCGCAGCCATCGTTAATATTGCGACCATCCGGGTGAACGCCAATGGAGATTACTTCTGCACCAAGTTCATGAAACACATGAGGCGCCGTATGATAGGCCGCGCCATTAGCACAGTCGACTACCAACTTTAAACCCTTAAGATTTTGATCGCCTGGAAAGGTAGATTTACAAAATTCAATATAACGCCCAGCAGCATCGTCCAAACGGAACGCTTTGCCCAATTCTTCTGAGCTCACACAGCCCATTGGCTTTTCAAGCTCTGCCTCGATAGCCAATTCAAAATCATCTGAAAGCTTATCGCCATTGGCAGAGAAAAATTTAATACCGTTATCTTGATACGGGTTGTGCGAAGCTGAAATAACTAAGCCTGCTGAGAGGCGCAATGCCTTGGTTAGATACGCAACTCCAGGAGTAGGAATCGGGCCACAAAGCATGACATCTACACCAGCAGCTGCAAAACCTGCCTCAAGGGAAGCCTCTAATAAATAACCGGAGACACGAGTATCTTTACCAATCAGAATTTGGCAGCGTTCGCCTTGCTTTGCATTTTGCGTTAATACTTTTCCTGCTGCATAACCTAGGCGGGTCATGAACTCCGGAACAATCGGAAATCGCCCTACTTCACCGCGGATGCCATCAGTACCAAAGTATTGTTTTTTCATGGGTTTAATTATAAAACTTACCAGTACACCACCACCTTAGTAAAATTGAGTCTCTAAAGTCAGTCACTACGCTAAATGCCCATAGTTCTATGCAAAATTTTGGGTTTCATCTCATCCCAAAGGCTTTCAAACTCTTCGGCTTTACCTTCAGAGAGGGAGATCGGCTCAAAAAGACCGCTAAAGAAGATGGATTTCTTGGGTACTAGACTCTTTTCAAAATCAGTAAGATCGATGGGTTTTTCATCTATATCACGCGTTAATTTAGCAGAGCAAACAATCGCCTCATCATCCTCTTTATCAATGACGGCAAATTCAATCAGCTGTACGGACTTTTCTAGAATCACCAAAGTGCCTCGGGCATAACAGACAGCCTCGTGTTGCTGCACAATAAATGCTAAAAATTGAGACTCTTCATCTGTAGGCATTTGTAGATCATCAATGAAGAATACATACTGATCACCTAGTGCATTAACCAAGCTAAAAACTTTCGGAATGACGCCATGCCCTAAGGCTAGATTTCGATAGTAAGAAGCAATTTCTATTGCAAGATTTTGCGCAAAGAGATGCATAGAGATAATGATTAAATTGTTAGTTGTTAGTTGGCTAAATGTTTTTTCAAAAAAACAAGGGTTCTGTCCCATGCAAGCTCTGCATTGGCAGGGCTGTACTGCAATGGAGGCAATCCGCGCTTCTCAGATTGAGGATTAGCAAAAGCATGTTTTGCATCATAGCGATGAAAGTCGTAATAAACTCCGGCTAACTGAAGCTTTTTCTCTAATTGATCAACCCCAGAAATAGCAAAAAATTCATCATGCAAGGCCCAGTGCGCCAGCATCGGCGTCATAATTGCCTTAGCATCTACATATTCCATTGGGGGATAACCATACCAAACCACTGTTGCATCAAGCTCGGGGATATTAACAGCCGAAAGTATGGTTAATGCGCCACCCATACAAAAGCCCGCTACCGCTACTTTTGCACTACCGCTCGCTTTGAGATACTGAACAGCACCGCGGATATCTTGACTAGCAGCGTCGCCAAAATCCAATTCACCCATCAAGTGTTCTGCTTCATTTGCATCTAGCGCTAATTTGCCACGATACAAATCTGGCACTAAAACACGATAGCCTGCATTGGCTAACCGCTCTGCAGCATTTTTAATCTCATGATCTAGACCCCACCACTCCTGTATTAATACAACTCCGGGGGCATTGATTTGACTTGGAGGCTCCACTAAGAACGCCTCTACCGATTTACCGTCTGGTCTTTGAAATTTCATGATGCTTATTCTTTCTGCTAAAACCCGTTAAATTGATTTTGCTGCTTGTTCAGCCTGTTTATCAGTATGAATATATCCTACCAAGTAGATGGTAAGCAAGCCGCAAATCGCTGCTCCATAACCCACTAAGTCATAGTGCTCCATCTTGCCATCAGATTGGATAGTCACTACCATACCAGCCACTACCGAAGCTATCCCTAAGGCCAGCATTTGAACTGAGCCCACTAAGCTCATGAAGGTACCTCTGATTTTGGCATCGACTACCTGACTCACCATCGCCATTGCCGGAATCATCCGTCCTGAGATTAGAATGAAAAAGGCTGTGGAATTGATTAAAACAACCCAAAGAGGGACCTGCGGTAAATTGGTGGTCACTAATAAAGGGATGAGGCTAACAATCGCTAGCACCCTAAAGACTAAAACCTTGCCATATTGATCTGATAGATGGCCAATCCATCGAGAGCTCATTAAGGTTGCTACTCCACCGCATAAATAAATCAGGGAGATATACGAGTTATCTACTCCCACATTAGCTGTGAGATAGAGAGCAATATATGGGATTACCGAAAAGCCCGTCATCATAATCAAAGCCATAAACAAAAATGCTTTTAAATGCTGCGCTTCAAATACGATATTCCAGATTTGCCTAAGGCGAGCACCTTCATGCACATGATCTAGATGCCCCGCTATTTTGGGAATATTTCGGTAACCCAAATACAAAATAAGCGTAGAAATCAAAGCAATAAAAATGAAGGGTGCGCGCCAGCCTAAAGAGGAAATATGATTTGCCAAGAATAAGCTTAAAGGTACACCAGCTACTGTTGATACTGAAAAAGCAGCCATCACCGTGCCTAGCGCTTTGCCTCTGCGTTCAAACGGAATAGCATCAGCCACTATTGTCTGCACCAAAGACCCTAAGATGCCCCCAAAGGCACCGGCAAATGCTCTAGCAATAAAGAGGGTGTGATAGTTAGGTGCAAAGCTACAAGCTAATGTAGCGATAATAAAAAATATGTATAGGCTTAGTAATAACTGTCTACGTTCAAATCGATCAATGTAGTATGTTGCAAAAATACCAGCTATCGCTGCGGCAAAGGTATAAGAGGATAACAAAAGACCGAATTGATGCGTATTGATCTCAAGGACCCGAATGAAATCCGGCCCCAAAGGCATCATGATCATGAAATCCAAAATATGGGTGAACTGAATACCAGCCAATGCTAATAAGAAAAAACGTTCTCGCTTTTTTGCCTCTAGAGAAGTCAGATTTGCGGACAAGGGTAGCTTTACTTGGTATAGGGGATATGCCATTATCATCCTACTCAAGAATTCTTTCCTTAGGCAGTAGCACTATTGACCATGATCTCTACCCTCATTAATTTTTCATATCTCCATTTATTCAGAGACGTGTTTTGGGGGGTTGCTTGTCTGATTTTTATATTGGTTTTCCATGGGAGCGCCATAAATCATATATTTATGCGTTTTGAGCGTAAAACCCGCAAAAATCTCAAACTGACTCAATACAACCGCGTCTTTTTCCACTTTTATAAAGCCTTTGTATTTATAGCTCTCATTCACTTAGTAGAAATTCTGTTTTGGTCAGTTTTTTTAATCTCTAAGGATCTCATTGCAGATCCTGTTCTTGCGATACTTTTTGCTGGAAGTTGCTACACCACGGTTGGTTTTGAGGCCGATACCTTGCCTGATGGCTGGAAATCCTTAGCCATTTTCATCTCATTTACAGGCTTGTTTTGCCTTGCATGGACCACCTCCATCATGATTGGCATGACTAGCGCCTATAAAAATGCCTGGAATCAGAAATACGATCCTAGCAACCCCGATTCAGATTAAAAGGGCTCATTTTCTGAGAAGTGCCACTGCCTATCAATAGGGTGTATCATAGGGTATACCCTTAAGGAGCATTAAAATGGCACATTCCAATACTGCACAGTTTCAGAGTACATCGCTATTGAGCTTAAAACCCTTGTTTGCAATTAAAGACTTCATACTTTTATTGGTGGATGCTTTTATTGAAGCAAAGCATTTAGAAGAACAATCCCATAAAAACCGAGTTGGTGATTAGGGATTAGAGATTAGAGAGCTAAAGCTTGCGGCTTTACGCTACTTTTGGTAATACCCATACACGCAGCGACTACCCCCTCTAGAGGGATTATGCGTATCGTGTATCACCCCCTCAATAATCGTTGTTAAGTGCTTAGAAACCTTCACAATTAAAGTTCCAGAGGGCAATTCATGGGCTCTTAGATGAACCTGACAGCCGGTCCCAATTTTCATTGTGGGCACCCATACGAAGCCATGACCCAAAATGTAGTCATGAAATACATTGCGATGATTACCATTTCTGGGAGATGAGCCTTTAGCATTCAGTCTTCGGGCAAGCTTGTCGTTTCTGCTATTGGCATAAGCTGCATTAGCTTGCAAGAGATCTTCATAGACTTGGATATAGGGTAATTGAGTAGCAATGGCAATAGCTCTCACTACGCAATCACCTGCACCTCCTTTAAACCCTGCTAAGCCCCTACCTCCATCATTGAACGTAAATCCTAGCTCTTGGCTAGATATTTTGACACTGGCAAATGGATTTAAAAAACTGAACATGGCCTAGACCTTTAAATGAGAATGGATTTGCCTTTCAACAAATCCATTCTCATTATTTTGTAGATTCATACGTGGTGTTACTTACCAGCGCTTAAGCAGTCGCCTGCCCCTTCTTTTCCTTCTTTACCTTCAAGCGCCAAGCATGTAGCAATGGTTCGGTATACCCGTTTGGCTGCTCAAGACCCTTAAAGATCAGATCGCTTGCAGCTTGATAAGCATATGAATCTTGGTAGTTTGGCATCATCGGCTTGTAGAGGGGATCGTCTGCATTTTGTGCATCAACAATAGTGGCCATGCGTTGTAAGGCTTCATTCACTTCCTCTTTTGTTACATATTTATGTAGCAACCAGTTAGCAATATGCTGACTAGAAATACGCAATGTTGCGCGATCTTCCATTAAACCTACGTTATAAATATCTGGCACCTTAGAGCAACCAACACCTTGGTCAATCCAGCGAACGACATAACCCAAAATACCTTGGCAATTATTATTTAGCGCTTCGCGAATCTCCTCTTTAGTCCAATCAGGATATAGCGCAATTGGCACAGTCAAGAGCTCATCGGTTAAAGCCTCATACTCAGCTGCAGTATCTTGCTTCTCCATGTCCTCCTGGATCTTTGCAACATCAACCTGGTGATAGTGCATTGCATGCAAAGTGGCAGCGGTAGGCGATGGCACCCAAGCGGTATTAGCTCCGGCTAAAGGGTGTGCCCCTTTTTGTTCTACCATTTCCTTCATGAGATCTGGTGCGGGCCACATGCCCTTGCCAATCTGTGCACGGCCACGCAGTCCACAATCTAAGCCTGCCAACACATTACGGCGCTCATATGCTCCGAACCATTTAGCAATCTTCATTCTGCCTTTGCGAACCATAGCGCCACCATACATTCCGGTATGCATTTCATCACCAGTGCGATCTAAGAAACCGGTATTGATAAAGGCAACGCGCGCACCTGCGGCAGCGATTGCGGCCTTGAGATTAGTACTCATCCGCCGCTCTTCATCCATGATGCCTAATTTGACTGTGTTCTCGGGCAAACCAAGTAATTTCTCAACCCGACCAAAGAGCTCGCTAGCAAACGCGACTTCTTCTGCGCTGTGCATTTTTGGCTTAACAATATAGACAGAGCCTTTACGTGTGTTGCCAATAGCCTGTGTCGCTGGGCGATTAATGTCATACAAAGCAATCAACACGGTCACTACTGCATCTAAGATGCCTTCGTATATTTCCTTACCTTCGCCAGTAATAATGGCTGGGTTAGTCATCAGGTGGCCAACGTTACGGAGAAACAGGAGTGAACGGCCATGCAATGTGACAATACCATCTTTAGCATTGACTGCCCCAATGCCTGCAGTGTATTTGCGATCTGGATTTAAGGTGCGGGTAATGGTCTTACTCCCCTTTACTACCTCTTCAACCAAAGTCCCTTTAAGAATACCTAACCAGTTTTCATAAGCGAGCACTTTATCATCGCCATCAACAACTGCTACTGAGTCTTCTAAGTCTAAAATAGTTGAGAGTGCAGCTTCAAGCACGACATCATTGATGCCAGCAGGATCAGTTGAGCCAATCGTTTTGCTCTTATCTACCTGAATGTCAATATGAATACCGTGATTGCGCAACAAGACAGATGATGGTGCAGAAGGATTGCCCTGGTAGCCAACGAACTGTTTTTCATCAACCAAGCCAGTAGTACTACCGTCTTTTAATTTCACGGACAGTTTTTTATCTACAACGCTATATGCCACTACATCGCTGTATAAAGCTTTGGCCAATGGTACAGATTGATCCAAGAAATTGCGTGCAAAAGCCACTACCTTAGCTCCGCGAATGGGATTGTAGGCACCTGTTTTAGTAGCGCCACCCTCTTCAGAAAGAACATCCGTGCCGTAGAGTGCATCATACAAAGAACCCCAACGGGCATTGGCAGCATTTAAAGCATAACGCGCATTCAGCACTGGAACAACAAGCTGCGGGCCAGCCTGGAGGGCAAGTTCATCATCCACATTCTGAGTAGTAACCACAATCTTGGCAGGCACATCATCGATATAACCAATTTCTTTAAGATACTGGCGATAGGCAGCCATATCTTTGATTGGGCCTGGATTGGTTTTATGCCACTTATCTAAATCGGCCTGAATGCGATCGCGCTTGGCTAGCAATGCTGCATTTTTTGGCGTTAAGTCTTTAACGATCTCATCAAAACCCTTCCAAAAGTCAGCACTTTTGATACCAGTTCCAGGAAGTACCTTGTCTTCAATGAAATGGTAGAGAGGAGTTGCTACTTGAAGGCTATTGCAGGTAGTACGTGCAGTCATGTTATTAATTTCTTATGCAAAAGTTAAAAAATGGGGTTAATCAAATATATTTCATCAAGCCTGAAAAGGATGCTGGAGAAGAATCGTTTCATCGCGCTCAGGGCCGGTGGAGACCATAGCGATTGGCTTACCAACTACTTCTTCAATTCGGCGTAAGAACTTCTGAGCCTCAATGGGCAACTTATCCCACTCACGAATGCCATAGGTAGTGCCTTGCCAGCCTGCGAAGGTTTCATAAATAGGTTCACAGCGGGCAACTGCTTCTGCTCCCCGAGGCAATACGTCTAATGTTTGGCCATCTAAGTGGTAGCCAACACAAAGGCAAATGGTTTCAAAACCATCTAGAACATCTAGCTTAGTAATGCAAAGGCCTGAGAGGCCATTTATCTGAATAGAGCGCTTTAGAGCAGCCGCATCTAACCAACCCGTCCTGCGTGGACGCCCTGTGACCGAGCCAAACTCTTTACCCACTTCTGCCAAACGAATACCAACAGGATCTTGTTTAGCTGGGTTATTAAAGTCATAGAGCTCACTAGGAAAGGGCCCTGCACCAACACGAGTGCAATATGCTTTTGTAATCCCTAAGATATATTGCAAAGAGTCCGGACCAACACCAGATCCTGCAGCAGCATTACCTGCTACGCAGTTGCTGGAAGTCACATAAGGATAGGTGCCATGATCAATATCTAACAAAGTACCTTGGGCGCCTTCAAACAACAAATTCTGGCCAGCTTGTTCTGCAGCATACAAAGCACTCGAAACGTCTACTACCATGGGCTTAATCCGCGGAGCATAAGACATCGCCTCATCTAAAGTCTGTTGGTAATCCACCGGCTGGGCGCCATAGTAATTGGTGAGCATAAAATTATGGTATTCCAAGTTCTCACGTAACTGCTCAGCAAACTTTTCTGGATAAAATAAATCTTGTACGCGTAAGGCGCGACGCGCGACTTTATCCTCGTAGGCAGGACCAATGCCACGACCTGTTGTACCGATCTTTGCTTCACCCCGTTTATTCTCACGCGCATGATCAATTGCCACGTGATAAGGCAAGATTAAGGTGGTTGCTTCAGAGATCTTTAAGCGTGATTGCACATCAAGTCCAGCCGCCTCTAATTCACCGATTTCTTTAAAGAGCGCTTCAGGTGAGAGAACAACGCCATTACCAATGTAGCAAATGACTTCTTTGTGCATGATTCCAGAGGGTATCAAGCGCAAGATGGTTTTCTTATCCCCAATAATTAAAGTATGGCCGGCATTATGCCCCCCCTGAAAACGCACCACAGCTTGCGCATGATCAGTTAGCCAATCAACAACTTTGCCCTTACCCTCATCACCCCACTGGGTACCAATGACAACGACGTTACGACCACGAGCTTCTTTCTTTAAAGACATAATTAAATCCAAAAGGTAATTACAAAAATGGGATTGCTTTAAATCTGAGTAGGTTTTTTACTTTGTTTTTCACTAAAAATGAACTTTGTTATTGCTTAAGTTTGCTTCACTTCCCAAGTAGCACCCTGCTTGACCAACTCACGATCACATTGATATTGATCTGCTTCTAAAATGTCGCCTGGCATTACCTGAATAACTACCTCACCAGAACTGCGTAGCTCAGCAATAGCTTTAAGTAGAGCGGCATCATTTAGCCAAGGCGCAATGATTGCAGGCTTACGCGCGCACAAAGGCGCTAAATGCGCCAAGGTGAGTAAATCTAAAGAAAAGCCAGTGGCAGGACGTGGCCGACCAAATGCTTGGCCAACATAGTCATAGCGGCCTCCCCGTGCAATGGGCTGAGGTAATTTATCGACATAAGCTGCAAACATAACACCGCTGTGGTATTGGTAGCCACGCAAATCTGCTAAATCGATACTGAGCTCTAATCCCGTCGATAAAGTCGATGCAGCGCCAACTAACTTATCTAATTGTGCTAGGGCATCATCAATCATCTGATGTTGTGGTAATCTCTTTTTTGCATTTTTTAAAACTTCTGCGCAAGGGCCATTCAACTCAGTCAAAGCGATCAGTGCAGCAGCCGATGGAGCCGGCAAACATTGAGCCCAAGCAGATAAGCGTGGACGATCCTTGCTTTGCAATAATCCATAAAGCGTTTCTATTTCAGGTTTGCTAATTTCTTGACCAGCCAAAATACCGGCTAAGACGCCAGCATGTGAAAGATCCAAATGCACCTGATTTAAGCTTGCTAAACTCAGTGTTTTTAAGAGTAAAGAAATCGCCTCAAAGTCTGCTTCCCAGGTAGCACAACCATAAATCTCTGCACCTAATTGCAACTCCTCCCTCGCAGCACTGCCAACGGGGGTGCGAGCATGGGCAATTGAACCGGCATAACAAAGACGGGTAATGCCTTGACGATTTAACAGGTGCGCATCGATCCGGGCAACTTGAGGGGTCATGTCTGCCCGCAGACCTAGAGTGCGTCCCGATAATTGATCGACTAATTTGAATGTTTGTAAATTGAGATCTGACCCAGTACCTGTTAACAAAGAATCTAAGAACTCTAAAATCGGGGGGACCACCAATTCGTATCCGTAAGATTGATACAAATCCAAGATAGCGCGACGCAAAGACTCTACTGTACGAGCCTGAGCTGGCAATACATCAGCAATATCTTCAGGAAGTAACCAACGATTCATGATTGGATTGATTCACTTTCGATTATTTTTTATGCAAGAACTTAAAGAATTCGCCATTAGGCTCTACCACCATCACATCTTTCTTATCCTTGAAAGAGCTACGGTAAGCCTCAAGACTCTGATAGAACTGCGCAAACTGAGCATCCCGTCCAAAAGCTTCGGCATAAAGAGCGGTTGCTTTTGCATCCCCTGCTCCTTTAATCTTTTGCGCATCCCGATAAGCTTCTGCCAAAATTGTATCCCGTTGGCGTTCGGCATTAGCACGTATCTTGTCTGATTCAGCGGCGCCAGTTGAGCGAAGTTCGTTTGCAACCCGCTTACGCTCTGCTTCCATACGGCGATAAACCGAGTCGCTAATCTCAGCCAAAAGATCAACCCGCTTTAAACGAACATCAACAATTTCTACGCCGATCTCTGCAGCATCATCAGCAACTTTTTTTCGTATTCCCTGCATCACCTGTTCGCGCTGATCAGAAATCAGCTCACGAACTGTCCGCTTAGTGAACTCTTCATTCAGAGCAGAGCGAACTAACTGGGTTAGACGATCTTGTGCTAAGCGCTCATCACCCTTAAAGCTAATGAAGAACTTTCGAGGATCGACAATGCGCCATTTGACATAAGAATCTACTAATAGATTCTTTTTCTCAGCCGTAATAAAGCGCTCTGCCTCGGGATTGTCAATCGTTAAAATACGCCGATCAAAGAAGCGGACACTTTCAAATGGCGCTGGATATTTAATCTGCAGGCCGGGCTGTTCAATCACTCGCACAATTTGGCCAAAGGAGAAAACCACCGCATAGTTACGCTGATCCACAATAAAAATACTCGAAGACAGTACAAAGATTAAAGCAATCAGGGCAATCAGGCCCACTATCACACGATTCATATTCATTATCTGGCCTCCCGCTCACGACTACGTAAGCCATCTCGTTTTTCACCGGCACTACTGTTAGGCGATGAGGTATTAGTAGAAGGTGCAGTAGGAACTCCAGTAGCCCCACCAACAGTAACTGAACCAGTTGGAGTAGCTTGATTACTTTGCCCAGCTTGCGGATTTTGTGCGTTTGCTTGGGAACTTTCAGCGTTTACTTGAGCCACAATTTTATCTAGCGGAAGATACAGCATGCTATTGCTCTTAGTAGTATCTATCAGCACCTTAGTTACGTTGTTATACATCTCTCTCATGGTATCGATATACATCCGATCACGAGTCACGCCAGGCGCCTTAGCATATTCAGCCAACACTTGTTTAAAGCGGGTTGCATCACCTTCAGCAGTAGCAACCACTCGTGCTTTATAGCCCTCGGCCTCTTGAATCAGGCGCGCGCCTGTTCCTTTAGCGCGGGGAATGATGTCATTGGCATAAGCTTGACCCTCACTCTTTAAACGCTCTTGGTCTTGGCCTGCTTTTACAGCATCATCAAATGCTGCTTGCACTTGCTCCGGTGGCTGGACGTTTTGGACCGTTACGCTAGTAATGAAAATACCAGTTTTATAACTATCTAAGATCTTCTGAATAGAACTAGCCAAATCAATCGCAATCTTTTCTCGACCTTCGTACAGCACTGTATCCATCGTGCTACGCGCGACGATTTCTCGTACAGCGGTTTCAGCGGCTTGGACCACTGCTGCATCGGGATCGCGGTTATTAAATAAATAATCAGTTGGATCTTTTAAGCGGTACTGAACTGCAAAACGCACATCGATAATGTTTTCATCCTCGGTGAGCATCGAAGAGTCTTTTTGATTAGTCGCCTTAATCAAGACAGGGCGCCCCACCTCAACTGAGCGTACACCCGACAAATTGACCGTTTCTTGCGACTGAATAGGCCATGGCATACGCCAGTTAATACCAGGCTTGGCGGTATAGGCATACTTGCCAAAAGTAGAAATCACCCCAGCTTGACCTTCTTGAATAATAAAAAATCCAGTAGCTAGCCAAATCAAAAATACCACGCCAGCTGCCACTAAAACACTCGCTTTTGATCCAAATGGGTTGGTAAAGTTGATGTTAGGCACACTAAAACCACCATTGCCGCCGCCATTGCCACGCTCTGATGGTGGAGGAATGTCCGTGTTATTCGGTCTGTTAGCTGGCTTGCTTGCCGAGCCTGGTTTTTTCTTCCCCCCAAAAAAACCACTCAAACGATCATTAAAATCACGCCACAATTCATCTAAATCAGGGGGGCCACTTGGCTTAGTAACTTCTGGTTTTTTAGGCTGCGGCTCGGCCGGCCCATCAGAGGCACTAGGCTCAACTTTAGGAGCTTGTTCACCCCCCTGCCCATCTTTAGCATCTTTGGGTCCATTGCCTGGGGCACTATTACCCCAGCCTGGATCATTGACTGAAAACAGGTCTAGAAATTTACGCGTCATTAGATAAATAGGTTCGATTAGAAATAGGATTAAATTCGGAAGACTCTGGTCGTTCAGGTAAAGGGGCTAAAAACTCATCTTGGGCCAGTTGCTTCTTGGCACGGTTGTGTTCGACCCTTATTCTATCAGTCATTTGTGCGCATTCGCTGAGAGCCAAACGCAGTAAATCAATCCCTAGGCCAGTCTTGGCTGACAGGAAAACCTGGCTCGGAATTCCATCAGAATCTCGCTCCAATTGAGCGCCCCTAGAAAAAGTCTGGGGCATCTGGTCAATTTTGTTCATGACCTCTATTCGAGGGATGTCATCAGCCCCAATTTCTCGTAAAACTGCTTCAACTTCGGCCTTTTGTTCACGATAAACTGGACTGCATGCATCAATCACATGCAAAATGAGGTCAGCGTGGATAGTTTCATCCAAAGTCGCTCTAAAAGCCTCTACTAGTTGATGAGGCAATTCCCGAATAAATCCAACCGTATCAGAGACCACAATAGAGCCTGCGGTATCTAAATGTACCCTTCTAGAAGTGGTGTCTAAGGTAGCAAAGAGCTGGTCAGCAGCGTATGTCCCTGCTTTTGTTAGGGCATTAAATAAGGTAGATTTACCGGCATTGGTATAGCCAACCAAAGATACTGAGAACACATCCTTACGATGACGCGCCCTTCTTTGGGTTTTTTGCTGACGCTGGAGTTTAGCCAACTCTAGTTCCAAACGCTTTGCCTTGGTTGCCAGCATGCGTCGATCTAGCTCCATTTGGGTTTCACCAGGGCCGCCCCGTACCCCAATACCCCCTTTTTGACGCTCCAAATGACTCCAAGCTCGTACGAGTCGAGACATTTGATAGCGCACCTGCGCCAACTGCACTTGGGTCTTACCAATATGGCTTTGGGCTCTTTGGCTAAAAATATCCAAAATCAGTCCAGTTCGGTCCATTACATGAAAACCAATTTGGCGCTCTAAATTTCTTTGTTGTGTAGGTGAAAGTGGATGATTGAAGATGGCTAGTTCGGCCTCTTGCTCTTCCATGATCTTTTTGACTTCATTAGCTTTACCAGAGCCTATAAATAATGCAGGATCAGTTTTACCTTTTCGAGCAATCACACTAGCAATCGGAATAGAGCCAGCGCTTTGTGCTAGCAAGCTTAGTTCAGCCATACTATCTGCAAAATCCTCGCGCCCCGTATCGACTCCAACGAGAACGGCACGTGGCGCATCAACTCCGGTTTTATACAGGGCTAGTTTCTTCCGTACGGAAATCAATCGCACGCGATGGCACGATTGTTGAGATTGCGTGTTTATAAACCATCTGGGTAACAGTATTGCGTAAGAGCACTACATACTGATCAAAAGATTCAATATTGCCCTGAAGCTTAATGCCGTTTACAAGATAGATCGATACTTGAACATGCTCTTTGCGCAATGCATTCAGAAAGGGATCCTGAAGTAATTGGATTTTGTTGATATTCATACTGCTCCTTATTCATTTTGTTGCTTGGGAGTCTTGCTTTTTTTATTTTAAAAAATGCATTTACTGTTATTTACTGCCATTACTGCTCACTACTAAATACTGACTACCGTTACATCTAATCACGCCTTACATAGTGGGCTTAAAGAAGAAAAATCAGCTCCTTTTGCCCTGTACTAACCTAAAACTGTACGCCTGTTTACTTCTTTTTGCCTTTTTTACCCTTATCCGCATCAACATAAGGGTTCTTAGCGGTATTCATCTGAATTCGCATTGGGGTTCCACGCAATTTAAATACTTCTCTAAAGCGACCTTCTAGGTAACGTTTATAGCTATCAGTAACTCCGCTCAAAGCCGTTCCATGAATCACCACAATCGGTGGGTTCATGCCCCCTTGGTGGGCATAACGTAGTTTTGGACGGCCCATACCTACCCGCTTAGGTTGTTGATGCTCAATCGCCTCCTCTAAAATACGGGTCAGCTTGGGTGTTGGTAATTTGGCCATTGCTGCAGCATAAGCTGCATCCACATCCTTAAAGAGTTCTTTTAATCCAGTGCCTTTTTTGGCAGAGATAGGGTGGACATTAGCAAAGTCCAAGAAACGTAGTTTTTGAGCAATCTCTAAACGGGCACGCTCTTTAACGTAATTATCAATTCCATCCCATTTGTTTACCGCAACAACTAAAGCACGCCCTGCCTCAACAATAAATCCAGCGATATGGGCGTCTTGCTCAGAAATATCTTGCTGGGCATCGAGCATCAAAATCACGACATTGCAATCCGCAATTGCTTGTAAGGTTTTTACTACTGAAAATTTTTCAATCGCCTCAAATACTTTGCCACGACGGCGCAGTCCAGCCGTATCCACCAAGATGTAGGGCTTGCCATTGCGCTCAAATGGCACTTCAATGGCATCGCGTGTAGTACCTGGCATATCAAAAGCGATAACGCGCTCTTCACCAATTAATTTATTAATCAGAGTTGATTTACCCACATTAGGTCGACCCACCACAGCAATTTTCATGGGACGATTAGGATCACTTACCAGATCTTCTGGCTCTGGCTCTGCAATACCTAATGAATTTAGTGCATCATCAATCAGGCTCCTAACACCGTCCCCGTGTGCTGATGAGATCGCAAAAGGCTCACCTAATCCTAGCTCATGAAAATCAGCTGTCACGATGCCAGCTTGCATACCTTCTGTTTTATTAACCGCCAAAATAACCGGGCGTCCTGTCTTGCGTAAAAAATCCGCAATCACTCGATCTTGAGGGGCCATACCTAAACGGCCATCTACTAAGAAAATAACGATGTCAGATTCTGCAACCGCTTGTTTAGTTTGCTTAGCCATCTCGGCAACAATGCCGGTCTTAGCTACAGGCTCAAATCCGCCGGTATCGACACAAATAAAGGGGCGCTCACCAATCCGTCCTTTGCCATAGTGACGATCTCTCGTTAATCCTGAAAAATCAGCTACCAAGGCATCACGTGAACGCGTTAAGCGATTAAAGAGTGTGGATTTACCCACATTAGGGCGACCAACGATTGTGATAACTGGGTTCATTTTGGACTGTACGCCGCTAGTTTTCCACCTTGAGATTGAATCAAGATAAGGCCACCCACCGCAATCGGAGCAGCAGTGATGGGACTACTATCATGCCTAATACGTGCCAGCATTTCTCCATTGGCTTGGGAGAGTGCATGCACATAACCTTGCGCATCACCGAACAACAATACTTTGCCTACTGCCATGGGCTCACCAACTTCTCTAAAACTAAGTTGGGTGTTTTCCCAAATTTGGTTACCATCCTTGGTAGCAAAGGCGGTTACGTAAGATCTTTCATTGGAAGAGAACACCATGTCTGGGCTTTGCGCAGTTCCAGTAAAGCTGGAATAGTCTTTAAACCACAGTAAGTTACCCGTGCGTGCCTGCCCACAACCGATTCGGCCTTGATAAGACACTGCACAAATAATTTCACCTTCCATACTCGGTTTAGCAGTGACGTCATTAAGGCGCTCGATTTCTGAGAACCCCTTCGGAAAAGAAATCGGGCTTTCCCAAACGAGGCCACCGTTTGCAAGGGCAATCATGCCAAAACGTCCGCCCGCAAAGCCCGTCACAATCACTTCATTGCCAATAGAAAGCATGCCATAACCAACCCGTAAAGATAAGGCAGATTGTTGGCGTTGATAAGTCCACTTTCTGGTACCCGTTTGCGCATCTAAACCAATAAAACGATTATCTAAAGACCGAATAATCACTACCCCACCAGCAACTACTGGTTCGGACAAGACTTCACTTCCGACACTTACATTCCATAATGGTTTGCCAGTATCGTCATAGGCATAGACGGTGCCTTTAGTAGTGACCACTGCAGTCACACGACCATCAGAACCTGGGCCAATGGATAAACGATCTGGTACAGATACTTCCCAAACCTTATTACCAGTCAGTAAATCAATTTTTGCTAAGTTACCCCGATGCGAGGATGCATAAACCGCATCTCCGGCTACTGCAGGATGAAAATTAAAGGTTTCTGAAGAACCCACACTAGTGGACCATACGGGAGTTAAATCAAATTGATTAGTGACGGGCACAAGTTCTGCGGGCTTACGAACTCGAGAACCACCAGAACAAGCAGCAAGAGTCAGTACGGCAGAGCCGATGACTAACATCGTAGCAACGCGTTTTGCTAACCTTTTGTATTCATGCATTACTGAGTCACTCCTCCAACAGCATCTAATTTAACCTTTAAAAGGCGACGCGCTTCTTCCGGAAACTCTTTGGTCTGATTCAGTTGCTTCCAAGCGGCTTCATAACTAGTGCGCGCCTCTATTGTTTTCTTCTGAGCCAAATACCAATCACCGCGGCGCTCTAACCATAAAGCCTCAAAACCATTGACTGGCTTTTCTTTCAAAATCGCATCTGCCTCAGAAAAATCCTTTTCCGTGCCCCGCTCGATGAGTTGAGCTGCTAAACGTAATTTAGCCAATGCTAAATAACCTTCATCTGAGGCGTTTTTGGCACCCCAACGTAAATAGTCCACTGCTTTTGCAGTATCACCAGCATCTGAGGCAATCTTAGCGGCAAGCAAACTCGACATTGCGGCATAAGTGGTATTCGCAAATTGCTTTTGCAAATCATCGGCAGCTAGTAAGGTTTGGGCTTTATCGCCCTTATTAATAGCGCCAATCATAGTTTCATATAACTGGGATGCTGAAGCTGCCTGACTATTGCGCCACCATTGATAGCCGCTATAGGCAGCATAAGCAAATAAAGCAACAGTGATCAGCCCTGTAATAAGGTTGCGATACTTTTGCCAAAATGCTTTGAGTTGGTCTAACTGTTCTTGTTCTTCTAGGTCTAAAGGCATGTCAATCCAGGCTAATAAATACAGTACTTACATCAGAAATTTGCAACTACAAGGCTTATTCTATTCTGTGGCGCCGACGATAGCATCAATTACCGCTTCCACTACGCCATCGAGGGGTATTGCTCGTTGCTGGCCACTGCCTCGCAGGTCTTTTAGCTGGGCTTCGTTCTTGCTTAATTCATCAGGTCCAATAATGACAGCATAGGCTGCTCCACTGCTATCAGCCTTCTTCATTTGGGACTTAAAACTAGCAGATTGCCCATCAGGTGAGCAAAACAAAATGACATCAATTCCAGCGCTGCGCATCCGCTCTGCAACAATCACGGCCGCAGTTAAAGTTTCCCCTCCCTGGTGCAATACAAAAACATCACACTGAGCCGAAGGTTCTGGCAAAGAACCAGAAACTTTCATCAGCTCTAAAACACGTTCCATGCCCATCGCCCAACCACAAGCTGGCGCAGCTTTACCGCCCATACGCTCAATTAAGGGGTCGTAACGACCGCCGCCAGCAATAGTGCCTTGGGCCCCTAGTTCTTCGGTAATCCATTCAAATACAGTCAGGTTGTAGTAATCTAAACCGCGCACTAAGCGGGGATTGATCTTGCAAGGAATATTGTTGGCTTTGAGTAAGGCCTGTACAGCATCAAAGTGCTTGAGGGACTCTTCACCCAAAAAATCCAAGAGCTTAGGCGCCCCTTCAATCAACTCTTGCATTGCGAGATTTTTAGAATCCAATATACGCAAAGGGTTAGTAACTAAGCGACGTTGTGAATCTTCATCTAACTGGGTGGCATTCTTCTCAAAATAAGTGACAAGTGCAGCGCGGTGTTCAGCACGCTCATTAGCTTGCCCTAAGGAGTTGATTTCTAGGCGCACACCTATAAGGCCTAACTCATCCCACAGGCGTTGACCCATCAAGATGATTTCAGCATCAATCTCAGGACCAGCAAACCCTAAGGCTTCAATGCCAAATTGATGAAACTGGCGATAGCGGCCGCGCTGTGGGCGCTCATGACGAAACATTGGACCGGTATACCAAAGACGCTTAGGTCCTTCGTATAGCAAGTTATTTTCGACTACTGAGCGCACTAAGGCAGCAGTGCCTTCTGGGCGCAGGGTCAGTTGCTCACCATTTAGTCGATCTTCAAAGGAATACATTTCTTTTTCAACGATATCGGTAACCTCACCAATACCCCTTTGAAACACCGCCGTTGCTTCTACGATCGGGGTGCGTAAAAACTCATATCCATAGGCGCGCGTGAGATCACGCAAGACATTCTCAAGATGAGCCCACTGAGCAGCATCTGCTGGCAAGAGATCATTCATGCCCCGCACGCCATTGATCTTCTGCATCTTCTGCATCTTTTGCACTTTTACCGGATTAATCTGATCAGTCATGTTCTGCTTGTCTTGATTTCTGATGTTTATTTCTCGTGTTGATTATTTGGGGGAGTAATGAACGCGCACATATTCATCCACAATCACCTGAAAATCTTCTGCAATATTCTCACCACGTAAAGTCTTCACTTTGATGCCGTCAACAAATACGGGCGCTGCTGGAGCCTCACCTGTTCCAGGTAAAGAAATTCCAATATTGGCATGCTTACTTTCTCCAGGGCCATTGACAATACAGCCCATGACAGCAACATTCATATTTTCCACGCCAGGATGGGTTTTTTTCCAATGGGGCATTTGTTGACGCAAATAAGATTGGATATTGGCAGCTAACTCCTGGAAAGTGGTACTGGTAGTTCGACCGCAACCAGGACAAGCAATCACCATCGGCGTAAAGTGCCGTAAACCCATAGTTTGCAAAATCTCTTGAGCAACAATCACTTCATTCTCACGCGGTGCGCCAGGATCTGGTGTTAAAGACACTCGAATAGTATCGCCAATACCCTCTTGGAGCAAGATCCCCAGCGCAGCTGTTGAAGAAACAATACCTTTACTCCCCATCCCTGCTTCGGTTAAACCTAAATGTAGGGGATAGTCTGATCGACGGGAGAGATCACGATAAACGGCCACTAAATCTTGCACATTACTCACTTTGCAAGACAGCATGATTTGATTGGGGTTCATGCCAAACTCCACTGCTTTTTCTGCAGACTGCAAGGCCGACTGAATCAAAGCTTCAATCATTACCTCTTGTGCAGTTTTAGGTACCGCCAAAGCAGCATTGCTATCCATGATGCTAGCTAGAAGCGCTTGATCTAAGCTACCCCAGTTGACACCAATCCGAATTGGCTTATCGTATTTACAAGCAGCCTCAATCATCTGCGCAAATTGAGGATCGCGTTTAGCGCCCTTACCAACATTTCCTGGATTAATACGGTATTTAGATAAGGCTTGAGCGCATTCTGGATAGTCGCTTAATAAAGTGTGGCCGTTGTAATGAAAGTCACCAATCAAAGGCACTAAGACATCCATCTTATCTAACTGCTCACGTATATACGGAACTGCTGCTGCAGCTGCTGGTGTATCTACCGTAATTCGTACCATCTCAGAGCCAGCGCGGGCCAATTCTTTTACCTGAATAGCAGTACCCATGGCATCAGCAGTATCGGTATTAGTCATCGACTGAACCCGAACTGGTGCATCTCCACCAACCGTAATCACATTGGTTTTCCAAACAACCGTCGCTTGACGGGTCGCCCGCCTAGGGATTGGTCCAAGCGGCAACTGAGTTAAATGGGTAGATAAATTACTCATCAGAACGAGTATCTAATTTATTAAGCCACTCAACAGACTGTTCTGCAGAGGGAATAATGTCCGCGTCATGCACAGCGCGTTCACGTACTCGGGTACGATCAATGACATCACCCGCCAATTGACCACAAGCAGCGGCAATATCATCACCGCGCGTCTTGCGTATCGTGGCTACCATGCCGGCATTTAACAAAATATGGCAAAACGCTTGGACACGTTGTGGAGGTGAACGCTTTAATCCAGATTCAGGAAAAGGATTAAATGGAATGAGATTTACTTTGCACTTGATGTTTGCAAGAAGGCGTATTAATTCTTTTGCTTGCGCGTCAGAATCATTCACACCATCGAGCATGCAATATTCAAAGGTTAAAAAATCTCTTGGAGCAAATGGTAAATAGCGTTCACATGCAGCAAGTAATTCTTTTAAAGGGTATTTTTGATTCAGTGGTACTAATTGATCACGCAAAGCATCGTTTGGTGCATGCAAAGATACTGCTAATGCTACTGGGCAGTCTTGTGCCAGACGATCAATCATTGGCACGACACCAGAGGTAGATACGGTGACGCGTCGGCGGGATAAACCATAGGCCTTATCGTCTAACATCAAACGCAAGGCAGTAACAACATTATCGTAATTGAGTAAAGGCTCACCCATCCCCATCAGCACCACATTTGAAATCACTCGTCCGGTATGTTCCCAGCCCGGAGTTGGGTATTGCTCAATACGGCGAACGGCTAAAGGATCATTACGGAGTAAATGCTCAGCAAACCATAGCTGGCCAATGATTTCTCCGGCGGTAAGATTACGTGAGAAACCTTGACGCCCAGTTGAGCAAAAGCGACAGTTCACCGCACATCCCGCTTGGGATGAGATACATAGGGTTCCACGGTCGTCTTCAGGAATGAAGACTGTTTCCACAGCATTACCAGCGCCAACATCTAACAACCATTTACGGGTGCCGTCGTTAGCGTACTCATCTTTAATTACAGGAAGTGCAAGGACTTGTGCTTTATCTAGCAAAGTAGCTCGAAAGCTTTTTGCCAAATCACTCATGTCATTAATATTAGAAACACCACGTTGGTGTATCCACTGCAGGAGTTGCTTAGCCCTAAAGGGCTTTTCGTTCAAGCCCGCGACATACGCCGCCATTTGGTCGGCATCAAAATCTAAGAGATTTACGCGCGGGGAGCTCAATGCGCCTACTTATGCTTTAAATAGGATTTGTAAATTAACGATTGAAAACATTCATGCCAGGGAAAAAGAAAGCGATTTCCACGGCGGCTGTTTCAGGAGCATCAGAACCATGGACAGCATTAGCATCAATGCTATCCGCAAAATCAGCGCGGATCGTGCCAGCATCTGCTTTTTTAGGGTCTGTAGCACCCATTAAGTCACGGTTCTTAGCAATAGCGCCTTCACCTTGCAAAACTTGAATCATCACTGGACCAGAAATCATGAAACTTACTAAATCTTTAAAGAAAGGACGCTCTGCATGGACTGAGTAGAACTGCTCAGCTTCAGATTGAGAAAGGTGTGCCATTCTAGAAGCAGCTATCTTCAAACCAGCAGATTCAAAACGGTCATAAATTTTGCCGATGACATTTTTAGCTACAGCATCAGGTTTGATAATAGAAAGGGTGCGTTCAATAGCCATGCAAAACTCCAGTAGTAATTTCAAAAGTGGGGGTTGAAATGACAGCTTTTGGGGCCTTTGGAAAGTACTTCCTAGATTCCTATAGCGTGCCATCTATACAACAACCCCCGAATTATACATTGCCTAACCGTATTAACCCTGATTGAAGTAGTGGCTAAGCCCTTGAATATACAGGGCATAAGCCCATGATTGGTAGTCTTTTTGAGCATTTTTCATGGGTGCACTTGAAATTGACCTATTTTGTTTATACTTACTGTCAACAGCCCTATGTGGGCTCTTGTTACAACTTTAGAAAAAGGAGTCAATATGAGCGATCTTAACTCTTACGGCTTTGGGCAAACAGGCTCGGTCAGCACAGTTCAGGTACGCAATCGTGTACTACGTAATACCTATGCCTTGTTGGCACTCTCCATGATTCCTACAGTCATTGGTGCTTGGCTCGGTGTTGCTTTTGGCCTGAACTTTATGGCAAGCAACCCATTTCTAGGCTTCATCGTCTTTATGGCAATCGCTTTTGGCTTTTTCTGGGCGATTGAGAAAAATAAAGAAACGGGTATTGGCGTGCTTTTGCTTTTAGGCTTTACCTTCTTTATGGGCATCATGATGTCTGGTTTAGTGGGTTACACCTTAAATAGTTATAGCAATGGCGCCGCACTGATCATGCTGTCCTTTGGTGGTACTGCCAGTATTTTTGCTGTGATGGCTACCATTGCTACAGTGAGCAAAAGTGATTTTGCTGGCATGGGTAAATGGTTGATGGTTGGAGTATTGCTTTTGATCGTAGCCTCAGTGGCAAACATTTGGTTGCAGTTGCCAGCCTTGATGTTGACTGTGATGGTGCTAGCGATTGGGATCTTCTCCGCCTTCATCTTGGTTGATGTACAGCGGGTCATTAACGGTGGTGAAACCAACTACGTTATGGCTACTTTGGCTATCTACCTAGACGTGTACAACATCTTTACTAATTTGCTCGCCTTACTAGGCATCGTTGGTGGTAATAAAGACTAGGTTTACAAAAAACTCGCATTGCCATAATGCAACAAAGGCGTCCTAGTTACTAGGACGCCTTTTTCTTTCTCAGGCTACGATCTACTTTGCTTTGGTGCGTTACTTAGTTGCAGTCATCTCGTCACACCACGCATAGTAAGAATTAATCCACTGGCTAAATACACCTTCACGGACACGCCCAGATCCACAGCCCACCAATTTATTCCCAATGATGCTGTAGCTTCCAGAGCCACCCTGATAGGCTACTTGCATCATCTTTCCATCTGCAGAAATAGTACCGATTTCAGAGGCCTGATAATTGGCATTTTTATAGATGAACTCAACATGCGGGCCTTCTTGCTTAATGATCGTTACTGTAGCGGGCACATTGTGGGTTTGGGTCTTGGGATTCTTCTTTGAAGCATTAATAGATGTTTCAACGGTATTGCCAGAATAGACTTTTGCTAAGGTAGGTATGTTTTGGGCATTTGCAGCGATGTTGATGCCAAGGCCAAATGCAAGACCAATTAATATTTTCATAGCGTTCCTACCCAGTATTCAAAAGAGATAAGGTCTCTTTTTAACATAAAGCTAGGGTTTTATTTTGCCTTCACAAATTGAGTATGCTGCGTATCCTGGCATTCCCTCAAACCTGCGATACAAACATATCTACCGCGAAGGCTACAGCAAACAAAATCAAGACAATTGATGCAGTATCGGCAGTTCTCATAGCAAGCTCCTCATTTTCAGATTGAAGAAAGTACGGTCTGTATTGCATCGCACAATTTCAATCTACTCTTCTATCAGCGTGCTTTTGAGGGCTCCTGCACCATAAAGAAATCGAATGCACCTTAATGATGCATATTGGCTTGCTTTAATGTCTTAAGTGCGTTCAAAGACGGCTATCGACTCAACATGGGAGGTATGAGGGAACATATTGACTATCCCAGCGCTCTTTAAGGTATAGCCAGCGTGATGGCAGAGTATTTCAGTATCCCTTGCTAGGGTTTTGGGGTTGCAAGATACATAAACAATCCGTAGCGGCAAGAGTTCGCTATCACTTAGATGAAGCTCTCCTAGTGCTTTACAGATTTCCATTGCGCCTTCACGAGGCGGGTCCATTAGCCAGCGCTCTGCTTTACCCCAATCAGCAATTGTCTTTGCAGACACTTCAAATAAATTGCTTTGGATGAAATTAGCCCGATCAGCCAATTGATTATGCACAGCATTTTCTTTTGCTCTAGTTGTCAGGCTGGCCATGCCCTCAATCCCCAGAGCGCTTTTAGCTCTTCTAGCTAGTGCTAAGGTGAAATTTCCGATGCCACAAAACAAATCTAGTACTCGATCAGTGGACTTTACTTCTAATAAACGAATCGCTTTGCTAACTAAAGAGCGATTCATCATGTGGTTTACTTGCGTAAAGTCTGCAGGTTTAAATGGCATCTCCACTTCAAACTCAGGCAAGCGATAGCAAAGCTTGCCAGTAGGCGGGTAGAACGGCGCTACGGTTTCAATTCCCTTGGGTTGCAACCAAATCCAGACCTGATGTTGCTCAGCAAAGTCTTTAAGTAATTGTTCATCAAGCTGATTTAGAGGCTTAAGGTGTCTAAACACTAGTGCGCATACTGGCCTAGATTTTTTAGGATCTGCAGAAAAAGGCTCTTCTGCTTCACCTACCGCTAATTCAATTTGCGGCACAAAATCGACTATTGACAAGCCCATTACTAATTTTCTTAACTTGGGTAAAAGCTCAGAAACCTGTTTAGGCACAATCTCGCACGCTGTCATATCGGCAACATACCCACTCTTTGCCTCATGAAAACCCACTAACACTGTGCCTTTTTTAATTGATCGGTTAACTACACTAAAACGAGCTCGATGGCGATACTCCCAAGTAGGTCCACCCATGGGTCGCAAGATTTCCTCAGGGCTAATTTTGGCAATATGCTTTAAGTCATCCTCAAGCACTCGTTGTTTCATAGCAATCTGCGCCCGAATGTCTAGATGCTGCATAGAGCAGCCACCACAGATTCCAAAAAATTCGCATTTTGGTTTTGACCGAAAGACCGCACTCTTAATCACCAAGAGTACCTTCGCTTTATCAAAGCGAGCACGCTCTCGAGTGACGGTATAGGTGACTAACTCAGTAGGTAATGCTCCTTTAATGAACAGGACTTTCCCGCTCTGCCCTTGCTCGATTTGTTTTTCATCGGGAGCTAGGTGGGCAATACCTTGTGCTTCTAAATCGAGAGACTCTACCCAAACCGCATCAGGCATTCGGTGCAAATCTCGCAAGGTATTCTTGCCACTGCCCACCATTTGGCTCTTTAGCTTCTTTTTCTAGATGGGCTTTGACAAAGCTAATTTCTTCTTGGTATTCAGCTAATGAAAAACCACCGCGCAGAAGCTGAAAGCGGCAATACATCAGATAGGTATTGACTACATCCGTTTCGCAATAGCGCCGGATATCATTGATCTTACCCTCTTGATAAGCTGGCCAGACTTGACTGCCGTCCATCCCCATCTTTCCCGGAAAGCCGCACAACTTTGCAAGTCCATCTAAGGGTGCATTAGCTCTACCGTTAAATTTGGCTAAAAGATCCATGAGGTCTAAATGACGCATGTGATAACGACTGATGTAATTGTTCCACTTGAACTCGCGACTATCATTTTCTTGGCTCTCGCCCATCTCCCAATAACGTGGTGCTTGCACGTGGTTTGCTAAGGCACGGTAATGCAGTACTGGCAAATCAAAACCACTGCCATTCCAAGAAACTAATTGAGGGGTGTATTTCTCGATCAACTCAAAAAAAGTCTGAATGAGTACTTTCTCATCATCTTCTGAGCTTCCTAAAGTGCCCACTTTAATTTGAGGGGAACCCTCTTTAGTGGTTCTACGAATAACACAAGAGATGGCACAAATCTTTTGAAGAAAGAGGGGTAAAAATTCACTGCCCGTTTTTTCTAAGCGCTCAGCCATCACTTGTTCTGCCACCTGTGCATCAGTCATGGACTGTGGAAAATCCTCGAGTCGTCGCAAGCCTGCTACATCAGGAATAGTCTCAATATCAAATACAAGAACGGTTGCCATGGGGCTCTGATGATTCCACGAAGATTTAAAAACCTTTACTGAATGTAAGGCGTAGGATTAACCGGTTTGCCATTCACGCGCAACTCAAAATGCAGTTTTACAAAATTGGTATCGGTATCACCCATCTCGGCAATTTTCTGGCCTTTTTTAACCGAGTCACCCTCTTTTACCAAGAGATTACGGTTATGAGCGTAAGCAGTTAAGTAGGTGTCATTGTGTTTAATAATCACTAAATTGCCATAAGCACGCAAGCTATTGCCTGCATAGACCACTTTACCATCCGCTGCTGCTGTGATTGGGTCGCCTAACTTACCAGCAATATCAATCCCTTTAGTCTTATCGCTATAGTCATCTGTCACCTTACCTTTGGCCGGCCATGCCAAACGAATACCTGGCTCTGCGACGACCTCCGTGCTTTCCACTTTAGGCGTCTCAGGTTTAGCGGTATCGGTATTGGCTACTGGTTTGCTAACTGGCTTTGGAGCTACTTTGGCACCTGCCGGCGCTTTAACTAAGATCAGATCCCCTATTTCAATTTGGTTGGGATTGGCTAGATTATTCCAAGCAATCACATCGCGGGGAGCTTGTCCGTGATCTAAGGCAATACGGGCTAAGGTATCCCCTTTTTTCACGCGGTAGTATCCAGGTGGCGTAAAGTCTGCCGACCCACTAGTACGATCGACCACCGTAGCCGGTTTAGTGCGCATAGAGGAGCAACCGGCAACGAAGGTCAATGCTAGGGCAAGCATTAATAAGAAAATCGGGGATTTATTTTTCATACTACCCCTGATTGTAAGGGGACAAAAAAGACCTCGTCCAGAACAGTTCTTTGGTAGCGCTGGGAGCTCATGCGCTCGACCATGATGAGCTGCTGCTCTTTTTCATTTTTGGCCACTGGGGCTACTAAACGCCCTCCTATTGCCAGCTGATCTAATAAGGCATCCGGAATACCTAAACCTGCTGCTGCCAGAATAATTCCATCAAAAGGGGCGGCTTGAGGTAAGCCTAAAATGCCATCGCCATAAATCAGGCGCAGATTATTAATCCGAAATGGCCGAAGTTTTGCTCTAGCCATGTCATGTAAGGGACGGATTCGTTCAATGGTGTAGACCTCCTGGGCCAAAAGGCTTAGAACAGCCGCTTGATAGCCACAGCCTGTCCCAATCTCTAGTACTTTTCCCAATTTGTGACGGGGCTTATGCAAAAGCTCGATCATACGTGCCACTACCGATGGTTTGGAGATGGTTTGAGAATGCCCAATCGGTAAGGCGGTATCTTCGTAAGCTTGAGGATGCATCCCTGCATCCATAAAGGCATGGCGAGGTACGGTAGCAATGGCCTCTAAGGTTTTATGGTGCTTTACCCCAGTAGCCAGCACTTTTGCTGCTAATGCTTGGCGATGACCAGCAAATCGTTCGGCCGCTGGTTTCAACCGCGATCCCAGCCATTAGAGCGCATCGCAGCTAAACGAGCATGATGGGTTAGATCTAATTGCATGGGCGTAATAGAAATACAACCCTCCTCTACTGCATGAAAATCAGTTCCTTCAGAACTATCTTTGGCATCGCCTGCCGCACCAATCCAATAGATAAGCTCACCACGAGGACTTTTTTGGACGACCACCGGTTGAGAATGGTGGCGATTACCTAGGCGAGTTACGCGCCAACGGTATAAATCAGCGTAAGGACGATTGGGAATATTGACATTGAGCAAAGTAGCAGCGCCTTGAGTATGTGCCAGTTTAGAAACTAACATTTGTGCCACTACATCATGCGCAGCTTTAGCAGCATCTTCGATCCGATTCCAGCCTTTATCAATTTGAGAAAAGGCAATGCCAGGTACACCAAACATAACGCCCTCTACTGCTGCAGCAACTGTGCCTGAATACAGCACATCTTCGCCCATATTCTCTCCTTGATTAATCCCCGAGACTACAAGGTCTGGCTTTTCATCTAAGAAACCAGTCATGGCAATGTGCACACAATCAGTTGGCGTGCCATTAATGAACATAAAACCGTCTCGCTCGCCGCCTGCTACCCGATGAATTGATAGTGGTCTAGAAAGTGTTAATGAATTTGAGGCTCCGCTATGATTTTGCTCTGGAGCAATCACGGTAACTCTACCCAAGGGACGAATCGCATTAACCAAAGCCAAGAGCCCTGGTGCTAAATATCCATCATCATTTGAAATCAGGATATGGGATAGTTTTACAGTCTTAGTCATACGTAAATCCTTAAGCCTTTACAGGTGTAGATAATAAGCGACCTCGATGCCAACCATAAATTACTGGCAATACCAAGAGAGTCAAGATCGTAGTAGTAACCATACCACCAACAATCACCAATGCTAAAGGACGTTGCGCTTCTGAACCAATCGAATGGGATAGCGCTGCAGGTAAGAGGCCTAGGCCTGAGAGCATTGCGGTCATTAGTACTGGCCGAACTCGTAAGGAAGCACCTTCCACCATCACATCCTTCATTTGCGCATACTCTGTTGCTGCAGTCTTATTAATAAAAGATATCAGAATAACCCCATCCTGAATCGCAATTCCGAATAAAGATAAAAAACCAAAGAAAGCAGAAATACTCAGCGTCTCTCCGGCTAGATGCAATGCAATTACGCCACCAATCGCAGCAAATGGAACATTGATCATGACAATAATCGCATCTTTAAAGTTACCAAATGCACTAACTAAGAGCAAGAAGATGCCCATCAGTGCTAAAGGGACGATCATCATCAGCTTTTCTAGGCTAGCAAATAAAAGCTTGGATTTAGCTGAGCCTACATCAAAAGTCTTATGCAAAATAGGCTGTGCCTTATTAGATAAACCCTTTAAATACGAAAGAATTTTGTCTTTCAACGTTGCTCCTTAAAATGGTTCTTTGCCAGATGACACTAGCAATATCGCTTGCGCTTGCAATAGATTACTCTGTGCAAGAGCTAGCTGGATTTCTAAATTACGTAATTGGGTTTGGGCCGTCAGTAAATCGTTAAAACCTTGACCATTATTGGAATACTGGGTTAATCCGACTTTATATGCAGCATCAGCCTGTGGTACCTGGCGATCTTTTAAGAATTGGGCTTGATTCTTGGCCAGTTCATAAGCGGCATAAGCAGTATTGACTGCCAAGACTATCTGCTGTCTAGTAGAAATATTGCCCGCTTCCGCTGCCGCTTGCGTGCGCTGTGCCTGCTCTACCCCGTACTTTTCTTTTGTGAAGAAATACAGTGGAATGATCAAATCTAGTTCAAATTGGTAAAACATGGCGCCATTATTTGCTGAGAATGGTCCACGCGGAGTAAAAGAGGAGCCAATTACCTGAAAATCTGGCAGATAGGCTTTTTTAGCCAGTTCAACCCCTTTACGAGCGGCTTCTAATTGCAGTCCAGAACTCTTTAAGGTGGGATGGCTATTTTCAGCGAAATCCTCTAACTCCACTAAGGTAGGGATGCTATTCATAGCGCGCTGGACATCACCACGCAAAATGAGCTTTTCACGAGAGTGGCGACCTACCAAAGTATTAATGTTCTTAAGTGCTACTTGAAGTTGACGCTCTAAATTAAATTGATCTGCTTGAGCGGTACTTTGCGCTACCTGTGCATTGAGATATTCAACATAAGCTGCGGCGTTATTAGAGTAACGTGCCTTAGCCACATTCTTAATCATCTCTAAGCGCACTACTGATTCTTTTAAGACGTGTAATTGTTTTTGAGAGGCCAGTGCACTGTAATACAAAGTAGATAGCTGGGCACCCAACTGAAGATAGATGGATTCAGCTTGTGATAGCAGTGCCTCAGCATTGGTATCTGCAATATTTGCTGCCAGACTTTTCTTACCCGGAAACTTAAAGGGTTGTGCAAATGTGATGCCATTATTATTACTAATACCTTGTGGATATTGGGCAGTAGGCGCATTAGCACCACCCAAAGCAAAGGGAGAGTTAGCCGGCATACCAGACCAGATCAAGCCCACTTGCGGATTATCTGGTGCATTAATTTGGGGTACGGTTGCCTTGGCAGATAAATAGGACTCACGAAGTGAAGAGAGCTGTGGGTTATTGATCTTGAGTTCTGCCCACAATTGACGCAAATCCATTTCCGCGGCACCAGATGGTGCACCCTTGGTGTAAATCTTTGGAGTATTACTCGGCATCACAGGTGCAAACAATGCGGCTGCTAAGGCAGGATTCGCATTTGTGTCATTAGTAAGCACTGGGGGTGTGCTTAATGCGTCTTTTGCATCATTTAATTCATTTGCCACGACAGTAACGCTAGCCGGAATAGGTTGAGCAAAAATAGGGCAAGCAAAAAAGAGAGTGGCAACAGCGCAAGCAATCCCCTTCTTGGAAATGATGGTTGAGCCAAGAAAAAGATTTGTTTTCATTTGATCGCGAACCAAATCAGCTATCCCCAATAATTGATATGCCATCTTTTTTTATAAACCCTCAAGCAGGCTTTACGGCACTGAGGGGGGTGTTTAAAGGATTATAGGGGAGAGAGTCTAAAATCCCAATAATGGGAAACGCTTATGCTATTGATTCTAAAGACAATATTAAATTGTTAGAAGAAATCAGTCCTTCAAATGATCAGAATTCCGCATGGATTCTAAAAGACAAGATGCTCACCGGTCCACGGGCAGCGTTATAGGCAGGATTATTGATGTACTGAAAGTTCAACCCAGCTAAGACATTCTTTACCAATAAGGCGTTGTAATAAATCTCGCCAATACGCTCTGGTTGATAAGAAATAGTCTGCCCAGGACCTGCATAGTCACCAATAAAATAAGAAACACCACCCGCTTGGAGGTAATTACGACGATAACTAGAAAGACCGTTTTGCATCATTGATAGACCAATCGTATCGCTTGGTCTACTCCAGCCATTGCCATTGATACTAAGACCAATCGAAAGAGAATTATCAGCCT
>Ga0247834_1000052_pt1 | contig 175496 bp, 184 predicted proteins | sample LaCruzMarch2015__8_FD_187118 | JGI IMG/M metagenome (GOLD analysis project Ga0247834, IMG submission 187118) | Freshwater microbial communities from meromictic Lake La Cruz, Castile-La Mancha, Spain - LaCruzMarch2015_12m | ecosystem: Environmental > Aquatic > Freshwater > Lake | place: Spain...
TTCCTGAGTTGAACTCCATATCGGATAGAACAACAATCATTGTTGGCATTTCTTCTGGTGCAACCTTAGATTCAACGGCCTTATTCAAAAGCATTTCAAACGCTGCTTGAATATTGGTGTCGAAACCAACAGGACCACTTAGTTGTCTAATTCTTTCAGACAGGCTACCTTTAAGGTATTGTAAGGTTGGGTTAGACGTAAACGTGATAAACGCATCTTTAAATGGGCCTACGTTACGTTCAGATATATATATGCCCAATGACAACGCAACATCTATACATGAAACCGTTTGACTGTTACCAGCGGAACAAGACATTGAACTAGAAACGTCAACCATTGGTAATAACCTTTCTTTATTACCTTCCATATAGTTAGGTAATGCGGTCCATTGTGCGTTAGCACCACGTGTATCACCATACTTCAAGTTCTTGACGATATCATACGGATACACAGCACCAGCGTTAATCTTAGTCTCACCTTTTTCAAGTGAAGTCAAGTAACTACCGAAACGAATACTATCATGACGACTAAATGTTTTCATCAAATCGCTCATTGCTTTTGATGGTAATTTAGCGTAGTCAATACTATCCCAAGACCTTGAACACATTAATTGTTCAACAGTATTTGAGTTTTCAACCAAAAGCTTACGATAAGCCTTTGGTGTTAGATTTAAGTATTTTAAAAGCTTAACCGCTTGGGCCTTGGCTTCTTTATTCTTAGTGTTTGGGCGTGGCATCCACTTGGCGCAAAGTCCATTCTTATCAGCCAAGCCACTAGCAATTAACGCTAGGGCAGCACTTTCAAGCCTAGTACCGAACAATGAAAGTAGGTCATCCCACCTTCCAAACTCACTTATTAGGTGCAAGTTCTTAGCCAAAGAATCAGTTCTGTTATCGGCAAGATATTGGATAATATCCTTAAAGATTTGGCGTTCACCAGCACCACCACGGATGTCACGAACCCAAAATAAAAGCTTCATAGCTGTTAGAGGGTCTTCGGCATATGCCTTAGTAAAGACGCTAATTAAACGACTTTTCTCTTTACCCCTCATAGCACCAAATTGGAAGAAAAGGTCTACGCAAGAATTTAGTGATGACGAATTGGTAACCATACCATTCGTTGTATAAGAATCTCTTGTTTGCATTGCTCTAAGTAAAGTAGTCATAAAATTAGTTTTTGATAATTAATGTTCCACAAAGGTACTAATAAATTTATTACCTGTCAAGTTTTTTTGTGATTATTTTTAAAGATTATAGAGATTTCTTGAACTTAACGAGAATACCACCCAACATTACTTCAAATTCATCAGCTCTTTCAAAACTGGTACCATAAGGATTAGCCTTACGATACAGTTCTTCGTTTATTAAATCAAGCTCAGCTTCTGGTAAATCAAATAATAATGATAGTCCTCGTTTATGTATCTTTTCATTCTCGATTATTAACGAAACTGTTTCTATTAATTCCTGATAGGTCATATTAAAATTTTGTAAGTATTTTTTTTATCTTGGTGAATAATCTTTGATACCAAGTTTCTTTTAATATCTTAAAACCATTTGGGTTCTTTTTTATTTCTTCACCTAGGCCATTTTTGATTTCACGAATAAATTGGGCCTTAAATACGTCAGTATTTTTGGTTTCACGCTTTAACATTAACTTCTCATAGTGTAACTCTTCCTCTAGTTTATCCATACAATTGTTTGGTCTAATATAATCATAGATAACCTTAAGTCAAGTAATAAGGTGTTTACATTTTAATTTGATAGTAGTATACTTATAAAAAACTATGGAAACACTTATTTTTATCTTGGTATGTTATGGCTTTTGCAATATTATGATTTTTGGTTCAATCTTTCAGGGTTGGCGTAACCTATTAGCTAGGTTAGGTACTGGTGATTATAGTATACATAAACTTTTTAGTTGCTTTATGTGCCTAGGCACGTGGGCTGGTATTGGATTGTCGTTAGCTATGTTTTATTACGGCTATGGGTCACATACACCTATTGGTTCATTAGGTTTAACCGATATCTATGTCGTTACACTATTAAATGGTCTATTAAGCTCAGCTGGTGTTTGGTTAACACACACATTACAAGAATCGTTCGAAAGAGCCTTTAAATAAAAAAACCCCATCTGGGGTTTATTTATTGTCTATACAGATAGCACAAGCCTCATCTGGCCCACAGTCACATGTACCCTTACTTGTTACAGTTTTGGTTTTCGTTTTTGGTGGTAGTTCAATATTCTTAAGGGTATTATTTTTTATGACCTTATTGTGTTTTTGGGTTAATAACTGTCGATTTCGTTCACCTCTAGCTTCTTCCTCTAATATTTCCTTTTCCTCATCGGTCAATTCAATTGGATTACCTTCAGCATCTAGATATGTTTGTGGTGTCTGAGTATTAATTTCTTCAACATAAGGTAATTCTTGAGATGTTGGTTTAGCCATTATTTCAGGTGTTGAATCTAATGAGTCTAAATCAAACTCATCTAACTCAGGTAATAATTCTTCTTCCGAAATGGTAAACTTAAGTCTAGTTAATGTTTTTAAAGAATTCTTTTTAAATATTTCTTTCAATTCATTAACACGGACACGTAATAATTCGTGTTTTTTCTCTCTTTCTTGATTTAACTTAATAACCATTTCAACATACCCTAGTAATTCATCGACACCAATGCTTGGTTGGTCCGAATAAATCATGAAATAATTAACCTCTTCATTACCCTTAAGTTTCTTAATACTAGAATCATCTGGTATAACCCAACCTTCTTTAAACAGGGCATCTACCAGTGGAACACCATCTTGATACCTAATACCAATAACATAGGGTTGTAATGAATCTAATGTCTTTTGTATATTTGCCATAATTAAAACCCAAAACCAGTTAGTAACGTCATTATTATATATGATATTGATAATCCTAAATAAAATAAAGCTATTGGCGACAACTTATACTTAACAATAACCTCATCGGTTGATACCATGAGTGCTTGTGCGAAGTAATAAGCGTGTCTAATCGTTACCAAGCATGATAAGACAAATAAACACAATAATGCTTTATATATTAATAATTCTATCATAATTACTTATCGGTTTTTTTCTTATCCGAAACTTCTAAACGTAATGCTTGTGCTAATGATTTAACATCTTGTAAACCTTTTCTAAGTCTAACACCAGCGGCTTTATTTTCTTTTTCAAAAAATTTTGTTGCATCATCTTCTAACCCAGCAACCAAGGCTTTTAGTTCATTAAATTTCTCCATCTTTGTTTTGTTTTGGAATATTGTTATTATTATTTATGTTAATCATATTATTGAATTTGTGTAAGCTCATTTCAATAATTGATATTTTCTCTAAACATGTCTTTATGTCAGATATTTTTGTGTCTGTATCAACAACCGAATTAATAACCCTCTCCAACTCAACTTCTTGTTTTAATAAGTCAGTAGATAGTTCGGTTACAATAATGGTAAATAGTTTTTCAGCGTTCATTGGGTAAAGTTAATATTAATTTTATAGAAATAAAGAGTAAATCAATTTTTTTTGCCATTTTGTAGCGATTCCTCAAAAATTCGATAAATATCAATTAACGTATCTATTTCGGCATTGGTTTTTGATTTACCATAATCGAAAATTTCATCCCATATTCTGAGGCTTGTTTTATCAATATAATTAGGTGATTGTTTTTCGACACTATAAAATGATTCTAGCGTGTATTCAAAAAAATAGTCGTATAGTTTTTTGCTTTCAATCAATACACCCTCAGTCTTAAAATTTCGTATATTTCTATACCAACACCAACTAAAATGTTTTACTTGGTCGTGTATGTTGGTAACATCGTCACCTAAATAAGTATCAAATATTAACCATAACAATGACTTAGTAAAATCACCATATAATTCACACCTATCATATTGTATATTATTGGCGCTATATAGGAACTTAATGTTCTCTATACTCATAGGATTATTTATGTACGCCAGTATATTCCGTTTGCTATCATTATTCATACTAACATAAATATAAATAACACTACTTAAAAATAAAGATTAAGCCTTTAACCAACCGTAGTATTTATTGGTCTTTAGTATTCTATCATCTAAGCCATTTGTTCCACCATTAATTTTCTTGGTAATAAGTAGGATTGTATCTGAATTAACACCTTTGCTTGCAATATCCCATAATTTATTTTTGTCAAAATAGAATATAGCCGATTCGAATGAATAATCTAACGCAACCAACTCTGGGTCAACCATAATCTCTGGTTTATTTAAATGGTCAGATAATTGTTTATAATTGTTTTTACCTGTAGTTTGCAAGGCCCCACGACCACGAAATGTATATCCATCTTTAGAAGCTTCGTCACCATTACCCATTCTATTGGCATAAACCCTTGAACCAATCATCTCAGGTTTTTTAGCGTATTGTTCGGCTAAATTACCAGGAAAATATTTACCGAATACTTTTTTTAGTCCAGCAACTGAATAATTTAAGTTCTCACTAAATAAAGTAAACTCACCTGTCTCATGTGATGTTTGTCCAAAAAAATGGGCGGCCATCTCAGGTGACATTTTATAATAAGCAGCAGCTGCTTTAAGTGTTTTTGGTCCAAAAGAACCATCTGCCTTAACACCAATCTTTTCTTGAAGTTTAATTAGACTCATTTTGTTTATTTATTTTTATCTGAGGCGTATTTAACACCCATTATTGTACCAACAATACTAAACGCATTTGTTAATAAGATACCAAACATATTGCTCCACGTTGAGCCAATATTTTCCGTTTCAGTATCCATATATATCGCAACTAAGTATAGTACGGTTGTTGTTATACCTACACCAATTATTAAATATAATGCGCTTCGCACTATGGTGTTGATTAATTCATTTTGTGTTCTTTTTTGTAATACATCCAAATCATTTTCAACAATTTTAAAAGCATTTTCAGCGTTTATCCGTGCTAATTCTGATTTTTTCATCTCTTCCACCAATTCGTAGCTCATGGTCTCATTTTGGCTTTTCCAAATCTGTAATTCTTGATTTTTTAACTCAATTTGGTTTTTTGATTCCTCAATATTTTTTAACGTATTTTGTAGCTCTGACATCATGTTCTGATTCTCAGCATTTAGTGACGATAACTCAATATTTTGTTGTTGTATTTGTTTGGTGATTTCAAGACGCTTACGCCTACGTTCAATATCGAGCGCATAACACTCATCAAGATACTTCTTAAATTCATCATCAGAATCTGATAATATTAACCGAATAATATTTCCCTCTAACCCAATATTTTTCTTTTTGAGTAGTTCAATTAAATTCTTCTTTGTTATATCATCAAATTGTATCATTACTTATATATCTTAAATGGAGCTGTTCTATTTTTATAGCTTGGGTAGTCTTTCTTAAATTCTTCTAACCTAGGTTCAATCTCGTCTGATTTAACTATCCAAAACTGTGCACCAGCTTGCAATGCTTTACTTTGCTCTTCAATTTCATTTGATGAAGATATGATACCAATAACCACATGGTTACCATACTCGTAATTAATACGTCTTACCAATTCAATACCATCAAAGGATGAGCCGACCATATTTAAATCGACAAATACGCATTCTGGTTTTTCTTCTGGGGTTGCTTGCCAATTTTTAAACAGTTCACCAGCCTCATCAGCACTCTTTAGGCTTATTAACGATAACGTTATATCTAATAGACTGCAAGAATCTTCGAAAACTAAGTGGAATAAGTCTTCATCGTCCACCAACATTATTGATTCAATCATTTTTCATTATTTAGTGTAATTATTATTTTCGTTCCGATACCCAATTTTTCTGACATCATTTTAAATCCGTGCTCTTCTAGTATTACCACACTTATATTTAATCCTAAACCAGTACCAGTTTCTAATTGGCCTTCTTTACGCATATATGGCTTAGAATATTGAAGGAATTCATCTTGTGACATCCCACGTCCATTATCTTGTATTATTATCCTGTTAGGGTCATCAGAATAAACCTTAACAAATCTTGTATTGCTATCGTTATATCTTAAACCATTCCTTATTAAATTATCTATTGAAGTGCAAAACAAAGCTTCATTAACCATTATCGTTGGTAAGCTATCATCCAGAATTACTTGTGATGAATACGCTGTTGTTGATAAGAAGCCAGTTAATATTTCTTTTATGTTACACTCAGTTTTTGTCATCAAAGCATCTTTCTTAACTAGATTGGTAAATTCATATACCCCCTTATAAACTTTTTGTGTATGTTTTAAACCCTCTTTAATTAATTTAAACGGAGTCTCAATCTTTAACTTTTTCATTTCCGTTTTTTTAAGGATACGTTCAAGTGAACTTACACCCCTAGGTATATAAATATTTATACCTGAATGCATATCATGTCTTATTATCTTGGCCGCATGTTCAAGATATGTTTTTTTCTTTTCAACTTCAGCTAATGCTTTAATAATATTCGTTACATCCTGACTTATTGTAATATAACCTAATAGTTTACCGTTAATATCAAACTCACCTTTTATATGTATATCAATATGAAATATGTTTCCATCTTTACCTTTATTTATTAATATACCGTTCCAAATCTTTTTATCCTCAAGTACCTTTTTATACATCTCACTAAACATCTCTTTTGGTTGTTGACCAGAATTTAAAATATTATGGTCCTTACCCAATACTTCGTTTAATTTCCAGCCAGATATATCCTCAAATTGCTTATTAACATATGTTATTTTACCATTTGAATCTGCTTTAGTTATAATAACCGCTTGGTTAATAAATGACTCTAATAGGTGTAAATTGCTATTACTAAAAGACCTATAATTGACCAGTGCGTATATTAATAATTTAAACTCAAATAAGATATTTTTAATAAATTGCATCTTAAGAATTGATTTAAATATAAATACCTATAGAAAAGCAAAACCCCCAAATATTTGGGGGTTTTGTTATAAAAATATAAATTAATTTACATATTACATACCAAATTCGTCATCTTCAGAAGATTCCAATTTTGCTAATATCATTTCAGCTCTTTTAACTGAAGGTATTGACCTATCAGAAGCTATATCATCAAATTCACTTGGTACTATTACTGGATTTTTAACATCACCGTCAATAATAATAGCATACACACCAGACTCAGTACCTTTACGCAATTGTAAAGAACCACCACTAGACTTAGCTGGCTTGATTGGTACTACAACTTCATCTTCATCTTCATCGTCAGAATCTAAATCAATTGATAGATTTTTGATGTCTTTTTTTGATGGCTCTTTATCATCAAAAGATGAACTATCATCATCACTCTTGGCCCAATTAGCATCATCAGTTTCTGGCTCGTCACCTTCATCACCTTCTTCATCACCTTCTTCATCGTCAAGACCCAAAGCTTCCATCATTGTATCAACATCCATTTCTTCCATTTCGTCAATCATATCATCGTCATCAGTATCCTCAGATTCTTTCAAATGAACATGTTTCTTAGCCTCTGGTGCTTGTGTTGTTCCAGTTTCTTCCCATTGACCAACCTTTGGCTTAGGTGCTTGTGTACCCTTATCAGTAGATGTCGAACCTTCGATGTGTTTCTTAGCATCTTTAGCACTTGAAACGGCTTTATCTAAATCACCTTCGGTAGCACTAGTAGAATCGATATCTTCTGATTCACCAAGCAATACCTTTGATTTGTTCCAAATATCACCAAAAACTGCATTTTCATTGATTCTAGCGTTACCCTTAACCAATCCAAGAGTATCCTGTGATTTGTAACCATACAATGCTTTCATTCTATTGATATCCTCATTAACCAATTTGCTATCAGCAGCTGTTAAAACAACGGCTTTACCTTCAGATAATGTACCTTCCCAACGGATGCGGTATGATTCGTTACCATCAGTCATATCGAATGTTTTTTTATCGACTCTATAACCTTCAGGTATAAGTTTTAATGCATTTCCTAATCCATTAAACTTCTCTTTAAACTTTAATCTTATCATTTTTTCTTTTATTTTTGTATTTTTATTGTTATCGTTTTCATACAAATCACGCATTGCTGCTTTTTCTAATTTTGTTGCTACTGATTTTGCGGTGTGATACGCCTTATTAAAGTCTTTTTTAATTAATAATGCTTCTACTTTTCTAACAGCGTCACCATAATCCATACTATCAGGCATATGTGAAACCAAACCACTACTACTTAAAGCATCTATTATTTTAACTGCTGTTTCGTGCTCACCATATTTTTCTATCATATTTTTAATAGCATTCATATTTTTTTCGGAAATTGGTGGTTTAGCTGCTGCCATTTCATCTATTGGTGATTGTTGATTGTACGAATACCAATTATTAGCGTCAGATGGGTCAATACCATTTTTCATTAAATAGCTTTTACCCACTATCTTAAAGTCAGATAATTTATTATCTGGAAAATTATCACTGATGTCCGTTTTTACGGATTGTTTAATACTATCACTATCTTCGCCAGTATAATCCCAACCGTCAGCTATTTTATTGTCAGCTTTAAATACTGCAAAGTGTGTATAACCACCACCTAAATTTTTAATTGTATTTTCTTCAATAGCATAAGGCTTATGTCCAGTATCTTTTAAATCGGCTTGTATATCACGACCTCTAAGATTAAGAGTCGGGGTTTGTTCACTTCTTTTTTTAGCTGAAGCTTTGATTCGTTTAACCAAGTTTTTACCAAAGTCAGGGCCAGTAAAGCCTTGTTGTTTTGGAACCACATTAGCCCATTCTGAATTATTACCCATTCGGCTACTACCTTCAATTGCTTCTAAGGCTTTTTCGGTAAAAGCATCATCTGGTTTATTGGTATATTGAATCATTTCTTGACCATTCATGATTTCCATTTCACTATGGTAGGTTTCTTCGAAATCATCAGTATAAACATACTTGTTTGGTGCCATTTCTTTAGAATTTGGGTCAGTCTTAACCGCATTTTCAAAATCACCAACCTTCTTTTCAATATCCTTAACACCAGCTTTATTTATCTTACCACTTTCTTTTTTGTTTTTGTCAGTAACAGTTATACCAGGTGTTGTAGCTTCAGATAAGAAAGACTCATTTAAGTATTTTTTTATTATATTTTTATCCATTTATTTTGGTTTAATTATAAATATCATGCTTTTTATCAAAGTTAATTTTAAAATTAACCTAATGAGGGTGCGTTTATATTACCGTTACTTTTTTTAATCTTAACTACATTATCTACAGCACCAGTACTACAACCACCATTCTGTGCTGTTTTATTATTATTTAACTTTGTACAGTCATCTGTCTCAACAAATCCACCACCAGCGTATTGTGTTTTCTTAAAGGCTTTTGGTGCCTTAGCTTTTTTAAATGAACCATCACGATTAATATTTGGTAATGCATTTGCATCATATTGATAGCTACCAGCACTACCAGCTGATGTCATCTCTTTGACTACTGGTGTATTCATATCATCTATTGGCATATCCTTCTTTATCATAGGGCCTGATAATGGCCCTACAAAGGCTCCAGATGATGCAGCACTAGTCATCTCATTAATACTACCAAGAATACTTGTTATCTTCCTATCTTTATCGTATAGGTTTAAAAGTTCATTCTTTAATTGGTCGTCAATCTTAACGATATCCACACCATTTTCCCAATCATTAACACCAACACCCTTAGATAGCTTTGGTAAATTAAAATTGATATACCTTTCTATTACATCACCATCTATGTCAAAATCATCAGCGCCTATTTCAACCTCAGCATAATCCTTTAATTCGTCTTTACCTAAGTTATCAAAATAACACACGTAGTATTTACCTGATTCACTTTTTAATATTGCAATTTCTTGATTTGAAGCAATTACCTTAAGTATTATTTTTTTAGGTCTAATTGGTTCGCTATATTCTGGTGCCGATTGATTCCAAGGTGATGTTGGGGAGAATTCTGTACCTGGAGCATAATTACTACCATCTTCAACTGCCTCGGTCTCTAAAGCTTTATTACCACCAATAAGACTACTTAATTCTTTCTCTAGGGCCGACATTGCTTGTTCAGGTGAACCTAGTGTTTTTGATAAGGTATGTTTACCATTATCTGTAATTATTAAACCCTTAGATTTTAACGTATCAACAATTTTATCGTATGAAAGACCTTTAGATTTCCAAAAATCTGATAATTCTTCTGATTTACGGTATAAAAATTTAACTAATTCTTTAGTTTCTCTTTTTAAATCAGAATCACCCTCAGTCATTGGTGAGCTAAATTTTTGTGCCGACATCGGTAGTGACGTATTGGGCTTACTAATATCGAAGTCATCCTCTTTCAAGTTTTGAATATCAGCATTTACTGTTTCCTTTTTAAAGGTTTTATCAATACCATTTAGTGCTTCATTTATAAGACCAGAGGCAAATATTCTATTATATTGTTCCTTGGTTACCTTTAATGTAGGTTTTTTATTAGTAGATTCTTTAATAGTACCTATACCTAATAATCTAGCTTGCTTATTGGTGATTATTATTTTTTTCATATTTAACTATTTTTATTACTTAAACCACTCTTCCAAACAGCTCTTTTAATCCAAAGTTGTTTGTAAAGTTGTGTTAGTACGTTACTTGTTATGTCAACTACTTTATCTTCAAGGTCTTTATCATTCTTAAGTTTATCTTTAATGATTTTTTCAATCTTTAATTTGAACTCATTACTATTAACATAAACTTTCAATTCTTTAGATATGTCAGCCTTGGTTAAATCTTCATTTATACGTTCTTTCATTATAAGAATATTTGTTCTATATAAATATAAGTATAATAAGAAAAAAAGCCCACTAGTGGGCTTTTTTTTATCTTATATTATATACCTATACTAACGAGTTGTTAATGTTAAGGCTAAAACAATAGATGGTAACACTACAGAGCCAACAAAGCCTATTATTTTAAGGGTTTTTTGCTTTCTAACCTCTCTTTTTAATCGCTTAATTGTTTCTTCATATATCTTTATTTCAGAACCCTTATTTTCAAGCAATAATCTTAAATTATCAGCTAAGTTTTCTTGGTTGGCCGATTTATGTTGAAGAATCTTTATTTCTTCAAGCTGTAGTTCAATGGTATGACTCTTTAGTGAATCACTAATAACGTAGTTATTTATTATGCTATCAGCAATATCTTTTTCTAAAATTGCAATTAAGATAATCTTAGCATCAGCTAAGCTCATCTCAATTGTTGTATCACCATTATTTACGTGTGTCTGTACTCTTGGTGTTGTTTTCGAGATATTTTGTGATACCATCGGCAACGCCATTAGCAGACAACCTATTAACATTATTAGGTATCTCATTTTTTCTATTTTTTAGGCTATCTAATTTTGATTGAATCAAAGCTATTTCAATCATTGTTATTTCTATTTCCTTTTGAATAACAACCAATTTAGTATCTAGTATCTTATTGACTAGAATTAAGCTATCATTCTTTTTGGTAATTAATATATTTTGCGCTTCTAGGGCTTTAATTTCAGATTTTTTATAATCTATATTACTACGCTGACCGAAAAAGAAGCTAATTATTAAACCAATAGACAAGACTGCTATAAAGACAAGTTTTATGTCAATTTTTTTAATGTCTATCATCTTTTATATTAATTAAATTCTGTTGTTATTTTTTTTGCCCATTCGTCTTTCCAATTTTTAAAATAACCCTGCAATTTTCTAAGTATTTCGTTATTCGTATCATTTAAACCAATTGAATCGGTATCTATTTGTACTTCATCCTCACGTAGCACCATTCGATATTTAACACGACCATTTAGTAGCGTACCCTCAATGATAACATTATTATCAACTGGGTATATCTTAAAGTTTGTTATTTGAACGCTTGGGTCTATCATCTCAGATAATTTTTTATATTCATCATTAAATATAGAATTACCTTTTGTCGGTGAAATTGTATCATTATCGTTAGATGTTGTTTGGTCAACGGCTTCCGTTAAGACTTTCTTGTAACCACCTCGAATCATTAGCATCATCTTCTTGGTCATGTCAAATTCATTAATCTGTTCTTTCATCTTCTAGGTTTTTTTTAAATAACTCAAAATCCCACGTAGGGTTTAAATCAGTATAATATCGTTCAATGTTACTTCGGTATAACACACCAGTATAATCATACACACCGTTAACCTTAGTATTATGCCCCATGGCTGTTTTAGGTATATCAAACCTATCACATAGTGTCACCACTAACTCACTAACGGCTTCAAATTGTTCCTGAGTATATTGAGGCCAATAATTATAACCTCTCCACGTTTTATCAATAACATTGTTCGATTGACTATAAATATCACCTAACCATGTAATAAGTTCATTCTCATTTGAATTATTTTTAATAAGATAACTATCATTTTCTACAACTATTATAATGTTACCATTATTAAAATTTTTATCTTTAAAAAACTCACTAGTGTATTTAGGGTTAAAGTGCATATATATCAAACCACTTGTTGTAACGGTAAATGACGCAGTTTTTGTGTATCTACCATTGTATCTACTTAACCAACCAATAACATGACGCATATCATTATTATTACTATTTGTTAATATAATACGTTTTTTATCATGTTCAACTGGAATATAATTAGACGTTGGTAACGGATAGGTTTTATCATCAATTATCATGAATTTCGTTTAAATATTACCTTATCAGTGTTACCATTCTTGACTATCTTATTAGAACCTATACGCTCAATTGAGCTTGACTTAGGGTTTGGAACATTCACTGAAAACCCTCTATCATTAACACCTCTAATATCGTCTAAGGTTACTTTACCAGTCGGTATAACTGGATTTCTTTGTTTTAACGATGTTTCTGGGGCTTCTGTTGGTGTTTCTGTTACTATAGGTATGGTAACGGCTTTTGTTAGTGTTTCTAGCGCTAGAGGCTCTGTAATGGGTTCTTTAGGTTTTACGACCAATACTGGTTGTTCGTATTTTTTGCTTTCAACCTCAAAAATTCTATTGGTTATTAATATCAACGCTATTGCAAATGGGTCAAAAACAAATATTAATAATAATATTAGTATATTAACAACCTTATCTATTGGTTGGTTGGTTAAATTTGAGATATATTTTAATGGCCCGATTTCACCAGCAACATCACTATTAGTATTTAAGGTTAATATTTGTATGTTATAATTACCAATAGAGTCAGATAATGCAGCGTTTTTAATATTTATTGCATCTGTCTCAGCTGATAATTTATCAATCTCAGTATTAGCAATCATAATATCATTTCTAGCTCTAGACTTAGATGTATTGGTGGTCGATTCATCTAAACGCTTTTCTTGTGTCGCCCTAAGTTCTATTAATTGGTCAATGCGTCTATTTTTATTGGTTATAATTTTTTCATTATCGGTAATTGTTTTTTCAAATAATATTTTCTTATTATCTAATACACCAATCTCACCTTCATGTATTTCAACCTTATTGGCTGTTTTTTGGTAAGCATTTGATAGGAAGCCGTAAATACCAGCTGACGTTATTACCATCATTACTATAACAGCAACCGTTGCATACGCTTTCAACACTCCTTTTAGGTCACCCCAATATCTATGTAATGCTGTTGTCGCAGCAATCTTACTAATTTCTAAAACACTAGCCATTATAATAACAGCAGTACCAGCACCAGCAAATAACTGGCTTAAACCAAAAACTGAAAAATATCCAGCACAACCAGCAACCGCTAGGGCTAATATTAACATTAAATACCCAAATTTATATTTCATATATTATTCTTTATGCATTATAAATATCTAAAACTAAAAAAGGATGCTAAACTGCATCCTAATTTAATTTATTCGTTTATTAGATTGTATAGGTCGTGACTATTAAAACGTAATTTCATTAAGGCTTTATTTTTTACTTGTCGAATGCGTTCTTTGGTTAGGCCGTATCGTTCACCAATGGCTTCAAGTGTCATAGTCTCGCATTCGGTGTTTAAACCAAAATACGATTCGATAATCTCTCTTTCCCTCTCATCTAATAATGATAAAACATTATCTAATCCAGCTTTAATTCTGTCATCAACTACCAATTTATCCTCATCGTCAACCTCACTAACTAATAGTTCAATAAATTCAGTACCATCTTCACCAAGAACATCATTTAATGACGAGTGTCTTGGATAATTAATTATTGAGACAGGTATGTTATTTCTATCCAATATATCACCATATACTGGTTCCCTTTCATTTAGGGCCTCAAACTTTAAAATTTCTTTATTTTGTGCTGATATTTTATTAATAATATTAGCTGGCAACCTAACAACCCTAGCATTTTCATTTAGACTTTGTAGTATTGATTGTTTAATCCACCATACGGCATATGATATAAATCTAAAGCCTTTCTTATGGTCAAATCTAGTGGCAGCTTTTATTAAGCCATAATTACCCTCGTTGATTAAATCCGATAAGGGTAACCCCTGACCCTGATACTCTTTAGCTATTGAAACTACAAACTTTAGATTTGCATTTACTAAGGTATCAATTGCTTTTTGGTCCCCTTTTACTATTCTCTTAGCTAAGCTAAGCTCTTCTTTTTGTGTTAGAATAACTGATTTTCTAACATCTTTAAAATATATTGCAATGCTATCCTCAGCATCAAAACTTACAAATCTTTTACTCATTGTACTATCGCACTTTCATCTTTATTTTTGTTATTGTAGTTATTAAATATAAGCATTTTTTTTTAAAAGTCAAGCTTTTTAGCTTATTTTCTTTGTTTTATTAGGTCTCTTAACTCAGCCGCCTTCATGTAATCTTCACGAACTAAAGCCTCATTTAGTTGGTCGTCTAAGCTTACCTTAATCTCAGTCCTTTGATAAGAATCTTTTTTCGATGATGTATCAACATCATGAATCAATTTATTCGTCATAGACTCAATATCTACCTTATTTAGAAACCCAAACAGACCATCTGTTATTTCATCCTTTATAAAGCCAAATGCTGAAGTTTTAGAATCTAATTCAAAGATTAGAAAATTACGTTTGTTATCTGTGAAAAAATGCCTTAACTCCACTGGTGTCATCACTGACACGAAGGTTGCAATCATTAACCCACCATGCATAACGGTATTGGGCTTAATTTCACTAATTGATTCTATTTCAACAACACCACCAGTTGTATTGCCTATCATTACAATACAGTAGTTCCTAAATTTACTATTATTAGTCATAGAGTTCCAATTTTATTTATCAAAGGTACGATAATTTTATCGTATAACCAAGTCTTGTACGAATAATTTTATGCTTACGCTATCTTAAGAGTTGAGATGTTGTTATCTTTGGTTACAGTTATATTATTGGTCGACCAATCTTTAACAAGGTCATTATGTGTTATCAAGAAAACAATATCATACATATCTTTTATCTTATCGAATAGCAATTTCATCTTATCAATGTTTTCAGCTGATATTCGACCCATTATTTCATCGAAGGTTATGAAGTTTGGCATGGGCAGCGTTGATAGCTTACCTAATACACTTCTTAACGCTAAGCTAGCTGCGGTTTTTTCGAAGCCACTAGCTGATTTTAATAATCTAGAAATATCATCCTTGACAATCAAAAACTGCACGTCATTCTTATCATCTATAAATATCTCAACATCGAAATCACAAACATCCTCAAGCAATCTACTAATCTCTGAGTTAATGATTGGTAGTACTGAACGTAGAACCAATTTACTAACACCCTTCTTACCAACCAAGTCTATATATATCTTAAATATACGCTCAATCTCTTCTTCTCGCTTAATTGTCTCAATTAACTTCTCTTTTGTTAAGATACTATCCCTATTGCTCTGTATATCATTAGATACTCGCTCAAGCTTAGTTATTAACTCATCTTTGGTGCGCTCATGTACTATGATATCCGTCTTAACCCTAGACAATATGATATCAACTCGTTTATTGTGCTCAATAGCGTCTAAATTAAGGTTATATTTATTTAGGTCGGCCTTTTTTACGGTAACTTGGTTTCGTAAGCTACCTATTTCAACCTCTAAGCGGTCTTTATCTAGTTCTAACCTATTTTTAATATCTATCCTTGACTTTATTTGGTTTAACTTTACCAATTCATCATTTAAATTAGATTGCTTTTCAATTAAACTATTCAATTCATGTTCTAGTATTGAAATTTCAGATGAATGCTTATTGATATGTTCGGTATTATCTACATCATCAAGCTTTCTATTACATGATTGACATATACCACCAGCAATTAAACCCTTAACTACTGCCTCTAGGCGCTTGATGTTAGAAGATTTAACAGCCATATCACTAGTGCATAGCGTTAATTCCCTACTTAAATTGTAATGTAGGTCCTCATCAAATACAATTGAAGCCATTTCAGTAATTTGAATCGCTAATTCTTCCATCTTTTTCTTTATGGAAAGTCCTTTTGTTGTTAATTCCTTAATATCTAATTCTATATTAGATGGGTTTAAGGTAGTTATTTGTACATCTACCTTTTCTTTACTATTAAATAACGAATCATTTTCCTCTTTTAATTTAATCAAATCATTCTTGGTCTCATCTAATCTATGATTCAATGATTCCCTAAGCTCAATACCATTAGTAACTTTAGATTCATGGTCAACTATATCGTTGCTTAGTGTTATCGTATCAAATTCATTAGATTTTTTCTTCTTAGAAAATTCATTATATAATTTCCTAGCAGCAGCTTCCTTCAATTCCAGTATCTCTAACCCGATTAACCTAGTAAGTACCTTACCAGATTCGGAATTTGTTAGACCTATTAGGTCATCTAGATTTTGTTCGTTTGCTAATACCAGCATCTCAAAATCAGCTTCGGTACCAATAGTTTTTCTTAAGTTGGTTGTTGTTTTTTTAGCATCTTCGTCATTTAGCATCTCTTCACTGCCATCTGGTAATAACTTATAATAGTTCACGTTATTAACAACGGTCCAACCACCACCCTTCTTAGCGGTACGTCTCATCTTACGCTCTATTATGGTTTCCTCATCTTCAATTTCAATCATACCCCTAACCGTCAACTCATTCTTATTACTAAATGAATTGAAAATTTCCTCATTTTTATCGGTCTTGGTTGTCGTACCATGTAATAGAAACTTAATAGAATCAATTGTTAGGGTAGTTTTTCCACCCATATTGCTGGGCGTTGAATTGACCACTGTTAGGCCCCTTAGCTTGCTAAATGGTACATAATTTGACTCACCAAAAGATAAGAAATTATCTATCATAAGCCATTTTATTGACCAATGATTATGTCTAGTTTGTGAAAGGTCAATATTTAATTCACCGTTAACCTTATCATCTAATGCTATGATTCGATTAAAATCAACAGTCTTATTATCCCTAAGTAATACCTCTTTCATCAACGCACGTTGATACGTGGTATCCATTATATTCTCAATGTTGGCACCAGTTATTGATATCTCCTCACCCTTATCAGTAAACTTGACTGGGTGATAATTAACACTAATGTTATTCTTATTTACACCATATTTGTTTGCAAAATATGTCCTAATCTTATTCTTAGCATCCTTTGAATAGTTTTCTGGTCTATCACTCCAATCTACCTTAATCTTTCCAGTGCTGCTTATTGTACTCCAGTTATTCATAATTAACCCTCTCCGTATATATCTTTTTTATTTTTTATTTTTTCTTCAGCCAATTCTTTCGTTAATCTAGCTACCTCAGATTCCAATGATATATTTAAATCATTGACCTTATTTAAATCATTAGTTAACTTTTTCATTGAGGCATCGTCCGTAATGAAGACCTCTTTTTCAACTGGCACCTCAACGATTTTCTCAACAATCTTTTCTACCACATTAGAATTTGGGGTAGCACCAAATTTTTCTATGGTAAAGCCTTGCTTCACTAATCTTAACATGAAATCATTAACGTTTAAGATATCATTGCTACGGCAATATTCCCAAATCTCATCCTTTAATTCCTTTGGTATTTCCATATTATAAATTCACCAATTTTTCTGAGTTAGTCTCTAAATCATCTAAAGACTTTATTTTAAAGTGGTAAAATGGATACTGATTTTCAACATCATAAGCCGTTGGCTGCTTGGTCTCAACATCCCATAATAAAAAACCATGTCCACTTACATTCTCCCCAAAATTCTGTTGCAACAACGAGGATGGGTATGCAATTATAACACCATTATGGTTAAAAATTTGGCGCATATGTATGTCTCCAAGCATTACTAGGTCACAACCATCGAATACATCCAATTCAACACCATGGTCTATCTCATAACCTATATCAGTCTTAGCGTTCATTATTGGAGCATGGAATAAACCAACATATGTCTTATCTGGGCCAAATTGTAATCTTGCGGCCTCAATATTAGGTCGTTTATTTTCTTCAAAGATTGAGTACGTGCACCAGACTATATTATCATCTAGATAGCACTTGGATTCCTTAAAGTAATTGATATCCTTGTCTGGTAAAAACTGTACCATAGGTGTTATGCTATCCATACGGTCCTTATTATTTTCTAATAAGTCATGGTTACCAGCAATTATTATTAGTGGTGCTATCTTCTCTAATTCTCGTAATAACCAAGTGCCAAGTATTAATTGTTCGTTAGAAATAACAATTTTCTGATGTACTAAGTCACCAGCTATTACGATTCTAACTTCATCTCGATTGTAGTCCTTAACCAAGTCTTTGATATCATTAATCAACTTGGTGAAGACCTCTTTATACTCATCATGTAACCTATATGTTCTAATGTGTATGTCTGCTGTATGAATAATTTTACGTATTGCCATTTATTTTTTTTTATATTCCTTTCATTATATTATAATGATGCATCTCAATTAATTGCTTAGCTTCTTTTTTCATATACATTATTTGTATTTTTTGAAATGTCTCCTTCTCTTTATCCCAATACAATACATAGATTTGACGGCATTTTCGCTTAGGGTATTCCAATTCATACATATACGCATATACGCTTAATTGTAACGTATATATGGACCATTGACAGGCTTGCATATGCTCGAAAGGCTTATGAAGTGTTTCGAAGCCATATGGATTAAAGTAATTAAATACACGATTAGTTTTATAATCACCCACGTCAAAAAATACATTATCAATATCTATTATCAAATCAGATGTACCAGCTAGCTCATATTGCTCTGAAAATAATATTCTTTCGGGCCAAACAGCAATACCTTCATCAATATTTAATGCGTTATAGCCATCGATTACCTTTTGTTCAAAAAGTCCTTCTTCATTATCTGGTGGATAATACCATTTTTCAGCTAATAGATACTTTTCAATCAAGTCATGGACCTTCGTACCATATACGTTGGCCTCATCATTAAGCAGTTGCCAATAATCTAAAATTTGTTGTTGTGATAAACCAATATAACGCTCTTGCTTTGTCGAATCTGATTGTTTAGTGATAGCCAAAGCAACACCTTCCGCATCAAAATGTGGCTCAATTGACGATAACGTGGTGGTTACTGATTTATAAATCTTACCTGTTACCCTGTGATGATATTTATGTTCTATCGGCTCTAAAAATATTACAGATTGAAACTTTTTTATCTTTCCCATTAGTTTTTAACACAAAAATACTAATTTTTTCCTTATTAAACAAGTATTTATAGTAAAATAATCATGAAAGACCGTATTAAGAATTTACTAAGAGAAGAAAAACTTAAAGCATTTATGGTTTAGCTTAATTCTTGTTCTGATAAATGTCTAGCACTCCTTAATAGCTTAATAATACCTTTTCTACCTAACTTTTCATGTACCTTAGATGGGTCATAACCATTAGGTGGTCTAATAATCTTTATTCTACCGAGTAAATCACCAAAATTTAGTTCTCTATATAGGTTTACAGCATCTGCATAGGCATCATCATCTAATAATATAACAATATACCCCCTTGCCTTATCGTGTAGTAACTCTAATAAATTTGATGGGAGATATTTGCCTAGTAATGGTATGGAATTAGGTACAACTATGTGGTCTGTGGCACCTTCGACTAGGTATATTGTGGCATCAAAATTTATCTTACCCTCATTAAATATTATTTCTTGTTTTTCTGCTTCTGGATTTAGATACTTTAACATGGTTTTTTCTTTACTAAACCATCTAGCTATGAAATAATTTAGCTTACCAGTATAATCATATGAGGGTATTATTATCCTATTAAAAAATTTACCTTTATAAGTATAACCTATCTTAAATTCTTTGATTATATCATCGGTTATACCTCTTTTTCTAAGATACTGTAATGCATCGTTAGCTTTAAAGTCCTTGCTAGTACATTCACTTAACTCCTTGTAGCCTTCAGGTAATGTAACGACTACTTCATCAACTCTTTTAACGCCTAATTCGGTTTCTGGTTTAACCAGCAAATAATCACGTAAATTCTTGGGTGTTGCGTATTTCTTTAGTAGCTTGATTATTGGGCCGTACATATTATTGGTATCCTGACAAGACCAACACTTAAAAACACCATTATTGTAATTAATTTCTAAGTTTCCTTTTCCGTCACCTTCGGGCATACCTTTATCGGCAGAACAGGCTGGACAATCGAACGATATTTGACCTGTGTCTTCATTTAGTTTTCTGTGGTCTCCAAGAAAACTTTCTAATACATCAACGACTAGTAAATGTGACATTACACAAAGGTACGTATAATATCTGAGAATAACAACTAATTATATCCAAATATTGTGTTTCTTCATATATCCAATACCAGCAACGTAGGCATCTGAAATTAAATTATTCTTTCCCATTTAAACCCGTTATAACTTTTTATAATACCGTCTGAACATTGTTTAATGTATTTACTGCTAAATTTAGTTGTTTTGATTAATTCAGTTAATGAGTCCCATGTTTTTATTAAAACCCCGTTTAACGTATATTGTTTAACAATTATCGATGGTCTAAGATGTTTTTCTATGAATAATTCTTCGTTTTTGAATTTCCAAATAAAAGAAGCTCCAGTTTTTTTATGACCACCACAAGCTTCCCTTATTATATTAATATTTATACCAGTTTTTTCGCTAGCATCTTTTGTTGATGAAAATATATTTAATAATTCACCACTCAAATTATATTGTCTAACTTCTGTTAATCTCTTTCTATCAAATAATTTTTTAATTTTATCTTTATTTATTTCAGATAATTCAAATGACCAAATAAAGTTATTTGATTGCGATTGTTTGTTTAAACAACAAGCTGATATATTTTCAGCTTTAAAACCTAAACACCTCTCAATTTCGGCAGCTGATTTCCATTCCATAACAAATTTACCTTGTAAATCATATTGATATACTTTTTTACCAGCAAAATTACCTTCTAGATTAATTCTTCTAATATTATTTTTAAATTCATCACTTCGTTTACCAGAATTATTATATTTAGCTATTTTATCTATATTATAACCTATTCCTTTTTCATATGACTTTTTTAGGTCTAAATAATATTGCTCTCGTTGGTACAGGATAGTTTTTAACTCCTCATTAGTTTTATCGTTAGAATCAATTTCTTCTAATATCTCAAATTTAAAATTTTCTAAACCATACTTTTTAATTGCATTACCCAATAATAAACTACCTTTACCAATTCTATGACTACCCCAACGTTTAATAATGTTTTGTGAATGCCCAATATAAATTTTACCATCAATATTATTACTTATTTGGTAAACCCCAATTATTTTTTGTTTTTTCATAATATTTATTTAATTATAAATATATGTAACTTCCAGAAAAGACTGATAAATTGCTATGTATGGGTAAAAATTTATCTAGGCCAAGCACCAATCATATTCATATATCCAACGCCACATATGTAGGCATCGCTACAGTCAAATGATTCTTTTTTAAGTTTATTTTTCTTATCAAAGAACCAAGATGCTTGTGGTTCTAGCTCAGCCACTTTCTCCCATAGTATGTATTTTTTATCCACATCAAATGGATAGCCACCGAATAATACTGGTGTGTTTTTAAGAATTTGTTTTTCTAGTAACGGGGTACCATCTTTCTTAAATTTACGTATTTCCATTAATTCTGGAAAGGCATATTTTCTAGCATCATAAGATGATATAAAGTCTGGTACAACACCTAATGAATCATAAATAGCTTTTGATATGATACCATTAAAGCGTAATAATGTTGCTATTGTATAGACGTTATTTGATTGTAACAATGGTTCTTCAATTACTACCCTAGTTACCCCAAAATTCTTCATTTTAATTAAAAACTCACTTTCAAAGATTTCAACCTTTTTAAATAGTTCTTCCATCTTGGTTTCTGGTAATGGCTTTACCTTAGGACTAACATATTGTAAAACCTTAAGCTCACCGCTAGTACCTAAATTCTCAAATAATGCTATACCAATGGTTGAAGTTGATACATCTAGGCTTAAGAGAAACTCTTTATTTTTTTCCATACAAAGTTTTTTTACTAAAATATGAAAGTATTAATAAAGGTAAAGCTTAAAGTTGAATCTTGATATTAAGGGCTAAGAATTCATTAACATTTTTTACAATTTGTCTATCTGGCTTAGCCAACGCTATTAAGTTACCAAGACTATCGTATAAGCCTAATTCACTTATTCTTGGTGAATCAGAACCAGTAAATGTTGGATTTGTTGAGCCACCAAATTCACCCCTACCAGCTAAGCAAGTTATATTTTGAAACACAGATGTTGATACGCTATTAAAGCTTAGTGTTGTTGCTGTAGCCGTAGCTGCACTATATGCTTGGATTATAGTTGGGTGGGTTATTACAATGCAACCTTTATCTAAGTAAGCTATACCAACGATTGTATCAGCTGTAAAACCTAAATCAGGATTAGTTTGCATATTAAATAATGATTTGTTATTATTGGTAAATGGCTTAACCGTGTTATAACCTGTTGCCCAACTCAAAGCACCAACACCACCATTTGGTGTTTTAATACCATCAGAAAATAACATAGCAATATTCGAACCATATATATTTGTTGCCCCAGCTGTTTCACGTATGTTTGCATCCTCAACGCTTGTTGACGTTGAGCTATTTTGGAAGGTACTATAAATATTATATGTACCAGCTGTTGTTGGTAAGTCTAATTTTATTGTTTTCCCATCAATACACTCACCATACGTAGTATCATTTATTGCTAATACCAATATATTAGTCTGAGCTAAGCCGCTTAAGGCCGTATCAGAATAACCACCATTGGCATTTGTAACACCAGTATACAATGTATCCTCATCTGACGATAATGAAAGGCCAAAAGAATAAAATAAATTAACTAAGCTATCAGTGTTGTAATTGTTTCTATTAACCAATACTCGTGTTAGATTGCTACCACTTACCGTTACTAGGCCATTTATTTCTTGTTCAATTGTTACGTTAATTGATTGAGTCTCAACTGATTTTACTAGCGAACCACTAGAATTAACAATTAATGGATTTCTAATCGATACTACTTGTGGTGTACTATTACTAACAGTAGCATTGGTACCAATATTACCAGCAATTGCTGGTATTTGACCAGTTGTTAAGGGTAATACTGAATTATAATTAGCATCAGAATCACCTAACGAAAAAGTCGTTATCAATCCGTTATTTGTTGATACTAATCGTTGTCGACCAATTGGTGTTAATCTGGCTAATAATGTTGTTGTTGTTGCTGATGATATAAATCCCATTGTTTTTTGTTTTTATTTAGAAATCCATGCTTAATTCAAAGCTAATTGTATTACCAGCTGCTAATTTAACTGGATTGCTTAATTTACCTATACATACTAGGTTTTGATTTGTATCATAGATACCAATTTCAGACACTCTAATCAACGGTGGGTTGGTGGCAGCATCTTTGCTCCTAGTTGGGTTAGATGTTGCGTTAAATTGGTTAGAATTGACTCTGATGTCAAATATCGTCTTATATATAGTCGCACCAATATAGGTTTCTAGGTTTCCGTAAAAGAATCTTTCATCACCAAATTGTAAATTAGATGGTTGTGTATTCGCTGGCATATTCAATAACGGTATCAAATTAAACGTTGTTGACGCAGAAACCTTTAATGAATCCAACACAAAGCCTGTTACTAATGGTGATTGATTTTCTAATAAAACTGGGTCAATACTTTCACTAGCGTTTGTGGTAATTGAGGTGGTTGTAAAGTCATATTCCAACCATGCGCCCCCATCAGGTCTAATAGATGCATCTGCTACTACTTGATATAATAATTTAAACTTGGTAGCGTAGAAGCCACGACCATCATATGAACCAGATTCTATCTTACGCATGTATGGTAATGAGCCAACATCATTGATTCTGAATACAATATCTTTAGCTAATGATGAATTATTAGTAACCTTAATGTATTCTTGACATGGCAAGCTTGATGTCAAACCAGTAGCACCACTAATTTGAAGACTATACGTTAAGTATATTGTTTCATTTGGTTGAACTACGCCTGTCGATGTGCCACCACTAGGTGCTTGAATGTTTGCTGCGAGTGCTGGTAGTGTCCAGTTTCGATTAGACTTGTATGACATTGCGGCCACTATTTCATCATCATCAAAAACTATCATCTTTAATTGTGGTAATACCTTACCAACAGTTAATGGAGCTGTTGAGGTTGAACCTGATATCTTGCTTGGGTCTTCAATCAAATCGATGTATTCAATATCTGAAGTACCAATTAACTTTGTAGAACCAGTTGCAATAAATGTCATACCCATAGTTGTACCACTACCTGATGGACCGCCACCTCTATGATACATAATATTAGGTAAGTGAACCTTAACAATCTTATTATTTGTTGCATCAACATATAAATACTCACCATAAAGGTTAGATATTGCATTATTTGTATAATGTATGATTGCAACTGATTTTGATACATCATCTGGATAGCTAATACCAGGCCCGTTACAATTTAAATTAGTTGTCACACCAGAACTTTCACATAGATATTCTAAGTATGGGTTCTTGGTACCTAAATACCTATAGGAACCAAACTTGGTATAGTTTTCATATAGCGTATTTGCGCTCATACCAGCCATATCCTCACACCAAACATTATTTTGGTTCCAAACTGGAACATCATGACAAGTTACGTTAACCGAAGAATTAAAGGATAAGGTACCAGAATCCCAATATGCAGTTGTGTTGCCAGTTGCTATACTATTATATACTTCACCACCACGATAAATATACACACGTGAAGATACGCTATTGGTTGCATAGTTAGGTAGATTTCTATCAAGAGTTAGGGTTGTACCACTAATGTTTTGCACCTTAAACCATAGATTAGGTATTGCTGATGTTGTGTTGGTTGCTGGTATAGCACCTAGTGTATCGTTTGTTAATTTAAGCATTACAATATCACCGATGCTAATGTTTGCAACAGATGTTAATGTTAATAAAGTTGTACCAGATAAATTAGCGTTAGGTACATCTTGGCTATAGGGGGTTAGTTCGGTTGAATTGTCTATCGTAAATGTTGTACCACTATGAATGAAAAACCCTCTCTCAGTTGCTTCATTATTCACGATGGCTTTAATAACATTCATATTACCAGCATTTATTGGTTGATAACTTGATGTTGAATTGCTTGGGGTAATAAAATACTTAATATTTGGTTGTCTATCAAAAGGACGCATAATGACACTACTCCCAGATAATGATACGTCAGTTGGGTTTGCATCTACAATCGCCTCACGACCATAATTTATTTCAGAGTCACCAATAGCCCAAGAACTGAAATTAAGTTGGCCCAAGGCTAGTTGTTGTCTACCCTGTTCAGTTAATTTAATACTAACCAATGGGTTTGTTGTTGGGATTATGTAGCTCATATTTTAAATCTTTGTGTTTTACTTATTTTAGTTATAAATATCCAATAGTCAACAATTCTAATATGAATTTATTGAATTAGTTTGGATTATTACTGGTATTGTATCACTATATTTTATATCGGTAATAATATTACCGCAAAATGTTTCGTAATTCTTTTGATTTTTGACCCTATAATATAGAGTCGTACCAACAGTTCCACTAGCTATGAAATCATCAGAATAAATGGTTTGACCAATCAAATAATCTGTAGCCCCCGTATAATAAAACGTTGAGAAAGATGTCCCACTACTAACTTCTAAGGTAAATACACCATTGGCTAATTGTGGTGGGTTTTCTATACTCCAAGATACTGTTGGGTTGTTAGTTATTAATCCGTTTACTGCCGATACAAATGGAAAATATACTATTGTTATAATATCACCATCTAATAATTCACCCTCTAGTATAATTCTCTTTGGATTTGATGTTGATTGATAATAGTCTATACCACTAGCTAAAGTGGCACCGTTAATCATTACCAATATTGAACCGTTTAATGCTGGTGTTATACTGGTAAATATTTCATATTTTGTTGTTGTTGTATTATAATAAATTGTATTACTACCTTGACCATTAGTAGCACCGCTGCTAATTGGTGCAGATACTGCATAATTATCCCCAATTAAATTATTACCACCAGTAGTTGTATAAATAATACTAATAATATCATCCTCTGCGGTTTCACTATTTAATGTAACTACGTTTCCACTAAACGTATAGTCATAATCTGGTGATAAGACTAATCCATTTAAGGTTACAACGAAAAACCCTGCGTATTGTTGTGATATGATGATATTTGTTATATTTGGTTCTGGAAGAATTATTTGCTGAACCAGTTTGTTTGATGGAGCATTATTGCTATTATTTTGTAATAGGTATGGCACATCTGCTGGACGGATAGCCGCAAAATAAAAATCCAAATCATTATCATATAATCCATATTGCGTACCTGATATAAATGACCTAGTATTAATCGTTTTACCAAGTTCTTTTAAAAATCTAGTACAACTATCAAAGGTAAAGTAGCATTTAATGATAAATTCACCATCTAAGGGTAATGAATCGCTTTGTACTACATCCGTAATTAAATAAGATGAACTCGTGCCTGAAAATGGTATTGTAGCGGATTTATATACAGCTGGTATTGTAAACATACTAGCAGTATCACTATACTTATAAATTTCATAATTAAACGTGGTATTCATACCAGTTAAGGTTGCTATATCACCGCTAAAACTAAAATTAAGTGGTATACTTGAATTTTCTGCAATAACATAAGAGGTAGATGAACCAGTACAATTTATCTTTGAGGCCCCACTAACACTAATAATAGGTGCATCAAAAATACAAATATCTGAACTCATATTCACATTTAAAATGTCCTTATTTCTAACGCCACTATGTTCGTTTTGTATATATATTAGTTCTTGGTACCTCATTAATAGTCTATGTTTAGTGTTATTAATTGTAAATTTCTAGTATTTTTTAAACCAAAAGTTATTGGCTTGGTTAATGCTGACGTTACTTGAACCTCAGATAGGTCCTGTAAATAAGCTATAAAACCATTTATATTAATATAGTCTTCTCGTTGTATTTCACCAATAACCGATTTAACACAAATAACATTATCTGTGATTTCATCAATTAAACTACCTTCTACTATTTTAACTAATTGTGTCATATATTATGGTTTTCTATATACTGCTCTGCCTGTTGCTCCACTAGTTGTATACAAACCACCAGCGGCTAATGTCGCATCAGCATCAGCTGCTGCATCATCTGCGTAATCCCTAACGGTTGTTAGTGCTAACGTTTCAACATACATTGTATTATCAATGGTACCAATTATATCATTACCAAAAACCATAGTTGAGTTACCGCTAGCCGTTGAACCACTACCATGTACAAAACTATTGTTACCCCCAGCTATTGTTTGAATCCCTCCAGCATGACTAGTAGCACCACTAGCTATAGTCAAATAACCCTCAGCGTGTGAAAAATTACCACTTGCCGTTGTATGATTACCCTCGGCATGTGAATAATCACCACTTGCTGTTGTTCCAGAACCCTCAGCATGTGATATAGTACCACTTGCAGTTGTATTAGCACCCTCAGCGTGTGATATCAAGCCAGATGCTAGTGTTTGATAACCCTCAGCATGACTAGTAGCACCGCTTGCCGTTGTTTCTTGGCCCTCAGCGTGTGAATTAGTACCAGATGCTATTGTATCGGAACCCTCAGCGTGAGACGCTATACCAGATGCAAGTGTTACGGAACCTTCAGCATGTGAAAAATTACCACTGGCTATTGATTCTTGACCCTCAGCATGTGATGAATTTCCACTTGCTATTGTATTAGAACCACTGGCGTTTGAATATAAACCACTTGCTATTGTTTGATAACCACTAGCATGTGAATAAGCACCACCAGCTATTGTTTGATAACCGCTGGCATGTGAAGTAGTCCCAGATGCAATTGTTAATTGCCCTTCAGCATGACTGGCAAATCCACTAGCCGTTGTACTACGACCTTCAGCATGTGAGCTTTCACCCTGAGCAAATGTATCATTACCCTCAGCATGTGAATAATTACCACCAGCTATTGTTAAAGTACCCTCAGCATGACTCGTAATGCCACTAGCTATCGTGTTACGACCTTCAGCGTGTGATGTTGCACCACTAGCTGTTGTATTACGACCTTCAGCATGGCTTGCTAGGCCACTAGCAGTTGTTCCAGAACCCTCAGCATGACTTCCACCACCACTAGCTATTGTACCAACACCCTCAGCAACTGATGCAAATCCACTAGCAGTTGTTCCAGAACCAATAGCAAAAGCATAGGAGCCAGTAGCGTCTATTGTTGTTCCATTATTCGCCTTAACTGGGTAGTTTGAACCATTCCATGTTGAACCAGATATAAAATATTCAGCCGCTGGTGTGGATAAACCAGCAACCAATGATAATGGAATTGCATATGAACTACCATCAGGATTTTGTGATGTGTCGCCAGTAACAACAATATGTATTAAATCCGTTAAGCTTGCTGCTGAATATTTGGTTCTTTGTGTTAATTTCATTTTATTTTCTTTATTATAAATATGTGTTATACCTTTAAATTATTCACTTGTTTTAAATACCGTTACTTGTCCAACAAACTCAGACCCATGATTCATTTGTGCTAAACAAAGTGATGTGTATATACTTTGCGGATTTGTTACGTTAGTAATTGTTGATACTTCTACACCTACCGTAGTACATTGTCCACTAACACCATTTATTGGACTTAGGACTTTTTCACCATCAAACGGGTTGGTATTAAACAATGAAGAATAAGACCTATACTTAAATTTTTGTTGGTCAAATATAGTGTTTGAATATACCCTGACACTACCCCATATTGTTGTTGCTGGTATCACTTGCTCAACTAAATCAACCCAATAACTTCCAATAAGGTCACTAAACTGCTCCATTGACATATAGTTAAATGCTGAACTATTATTACCACAATACAGATTGCTATTTAAATATCTATCATATAACGCCCTTAATGTTGCATAGCTAGAAATTGTTTGTCTATTCTTTGCATCAATAAGTTCTGAAGATATTATGTATTGGAAATCTTCTAAGACAACGGTATTAGTTAAAGATTGTGTTAATAATAAATTAAAATCTATTTGGTCACCACAACATATTGATGGTAAACCGCCAGAATTATCTATTGAACCACCATCCATAAATTGATATGGTTCATCATCCATAAATTCAAAATATTCATCATCTTGGAACTGTTTATAACCGCAAGGAGCACAATATGTCTCACCAGTCAATAAACAAGCATTATCGGTAGCGTAACACCAAATATCTGTTTCTATTGCCGATGCCATTTTTATATCTAAATCTATTTCTTTAGTATTTAAGACTAAACGCTCATCGGTTACATCATAGTTTGTCTGACGGATAGCATTATTACCCTCAAAGTCTAGTATTCTAAAATCTCTATTTAGTGGGGTTGTTGTAGAAATCCATGATTTTTTATTATCACGAATTCTTTCTAGTTCAAAGCCTGGGCATTTTGTAACAAATATATTTGTTTTATCTACAGATGTACAAGTCTTATTAAGCTTTATATTGTCCAATAATATACAAATATCACCACAAGTATGGTTAAGATTTAATGTCAATTTAACCTTGTTACCAATTAATTGTGATATTATTTGTGGGTCAGTTATTGAAAGCCTATAGGTTAACCAATTTGACGCAAAAGAATTTATTGGTAAACTATCATAAAAAGTAACAGTGTTTGCTAAGCCACTAGGTAAACCAGATTGAATATATAAATCATCAATTAAAGAATCACTAACCGTAGAGCAAATGCCTTGTGCATTTGAACCATTTTGAGATATTTGAAGTGGGTCACAAGCGGAATTTGTGCAAACATAAAAACCACTATCTGTATTACCTGTTAAATATTCATATAAATTACCAACACCAATTGCTGAAAAGAAATCATATATTTGAAGTACGCTTGTGGTTACATTTGACGAATCCGTTATATCTAACGATAGGGAAGCATCTAGAGTTTCAAACATATCAATTGGTCTATTACAAAGCGTTTGTATCGGTGTTTCTTGAAAATCACCTAATTGTTGTTGTAACTTACTTAATGAATTTTGACAACTTGATAGTTGTGTTGTTATATCCAATAATTGATTTTCAAGTGTTGTTCTACTACCGATAGGTGTTGAACAAACATTTGTTAAGATAGCTGAAGACGTATTGTCTATTGCCAATAACGTTGTAATATCAGCACATGTATAAGATGAAGTATCACCATTTAAAAAATTTTGATACCTTAATGGTCCCAAGATATTTGACCAAATGTTTAATCCATCTTGTGTTAAACAATAAATATCATTATTTAAAGGGATTAGTGGTTGTTGTGTGATACCTGATACTTGACCAAGGCCAGTACCAAAACCTGTATTACTAAAACCACTTACAGCTGATGGTGGTAGTGTGCCTATTGATGTTTGTGTTGTTGATGGTTGACATGAAATTGAATACAGTGTTCCTGATATTTGAGATTCAATTAAATCTTTTTGATTTGTTAATGTTGTACATAATGTTGTTTGGTATTCTACATCTTGAACTAATTGACTATATATTGCCTTACTTTCTGATGTAACAAATGTGTTTAGTGTTGGATTTTGAGTATTTAATATACTATATAATCCTTTACAAGTGAATTTAAATAAATAATCAAATTCTATATCAAGTGTGCAAGTTTCATTATCAGCGGTAAAAAACAAAGCACCATCATTACCAACAGGGTTTAGTGTTATCTTAAATGGATTTTCGATATCACAGGGTACTGGCTCAGTCCAATAACATTTTTGCTTATCTGAATCAAAGGTAAAACCACTATAAGAACAACATTGAAGTGTTGGGGCCAATGGATTAACACCTTGGAAAATAGATACAGTCCTGTCAGAATTTTTGACATATGTTAAAGATTGACAATCGTTAATTTTACCGTAGTAATTCATTATTTTCCAATTATATTTTGTGGATTTATTATTTGTGGATTCACTATTTGTGTATCATATATTTTTTTACACCTTTCATTTTTACAACATACATAACCAGAATTAATAACATTGTTATTTAAGTCTTTATATTCATAAAAAAATGGTTCTCCACCTAAAAATAAACAACATTCTTGTGATATATATTTTGATTGATTCAGTATTGGCTGACCAAAATAGTTAACCAATAAATTACCATTAATGTCATATTGTTTATAACCAAAAATCATAGATGAACCAACAACATTTACGTCAGGATTGACCTCAGCTGGTATTTCTACAACATCACATCTTTGTGCTATCGGATTTACTTTATCTATACAAAGACTCATTACGTTATCTGAATTAGGTATATCACAACCACAATCATTTAATTCTGGTGACGGATTAGGGTCTGGAATGATACTAGGTCTGAATATAATACAATCATCAATATCGGTGCCATCACTATTTGTTATATCTACGCTAGTAACTGTTGTTGCTGTTGTTACACCAAAATTAAACTGGCCTAAATCAAAGTTTGTGTATAGATTAGCTACATCTGTTGTGTATGTTACAGAACTAAGTGTTACTGGTAAAAAGTCAGGTATTAAACAGCGTAACTGATTGAAGTACTTATACCCACCATCATAAGGACCAACGTGTGGGTTATTACCTGTTAATATTTCTATTGTAGAACCACTACCACCAGTCTCACGATACCAAAGACCATTATTTTGGAAATACATATCATCTGTATTCTGGAAAAATCTTGGATAACCCTCGGTATCTATTGGATAAAGTGAAATATCTGTATCTAGTCCATTAAGCCTTAAAACATCAAAAAATATGTCCATATTAATAGGTGCATCCGCTTTGTAGATGTACTCATTAAATTGAATTAGACCTAATGGTGCACCTATAAAACGTAAGAAAAATTCTATAACCTTTCTAGCACCTTTAGATTTCCATATCCAAGGTGTGTTAAGGATTATTCTTCTCCAAAGTTCAATATCAGCCTCAACTGCTGTTAGACCAACAGATTGACCCGAATAGGTTGAGGGTGTCGTTGAAACGTAGCTTGCTAATAAGTTATTATCAAAAACTGACGAAACCAATTCCCAACCTAATACTCTAGCTAGATTCTTTAAGTATACATCAGGTGTATTATTCTGTTTATCATAGGTTACAGTATTCGCAAATTGAATGCCTAAGATGTATCGGTTTAGTTCATCAAATTCTCTACCGTATATTTGTAAGGTCTTGTTAACTTTTTGACCAGATGTATCTTGCTGTAAATCAGAAAGATGTACTGGCATTGTATCAAACGCAGTTATTGATTCTGATACTAAGAACCTATTCATTAAATTACTAGAGAATAGGTCATTTTTTGCCGCAATGTCCAATAAACTAGTTACGTAATCAACATACGCATCCGTATCAAAATCTATATTATAACCATCAGAAACTGGCCAAGTTACACTATTTGTAATATACATTATAATACCATCATCAGATGTAACTGGGTATTTAAACGATGCTGTGTATTTTGGTACCACCATTCTGTTTAACAAGTAAGCTTCAAGGTCTAATAAGGTATTAAAAAATTTATCCTCATAAATCTTACTAGGCTTAATGTGATATTTCACATAATATGTACTTTGTGAACCAGTAAATGGATTACCTGTTACATTTAAATAGATATAATCATTTAATACATTTGTCGAAGCTGAAAAACCTACCAATGGATATTCAATATCATTATATAATACTGAATATGCGTTAAAATTAATTGTTAAATTTCTTAAATCATTTGTTTGATTAAAGGTGTTTATGATTGTACCATTTGTAGTGTAAACAATACCAAATTTATTATTAATAAATGACGTGTTAACCTTAAACGATGATATATTAGATATACTATCATAGGTATAATCATCTACTGTCTGCCCAAATATTGTTTGACCAGCTGTGTTTTGTGTTAATGTATCAAGATATAAAGAAGCTGGCCATTGTGTTATAATAGTCTCTAAAGAAACCCTAATGTATTCACTTAATGAACCAAATAATGCGTAATAGTCTAAGTTTCTTTTATCCAAGTTTAATACAACCTCAGCATTGTCAGCTAGTAGGGTATTTGCCTCGTTTAAGGTTAAATTTATATCAGATAAGGTAATAAAATTAGAGAACTTAGCCGAATTATATGTCTTATCTAATTTTGGGTCTAAGTTTGTTGTAATAGCAAAGTTACCTAACGTAAATAACGGTGAACCACCATTACTGGTTAATTGATTCCCCACCAAATCTGGTGTGAAATCCCTATATTCAATCCCATCAACGTAAGTAACTTTCTTGGCGTACCCAACTACCTTAATTCTATTGCTCATTGCTTATTTATATTGTTATTACAGCTGTAAATCTTTTAGTGAAGTCAATACTAGTCCTTTGTTCTCTAACTTCAAACAATGGTGTTCCAGTAAATCTATCTTTAATTTCGTATAAATCGTATTGTTTATAAATATCATTATTAAAGTTATATATAGTATAAATACCATCCTCAAGTGATTTAGTTTGGTTACCAAACAATCCAAATGCAAGTGTTTCAATATCTTGTTCTACCATCTCAACCTCAATCATAATTGGGTTAAAAAATGTATTGGTTATTATAACCCTTTGATTTGGTTGACCGATAAATGGCAAGGCGTTAGCCTTAACATTAGATGCCGATGATGGTGATACCGTACAAAATGTAAGTGATGAATTATCGTTAAATCTATAACGGATAGCCTTTTGATTGGCATTCGTCAAATTCTGATTTACAGCTTCAGCTCTATTGTTAGAAGTTATAACCCTAAAGAAATTATGTACCTTTGCGTCAGCTGCCGATGTGTTGGTATCTAAGTATTCTATTCTATAACCAACCAATCCATTATTTTCAAACTTAGTTAAAAAATCTTGTGAAACCGCTGTCGTGTCAAATAAGATACCAGATGTATCTGGGAACGCTGATAAAACACCAACATCTGTTATACTAGTTCGTATCTCAACTGGTTTAATTATAATTGTATAAATACCCTTTACTCCAAAGACAGATGTTGGTAATTTAAGCGTATATAAGCCACCAAATAATTCAAAACCACTGACACCAGATTGGCCCTTATTTGGACTATCTATCGGTATCAAGACATCACTAGATACCAATTTTATTAATGCGGAATTACCAATACTACCCCTAGATGGTGTATAATGATAAAAAATCTCAGCATCACTTGGTGAAATATCTGCTGGTCTTATTATTCCATATGTACCACTTGCCATTTTATTATTTTATTTACTACTATGTTATTGAGCTATGCGCTATTGTTTATCAATGTAAGTATAATTTACTTAAAGTGTATTATATACGTGTAATGTTATAATATCCATTACCATACCTAGTTAATTCACCTAAATTCTTTATCTCAGATAATCTGAGATGTGTATCCATTATACTCGTTATGCTTCTATCTATAAATACGTCACTTTTAACTTCTGGTGGAGAAATAATACCAAATAAATATTCTTCTTTCGCTAACGCTGATAATGAAACGTTTGTTTCATTTAAACCCTGACCAATATACCTGAATGTTGTTAGTGGTTGAGAGACAAAACTACCATTAAGTAGAAATGTATTTGTCTGGGCCGAATAATCTTCATAAAGTATACCAGTATTTTGATTTATAGTACCTATTAGTGCATCGTCATTAGCATCAAATACATATATATTTGGTTCACCTAGACTAGTTATACGACTAACACCATTGACTAATCGATTAACATAGTCTAGATAACCCTCAGTATCTATATTAAAACCTACCTTATATCTATCAAGTTCATCATATGACATCAAATCTTCAATCTTTGTGTCAGTTTTACCTGTAATTACTTTATTTATATAGTTGTAGTAGTTGGTTTCATCTGTATCTTGAAATCTAAGCGTAACTAAATCAGTAGATGTTATAGCACTAGTCGAATAAGTTGTTGCCGTTGATGAAGGAATGTAATCAATATCAGTGAACAATCCCATATCATCAACATTCTGTGTGATAAAAACGTTAATATAAAACGTAGTTGCAGTAAGAGTACCCCAATTAGGGCTATCATTAGTCCTATCTATGTTATTTTCTAATAAAATCTTACGCTTAATTAGCTCCATTATAATGCATTTATTTGATAAAGTTGTACCGTAACGTCATTATAACCAGTATTGGTCGTATACGTCACGTTATTAGCGCTTAAAATAATACTGTTACCATGATAACCATCATCAATTTCATAATAATAACCATTAGCCTTACGTATAAGCTTATATCTGGTATATAATTCATGTACCAACTTATCAATTGGTAATGGACTACGTTGAACCATAAGATTAGTACCAGTACCAGTCTTAGCATTTTTAAAGCTGGCTCTCATATATAAATACTTAAATTCACCAATTTTTAATTCATCCTTATAGTCATACAAATGATAACCTTCAGCAAAGCCAAGCTTATTAATGCTGGGACTTTCAAGTATGAAGGTTAATGGTACTTCATTAGCTTTTTTTGCTTGCCCAACAATACCAACTGGACTACCAGATGGAATTAAGTCAGCACTAGTTAAACTAGCATATACTGTTACATTAAAGATTAAATTTTGTAAGAATGGATTTTCATTATCGTAAAAATTTAAGCTTAAGAATGTTTGTTTAAAGGCTTCGGTTTGAAACCTAATATCATCATCAGTAAAACCAATATTACCATACGTGGTACCACTAGCATTAAATGTTACCCCATAAATAACCCTATCTATTGGAATATCTGGGCCGCTTAGTTTTAAATCCAATGGTAAATATCTAACCCTCTCATAATCAATGATTGGGTTAATAGCCTTTTCTGTTTCAACGTCAACAAATACACGTTCAACCAATTCAGATTGGTCTATCATTTGATATTCCATATTGATTGGAATATTAATCGTTGTAGCAGTTGTACCAGTACTAATTGTACTGATATTTATCTTATAATTATTAACAAACATCGTTGGCTGAGTTGGTTGTAAATCTATCTGTTATTCTTTCACCGATTGGGTCTCTAGGGAATTTACCATAATATAAATCCCAATTATCAAATGGGTCCTGTCTTCTAACATAAAAACAATAATTATTATACATGTAATGACAATTATTTGTAAATGGATAATCTAATGGAGTTGTATCAGCTTGGTTATAACCAATATCCAATAAATCTCTCCAAAAATAACGACCATCACCCAAATCAACCGCATACTCTGGTATACCTACTGTATTCTGGTCACCTTGTTCAACATAGTTAGAGAATTGCCTTATAGTTATTTGATTATGAGGCTTATAAAAATAACCTTCTTGTCTTGGTCCTAATGAAATTGTTTCAGTGATTGCTGGTGTAATTGGTGACGTATTAGTATTCTCATTAGAAGTAATATATGTCATCGATGGTGATGTCTCTCGGTTTAACGTATTAAACCTATGTGAAACATCGGCTAGTTTAGTTTCTTTTACTTGAGCTATATTATACTCAACCAAATCACCATAAAACTCATTATTTGGATTGTTTATTGATACGTTATTCTCTAATGGTATATGTGATGGCCATGGTAAGTTATTTAATCCGTTATGAATCTTATTAATTACTGGTATATTAAGTAAAAATGTATCAGTTGGACTGGTATTTAATTTTGAATAGAATGGTGTTTCAATACCAGATGATACCCTAGAAAATAACCCATTGCTATTGGTTTTAATTACGGTTAAATATAACTCGCTTAGGGGTCTACCTAGATTATCCGTTAAATCCGTTACATCAATATCTTCATTAAATACAAATTGTGTTATTGTATCAGAATATATGTTCTGGCTAAATGCCGCACGATATATTTCATAATCATCAGTCTCAATAACTGGCGTATTTCTTGTTTTTATCTTTTTAAATTTTCTAAAATAGTACTGTGATTTAAAACCGTTAACTATCTTATTCATTCTAGATAAGTTTGATATGGTACCAGTTGGTGGTAGGTCAACAACGAAGGTGTATTCCTTCAAATCACCATTATCTAACCCTGTTCTAACCACTAAATGGTCACCGTCATAACCTGTCGTACCTGTAATTCTAACTGAATCACCAGCAACTAAATTATGTTGACATGTCATTGAAAATACTGTCATAACCCTAGTTGATACTATGGCTGGATTGGCTTCTAAAATTATCAGGCCACTAAACTTATTTACTGAGTCATAAACCATTGTATGACCACTGTCAATAGCGTATGGATATGTAATAGTTAATTCCCAATTCTTAACAGGGACCGTTGTAGTTTTGTTATATGGGTTAACATCGATTAAGAATGATAATCTTTCCCTTTTTGGCTCCATATCAAAAAAGTTACAAAACCCACGTTTAGATATATCTGGGTTATAATAACCAAACCAACCATCATTTTCCTTTAGGTTATCATTAACAACCGTAGGATAAATGGAGTCAGAAAATCTATATGTTCCGTTAGGGTTTTGATAGTTAAAACCCTTCCAAGTAAACTCATCAGCTTTAACTGTATCATCTAAATTAAACAACGCATTTGATATTGTTGAATTTATGGTGCCTAATATTCTATAGTATTTACTTCGTTGTCTTTCAACATCAAAACGTTCACTAACATCAACTACCTTATTGATAACGTCAGGCGGTAATAACCTTTGGCTATCATCTAAAGATACCTTTAGGTAAGTATCTCTATTGGTTGATTCCTTTGAAGTCTCAACACCCAATATTTGCTGTATCCTGTTAGTGCTCATTAGAAGATTATTATTGTATTACAACCCACGCTATCAAATAATGTTACTTGGTATTGTGTTTGTGATGAGAATGTTATTGGTGAAGTAAATGATGGTGGTGTGGTTGTAGGACCATATGTTACAGAATATGGTGGTGTTCCACCATTAGCCGAAATTCTATAGGCATTTCCAATAATAACCCCAGAACCCACTAACGGTGGCGTTGTTGGACCAACAATTGATGTTGATGTCTTAATATTACCCATTGAATCAGTTAATGTGCTTATATATGTGTCTGGTAAAAGACCAGTAAGATTAGCCGAAGTACTTATAAAACTTGTATAAGTTGTACCTGTTGTTTCTAGGTTATATGGTGGTTGTCCACCAGCATAAGTTAATAAAATTTTACCATCGGCAACATTTGAGCATGTAGCATCTGTAACCGCTGGTGTTAATATTAATGGAGATGGCCCAGTAATCGTTAATCCAGTAGTAACACAAGCTGGACTACTTGCTGAATCTTCTACGGTTACGGTATAACCCAATACATCAGCATCTAACCCAGTAAAGGTGTATGGTATTGATGGGCTAGCTATAGAATTTATTATAACACCTAAGCTATTTTGTAATTTAAATGTATATGGTGGAACACCACCATATACTGAAAATACTGTAATTTCACCATCATTTGAGGTATCAGTTGTTGCATTTTTACTAACACCAACGAAACAAGTTAATGGTAATACACCACCAACCGATACGATTTGTGTTGCTGGATAACCAAGTGAATCAATAACATTAATAGTATATACACCCTCACACAATCCACTTAATTCATAACCTAATGACGTATTACCACTAAAATTATAACCATTACTACTAGATACGGTATATGTATATGGTTCAATTCCACCAATTGGGGTAAAGCTAATTTTACCATCACATGGTAAAGTACCAATAGGCTGCGTTGATGCTGATGACGTTGCATCTATAACTATACCTACCTTTTGAATAGGAACACAAGTATTAAAAAACTTATCATTCATTTTATCTAATGCTGTCTTACCTGGAAATAATCCAAAATACATATAAAATGAATGCTTAGGTTGTGAATATTTATTATCGTTAGATGGGTTAAATCCCCTAAAGCTAGCATAAGCTTCGCCATTATCGATATTATTTACATTACTATAGGGTTGATTAATATTATTATTGTTATTAATATTAAAACTACTATTTATATTACTATTAATTGAATACGAATTTAACGATGTTGTACCACTATTTAAGATAATGTAACTATCCCTAAACTCCTTTCCAAAAGTATCATCAATATCTTTACTACCGAACACACCATCAGCAGCATCTGTTACATTATTTGTTATTGGGTCTAAGGTTGATTCATCGCCATCAACAAATACTTCACAGGCATGTCTAATATTTAAGCATTGTATTGAATTAACGTGTAGCCCAATACAGTCTATTTCAAAGAATAAACCTTTGTAGCCTGTACCAACCATGCCAGATTCTATTAATACTTCAGTGTTATTTGAGCGTGATTCAGTGTCAGCCGTTTCTGGTGGTAATTTATATGATGTCTCAACCAATAATGGTTGTAGCTTAGGGAAACCCTGCCAATCACAGTCAAAGACAGAACCCAAGCAAGTAATGTCAGTGGCGAATAGTTTTAAACTAGCATTATGATTTGTTGATGCGTAATATAATTCATCTTTATATTTTTTAACCAACCCCTCAGGAACCGTATTTGTTGGTCTAGCTTCATTTTGGCAGTTTGGTGAATTACAACTAAAACAAGTATCTAATAACATTTGGTTATGGCACGTGTTATCTGGTATACCATTATTATTACCATCTACACCACTATAATTAGGGTCATTTCTAAACTCACTACAATCATATTCGCAAAACTTTTCACTAGCTCTAAGTCTTTTTTTATACTTTAATAAAAATGTATATAATGAACCAGTTGTCCAGTCATTGTAGAAATCAAACTGATAAATATTTAACGCTTGGGCCATTTGAAAGGCTAAACAATCGGCTAATTTACCTTCAGTAGGTGGGTCTAGCAACTCGTTATAACCTAAAGAATTTTTCCTACAACCAGGTGCATAAGTTTGAGCGTCATCTGTCGGACATTGAACCGATATACATGCAATATAGTTTGGTTCATTAATACTAAAACCAAGCTTATTTAAAAATTTAATAATTCCTTTAAGTGCTCCTATTATAATATTTATTATTGGTATAACAACAATGTTAATAATACTTATTATTAAAGTTACTATTGTTATAATTAAACATATTATAAAAAATATTGGATTAGTTTGTGTGTTAATTCTATTAAATGGAAATGGGTTCTTATCACCGACACACGCATCAACATCTTTCATTCCAGCAAAGTTTCTAGTATTTTCATCACTACCAATTGCTTTTTGAAGCTGGTACCTTGGTATAAAGTTAGATACCGTATATATCTTATTCCAATAAAAATCCTTAAAGCTAGTTGATTTGGTTAATTCACTGAACTCGTAATCTATGTCATTTTTAGTTGGTGGATTATTTGGTACTAAATACTTAGCTCTAGTTCTAAGTCTTCCTTCACCACCATTCTCATCCATACCTATTCTAAATCTTACACTAGACCTAGTTGGTATACCAATATTAGGGTCATTAGACGGTATCAAATCACCAGCCTCATTCGTAACTACATAGTCAAGATTCATAGGCAATTGAAAGGCCCATGTACCATCATCGTCTATAACCCTACCACCATCTACTGAAAATTCCTCAACCTCACCATCTATCGTTTTACGAAGAATTTCTATTGTGCCTTGCCCTGCTACTTGTTCGCATAATTGCCCGAATTGCTTTCTTGGACGACAACGCTTATTAACACTATTTTTGCTCTGGTCACCATAAATACTACCCATAAAGATAGCTGCTGGTGCGATTGTATAATTCAAATCAATATCAATACGTGTGATACCAATTTCACAATTATCTACATCACCCCAAAACGGTTGTACGTTAACACCAACATTTGTTGATTTTATTTGAGTTAATTTATCTAAATTAGTATCGGCCTTGAATTTGGTTGAAGAATCAAACAAATTAGCTGGTGAGCCTTGGCGAATTAAATCATACGGTCTTTGTGATAATGGACCAATATCGGATAAATCCGCATCAACATGCAAGGTATAGGTACCTAGTGGTACACCAAATATCATAAAGTCACCAGCATAGTTAGTTGTAGTAGTGTACTTATAATATTTACAATAGATATCTAATACCGTAGCGTCATCTAAGACTTCACGCTTAGATGGAAGAGTGCCAACTGGTGTAAAGCATTCATTATCAGACTCAGCAACTTTTGGTAATAGGTTATACCTAACGCCATCACTATTTTTATCGGTAATTGTCTCATATGGATATAAGCCTCTAATTACCGAATTATTCTTATCATCATCATCTATCGGTATAAAAACACTAACCTTAGCGTTTGGTACACCAAAGCCGCTATTTACGATTACCCTACCAACAATAACTCCATAATCAGAACAAAATTTCCGATATGTTTCTTCTTGGGTCAGCTGTAAGGATAATATTTCAATGAAATCAAAGTCTTGGTCTAATTTTACTTTTAAATATTTATCCCCACCATTTGGTGTTGTTTTTATTCTTACTGAGTTTGACATTAATTATCTTTTTCTTCATCTGTTATATCTACCGCATCTAACATTACCACATCATCTTCAGTATATGAATTATATTCATCACCGACAAATATTTCATCATCATCATCGTCATTTTCTATATCTTTAAATTTTTTACCTATCTTAATAAGCAAGGGCATTATATCTACCGATTCATTTAATACTAGAGTCTTAAATATTAACCAAATTATATATACATTTAATATTGGTAACATTAATACAAACAATATAAAAGCTAACACCTTTAACGTATATTTGATTATCGTTTCACCTGTTGGTAACGAAGGGCCTTTATTGCCTTCAAGTACTTGGTCTATATTAACATTATTTTTACAATTACAACTCATATTATATTATATTTATTTTATTTATTTTACACGAACACGAATGTCAAGTGTCGGATATTTAATTTCAAACATACTTATAGGGTCACCAAACAGGGTATATTCCAGAGATGTGTCTATTTGCCTTGTTGTTGGGTCAATAAATGGTTGTGATATTTCATTTAAGCTATACAAACCAGCACCAACTTTATTATAAACCCTTAAGTCAATAACGTTTAATACACCACCAACATTATTAATGTTTTCTATTAATTGAGACAAGTAGATATTCTCACCCATTTGGAATTTATTAATATCCATGAATGATTGCACGTTGGTTATTATTTGTGTTGCTATTTGTGATTGTGGTGCTACCTTATCAATATACACATCAATATCAAACGCTAAGTTAATTATCTTGCCATTAGATACGCTAACGTAATCATTTAACATACGATAATCGGATAGGTATGTTGCTATATTACTTCTAAGTGTACTAGTAGATGTATTTGTTAATTTAGAGTTTGAATCTAGTCCTAGAATATAAATCTTAATCTTATTTTGTTCTTCAAATACGCCACAACGAAATGGTACACCAAATTGACCTGGCATGAGACCAATTCTAGTTTGATAATCCTTGATGGTAACTGCTCTATTTTGTGAAGAAAAATTATACCTAACAAAGTTACGTATTTCCTCAACGCTAGGTGCGTCTTTACCACCTAGTGCTGGAAATGCATTGTTAACAGTTAAAGATGCCTTAACAGCATTGTTTATTGTTTGATTTGGGCCAAATATATCCATCGAAACTAAACCAATTGAGGTTAAGACATTTGTACCTAAATTTGTATCGGCACCGCCACCCACTCTATACTTAACAAACATAGTCTCATTAGCGGTTAGTGTTTCACCTAACGATGTATTATTAATGAAGTCACCTATTTGATTAACCAATGCCTTGTCAGCACCAAAATCACATAGGCTACTGGTATCAACGCTACCACCACCAAATATTATCTTACAGAAACCTAAATCAGTGTATTCACGGATAAAGCGTTTGGTTGTTGTTATCCACTTACCTGACCTTATACCAGCATTATCTGATATTGTGTTATTATCCTCAATGAATACATCACTCTCAGCTAAAGCATCAACTTCAAACCATCTATTTTCTATGTTTGAGAATTGGTCTGGGGATGGGTCCTTGGTGTATGATGTGCCTTGTAATGTAATAATTGAATCAATTGATAATACGTTATCATCTGGTAATATTACTTCTAAAAATGGTCTAACATCTGTTGCTGTAATTATTCTCTTGAAGATTTTAGTAAATCCATTTAATACAACTTCTCGTTTAGTTAATGTATAGTTTACTATAACATTATTCGAATTAAAGTTTGGTATGATTAGTCTGTTAGGTATTCCACCAATAGTAAATGGACTTGAGAAGTCAATATCATATGTTGTTTCAAATACCTTTCCACCACCAGTTGCCTGTGCACCAGCTTTAATTATTGGGGCATATGAAATATCAAATGTACCTCCATTTGGTGGTACTGTCACCGAAAAATCAACTAGCGTGATGCTTGGTCTTTTAGCTGGAATCTTTAATCCAAAAGTCCTTGCCATAGATAACACAGACTTACGTTCTTGAGCATAATCAATTTGCGTTTCTTGGAACATCCTATCGGTATTAAACGATAACATATCACCAACAGCAGCATTTAATTCAAGTAGCATCATACCAACAGATGCATCGTTATAATCATTAAATATTGATGGGTAATATTGTCTTACCAGCTCAATTAAATCACTTCTAATTTCTGCGAAGTTACGTGAAGAATAATTAATACCTTGATTTGCCATTGTTTTTACTATAAATATAGAGTTTAATAAAAATTACTAAATAGTTTATTTTTATTAACTTAGATGTTTATTATAACGAAGTCCGTTGTTTCAAAAACATCATCCGTTATTGTGTAATCCAAACGAACTACAGCAGCATATTCACTCTCATCTGTACCATCAACGGTTATTTCGTTTATTTGTAAATTTGGTAGGTATTTTTTAACCACTGTAGTTATTTCTTCTGATATCTTGGAAAGAGTTAACGAATCATTTGGTTCGAAGATGTAACGTAATAAATCGGTACCAAAATCTGGGTTATAAAGCCTCTGCCCTTTTCTAGTTAAAATCAAATGAAGCAAATCTGCCTTTATAGCATTTTGGTCATCAGAATTCAAATCCAAGAAAAAACCCTTATTGCTATCCTTAAAGGGGTAATTTATATTTATATATCTACTTGCCATCTTCTTTTATTGATAAATATAATAAGTTAAGATTTTAATAAGTAAATCACAAAATAAAAAAGGCCCTAGTTAGGGCCTCTTATATTTAATGTTAAAATTAATCTTCTTAAGCTGAACAACCAAAGCACTCAAACTGAGAATCTTTTGGTTTATTAACCACTACTTCTGACACACTTAGTTTAGAATTCGCTTCCAATTTAGACTTGGTTCTGGTATAATATACACCAGTCTTTAAACCACCTTTCCAAGCGTACATCAAAGCACTAGCTATCTTACCATACTTTGCATCCATATGGTATACATTTAATGATTGTGATTGGTCGACAAATTTATTTCTAATTATTGATAGGTCTAATAATACCCTTTGTGGTATTTCCCAAACATCCTTGTATCTAATTCTAATATCTTCTGGTATCTCAATGATATTTTGAACACTACCCTTGTTTCTAATCACTTTATCTATCATATTTGTATCCCATAGATTATTTTGAACCAGTTCATTAACTAGATATTTGTTAATTACTAAAAACTCACCTTGACCAACACGCCTAGTGAAAAGGTTAGATGTCACAGGCTCAAATGATTCAAAAACACCTAATAATATAGCAGAAGATGCTGTTGGCATAAGGGCGATTAATAAGCTATTATACATGGGTATTGGTTCACCAATTGGTTTCGGAGACCACCCTTCGATATATGTTTCTCCTTTTGAATATGGACTACCTTCCCAAGCTGGATAGTTTTCACCTAATTCTTCAGCTAACTTCATTGATTCGTCAACAGCAGCCTTATACATTGTTTCAAATATATCAGCATTCCATTTCTTGGCTTCATCACTTTCAAACGCTATCTTTTTCTTGGCAAAAAAGTCAGCTAATCCAGCAACACCAATAGCCAAAGCACGTTGGTCAATACCAGCCGATTTACTCCACTCATCACTCCACTTGTTTGTATCAATTACACGATTTAAGGCTCGTACAAGAACCCTAGTGGTTTTTTCGATAGTATCTAAGCTAGAATGTTCAGCTAAGTTTACTGATGCTAATGTGCATTGTGGTGTATATTGGGGTTTGGAAGCTTGGAAAATTTCGCAATTATGTACTAATACATTATTAGCATAAAAATTATTAGTATTTTCCACTTGGATGTCATATACATCCATTCTTTTTTCTAGTTTGTTAATCTTAATCATAATTTGTATTTTTAACTGTTAATATATTCAAATTTAAATCCTTTGTATGTCTTATTTCTACCCTTACACACCGCTAAAACAGATGTTATTTTTCCATTCATAAATTCAGCGGCAGATTTTAACGAATCAAAAATTAATTCATTACCTTCTTTATCTATTCTCTTTAATTTCCTCCGATTATTACCAATTTTAACATCAAAGTTATAATCTTCATTTTCCCACCTAAAAATATGTTCAAATGAATTATTTGTTTTACATTTTCTTCTGATAACGCCTTGATGAAAGCCAGTAAAATTACTAGCTTCAAATACATTATTAAATATAATTTCTTGTTCGGATTCAACACTTTCCTTATAATACACTAGTTTAGTAATCCTCACAATACCGTTTTTAGTTGTTTTAAACCCTCTAGGTGAATCATCAATAGGTTTTTTATAATCTAACCGTTTAGATTTAGTGTAAACTAATTCAGTATCAATATATTTAAAAAAATAACCCTTATAACTACCACCATATTTAATACATCTATAAATTAAAGATTTAGTTTTAAATCCATATTTATTAAGTATCTCGTTAATATTTAAAATATCTATTTCTACTAATGTTTTAGAATCAATCATAACAATTAAATGTTTAACTCTAGATTTAAAATTTTCTTTCATATTATCTATCCGTTCTTTAGTAAATTTTTTGCCTTTATTCCAATGAACATTGTTAATCTTAGCTAAATATGATGGGTTATTTTCTATCGACCTACCATACATAGGGTTTTTTCTACCTTTAGAGTTTTCACTATGTTTCTTTCTTATTTCTTCTTTTTTAGGGTTATTAGTAAAAGTGTCACCACCAGTGCCACCTATAACAATATTAGTTAATAAACCATCTTCAGTAAATCGACCATAATGTTCAATTAATTCCTTTTCGACTTTAAACGCTTCATCTTCATTATCGGTCTCAAATATAATTTTAAAATTAGGTTTAAACCCTAAATCAATTAATTTTTTAATTGTATTAGTTTTATATGGGTTAATTTTACTACTGTGATTGTTTTTTAATGCATCAGTATAGTGTGTTAAATGTCGTTTTCTTTTATTTTTAGCGTTATAATCACCCTTACCAATATAGAAAGGTTTATAGTTTATTTCAGAGTAATTATTACTATAATCACCCATTACTCTATCGTCTAATAAAATGTAAATATAATATCTCATATTAATAAATATGCAGTACATGGTATAAAGTACACAACATGCTGCATATTTATTAATTAAAGTTAGTATCTAATTCATCATCTTCAAGTAAATCACAAGCCATAACATAACCTCTATTTACGGTATAGATTTGATGGTCTGGTGTACAAACTATTTTAATACCTTTTTCTTCATCAACTACTTCAATTACTTCAGCGTTTTCTTTAGTTTTAATTGCACCTAATATTGGTTGAAAAGTATTATCTTGACTCAGTACAAATAAGTTCTTATCATTTTCAAATCTATCGGTAATATCCCCCAAGGTTACCTTTTCAATACCCCCATTTTCGTTAATTATAGTTATAATAGTTTCACCATCCAAACAACATAAATTTGATTGTTTTATCGGACCAATATTACTTTGCATATTACGCTTATTAGCGTTATCTTTAAACATAACATATGGTCGACCACTTTCCACCTGAGACTTTATTATTGAATCAAAGATATCTTTAGGGTTAACTTTTTTACCTAATCCTAAATCAACCGCTTTTTGGTATTCTTCATCAAATTCGGAACCCCATAGGTCATAAAGTGGTTTTAAGCCAGCTTTTTTTAAGTCATTAGGGCAAAATAAATACCAAGCTTCATTATTCTCCAATTTCTTCATGAAAAGGTCATTTATAATAACCGATGTGAATAAATCACGACTTCTCATTTGCTCATCACCAATGGGTAATGTTAAGTTAAGGAAATCAAAGATATCCCTATGCCATAGAGATAGATATAAAGCACAACTACCAGAACGAGAACCTTGCTTATAAAATCGCATCTTGCTCTGAACCATATCGGCTAACCTAACTACACCACCAGCGTTGCCTTGGAACGATTCTACGATACTCTCTTTGCTTCGTAATGGGTCAATCAATAGTCCAATGCCAGAACCCTCCTTAGAGGCCGCAGAAATCTTTGTAAGCGTGTTTTCAATTCCTTCAAATGAATCATCTTCTAAGTGTGTAAGATTACAACTAATCATACCACCTCTTTTATCGATACCAGCGTTTGTATATGTTGGTGTTGCAAAGTTACCTCTTTTATTGGTTAATTCTTCCAATAATGCAGACTTAGACTTATCATCGTCACCAAATAAATGATTTGCAACCCTTAGATACATACAAGAAGGTAATTCAATTGGGGTTTTCTTATCATCCCTCATTGAATACTTGCTTAAGAATGTAGTTGCGGCAAAAAAATCATATGTTAAGTCAACTGGTTGTAATTCCTTATTAATTAACTTAGATTGACGGCTTAATAAAATACGGCCACCTAATAAAGAATAATCTGGGTGTTGTATTATCTTATCAGCCGATTTAAACGCTATTATTTCATCAATTTCCGTTGTTGTGATATTATCACTAATCAATGGTATTACTTCTTGAAATAAAAGGTCGCTATCAACCAGTAATCCAGCAGCTTGTGTCTTGATTCTCGTAAGAATCTTATTAGGCATAAATGCCTGTGATGTTTTATCTCTCTTTAAAATTCGCATAGTTATATTTGTTTAAAAATCTTGTTCAAAAATACCCTCAGTACTTGTTGGTATGTCAACCCTAGTATATTCACCTTCTCTTTTCTCAAAGAAGTTATTCTTAGCTGATAAACCAATTCTAGACATATAGTCTAATGGGTTTGTAACCATAAATTCTCTTTCACAACCGAAGTCATTAAGAACAATATCAGTAACATATTGTACGTACTTAACCATATCATTTTTTGTTAAGCCTTGTAGTCCGTCTGGCATACTATTTTCAACAAAGACCTTCTCAACCTCATAACAACCCAATATAATATTTCGCAATTCATCCTTGGATAATTTATACTCATCTTTTAAATAATTGTTGTATAAATATAAAGCAAATTCATAGTGAGCTGTTTCATCACGTAAAATCAATTCATTCATGGCTGCAAGACCTGGCATTTTATTTCTACTTCTAAACCAGAAAACTCCAGAAAAAACGCTAGAAAAAGCTATACCCTCAACACAAGCAAACGCAACCAATCTATGTGAAAAAGACGGGTGTTGTATCCAAGTCTCAGCCCATTCAGCCTTTGTTGCAACAGCAACGTTGGTATCCATTGAATGGAAAAGTTCATCTCTTTCTGCTAGATTTTGTATAAACGTTTCAATCAATAAAGAATAACCATTTGCATGTACTTGTTCGATAAACGTTTGGTGACCATAAAAATACTGTGCCTCTAGTATTTCAACTTCACGTAAGAAATTTGTAGCTAGATTATCAATGACCAATCCATCAGATACCGCAAAAAATGCTAGTATATTCTTTAGGTATTGCTTCTCATTATCTTTTAGCTCATCATATTTATCCTTTGATAAATCAGTTTCTTCAGCAACCCAAGTCTGGGATTCCGCACCTTTATATTTTTGCCATAAATCATTGTGAATGATTGGAAATATAACATATCTCTTCTTTAATGCTTTGTCTTTTAAATACATTTTTTACTATTATTTTAATTACCGTTATTTAATGCTTCTCTTCTAAGTCTAGTTGCGTTCAACAAATCATTTACCCTTTGTTGGTTATTAACCTCAACATCTTTTCTGTGCTCCACTTGTGTTCTTCCACTCTTAAATTCATTATTCTCAATTTGAATTGTTGAGTTATTAAATATAACATCCTCAAATATTAATCCATCCTTTCCAAATCTAGACTTTAATATTGCCATTGTTGCCGTACCGTCTTCCTTTTGGTCTAGTGACTTAGCAATGGACACGATAAAGTGGCCTATCTGTCCCTTTTTGATTGAACCACCCATTTGGTCAGATTCAACAACCGTAGCTTTAATACTTGAGCGATTTCCTTGTACAGCGGTCCAACCAGCAAGATTTAATTCATCCAACATTGATTCAAATTCACGCATAACGCTACCCTCACCAATATTAGCATCATCATACCTTCTTGAAGGTGTCACACAATCAATATAATCTAATAAAATTATGTCAGGTCTAAAGCCTTCAGATATTTGTTTTCGTATATACTGGCGTATCATAGGTATTGTTGTACCAGCACTTGGAAATTTCTTTAGTTTAAGTGAACCTTTAGCGTTATTATTTTTTTCGTTTTTTAGATTAATTATATCATCAGTATGTAATGATAAATCATTTAAATCAATACCTGTCCAACAAGATAAGTGCTTACGCTGAATAACCTTTGGATTATCTTCAAAAAATATTTGTATAACATTATAACCATCATTCATAGCTGTATTAGCTATCTTAGTTATCATTGTGGTTTTGCCGACCCCGAATGGCGCTAAGATTAGAGCTAACTCACCCTTAGATAGACCACCATTCATTACCTCATCTAAAAAACTAATACCAGTTCTTATTGGTTGACGAAAATCATCTGATAATATTGATTCAATATTATCGAGAACATTGATAGTATCATCTTGATTATCACCATGTTCTAACGCCTTACGTAGTATTGATTCACATTCATCATAACTCTCAAAATCACCCTTGTCAATTATTACTTGAATGGACTTTATTGATTTCTTTAACTCCTGTTGCTTACAGAACTTCATTGCAATATCTTGAACCTTTAAGGTATCATGTAAACTGATATTCTTAATCTTGTTTAATTGAGATAAGGCATATTTTTGTTGAATATCGTCTTTAATATCGCCCAATAATCTAAACTCAATACTACCCATATCAGGTATAATATCATCTTGTACCTTAGCATCTTTAATTGTTGCAACTATAACCCTTAAGTATGGGTCTGCAAAATAATTTGGGTCAACAATTTCAATTATAGTCTCAGCAAACCTATTATCTGTTAATAATTGAGCAACAAATCTCATTTGGTAATCTAACCCTAAAAACCCTAAATTATCCCTATCTATTTTTGCCATAAAATTCTTCCATGTTAATTAAATTGTCGTTATTATAAATATATAAAAGTATGGCTTAGGCCATACTTTTGGTATATTTATTTCGACTAAGATACAATCTTATTTCAGCCATAATAGCTGGAATAATCTCTTTAATATCGACAGCATATCTAACCTTGGTTGGAAAATTATTACCATTAAATGTTTGAAAACCAACACTTTGTTTGTCAATTTTTATCTCAAACTGAAAATTATCAAGCTTTTCAAAGTTATCTTTATATGGTTGTTCGAACGGTTCACCATATGGATTATACATAGACCATAAGTATTCTTTGCTTTTCTTCTTAAGGTAGTTTGGTATGATACCCATAGTACCAAAATCACCATTATCCATACCGCAAATAGCATCCATTAATTCGGCCATTTCAGTAGAATTAATAGACTTATCGTTAAAATCTCGTATATCAAAATACCTCTGGCAGATGATATGGTTATTAATGTAAAGGATGAACTCAAATCTTTGCTCAACAAATTTTCTTGGTTCTGATGTTTTAGCTGTTAATGTTGCCATGTTTTAGTTTTTTTTTTAAGTTAATTATTAAATGTTATTTTCTCTTTCAATTAGTTTCTTAAATGGTATTAAAAATTCGGCATATCTAGCTTCACCAAATACCCTATCTAGACCATCTCGTTTCATCATCTTAAGGACATTCTTAAGGTCCCTACCAGAATCATTTAGAGTACCATCTATTAAGGTTTCCAATTCCTCTATCCCATTATCTGTTAACATGGGTCTAGTTAAATTTACGAGCCTTTCATTTATCTCATAAATATTTTCTTTCTGTACCCCATCGGTAATCTTATTGATGATATTGTCTAGTACCTTAAGTGGTTTCTTTTTAAGAATTAATCTTTCTGTTTGTTGTTGCTTAGCTAATTCTATTACCTCATCAATAGTTAATACTCGTTCCTTTATCTCTGGAAATAATTTAATTAGCGTATCTTCACCTAAGCCCTTGATACCTTTGATGCTATCACTTCGGTCACCGACCATGGTTTTAAGTAAGACTGAATTTCCCTTATGATGGGTAAAATGTGTTGAAAAATTGTTTGAATCTACGTAGACTTTTAAATCTAAGAAATAAATGCGTATATCATCAGATATCAGCTGTAGAAAGTCTCTATCTGACGATGCAATTGTAATCTTTTCGTTAATATCACGGTTTAGACAATAATGAGCAATAAAATCATCGCTTTCAATGACCTCATCTTTTAGTTGTCTGATATATAAATCATTTAAGTATTCCCAAACCAATTTGCGTTGGTTTAACTCGCTAAGGTCATCTGGTTGTGTACCATTCACGAAATCTTTACCTCGGTCACTCTTATATGGTTCATATATCTCATACCTAAGCTTACCACTAAAGTTACCATCCCAAAAGACATATACCCTATGGTATAAGTCTTCGGTTAATATCTTGCGTAGTATAACAAGGAATGATGATAAACCACCTATGTGTTGACCATTATGGTTGTATTCGTTTTTAGCACCAAAATATCCTAACTTAAATAAGGAATTTCCGTCTACCAATAATGTATTTTGTATTTTTAATCTAGGTACACCATTACGTGGTGGTCTTTTGTTCACATTTACTTTTTTAGTTAGTTAAAAAATAACTTACACACTATCACCTTCCATTTGCCCTTCTTCTTCACCGAACTCAATCTTAGTATCGTAGCTCACGTTTAAAGCATCATGGATGAATTTTCTATTTGTTGTTTTATATGCATCTAACTCATCTGGATTAACATACCCATGTGGAGTTGATGCAATAACACCATTTCTTTCAATACCAGTAACATGGTTTTTCTCAGCTCTAATCTTAGCTTCGGTACCGTATTGGAAGTCTTGGCCTAGAGCCTTAGCTGTCAATTTTTTAGTACCATGTGTTAAGATACCACCCAAGTGAACAATTAGTCTAGAATTAAAGAACATAAATTCGCCACCTTTATGTTTAATAACTGTACCATTCATGCTATCCAGCCAAATCTTTTGAACACAAATAAATGTATTTGTAAACGGACTGTCTTCAGCTCTACTTGACGGAATCTTGAAGTTAACAATCCCTTGAAAAGCACCCATAGCACCAGCGTTCCACATATTGTTACTTGAATTGGAACAAGCTGATTTGTAACAATTAAGGGTACCAATTGAATCCCAAAGGAAGCATAGGTTCATATTGAACAGGCCCTGCTCTTGTTTTTTAATCATTTCCGAAATAAATAACGCCACATCCTCAATTACTGGTTCACCTCTTGTTGGCTTTGATTTCATCTCACTGCTTTGGTGGTCATAATTCTTATATTTATTATACAAGTCACGACTTCTTACTAACATGAAGCCATCTGGTTTTTCTGTTATCTCACCAGTTTCCTCATTAACAACCTCAATGAACTTAACACCAACCAATTTGGCATGTTCAGTATTCCAATTACCCTCAGTCTCAATTACTACTGCAAAATCACCTACCTTCTGACAACCAACAATGGCCTCATAAAAAGCTGTTGACTTACCCGTGTTCGAATAACCTCTTACAAGGCTAACATAACCTCGTGGAAAACCAGGTAGTTTTATTGCATCGTGCCAAGCTTTTGAAAGCGGAATCCAAGATAATTCTTTGTCTTTTGGTTCTGAGTTTAATCCTTCTGATTCTAAGAATCCATCTAAATCGAAAGGTACTTTATTAATCGGTGGTTTACCACCATTTACAGTTTTACTAGGTAATTTTGCCATTTTAAAGCATTAAAAAGATATCGTTATTTTAGGACAAAAAAGGGTGATTCCTCACCCAATTTTGACATTAATTTTTATGGATTTACTTCCATTTTAGAATGGCAAGTCGTCTGATTCATCATCACCATCACCATGATTTTCAGCTGGTACGGAAGCCGCTAAGATACTGGATTTAACGTTCTCAACACCCAGTGTTAACTCAGTATCAAGGTTTTCAGTTTCAGTTTTTTCAGCTACGCTTGTTTTATCAACAAATGTCTTAGCATCCTTATCCCAAACTGGAACACCACCCTTAACGATAATCTCCAAATAGTCGTAAGTCTTAACTGAGTACACATCTTCCCAAGTTCTTGTGTCAGCTAACCAAGTTTGAGCCAAAGCAGCATCTTCACTTAGTGGTGATGGGTCTAAAGATACCACTGATGTAACAGTTGGGTTACCTTTCTGATTTCTATTAATCGTTATGATTAAATCACGACCAGTTTCTGGATGTGTAATATCTTTTTTCAAAGCCTTTACCATACCTAAAATCTTGTCAATTACACCATTTTTAGTATAATCATGGTTAAACCTCCAAAACTTAACACCTTCAGATTCTTTATCCCTGTCGATAATCTTAACAACGTATACTTGTTTAGCTGAATACTTTTTAGCTAGTTCTTTATCGGCCTCGTTACCTGTAGATAACAATACTTCACGTGCCTCACAAAATGGACATGCTTCGCCTTTCTCATGCTTAAGACATGCGTATTTTGTTGACTTATTATCAATATAAGTCGTATGCACATGCATTGGTGAGAATGGCGTTCCAGATGGATTTGGTAAAATCCTAATTGTTCTAGTTGCCGAATCAACACCTACTGGTAGGTATGTGCTGAAATAATTCTTTAAATCATAAACCTTATCTTTCTTCTCATATCGAGGTTTATTATTTTGTTCGTACTGTTCTAGCATCGCTACTAGAGGATTAATTTGTTCACTCATTTTCTTACGTTTTTTCTTAGTTTATGTTTGTTATTTATTCTCTTTTCTTGTTACAAATATACTAAATATTTGGAGAAAGTCAAGTAGTTTTTTAGTACTTATCTAGCTTTCAAAAACAAAGATACTAAGATTTTTGCCAACACACAAGTTAAAATTGAAAAAAGTTTTAAAAAAGATAAAGCCCCGATTTCGGGGCCTTATTTTTAATATTCTTCTTCTTCGTAATCATTTAAGTTTTCCTCATCGTAGGATTTTGGTGAAAAGGATTTTTGAATCGTTGCGTCATTATAACCAACATTGACATCATCCTTTGTTAGTATATACTCTTTAGGTTTTTTTTCTGTATCCATAACATCATACGCACCTTCTTTTTCTGACCAATAATCACCCAATTTTTGGTTAAATGGTGCAGAACTTAAAGACCTCATCTCCAATTTTTCAACTGGTGTTGGATTACGCTTAATAAATTCTCGCTCAAGACCATCAATCTTATCGTTTAACTTCGACATAGATGCTACTCTAGCTTCTAAATTAGTTAATTTTTGTAGTAATTCTTCACTTTTTTTATTTGCCGCATCAGCAGAATCTTTTGCCTCTTGCGAACCCTTAACAAGTGATGTTACGTCAACTTCTACATCCTCAGATGAAGGTTCTGGGGTCATATCTGGTTCTGGCGCTTGTGCTGGTTCTGGCATATCTGTCATATTTTCTTCTGAACCATCACTCGGTGTATCAACACCTAATTGATTGGCTACATCCGCAGCACCAGCATCGGCAGCGTCATCTACTGGTTTAAACTCATCATTTTGAGCATCACCATCTTCTTCAGAAATAGATGAACCTAGAATAATATCCTTATACTCAGGTGCTTCTTTTTTCTCTTGGTAGAAATCATATTCACACAAAAGCCTAAACTTCTTTAATTCCTCATTTAGTAATTCTGGCTTAAATTTAGTTTTTTTCATTAGTATAGTAGTTGTCTTCCGTCTTCAGTTATTATCTTTTTGTTGATGCGCTCAACAATACTCTTATCGCCTTTAATGATACAAACACCTGAACTACAATCCATATCGTTTGTTTTACCGTTTTCTAACATTGCATCTAGAGCTTTGTCTAAGTCAGCTGATTTATTTACATCTAAGTTTGTTTGTTTATTTCCCATAAATTAATGTTTAACTAGTCGTTATCTTATTATAAATATCTTATAATAACAAAAAAACCCATTAATATCTAAGCATTTCTTAATGAAAATAAATAAGGTATGTATTTAGACACATTTGAAAATATTTGAAAATCATGCTTTAAATCGGTAACCTTATCATCAGTTAATAATATATCACAACTTAGTCTTATCTTGGTCATTATCTTATCAACATCAAGTCCAATAAATTCTAATAGCTTTAAATCAATACCAAAGACATATTCATGCCCATAGATGTATACCATCGAGCCACTTAAATAAGCAATCTTATTATTGATATTTAATATCTTCCTAATAATCTTTACTAGGGTTTTTGGCTTGTATTGTATTGGGTCAACAAAGATGTAAGATAATTTATTTAATAAATCACCATATACCTTCAGTATAAACCAATTTAAGTCTTCAGAATGCTTATCACGCTTTTCTGTCCTCTTAAAGGTCCAATATACATTATCAGATATTAATATCTCCCCAATGTCAAAATTAGGATAGTGTTTATTAACATAGTCGTAACCAATGACTAGTGTCGGTAATCCAACTATAATATCGTCAATAGATGACACCACATTAAACTCTTGTGGTGCAGATATTTTATCTACCGAAACTATATTTCCAATCTTCATCTTACAAAGATACGATTATTAAACTGGTTTAGCAAATATTTGCGATTCTATTTTTCGTCTTTTTATTAAACCATTTAAGACTTTACCCTCAGATGTTATTGGACCCTCCCCAATTAGTTTTGCAGCAAGTATATAGTCTTCTTTCTTTACTGCATCTGATATACCTCTATCTATTAGTCTTTTTGGTCCACCATTGTATGCATAAGAAATTAAGCTAGCTTTTTGATTATCATTTAATAATGTCCATTCATTATTACCAATATTTGAAATTACTATCGGAGCAAATCTCTCCTCTATATCATAAGATAAGGACCAAGTAGCTTGTTCAAGGGTAAATGTTGTACCTTGTAAGACATCAACTGGTGTTGCACCTAAACTTTCCACTATTCTATCTGTGCCGTAGCCACCTCTATAATTACCAGCATCTAAGATTGCAACACTTGAAAAACCCTCAAACGTCTTTATTATTGTTGTAGCTCTACTAACCCAATCATCACTTAGGTCTTTGACCATCTCTAATTGCGATTTATCTGGTAATATATTTGGGTAAGCTGCTGATGTTATTTCACCAGTACCATCAGATTTATTAACATACTTATCATCACAATTTATATAAACAGCTTCTTTTCCATCTAATCCAATCGGATTTAAAATATCCCCAAATATACCAAGTGTATCAGTATTTATAGTAATTGACGTAGGCTTACCTTTATATGTTGGGTTTTTTCTAATAAAACAAGGAGCCGATTTACCATGATATTCAAAATGCCAAAATTCTTCAGTACCATTACCGTCTCTTAATGGCGCTGGTATTAACCAACCATACTTATAACTATTTTCAATCAACCAAACCAATGATTCATTTACATTAAAATTAAAACCTTCTTCTACGTTTGGTTTATTATTTTCCAATTTATAATTTCGTATTATGTCACCATTTTTTTTGTAAAATTGAAAGTCAACAGCAACACCCCATCCATGCATAGATGTACCTGGTAAAGCTGCCGCCCCTTTTGGTTTTGATTTATATAGATTTTCTTGGACTTCAATAGTCCTAAACATACTGGTAATTCCAGCATATGTACCATTCTCACCAACGAAACCATTATCTTTCATCCACGTTAACCAAGCAGTTAACATAGTATTTAACGAAGTAGCTGCTTGTGGTATCAGTAGCTTAGAGTTAGCTGTATTATCAATACCTTTTGGTATTTCTGGTTTAACAAGTTTATTTGCATCAATTACGTTATCAAAATAACCATTAAAAGCACCAGTTTCAATTAATGTTACTACTATTGGTGCGAAAGTACCGTTAACTCTAGGTGCTAGAGTCGTTAAGTTATTACTTAACGTTGAATCACCAGCCTTAATTGTTTCTAGGAATGACATATAAAAATCGGATGTTGTGAATATTGGTGATTTTGTTGCTTTTATTCTAACGCCAGTAAAATTGGTAGACATTGAATTAGGTTTGATACTATGCTTAACACGGGTAATCATATAAGCACCATGAAACATTGGTATATTATTTAATTGAAAATACATCATAGGTTGAATCATGGCATTACCCATCATTTCTATTTCAGCCTTATAGCTTCTAACCGAATATACGTTATAAAGGTTTTGACCACCAAAGGATTTATGTTGTTCACCACCTTTTTGTGATATGTCATCAATTATTTGTAATGATTCAGCAGTTTCACCAAATTCACTTTGGTCCAATACAATATCTTTAAATAGATTTTGATTCTGTTGACCAAACGTTACCTTAAAGAAGGTATTTATGTCTTCATCGTCCTTAACACTTCCAGTGAAATCAGGTGGTAAAGTATTTAAATCATCAGTTGCATCAAATCCATCATCTAGATAGTTTGAATTCTCAAAATCAAGATTCTTTGAGGTTTGACCAACATACATACATACAAATGATGGGCCACTGTAATTACCTGTTGGTACATCAGTATAACTTGGATAAGGTTTAAATACGCTACTTAAGACAGCAGGGTCTTTATAATTTATAAATGACGGTAACGGAACAAAATCAAAGTTGTTAGCCGATAATAAGCTAGTTATCATATCATAAGAACTAGTATTAATATTTCCGTCTAGATAATCCTTTAATGGCGAAGGGTTTATCGCCATTATATCACCAATGTCCTCAAATGACCTAGTTACAAATCTAAAGCTATCTATTAATCTAGGTGTTGCATTGGTAGCCCCATTGGTGCTACGTTTATTAGCTAAAGCTGTGTCAACAAGGTTTCTACCACCACATTGAAATACGACATTTTCAGTATCAGCGTAGCCAACCCATTTATCATAAATATTTTTACAAGTACGGTACAATTGCAACTTTATTAAGTTTTCTTTAGTACTACCAAATAATTTATTTTGAGCTGCTTTTGTATCGTAAGCGTAATTCGTTGTTGAACCCTTAATTTTATTTAAGATTGTATTTAAATAAAGATTAAAATTATTCTCACTGACTAAAATATCGGCACGTTTTTTATTTGTAGGTGGTTTAGTATTATCCCAAATACTTGGTGTTGTATTAATTAAAATAAGTTCTTCTTTATATAAAGAAATTATTTCTTTATTTATATCAACATCATCTTTTAATTGTAGGATATAGTTATATCTGTATTCATTATCATCCCCATCCCACATTGGTGAAATTTTAAGATAATTATCAAAATTATTAAATGAATCCTTTAGTAATTGTTTTTTAACAAACACCAAGTAATCATAAGTTCCACCTTGCACTTTTCTCAGTGAGGTATTAATATCGTTCCACGTTTGTACCCAATTAGTTGAGGCTTTAGAAATTTCTAATTTTGATTTAATATTATTCCAATCGTTAATAACAAAATCCTCAAATACTCTTATAAACTCATCTTTAGCTTGTTCTGGTAATGTTAATAATAAATTTTCAATTCGTAAATATACTGGTGAAAAACCAGATTCAAATACCATAGTAGCTCTATTCGTAAATGCACCATTTTGTGCTGTTAGGTATTCATCTTTTTTTGGATAACTACTTGCATCAGTATCCATAAAAGGAATGAAAGGGTCATTTGGATTATAAAAACGTATTGGGTCAATTGTTTGTTTTGACCGCCATAACATACCACCAATAAATGCAGCCCATAACTTTGGTACAGATATAAAACCAGACCTTTTTTTAAAAGTATTAATTATTTCTGGTCTAGTAAATATAGTATTTATATCATCATTATTTATCAAACCATTCCACGGAAATGTATGTAAGAATAATATTGCCTTTACTTCATTAATTTGTTCATAATAAAAACGACTACCAAACAAACTAACTCTATTTTCGTTGTTGGATGAATAAACATAAAAATCAATAAATGGATAAGTTAGTTTTTTATTTTGTTTTATTGACTGATATATCGCTTCTGTATTTTTACCATAGTTATTGTAAGGTTTGGTAAATGAACTTTCATTTAAGTTTAACAAATTAGTAAAAACTGCTACTTCATCAGGTGCTTGTTTATTAAATAATGGTCCATCTATTAAGTAATATTCATCAATAGGTGTAGCTCTAGGTGAAGCTAATGCATTATTATGTTCTGGATTTTTAGGTGATTTATAAAACATAAATCTAAAATCAAAATCATTTATTTCTTCTACTTTACCATCAATAGTGGTGTTAAAACCGTAATTCAACCTATCAAATGTTTGTATACCGTAAGGTCCACCAAAAATATCAAACCCAATTTCTTCAGCACTACTATCAACTTCTGTTAATGCTAACAAATTTAATGGTTTAATATTAGTATCTATTGGTAGTGGGTATTCCGTATTTTGGTTGTATTCAGACCTTGTTATAAATTTAACATATATACCACCATCGTTTGGTTTTAAATCAGTACTACGTGTATAATTTGTTAAAAAAATACTACCGCTTTCAGCTTTTTTCGTTAAACCAACTTCATCAGTTGGCCAAGTAGAATTATTAACATTATTAAGAATAACATAGTTAGGAAGACCAGCGTCCTTAAAATCACCATTAATTGGTATTATTTTAATATTATTGTTATCTAAAATATAATTATAACTAATACCAACATTAGGTATTTTTTCGACAACCCTAGATATTTTACCATTAATAATCTTAGTATCAAGACTTAAAAAATCAGTAATTTGTTTTGATTTTAATGTATCAATTAATTGTTTATTATCTAAATCTGCAATGATTGAATCTATTTCACGTTCAGCCATTTTAATGATTTCATCATCTATTAGATTTTGGTTAGAAATACCTAAAAATGTCATTGCTCGTATTAATATCATAAGCATAACATCGTCAGTATCCAAAAATTCCATTCTCTTATATGGGAATGTATCTGTAAATAATCTAGTATCTAACGGGTTTGTTGGTATCCAATTCGTTGTGTTTTGTCTAATTTCTGTTTCGGTTATTAGGGTATTTTTATCCGACTCTAAAAAGGCCCTTAATAAATCGTCAATGAAACGTATTTCTGTTACATTATTTGGTACATCTAACACATCTGGCGCTCCTAAATACGTTTCAAGATAACGATTTTCCTTATCTGATTGTTTATATTCTGGCCATGGATAAAATTTTTTATTTAACTGACCACTGCTAGAATTTGTTGGTGTATTACCCACAGCATTCTGCTTTATATCAAAAAATTCAAACTTAGAGTCTAATTCCTTAGCTCTGGTAGTGTCATTTTCGGCTTCTGAAGATATGGTATATATTGTTTGTAAAAAAACTTCAGCAGCTGAAGTTATTGATTTCATTATTGTTCTAATAGTTGGTTTAAACCCTAGTTTATTAACTACATTTACCTCCAATTGCTTGGCTACTCTTTCTTTTATTATTTTTATTTCTGAATCTATTCTTTCCTTACGTGAATCAAGTTGTTTTAATCTTTCTCTATTATCAATAATTGTTAAAAATATATCATCAGTAGTTTCAATACTTTGTTGGCTACTAATAAAATCTAATATGGCTTTTTCTAATTCATTGCCTTTGTCTTTTGCTTCTACTAATTCTTTTTTAGTTTTAACTATTGGTACTATACTATTAAATGATGAAGTATCAAGAGATAACTTATTACCATTATTATAGTCCTGAACACTACTTTCTATGTTTTTAATATATGTTGACGTATCTACTAGTAACTCTTTAGAAATCACAAATTCATAACTAGTAACACCTTCAAAAGAATTTAATTTAGTTAAATTATTCCTAATAGCTTCTAGTTGGTCTAATTTTGTTTGATATGAGCTTAAGTCTTTATAATCATCATTATCAGCTAGTAAGTTTTTGGTCGAATCATCTATTAGTGATATATTTTTATATAACTCATCTAATGTAAGTATAGTATTATCCTCATCCTTTAAGACCTTATATTTATCAGCACCTATCTTAGTATACGGTATCGCCTTTAGATATCCCAATAATAAATCTGATAACATAGCATATGTATATCCAATAAAACTGGTTGTTATTTCAAAGTTACCTGTTTGTGAATTAAATCTAGAAGTAAACTTTGTCATGTGTAGACAATAAGAAACTGGTTGACCGTAATAACCCTTTATGGTTAACGTATATAATGGATACGGTAACTGAAAGAATACTGAATACTTATTGGTCCCATTTAATATTTTATCCTCGTTTTGAAATATAGCACTACCTCTTACATCAACAAATTGTATCGTAATCAATGGGGCAAATGATGAATTAAACTCGATATCAATTCCAGTTATACCAAGTGTTTCTGGATTATCGTTTGAATCTAGACTTGTTGTTAAATCAGTAAACTTAGTTGTTAAATATTTTTTCCCACCAACATTACTACCATCAATAAAATTAATCGTAATCTGGTCAGATGAATTACCAAACGATGAATTTTTATCACTTACTAATATCGTTCTACCTTTCTTTCTGGTTTTTAATTCAACTGAAATGGTCAAATCATCTAATGGAACAGGAGTATTATTAAATACTGAATTAATAATGTTATTTGGGTCTACTATCTGTGTCTTATTTGCCATATAGGGTTAAATGTAATTTTACTTGGTCAATATATCTTTGTATCGCATCATCAAACGGAAACGGTACTCTTAATACGGTATTATCTGGAATATTAAACTCTAAACCACCATATTCTGGATTAGCATTAAGTATTAACCAACCACTATAAGCATTATTATAATAATCATTACTTACTTTGTCAAGTCTTGACTGTCCTTTACGGTATAAAACCAACTTATCAGAACTGGATGCTGGTATCTTAATACCAGGTATTGGTTTAATGTTACTATTATCCCTAAAATTTTTATATCTATCGTAATACATAGTATTAATTTAATTTTTTTTTTATGTTGTGGTTCCACTAAGTGGACATTCAATTCCGTTTATCATTACTGGTTTAGTTGCAGTATATGGATTTGGGTAACAGCTAAGACACGGATTATTATTAATATTTTCAAAATCATACGAGTCTAGTAAATCACCATATTTATAGTCTTCAGCTGGACAATCGTATGGTAAATAAAAAAACTCATTAAAAAATAACATTGACCACTCTGGTATTATTACTCTAAAATTTAATTTATTGTTGTTGGTATAATCAGTTAAAATTTGTCTCCAATTATTATTACTAGTAGTAAATGAACCCTTACCAGCTATACCGTTAGGTGTTGTTGGGCCAGCAATAGTAAAACTAACAATATCAACCCAAGCACCACCAATCCCAGAAGATAATATTTGTAATTTAGCAACATGTTCACTGTTTAATAAATCATTATTATCTAAAATATAAAAATCACCCGTTAAATCTCCTTTATCAGTATAATCAATATTTAAACTATAACGAGCGAATAAATTACCATTTAGATAAATATCCTTATCAGAACCTAATTGTGCTGGTGGTTCTACATTGGCTGGTGGTGGTGTGGTTGGTCCAGTAGCTACATCATTAGCCAATATTTGATTGGTTACTGGCTCTACTGGTGTATTAATTATTGTTACGTTTCTATATTCAGGAACATTAACATTACTAACACCGTTAACGATTTCCCAGTCTACTAAATCAGTATTAACATCAGCTCCAGCGCCAGCTCCAGCAGCAGCACCAGCAGCAGCACCAGTTCTTTCTGTTTTTTTAGCTATATAATCAGCTCTTGGGTCATATACGTGTGTATTTGCGTAGTAATTGAATGATAACGCATTTTGCAACTTATTAATTGGTCCTAATAATGATGAACCACCAATAAATTTAATAGATAAATTTACATTTGCTATCATTGGTTGTACACCGATACCTTCTGGATTTAAATCCCATACTATTGGTTCATAATCAATAGTTAGATTATCAATGATTACCTTGGTATTATAAAAATCACCAATTCTAAGTATACAAATAGGTGGTCGACCAAATGCTAAATTTTTAGCACCTAGGGTTTCAAGTGTTGGCCCTTGCCTTGTACACTGGTGAAGGAAAGTTAATCTAGAATTTAAACCCTCTGGTGTCATTGAGTGGAAGCTTGGGTGAAAGTATTTTATCTTTTCCCTGAAGCTATCAAATACAAATTTATCAGTATCGGCTAATTTATCAAAATAATTTGATTCATCGTATAATTTATTAATTATCTTAGTATTAATACGTCTATTCTGTTGAGGTGCTTGATTAACACCATTAGGTGTTATTGTATCTTGTTGTGCTAATTCAGGACTAAACGCAAATGAAACATCCGACTTTCTATCTAATTTACATTGCTGCTCATCTGAGTTACCATCAACTTTACAACCAGTACCAGTTAGTGCTTTACTAGTTTTTATTACCTTTAATCTATTAGTTTTATTTGATATATTTAAGTTGGCATTTAAGTAATTATAAATGCTTTCTGTTCTTTTTTGCGCTAAGATATCATTGGTTTCCTTAACACCCTGTGGGCTAGCATATGATTGAATGGTTATAGTACAATATACCCCCTTCGTCTCAAGATAATTTTCTAATGCTGGTAGAAAAGCAGGGTCTGATAAACCGCTGTAAACTGGACCATTTGGGTCTACCTTTAAAGAACCATTAAGACCATAGTTATAACCATCATAATATGTTGAAAAAGTTTCTGGTGATATGGGTCCACCATCTGAATCTTTTTGAGGAGTCACTTGTCCTCTAATTAATCCAATACCAAAACCTGTACCTTTACCATCATTTGAATAATCAATCTTAGTTGTTCCAACAATAGCGTTACCATTATTAAAATCGTTTTGTAATCCATTTTCATAACCTAAATCAGTTATTGTAAGTATATCATAAACATCATTTGGGTAATATACACTAAAATTAACTGGTGGTACTTCTGGTTCAATTTCTACCTTTTGTGGAAATAAATTAAGATTATTACCATTTGAACTTTCATTACTTACCGTTAGCTTATCAGCAAACGCAATTGATGGTTCAACACATCCAGCAACAAATGATGCAACATAGTTATCCTCTGGTCCATTAGTTCCTCTAAATGAATTCATGTAGCTAGAATGGTCTACAATAATACTAAATGATAGGTTACCACTTCTTTCGGTATTATTATATGTGTAGATTGGTTCACCCCTACCTATAAATTTATTTGTTTCCCAATCTACACTTGATGTTTCACTAAATTGGATATTATATGGTGGAAACCACATGATTCTACCTCGTTTACCTGTGGTTAAGTCACCACTTCCTATTTCAACAGGTGGTAAATCTGCTATATCATCTTGCCAAGCTAAGTTTTCAATTGAAAACATATAATTTTTAGGATTTGTTTTCGTACCCTTTGCTGGGTCGTTTTGTATATCAGTTGTATATGGAGCTATCTTTGGAAATCCATTATCATCAAGCGTTGAATTAATCGTTTGAAATCTATATGGTACCGTTGCATTTAGACCAGATTTTCTAACCATCTTAGATACCGTATCATATCTATTTAACGTAGTCCAGCTTCTACAAAATGTATTTTCAGCGTTAGCACCCTTATCTACAACACCATTAGCATTGTAAAGCGACCCACTTAAAACAGCACTACCTTTAGATATCCCATCAGCATTAGCTGTTTGTATTTGACTTGATGTCTGACCCATTTCACCCTTAACAGAAACAATGCTTTTCATTCCTACGCTATTAAATAGCTTTTGTGTTTTAAACAATAGAGATTTTTTGGTATGTAAATCCTCACCTTCTATTAACTCATCAAATTCAGTAGACGCATTTACGGCATCGCCATTACCTGTTGTCCATGTAAACCCAACATCACTAATCTTCCTGTTGTTATATCCTACATTACCCCTTGGTCCAGTAAAGGTTTCTTCGGGCGATTTAAAGCCATAATCCGACACCATCTTATCTCTTTGGTATGATATCTCAGGTATTACGTTTTTAGGGTCGCTAGGTTGCGCTATGAAGTTATAAATCGTAGCCTTGTCCGAATTATAAAATGCATATAGGTTTGGATTGATGGCTTTTTCACCTTTATTGTTTAAATAACCTGGTGCGTAACCACTCCTAAATGGCGTATTATCTGGATTATCATATTCTCCAGTACCAATAAGATTAGCATTTGCGTTTGTAATAAGTGCAACAACTTGTCCTTTACCTGTATTTTCAATCATTGCATTAGCTCTTTCAATATTACCAGAGCTATACTCAGAGGTAAATATTGAACCAGCATCACTTAAATAACTTCTAGGTACTGTAAAGCCAAGTATACTAGCGGTATAATCAAATACTTGACCAGCGGTACTTGAAGGTATCGTTATCTTATAATTAGGTCTAAAGCCAGTTGTACCATTACCCTTAGCAATACTTAACATATTATCTGATACGTTCAAGGCACCTAGGATATTTTGTTGAGTATTAAATGCTGCATTATTGGCTAATGATAATGCTAATTGTTGTGCACCAATCATACCTAATTTTGTATCATTGATAGCACCAACAGCACCTAACACTCTTCCAGCTAATGATGACCTAATATCAAAATTAGTAACGATACCAGCCTTGGCAAAACCAAGTCCTTGGCCATTTAATATGCTACCAATAATATTTGCCGCTTCAACACTTCCGCTATCACCAACATTCAATGCACCATATTCATCAAGATACCCTTTGATTTGTCTATTGATTTCAACTGGTTGAAGACTAATATAATCAGATACGTCTAGTTGTTTAGATGCATCTAAGTATTGATTATAAAGCGTTATTTTTTTCCTAAATTCGGCAAATTCTGTCTTACCTAATAAACCAAAATTACTAACATCTTGCGTAGCACTAATTGGATATGATTGAGTACCCTGTGGATAATCTACACTACCAAAAACACCTTGAATTGTTTGGATATCATCAATGTTTAATAATGTTGGTGATATACCATCATCATTCTTGAACTTATTTGGTAGTATTGCGGTATTATAATTGTTTAAGCCTTCAACTTCTAATGGAAGACCAATGGGTATTACGTTACTATTACCATTAATACTAGTTTCAAGTACAGGTTCACCAATTCTAGGACTACCATTTAACGAAGTTGATAATTGAGGATATCTTGGTGATAAGTTTCTATTTAATAAAAAATCCCTTAAACCAAGACTAGTTGCAGTATTGGTAATACTATTCTTGGTTAATTGTGTTGGTGCACCAACATTATAAAATGGAAATGGCATAGTACTTTCTATATAAATACTATGATAAGGTAATTTTTACTAAAATAAATGATTAATTATTATTAGTTATACTATATGTATTATACTATTATTTTGTTACTATAGTATTATTATTATATAGTTAATTACAATTTTTTAACTAATTTATACAAATTTACTACTTTTTTCTGACAAAAACAAGTATTATTTGAAAATAGTTATTAAATAGTTGATTATCAACCAAATAATTATCCTTTTTGAACTTGATTAACTGACCTTTGCATTTCAACCTTAATCATTTTGCTAATATCTCGTATGAACATTGGGTCTTTCAATAAATCTACACCCATTGATTGGTTACCTGGTATAGAAATCATTAAGCTTCCATTGATATTTAGGTCTGAAAACACATGCTTTATTATACCAGGTTTAGATTCTGCTTTTGATGCAAATTTATCAATAGCACCACCCTTTTTCATCGCTATTAAGTCATCTTTATTATCAATCGGTGTTATTTTACCATTTTGAATAATACCTCTACCTTTATCATAGTTGCTACCTAACTTTGGACCGCTATTTCCAATAATACCATCTCCAATAGGGCTAGTAAAAAAAGCATCTGATGCTGCGTAATCACCAATAACCTTACCACCAAAAGCACCTACTCCTGCGCCAATCAAAGCACCAATAGCGGTTCCAAAACCTGGTATAATACTACCAATAGAAGCCCCTAATAATGCCCCACCAGCGACACCACCAGCAAGACCACCAGCAATACCAGCAACGTAACCTGTAACCGTATCATCATTACCCATTGCGCTAGAAGCTTTACTTCCAAGCCACATACCAACCCCAGTACCTACGGCTGTACCAATCAATGGGCCAGCAATTTTACCAAAACCCTTAGCTAATTCCATGACTCCACCTTTACCTTGTGTAACTGTATTAAAACCCAAACCCAATTCAACTCCATAGGCATACCAAGTAGCTGCTTTCGCTAAAGCCCATGTACCAAAAAAACCTATTAATGAAGCAACTGGATTGTCTAATATAAGACCAGCAATACCTGAAACTAAATTACCAATTTCTTTGGCAAATCCACCAATTTTATCCAACCAACCACCTTGTTTCATTTCCATGGTAAAACCATCTAGACTAGGTAATAATCTTGTATTTATCGCATCAATAAACGGTAATAATGATTTTTTAAATAAATTAACCGTATTATTAAATGCTTCATCAAAGGTTCTAGCTTCTTTAGCTAATTCTTTAAGCGTTTTTTCTTCTTTACTTTGCGCTTCTAGGCTAGCTAAGTCCATTTGTGTTATTTGACTGACCAACTTCTTAACTGGTTTACCGTTAACCATAAATTCAATGTTAGCTTTACCATCTTCAAAAGTTGCAGTGTTCGTAATAAATTCTTGAATTTCTGGGTCACTAACGCTAAATGATAACTGAGACCTAATCTTAGTATACTTTGCAGCATTTTTACCAGCTGTTACTAGGTCATCATAGGCAACACCAGTTTGTTCGGCAATCTTTCTAAGCCTATGCATTTCAAGTGCTGATACTTGAAATTCACCTGATTCTTTATTAAAATGTACCGATGATTCAGCTGCCTTACCAAGTTCTTTAGTTAATCCTTCCATATCATTACGAGCCAAATACATTAAACGAAACGGGTCAGCCATTTGCGCCCAAGCACCACCCATAACTTGCAATTGAGCTGACATATCAACGGCACCTTCAATATCAAATAACTTGTCAGCCATACCAGTAATTGAATTCATTTCAATACCCAATTTAGTAGTCGTTTCAGCCATCTTAATCAGGCCCTTAACACCACCCTTAAAGCTATACTTATTTAATAGCTTAAAGTTTTGTTGCATGTTCTTAATAATCTCAGATGCATTTAAACCTAATTTAGAACTGGTATTGACTGATTCTTCAATCAAGTCTCTAGTCCTTTCAGCTGATATACCCTGCATTTCAAAATCAGCTGCCATCTTTGCAGCACCTTCAGCACCTAAGCCAGTACCCTTAGCCATCTCACTAATAGCTTCAAGACCCTTACGGCCCAATAGTACTGAACGCCCTAATTCATCACTATAATCAGATTGGTACTTAGCTAATTCTTCGATACCATCACCAATCTCTAAGGTACTATTTGCAGCCTCTGTTATATCAAAACGTAACATCTTAGATTGATTGGTCATCAATCCCATGTTAAGACTAGATTGCTTGATGGCTTTATCCATCTTAAACAATCCATATGAAGATATTTTATCTAGAGTTTTATTAACGGTATTTGGTATATCAAGTATACCCTTAGCAACCATACCAAGACCCTTAGCGGATATTAATAAACCTTTATTGGTCTCTTTACTTGCTTCTTGATACCTCTTTATGTTAGCCTTAATTGATTCACCCTCTTTCTTTAGTAATTTAATTTTTGCTTCAATTAAATCTATTTCATCTTGAGTTGCTCCAATTTTGTCTTTTTCAAGTTGAAGGATTATTTCATCTTGACGAACCAATTCTTTTTGTAATGCGGTCATGGTTTTTAAACCAGATAAATAACCCTCTAAGCTATTACCCATTTCAGCCCTAATCCTAGCACTTTCCTTTAATAAATTAATTTGTTTTTGTAATTCATCATTATCCATAATATATTAGTTTGTAGATGTTGTTGTATTAGTTGTTGTTGTACCAGATGTGGTATCAGATTTGGTAATAGCAATTGGTTTATAACCTGGAGAAGCTACACCTCTAATTATTTCAATCCTTATTCTATTTTTTTCTCTGTAAGGTTTATCGTTATTTTTAATTACTAATATACAACTAAAACCATCTTTTTTCCCCTTTATTGGGTCTTTAATTTCTAATTCAAAAGTTAGACCACTATTTTTACTAACAAGAATAGGGTAATAACCCAGTCTATTATCAACCGTTGATTTATATTCTGTTTTTTGTTGTTCGTCAACGTTAAAAATTGTTTTGTTATCTGATACAATGTTTTTAGAGTCTAAAAACATAAAAGTAATTTCTTTACCCTCTATGAATTCAGCCTTTAAATAATCAGTATATTTTTTATTATTATATGTACGGAGTAAATTTAAAACGCTATAAATACCCTTACCAACAGCTCTCTTACCCGTTAATTCAGCAACAAATAGATTTAAAAAACTTGGTTGTGAATAAAATGCTTTTTTTAATAATGGGTCTTTTGATATCATATCATACGCTATCTTAGCATCATCTAAAATACCCTCCGTACTACCAGTAGTAGTAGTACCAGTAGTAGTATCTGGTGGTGTAACTAAATCTTCCGAGTCATCACCACCTCCAACGTATGGATGGAAATTAATTATATTATTAAGTTTAATATATTTATTTTTTAGTGTCTTATTACTACCAATAAATTGTAGTGTAAAACTAGAACCGTCAGTTGTTATAATATTTTTATTTTTAAGGTATATATCAATAGCTTCTTCGTCACCATCAAATTCACCATTACCTAAATTAATATTTATAGCTAAATTAGTAAATTTTTTTACTAATTTTGCGTTATCTTTTTTAACACTAAAGACATATGTACTATCATCATTTGATACATAACTTAAAACTAATTCGTTGTTACTTTTTGTGGTTAATACGATATCATCATAATGGTCGACCATCTTAGTTAAATCCAATAATACTTTACCTAACTTAACCATTGTAGTCTTATCATACTTAGACTCATTGATATGGTCCTCAATAAGTTTTAATTGTCGTTCATTAATTATTAATTTCATGATTCTTTTATTATAAATATTAGTTAAAATAAAAATACCCACAATGTGGGTATTTAATTAACTTAATGGTATATCACCGTTTTTAAGTCTTTGCTTCAGTGCGGAACCAGAAACCCTGCTTGTTCTAGAACCCTTACCACTTTTAGTCGATTGTTGTTCTCTCATTTTTTCTTGATGTTCTTCACGTTCTCTATAATCTTTGGTTAACAACCCTAAAAAGAATCGTCTCTCATATGTTGGCATCATTAATACATCTGAATAAGTAACACCCTTTAAGTGTTGAAGACAAAGATAAATCTCTTCTAATAATGGTACCTTATAATTAGCGGTTAGGCCAAAAAAAGTTTCGGTTAAGGGGAAGAAATGTTGTTATGGACCCACCTCTTGGAGTCCCAATAGTAATATCCAAATCAATACCACTTTCAATCTTATCAATATATTGAGTTAATGCCTTAGCATCTTTTATTGTAATGTTGCTAGCAAATTCAGTAATTAAGTTTTTATCCCTTATGCCATCAATTTCAACAAAGGTTTTTTGAAGAATATATGTGCTACTATTATTAACTGGTAAATTATTAGCCTTATCCTTAGCTAACATAACCTCAATGTCATCAACATCACCACAAGTTAATAGTTTAAACTTGATTTGTCTTTTAGATAATGGTAATACAAAATGAAATAATCCTTCTTCATCTGGCTCAGCACCCAACTTTTTATACTTTAAATCATTTAAGTTAATTTCAGTATCAAATGGTTGACCATCTTCATCCAATAATGTAACTGGATACATCTCACCATACGCTGTGGCCCTTAAATAAATCATAAGAGCATTCCTGTCACCAATGTGTAAATCTCTGTACCTTAAATCTGGTTCTAACATTTTTCTATTAAATAGAATAGATAAAAATTGTCCACTTTCAATTAAGTTAGGACTGGTAAGAATATTTTCATCAGCAGTAGTCATAAATGATACTCTAATGCTAGGTTTCTTATTTCTATATAACTTACCTTCAGATGGTAACGGTACCGTATCTTGTGCTGTATTATAGTTTGGTTGATTCAATTCAATTAAATATGAATCAATATTCGGTACTTGTTGTGGTATATTCATAGATTCTTTAGTTGGTTGTTGTGCCGATGGGTTATATTGTGGTTGATATGTTGTAGGTTCATATGTTTTAGGTTCGTATGTTTGATTAATTAAACCTTCAGATGCTCTATGGTAATTATCGGTTTGTGTTTGATTATTCGATAATGCTGCATCTCTAAGCTTCATTTGTTCTTCAGCTTTTGTTCTTATCGCTAAGACTTCTTGGTCATATCTAGATAATACTGGCCTTGGATTTTCAGATAGGTTTGGTTCAACAACCGTACCATTGGTCTTAAGCATATTTAATTGTGCTTCGGTTCTAAGTCGCATAGCCTCTACAGCATCTATATGTGTGACTGGTGTATCTGTTGGTTGAGCCGCATTAGCATATATTTCATTGGTTGCATTAGCCTTTTCAGCCTCAAACTTTGCTATTCTCGCCCTTTCGTCAGCCTCATTTTTTTGAGCTTGGTTTGGTATTACATTTGGTTTTTCCATAATTTATTCTTATTCATAAATATATGTCATTAAACTTTTTTTGTAAAGATTATAGCGTTAATTATAATAATAAAAAATGACCACTAAAATTTAGTGGTCATTCTTAAAGAATTCTTATAAGTCAATGTTTTGATAGAGTAAAACAATAAAATTATTATAATCTCTTGATAATCAGATAAATAAAATTAATTAAATATTTTTTATTTTTAAAAACTTTAAAATACTTAAATATTTAATTTTAATTGTTTAATAACCCATTCTGGTCTCTCATTAATATCCTTCTCCCAAAATCTAATTAACATATAATTATTATTAATACACCATTCTTCTTTTCTTTCATCTTGTTTTAAATTACTTATCTGTGCTGCATATTTTGGTATTTTAAAGTTAGAATCTGGGTTACAATGCCAATAATCACCGTCAACCTCAATTAATATTTTCTTACCAGAAATTTTAAAATCAAACAATGCTTTTAATTCCCTAACGTAGTATTGCGAATAAAAATCAACCTCTTCTATTAAATTTAATTCATTAATAAGAAATTTCTTAAAAGTTTCCTCAAGTTTTGATTTAACTTGAAACCCATTACTCATAATATACAACATTCTTCTATGAGATTGTTTTTCACGTTCATCTAGATTGGACCACCTAATACTAGCGGTTTCGCTCAATTTAAGTTTATGTTCATCACTTTTTGGTATACCGCTTAAAGCTTGTGAAATATTATTACCACGCTCTGGGTTACTCATCGTTTTTCTGGTGTTTTCAGCAACCCTAGGGTCCTCTTTGGTTAAACCATCATTCCATACCTTTAACGTTCCAGCATCGTGCATCTTCTTTTGCGTTTCATGTGATTTTTTTAGAGCTTCTGGATTATGCCCCCAGTTATTGTTGACTCTAGCAGCATGACCACGAATAAAGTCTCTAAAACCAGCGTCAATACCCAAGTATTTAGGTTTCTCACCACAACCACATTTACAGATAGGCTCAACACCCTCCAAAACATATTCAATATAAGTTTTTTCAGCATCAACACCATGTTTCTGTTTATTATGTCTCCTAAGAGAATCCAATGTTTCAAACTCTCTTTCACATTTTTTACATTTTACCATAAATAAAAATTCTTTCAGCAAATATACTGAAAGAATTCTTATAAGTCAATGTTTTGATAGAGTAAAATTGAAAAATAAACGTAACTAGTTGATAATCAACCAACTAAAAAAGAAGTATTGCCCTATCGAATCTAAGCGTTGCTGTAATATCAGCGATGGCATCATCATCCATTGATAAATCACCAAAACCAACATTTGTAAGCATAGTACCGTCAAGTAACCATTTCTCCACAACAACACCTGTTGGGTCAAGCATTTCAAGCTCTACAGGTCTCTTATAACCAGCAGCGTAACCTTGACGACCTGTTATAGATTCAGAGTGCAAACGCACCCATTCCATAATAGCTTGTGTCGCAGATGGGCCAATTGGGTCACGGAATGTAACATCAATTGCTTCCCAAGTAAAACGACCTATAACCCACGTAGATGTATTAAGGAACGGCATTTCAACTTCATTTTGAGTAATTGAAGGTCTAGAGGCAGATGCTAACCACCATTGTTGTATACCTAAGTCAGCTGGAAAAGTAATTAACCATCGGTTTTTCCTTTTAGGCTCGTAAGGCAAGGGCATTTTCATTAATAAATCAGCCATTTTTTTGTTTTTAAAATATTTGTTAGTACCTTTGTGATACTAGTGTTATTGTTTAATATAAATATCTAACATTACAAAATAAATCAGAAATAAATTAAATATTTTAAACACAAGGTTATTATAATAATACTTAACATAAAAAAGTGTTATAAAATTTTAATAGGTGCTAGTTTAAGCCTCAAGATTTAGGTTTTTATCTAAAGCCTCTAAGTTATTAATTGCCTTGGTGCTAATTCTATAACTTGCATTATTTGCTTTAGCTATTTCATTAAACTTATTAACGATATTCTTTGCATTTTTAGCAAACTTAGTATCTGGATTAACCATACCTTTTTCGGTAAATGATTTAACCAACTCCTTAACTTTAGAATCATCTTCTAGTGTTTGTTTTATTTGGTTCATAATATTATCATCACTAATAGCATTTTGACCAATAATTTTATTTTGACCGCTTAAATTAATACCCAATAATACAGCAACACCTAATACAACATCACCATAACTCTCAGTAATAATGGGTTGATTAGATAAAGCTTCAATTTGTCTATTTAACAAAATCTTTTTATATTGTGATTCTGTTATTTTAATTTTGGTCATAAAATTACTTTATAATAAATATGGTTATAAACTAAAAAGGCCCCGTAGGGCCTTTTAGTTTTAGATGTTATCGAATGAAGCACCTGTATTTGTAACCACGAATTCTATTTGTATGTATTCTAGACTTCTTGTTGGTTTTAGGAATATTTGACCAGTTAATTGGTTTCTATCGATATCCTCTGGGTCACTAGATAATGTAACCCTAAAGTCGGTTAAACCTCTTTCAGTCCTTATATTTGATAATATTGGATTAACTAAAGCTAAGAACTGATTTCTAACTATTGTGTCATTTTGTTCGAATAGAAGTCTAATAGCCACAGCTGAAATAAGTTTTCTAGCTTGTAATAGAAGTCTTCTAACTTGAATTCTATTTAAAGCTGATTCCTTAACTTGTAGTGTTTTATTACCCCAAATCTTAATACCATCAGAATTGAACGTAGCGATTGGGTTAATTCGGTTTTCATAAAGGGTATCTCTCTCAGCTAAGGTAAGAGATTTTCTAGCTTGTATTGCATCAACATCACCACGTTGAATACCAGCAACAGCGAACCAAGGGAATGCAATGTTATCGGTCAAGGCAATGTTTCTAACTACGTCTCTAGTAGGTGGGACGTATATCAATACATTGTTCTCAGCATCGTTGATTTGAACCCATGGCCAGTAAGTACAAGTGTAGTTACTATCGTATTGGTCAGCAATAATATCAACAGCCTCATCAGCAGTTAATATAGTACCAGATGCAACGTCAGGAGTTGTAACAACATAAAGCGAATCGGCTCTATCGTTTTCAACCATATCGATTGTTGCTTCAACCAAGTTTGTGTTATTAGAGGTATCAATACCTGGAGTTGCAAAAACGTTAATACTAACAGCTTCTGGGTTTTTAAATGTCCAAATAGCTTCAAGGTAAGCGTAGTAATCTGAATTTATACCTAAATCACCCGAAGTTAATGTTCTATTTGCAAACGCACCACTTGTAAGACCAGCTTGACCAGCAGTACCATTGATAATATAGCTGTCTGCGTTGCTTCTAATAGTACGGTACACGTCCCAACCATCAAAACCACCATATGGTGCAAATGTAAATTTACGTGCATACAAAAATTCATATGGACCACCAACTAAGCCAGCATCAGTTCTAAACTGAGCGTCACCAGTGTCAAATAAGAATATTGGACTATAAGTACCACCACTTGCGTTAATAACCTCAAATACGTTATCTATTGTAACACCAGTTGCATCAACATCCATGTGGAAACCATTTGTCATACCTGTCCAGATATCTGGGCTAGAGGTTAATGGAACACCCTTATAGTCAAAGAAGTCAGAATCGATACCAACAGTTTCAGATAAACCTAAGTAATACTTACGTTTATTTTCAAATGTTGAATAGCTAGTCTTATATAATAATGCTGGGTTAACAACACTTGTATTACTGTTGGTTTGGTAGTCACGGATTGGGTAACCAATAAAACCAGCTGGGAATGCATCACTAGTGTTGCTAGTGTCATCAACTTCAACAAGAACATAGGCTGATTTAGAAACATACTCACCATCAAGTGTACCTATTCTTCTACCAATGAAGTTAGCTGAAGTTGGGTCCATAGTACAACGTGAAAAACTTTCAAGTATAACTGGTTGTGCATCAGTGTCATAAAAACCTCTAATTCTAATATCAAATTCTAAGGTATCTGGCTTAATGTTAACTATTGAAATCTTAAATTGTTCGTTAGCTGCATTACCATCAGAAATAGTCCATAATCTAAACAAACGCAATACTTTATTACCACGCAATTCTGAAACAACATATGGTGTAACAGCTGGTTGATATTCTTTTAAATAATCAGAATAATCGGTATCATACTGAATAAGACTTTGGTTGATACCTCTAATCTTACCATCAACATTTGCTGTGTTAAATAAATTACCATAAAGTTCTTCTACAAATAATGCAGTATTACCATCTTGTGCCGTTCTTCCCAATACCTTAGGAAGATAATTACGTTGCGTTCTATCAAGTGATACTTGGTAGTTAAATAAACCCTGTGTGTTTGAGTTACCACTTAGAGCAAATACACCAACAGGATTTGTTGTTGCAGCACTAAATGCTGGATTAAATATAACACCAGTTGCAGCACTTAATTCAAAGTTAGGTAATTGTGTAGATACATCTATAGCCCCTCTTGAACGTAACAATGCTACCAATTGGTCTTCAACATCACTATATCCAGTACCAGTATAGGTAACGGTTACACCAGAAGTAATACCAGTTATATTAACCAACGATGTACCACCAGTATAGTTTGTTTGAGTAACGTAGTTGTTAAATGACACACCACTAAAAGTATTACCAAACTTACTAAATATTGGACCAATATTAACTGTTGAACCACTAGTCGCTGAACCTAAGTAAGCTAGACTAGAACCTAGTGTTCCATCATTTATTAACGCTTGAACCAAGACATCATTAGAAGTTAATGATAAAATACTACCAGTTGGTGACGCTGAATATGATATTAAATAATTAGTACCACCACTATAAGAAATAGTAGATACCGTACCAGATGTAGATGGGTCAAGGGCCGCATCAATAGTGATACCCCAAGCTTGACCAGCATCATAACCAGAGAAACCTAATACCCTAGTTACAAATAATTGGTTAGATTGTGATAAATAAGACTTAGCTATGTATGGTAATTCATACTTAGGTGCTCCAGTATCTTTTACCTTGGTTGCGTTTAAGCCACCAAAGAAAGATTGGAATTCGCCATAATTACTTATAAATATTGGTTGAAATGCTGGTCCAATTGTGGTTTCACCAACTAAGCCAAGTGTTGTTACACCTACTTGACGAGTAATAAATGTTATATCTCTTTCTGATGTATAAACACCTGGACTAACGAAAACTTTTGTTGCCATATTAGTTGTTTTAGTTTACTTTATTGTTTTGTTTATTATAAATATTAGGTTTTACCCAAAAAGAGAATTAGGATAAAATATATATTTGTTTTAGTATGTTTTTTGTCATACTTTCATCATACTTATATTAAAAGATATGCTTAAGAGAGATAAAAACATTAAAATTACAACAAAAACTCATGAGTTACTAAAAAAACATTGCGAACAGAATGGTCTTAAAATGTTTTCTTTTGTTGAAAAATTAATACGTGAAGCTTGTATTACCAAGAAAGATTTATACGGTGAAAATTAACCATTATTAGAAGTATAGTTAATACCATCAGCAATTGCAGTAGTCTTAGTTGTTGCAAATATGCTTGGTAATTGTGCACCTATTAATGATTGATATATTTCCAAAAAAGCATTATGCTCTGCTAGAGTTGGGAAGGTGAGTGTTTCGTTTCCAAATGTAAATGTATATTCCATATTATTTATTTTTTATTTTTTTGATATTATAAAGCTTCTTAATGTTGCAGAGGCACCAATGAGAGCTCTCATTGTTGGGTATATATAGTTATCAACGGTAGTATCAAATGTAGGCGTTCCCATAGCTGTTGTTGTTATGATACCTATGTCAGTATAAGCTGCATCGGCACGAACTCTAAGTGTTGTTGAATTACTAAAGTATAAATTCTTTCTTTCTACTTGAATGTATTTTGTCGCAGCACCAGATGTAGCAACAAGCGCCAATAATTGACCAGTTGCTGGTGATGGTGGTGTATTTGTTGTATAACTCCTAAACCAACAATTTAATAAAGAACCAACTGTGAAGTCAGTTGGGTCCCAAGTGCAGTCAATTTCAATTATATCACCTGTTGTGAATGTATTTGCTGGTATTAAATAATAACCAAAGGCTGTTTCAGTAGCCGCAGCAAATGCTACTGTAACAGCTCCCCTAAAGTTAACGATTGGAAGACCAATACCAGTTAGGTTAGAACCATTACCGTAATAAGTAGTCGCACTTATTGTATTTGCAGATAAACCACCTGTAAACGTGGTTAAACCAGCTACCGTTCCACCTGTAAAGGTGGAACCACCACCAGTACTAAATCCACTAACACTAAATGTTCCACCAGTATTATTTGTAAACTGAGCCGTTCCAGCTGAATATGTACCACCAGTTACGAATACATCATCTGTCTTAAATCCAGTTACGCTAAATGTTCCACCTGTATTATTCGTAAATACGGACGAACCATTTGAATACGTACCACCAGTTACAAATACATCATCTGTCTTAAATCCACTAACGCTAAATGTTCCACCTGTGTTATTCGTAAATTCAGCTGTTCCAGCTGAATAGGTACCACCAGTAACCCTAATATCTATTGGTAAATTATTATAAGTTGTTGCTGAAACTGTTGTAGCTGTTAGGCCATTACTGTTTGCTATAAAACCATTTGATTGGAATGTAGTACCAGATATATAGCCATCGGCTCTAATTAAAGCGGTGGTCGCATTAGCTGTGTTAACAGACTCAAATACGTTAGTTACATTATCAGCATTACCAGTACCGTTTTTAACACTTAGTCCATCTAGGATTGCGTTAATAACAATTTCTGGTGTTGTTGAATTATCGTATGCCTGTTGAAGCGTAGTTGTTGATAAACCACCAGTACCACCAAAACTTTCACCAAATTTAGAAACCAGTGTAAATTTAGCATAATCTGTATTAGTTAATGGTTCTCCATCAGTACCAATATCATTTCTAACAGAAAGAATACCAATTAATATACCAGTACTCTCAGCATTAGGGTAAGGTATAAATGTCTCTGAGTTTATAGCGGCAACAGCGGCAGTTAAGTTTGCGTATATTGTTTGACCATATAATACATTAATAACACCAGTCGGATACATATATATCCTTTGATTGGTCGCATCATCAATACCAGAATTACCAATACTAGTAATAACACCACCTAAGTCATAATTTCTAGGGTCGATAACAGTAACAGACCCGCTAGTACCACCAGTTTGTGTTCTATAAAAAAATGATGCTGGTATCTTTGCTGGAATGCTGGCATTATTAGGGCTTAATTGATTATTATGCCAATTAATACCATTACCCCAAAGAGTACCAGCTGAAGTATTAAAACTTAAATTAGCTCCATTTGGTGAGGGTATGATACCTTGATTTATCAATTTTATTGGCGACCACAAATCACGCAAAGATGACATCGGTGATACATCATAATCAACGGTATTATTTATGTTTAATATACTCGTTCTATTTGGGTGATTAACCTTACCCAAAAATATGTTTTCTCTTCGTTGTTGTGGTGTTGGAAATGTTGTTTGTTGGTATAATGTAGCACCACTGTTTATTAATAAATAAGTAGAGTCTGCTGTTAAAATATTAGTTAATGATATGTTTGTACCACCACTATAATAAAGGTTTTTTACATCTGGATTTGTTGCGTTTGAATATGTATTATTAACCGACCAACCTCTCATAGGTGCAACATTAATTGTTGTTGATGAAGCGGTAGTAGCACCAGTATATTCATACACACCAGTTGATATTGCATTACCTAATAAAATATTAACTTCTTGTTGTGTTAAACTTTGTAATTGGTTTTCATTTTCAATGTTAACATATATTTTACCATTTATTGCATCCGAAGTCAAACACCAACCTAATACAGATATTCTAGACGTATAAGCTATTGAGTCTGGGTCATCTGTAATACCACCATCAATTGTATCAGATAAAAATAATTCTCGACCTACTATAAGTGTTGAAGTATCTAAATCTCTAACTATACCAAAACTAGTAATAAAACCATATTCATTATTTGGTATATTATGTGTTGCCACACCAGAAGATTGAGCTAAACTATCAACAAATGTTGTTCCTAACTTAGACGCATTAGCTAAAGCAACAGTTGGTGTCCCACTACTTGAACCAGTAATATGAACTACTTGACCATTATTAATTTGAGCACCACTATTATTATAAATTCTAACTAAATTTTCTTGACCTAAATTAATAGTTACATCATTTTGATTTGTTAAAGGTTTATATGATAAAGCATTTTCACTTGAATCATAATACAATGTTCCACCAGTTGGATTTGGAACTGATGGTGATGTTTTAAAGTTAATATAATCAGTATTAGAGATTGTATTTGCAGTTAAACCACTTATAAAATTAGTTGAACCACTTACCGTACCACCACTTAATGGTAAATAAGCACCAGAAAAAGCTGGTAGGTTAATATACGTAGTTGCAGATATTGTATTTGCTGATATTCCACCATTAACAGTTAAACCTGAAAAACTATTAACTAAAGTAGTTATATTTGCTTGGTTATTAGTTTGTTGAAGAGTTAATACATTATTACTAAACGTTAATCCAGTAACATATGTATCAGTCTGACCAGTTAAGAATCCACTAACGCTAAATGTTCCACCTGTGTTATTCGTAAATTCAGCTGTTCCAGCTGAATATGTACCACCAGTAACCCTAATATCTGTTGGCAAGCCAAGATATGTTGTTGCACTAAAGGTGTTTGCCGTTAAACCACTTATAAAGTTAGTTGACCCAGATACCGTACCACCTGTGAATGGTGTTGTTAATCCACTAACGCTAAATGTACCACCAGAATTATTGGTAAAAATAGCTGTTCCAGATGAATAGGTACCACCAGTTACAAAAATATCTTGTCCATCAACAACATTTGTTTCTATAATAAATGTTTGATTTATATCATAACCTCTTCCAACTTGTCCCATTATAATGTACTTCCAATTAAGGTTAGTTTACCTAGTGTTGCGGCACCCTTATAAACTTTTATTTTAATAATATCATTAGCATAAAAAATAATTGCTGTGTTCAATATAGTACCGTCAAAGACAATTGTATTATTTTGAGTAATTATGATTCTACTAATATTTTCTATATTTGTTAGTTGTGTAAACTTTAAATCATATAATGCGTTAAAGATAAATTCAGTATTAGACCTTGGTTCCCATATAAAATTATAAACTATTTGGTTACCTTTTCTGATTGGTGTTAATATTGCATCGTTAGCTATCAATTTTTCTTCAATTTCGGTAGTCATTAACGTTCTATTGATTGTAGGTATAACTCTAAAATCATTTTCATCCAAGATATAACCCATCATTTTAATATCAAATAATTGAACATAAAAACGTCTATTTTCAAAGTCATCAATATTGCTCTCATCACCAATTGAATCCAAATGCAATGGCATAGGGTGACCATTAACGTTGATATATGATTGTCTAGAATGAAAAGCTTTTTGTATATTAATATTAAATCGATTTAAATCCTTCATGCGATTGGTAAACAATCTAACTTCATATAATATATCTATAGATGTTGGTTGTGGAATTTGATATAAGGTAATACCATGTCTAACACCATCCCAAGTTGGTATTTTCATATAGGTATAGGTTCGATTTCCTGGTATGTTCCATAACCCAGCTTGGTTTTCACCAACTTGAATATCTGGCTTTCTAACTATGGTTATAAATGGCATCTTAATGTTTTTATATTCATCAGTAAATTCCCAAGTCTTGGTGAATTCGGTCCATCGTTGAATTGTTAAGAATATAACAGGTACTTTTTCACCATCAATAGTCAAGCCCAACCCAGTATCTGATTTAAAATACTCTAAGAAGGTCTGGTCCATATCCTCAACCAAGACACCTCTAGGTAAAAAGGTTCCGTTATCAGCAATACCATCTAGAATCTCCTGTCTTCTTGGAGGCCCAATCTTGCTATTAACTATATTAATGTTTGTTCTATATCCTTTTTGCATTCCCATGTCTAATCCTTTATTTTAATAAATATTACATACCACGAAACTCAGTCTCATCAATTGGTGCACAAGTAATTGTCCTAAATGCGCCCTTATACCCCATGATAGTATGCTTATTATCAAAGTTTTTTAATCCATCATTAGCCACGCTATAGTATCTAATACTATTTTCAGTAACCGCATACCCTATATAATCACCAAAGCTAAGTTGAACATCCATCTCAGATAGCTGTGCCACATATATACCAAAGGTTAAATTACCATCTTGTAAGTGTCTTGCAGTACCATTTTTATTATATACTTTATTTTCTGGTTCAGCAAGTATTGGTATAACCTTTAATTCTATTGGTGGTAAAAATCTAATACCGTCTTTGGTTGCCTCACCATAAATATCATCATATTCTGTTTGTTGTCTATCAACACGGTATAATATTACGGTAAAGTTACCATCACCTTCAATAGCCTCTCTCCCCATATTAACCTCTAAGTCAAAATCGGCACTAGAAAAAAATTTATTAACCCTAGTTATTGGTATATAACGCTTATTGTCCATGGTTTTATATATAAATATTTATCTTTTACGTAATCTAATGATAAGGCTTGATTTTTTAAAAAAATAAAGTATATTCATAACAATTAAATTATTAACATTGATTAATTTAAATGACTTAAAAGGCCGTTCAGCAATTGATTTGTTGGAAAAATACGAAGGTATTAATCCTTACATATTAAAACTTAAGAATGAATATATTAAAAATAAAAAAATATCTTTAACAGATAATCAGTCAGCCTATATAATAAAGAATAATAGTAGAGAACCAGAATATCTTAATCGAGTTATTGGCATAACCAAATACCTAGGTGAGGAACTTCAACGCCAACATGGTATATCATTTATACCAGAAAAGATTTTAATAGAATTTATTCTAGGTGAAAATGACAAATCTTTTCACATATATGGTAAATTAAGTAAAAATCAAAAAGAATCTAAGATGTATTGGATTCCAAAGACACAATTGGTTGATGACCCATACTTTGAGGATATAAAGGTAGATGTAGATTTTACCAAATATAATGAGATTCTAGGCAAGTATGGTAAAAAGCTATATCAACACCAAGAAGATGGTGTTAAATTTTTATTATCAAGAAAAAACTGTATATTAGCTGACGATATGGGTTTGGGAAAAACAAACCAAGCAATAATCGGGGCCTTAGAAAGTGGGGCTAAAAAAATATTAATAGTCTCACCATCTTCAGCCAAGATTAATTGGGAACGAGAAATAAATGTTTTTTGTGATGATACAACTATAATAGAAGGTAAAAAATGGTCTAAAGCTAAATTTACGATAATAAATTATGATATCCTTAAGAATTTTCATACACTAGATGATGGTAAGAAACCAAAGGATGGTGAAGAACCAAAGAAATTAAATAGAGAATTAGCAAATGCTGGATTTGATTTGATAATAGTTGACGAAGCACATTATCTAAAAAATAATGATAGTATTAGAGGTAAGATAATGGTTGAATTAGTTGAAAAACATGGTATTCCAAATGTTTGGCTATTAACTGGTACACCAGTAGCTAATAGACCTATGGATTTCTTTAACCTACTTAAGCTTATCAAGTCTAAGTTGGCAGAAAATTGGAAACATTATGCCGTTAGGTATTGTGATGCTAAAAAGATGTATAGAACACTTAAGAATGGTCAGAAAAAACAAATTTGGATAACAGATGGTGCTTCTAACTTGGATGAGCTATCTACCAAGACCAAAAACATAATTCTTAGGCGATATAAAACCGAAGTATTAGATATGCCAGATAAGGTAGTGACACCATCATATTATCGTCTAGACTCTAAGGCTAGAAAAGAATATGATGCCTTATGGGAAGAATATTTAGAAAAACGTATTCTTGACGGTAAAAAGAATGGTAACATACAAAAAGACCTAGTTGAATTAATACTATTGCGACAATTTATTGCGGCTGCTGCAATACCCTATACTATTGAAATGGTTGAAAATGCAATAGAAATGGGTCGTAAGGTAATTATATTTACAAGCTTTACTGAAGAATTAGAAATACTATCACAGCACTTTGGTAAACTATCGGTAAAGCACAACGGCCCAATGTCCACCACTCAGAAACAAAAATCAGTAGATGAGTTTCAAAATAATCCAAAGGTCAAGGTATTTATTGGTAACATAGATTCAGCTGGTGTGGCTATAACTCTAACTGAAGCAACTGTTGTGATATTTAATTCATTTTCTTGGGTGACTGGAAATAATGAACAAGCTGAAGACCGTGCATTCCGTATTGGACAAAAGAATAATGTTAACGTTTATTATCAATTATTTGAAGGAACGATTTCAACTAGAATGTGGGAGACACTTAAGAATAAACAATTAGTTATTAGTACAATCTTAGGTGAAAGGAAGGATAAAAATGAAACTGAACTAATAATGGATAACATACTTAATACAGAAGAATAAAATTAATTAAAATGGTTACAATATACACGATATCTGAATGCCCGTACTGTACAGAATTAAAAGATATTTTAACGTCTAATGGTATTGAATACATTGATGTTAATGTTGAATTGCCAGAGAATGAGGCTACGTATAATAAGATTCATGACTTAACTAAGTCAGACCAAGTTCCGATTATAAGGGTTGGTAATCAATTATTGGTACCAAATGTATCCTTCAATACAATTAAAGATGCTGGCAATATAATTAAAAAATTATTAGGTTAATACTATTTTATTGATATTTATAAATAAATAGAAATTATGCCAGTAAGTACAGATGAAAGAGAAAAACTATTTACGCAATTTAGGCACTCACTTGGTGCACCAACACGTGCCGTTGAATTAACTGATGAACAACTTTGTACACTACTTGAGATATCAATAGAAGATTACGCTCAATATGTACAAGAATGGTTGATTGAACACCAATGGCAATCATTGTTAGGACAAAGTATTTCAACAACAGATATGTCTTTTGCTCTTAGTGTTCGAACACTTGATTATGTACAACAATCAACATATGCTTATTCTAAGCAAGTTGGATTACAAACAAATGGTCCATGGGAGTTAAAAAAAGACTATGTTGAATTAGAAGCTGGTAGACAAGTTTATCAAATACCAGCTGGTCGTGAGGTTAATGAGGTATTATGGATAACTCCACCACCAACTAGTCAAGCCTTATTAGCAAATTTTGGTGGTATTGACTATGGGTTCGGTGGTGGCTTTGCACAAACAGGTGCTGGCGTAAATGGTGGTTCTGGTCTTGGTGCTAGGGGTTATTATATAGCTCCAGCATTTGATATATTATTAACCGCTTCTGATATGAACTTAAAAAATAGGATTGTTAGAAGTGAATTGGTGTATAAGATAACTGCTGGACCAAATGGTACAAAATTGTTACATTTGTTATCCGTTCCAGGTTCTAAGTTTTCTTTTGGACAAGGTATTGGTGGTCTAGGTAATAACGTAAACATGACAGGTTCTCATGTTTGGTATTTTTATTATGATACGGTACCTGAAAATATTGACGATTGTTTGAGAGACAATCCAGATATCATCAAGATGCCAAACCAAGTTCCATTATCAAAGTTAGATTATTCAGATTTTAATGAACCAACAAAAACACTAATAAGACAATTATTCATTGCTGAAGGTAAAAGAACCCTAGGTAGAGTACGTGGTAAATTTGGTGGGATTGTAGGGCCACCAGAGGCCGAAAGGACTATGGACTATGATACACTACTAAGTGAGGGTAATGAAGAGCGTAGAGCCGTCTTAGAACGCTTAGACACTAGGTTATTAAGATTATCTACAACCAGTCAATTAGAACGAGCAGCTAACGAAGCTGAATATCTAAATAGAGCTTTAAAATTCCAACCAATGGGATTCTGGGTATTCTAAAAATTAAAAGAGGGGAAATTTCCCCTCTTTTAATTTAAAATGGCCAACCATCGTCAATAACTTCTATTGTTGGTATTACAATAGGTTCGTAGTCATCAGGTCTTTCAGCATATGTATCATCAAACTCATCTTCTAAGATAATTGATTCATCATTTTCAGCATCATTTTCAGCATCATCTTCAACATCATTTTCAGCATCATCCTCAGCATCATTTTCAGCATCATCCTCAGCAACCTTTTTTATTTTATTTGTGTTGATACCTTGATTAGCTTTTTCACTTAGCAATTTAGCAACAACAGTTGCATCTACCAATGTTATCTCATCGGTATCTATGTTTATGGTTTCGCCAGACATAACCAATTGCTGATTAGTGTAATCAAGCCAAGCATCATACCTATCAACGCTTTCATTATTGGTTAGATTATAATAATGATTACGTCTTATAGCATCTTCTTCATATTTAAAGATATCATTTACATGTGCTAAAACTTCACCCCATTTTCTAGAAACTAAATTACCTAAGCCATCGGTAGATATATCGGCAATGATAAAGATATCGATAGTTAATAAACCCTTATTTGTAACATCGCTAAGTTCTTTAACTTCCAATCTTTTAAATAAATAATCTAATTTATTTTTTTCTTCTTCGATACTTTCAGCTCTAAACTTAGCCATTCTATTATGATAATCGGACCTTATAGTGTCCCATTCATCTTGTGTCATATAGTTAGGCAACTTATCAACCTTATCCCAGAACTTAATCTCTTTATCTTCCATACGCATAAGGTCAGCGTATGAATCTTGGTCACCAACATTAAACGGCATACCTGAAACCAATTCACATTCTTGCTTTGTGTAAACAGTACGCTCTTTTAATTTTTCAGTAACAATCTTTGTTTGTTTGTCTTTAGTTTTTATTATAGATAGAAGTATATTTTTTCTTACTTCTGGGTTAAAGCACACCAATAACGGCTTAACCTTATTATTAAAGGTCTCTAGGTATTTAGGAACGTTATACTCATCAGTATGCAATTCGGTTTCAATTTCTGCAATCCTATTTTCGATAGCTACCTTATCATCATCAGAATCCCCATCAATAGCAAGCAAGGCTTTTTTAAGAAGTTCAAGTTCTTTAATTATTTCGAAGTCATGTTCAACAACAGCTGGGTCAATTAATTTACAATTTAATTCAGTAACCTTATCCACTGGTGGATAAAAACCATTAGCTGCAAAAAATGCATCCCTTGCTTTCTTGGTCATTTTATTTTTATCAATTGTTTTCAAATCACCTTGACCTTTTGAATTACCAGTATTAATATAATATAAGGTATCACCTAGTGTTATATTAAGACCACCTAGGATTGCTAATTCCATATGTGCTTGTTTAGGCATAGGGTTACCAGCCTTATTCTTCATTGAAGCTTTCTTACGATAATCAGATAATGTAGTCTTAACCCTAGATTTATTGGCCATCTTAACCAATGGTATTTGATAATTATATATCTTATCAACATATCCATAATAATAGTTAATAAATGACTGTCCATCACCATCTAATAACATACGTATAGCCTTAGCTAGAAAATCTTCGATAAACACAGGCATCTTCTTAGACTTAATGGAGTTACCGACTAGCTTAATTTTACCATTTATGTCATTTGCATAGTTCTTACGAGCAAAATTAATGGTTGAACGACAAATGTCGTCAATATCTAATCCCATACGACCTTCCATATAGTTTTCATTAAACTCAGCTAATACAGCATCCAATCCAATTAATTCTTTGCCAGCATCCTTGGTTGTTTTCCAATGACTACCTCTAGCGACATATTTAATATCATCGATATTTGATGGGAAAGCAAAGTTAAAGCCATCAGTATCACCAACCAAAGGTTTAAAGCCATGCTTTTCAGTAAAATGTCTAACCATAAGTCTTAAGGCTTGTCTACCACGACAAGTTGTTTCTTCAGCTGAATCAGTATCACCCCAATTAAAGATATATGGTGCACCATATGAACCAAACCATGAGTTGGCTAGGATTTTAAGTGGTAATTGCTTTTTATCGTATAGATTCGATAGACTTTTATACTCAGCAATCTTAGCTTCCACCTCAGAAATTTCTGAAGGGGTCATATTACTTCTATTTTTCTTTAATTCATCCGATAATTTATTGGCTTTTTTCTTTTCGCTACCAGTTAAATTTTTAAAGTGGTCCCTAGTATCAACAACATAAGTTAATATACCACGCATTACACCAGATATATCTAAGTCAGGGAATATTCCCCACGTTAATTGAATCTTAGGGTACAATGCAGCATAATCTAACTTAGCTACATCCTTAGCATAACCAATCTCTAATAGCCTTGATAAACCACCAGTAAATTCACGTTTTTGTTGTGTTTCTGGTATAGCTAACCCATTTTGGTACGACCAAGCAGACATTATTAATTTCCATTGACCAGCAGTACCCATTGTTGATGAACGCATGAATGTTGTTGGTAATATCTTAGATATTAAGAATGAAGCTTGGTTAAATAGGTTATCAATTTGCTCTGTTTCCCATAAGTCATCGCATAGATAACGTTGGACAATATAAGCACCAGTAGTTATAACATAGTTTGGCTTCAGATTAGCTTTTTCAGTTATCTTATACCAATCACCGTTGGTATTATTAAAGGCATACTGGTTAACCTTATCGGCCCAAATCAGACTAATCTTATCACCAGCAACATAAACACGGTTTGGCTTTGCTATTTCGGAATACTGAGTGATATATTTCAATCCCCAACTCTTAATCTCAGAGTTAATAGCCATGGCTCTTCTTACAGCGTGGGATATATCCAAGATATTATAACCATACATATGTGTTTGGTTATAATGCTCTATTTCAGAACCCAACTTAAGCGTTGCTGATTTACGTTTAATCTTAGATATTCGATTAAGTGTAATTGCTAGCTCTGTTATATCCATACCAAGCCTTTCAGCACGGTCAAATAGATAAGGCCAGTCAAAGTTTTCTGAATTATAACCAGCTATTATATCTGGCTTTATCATATCGATAATTCTAAAGAATTTTGCGATATTTTCACGCTCACTATCTCGCTTATCCGATAATGTATTACCAATGCTCTCCAAGATATGTTCAATACCTCTATTATCCCTAACACCAATTTGTGTGATAGCGTGTTTAGAAGCAAATAATCCTTCAGTTTCTAAGTCAAATTGAAAACGATGTAAGTCAGAGTAATCATCAATACCCTTAAATAATCTCTTACCAGATTGTATTAAAAATTGCTCAGTTGGGCTAAACAATATAAACATCTTGTAGTTCTCTTTATCGAAGACATCAATACCGCCATCCTTAAAAAAGCTAATTAGTCTGTTATATGATTGGCTACACTTAGCAATGAATTTGTAACCATTTTCCATACGTGGCGGTACATACCCCTCATCATTATGGGTTCTTAATTTTTTAATTGTAACACCGTACTTATCACGAGCTTCAATTATTTTCATTCGATTCCCACCATACATAATCTTAGTTACATCTTCTTTAAACCAAATAAATGGTTCGTAATGAGCAACTCGTTGGTATTTAGGTCTTGCTGGGTCATTGATGACCAAGGTAACATTATTCGTATGGTATTCGGATTCAACAGCTACGATATATTTTTCTGGGTCTGAACCCTGTAAAAATTGTTCAATTTGCTCGTTGGATAGGGTAGTTTTAGTTTGCGCCATATTATTTTTTTTACAAAACTACGTATATTTTTACTATTAAACAAGTAGAATGGCTAAATATTTTTTAACTTTGTACGTTACAAAGTTACGAAAAGTTATTGAGATAAACAAGTAGGATTAATTATTTTTTTATACCATGGTCAAGTACCGTAACGTACAATGATTCACGTATAGGTACAATCAAGGTACCTGAACCGTCAAGAAACTCAATATCGAACTGTGCTACATATCTACCAGCCACAGATGTTTCTTTCTCAGTAAACTTATAAATCAAGTAGTATTCCTCACCAACACAACTCGCTGGTGTTACCAGTTGAACACCAGTAGATTTCTTGGCAATTCTTTTAACACCAGTAACCACATCACTCATGGTAAAATATATATCGGCATTCTGAATCAGCTCAAAAAACTTTTGAAAGTCATTTCGGCCATCACGAATAAGTTCCAGTTTTAAAACTGGTAATGTTGAATTTTTGTTTATGAAGAATTCCATATTGTTTATAAATATCTTTAAATAATTATTTAGACAGATAAAGCTCTAAAAATCTTGCTTGTACATCAGAATCAGTCCATTAATTTATTGTTTCATTGCCATTGATTGTTAAATCATCTGTAAAGGTAGGGTTTGTGTTAACATTTAATTGTGAAATTTTTTTATTTGGCATACTTTAATTTAGTTTATAATAAATATATTAAACTAATATAAAACCTAAGAAATAAAAACGTTATTTAAAATTTATACCCAAACCATTCCATAACCACTTTGCTGCAACAATAAATAAGCGTCTTCTGTCAATATAAAATTGGTGTCTTAAATGCCATATCTAGGTGCACCATTAACATAATTGTATTGAATATTAGCATAATTTAAATCACAAATATTAAATTTAAATTGTGATATACCACCAATAAAGGTACCACCAAAGTTTTCTTCTATTGGTAAACCAGCATCTTTAGCATCTGGTCCATCAAAGGTTTGAGTTTCAATTAACCCCTGACTACCACCACCAATGCTTAAATTAAACGGCACACCAACTTGTTTTGATTTATATTCATTTAGACGTTTAGCCATATGTTCTGGGAAATCATTTACAACATATTTGAGCTTTGAATTAACATAAAACATTAACTTACCTACCCGTTGACCTTTTGTTTCTAGTTCGCAATCAGTTAAATAATTTGTTACGTATCTAATAACAACATAAGACCACTCATTTGATGATACAATCCCTGCTTCAGAATAACCCTCTTGAATTGTAACGCCACTGGTATATATTCTTTCACCACTAGCATTTGTTGAACAATCACCAGTAACGGTTAACATTCTATAACCAATTTTTCCATCACTAGTTATCCTAAAACCTAAGGCATTGTCAATAATATCTAATCTGTAATCAACTTCAGTTTGAGGCTTGGTATTACCACTATAAGTCTCGATGGTTTTATTACCAAAACCATCGTTAGGATTATCACAACAAGTACTAGCTGAATAAGTTGTACCTCGACCATATATTAAAAACGGATTAGTGTAATCTGATATAACTTCAGCACTCTTGGCAACCGAAATACCCTTGCCATCGTAAGTATAAACTGTTTTGGTACCTAACCCATCAATACTGCCATGATAATATGAAGAATAATGAGTATCAGTAGTTGTTGTTGTTGTTGTTCCTGTTGTGAATATAAAGCTATCTGTCGCACCAGTAAGTCTACTAGGACTAGCGTCATATGCTCTACCATAAATCAAGAATTGATTTGTAATTAACTCTATTTCGATTTGTGGTGGGTCTAGAGGTATTGCGAAGCCATAATCACCAACAATCGAGACATCAGGTTCTTTTAATACCGTACAAAATGTGGTTACGGTACCAGTACATGCGGTTGTTGTTGCTGAACAAGCACTTAAACAACCAGTATTATTACCCTCAAATTGATTCCAAAACTTATTTTCGGCACGAGTACCCATATAGAAGAAGAAGCCAGCATTATTTGGATATGTATCATTTAATGTTGTACCAGTACTATCACAAATATCTTGAGGGTTTAACCAAAATTCGGCTGACCAAGCTTGGTTAACCCTAGTTGGCAATACTTCATAAGTACTTCCATCTATTTTATAATAACCTTGATAAAAACCACCACAAAATTGAGTATAGTCACCTTCAGTACCACCAATAACTCGTTCTGTTGGATAAACATATGTATCAGTTGTGCCAGTAACTAAATGCATCATAAATCTAGTCTCGCCAGATGGTATAATTAACGTGCTACCAGTCAATGCATCAACCAATGCATCATTTTTATAATCCAATGGGTCTTTTTCAAAGGTAACAAGACCATTATCAATACCAGTCAAACCAATAGTATTAAAGGTATAACCAGTATTTACAGCATTATCCCAAGATACCAAGCTATAAATCGTTGAAGCCGTTGTAGCACTATTTGGGTATATACTAACATTATCAAAGTCATACCAAACAACGAAACAATCACCAGAAGTTAAACCACCACTGGCTTGTATTGGGGTACTATCATTAGCTAAAAAGAAATCCCAATAATCGGAATTACTTAGTTTTAAATCTAACTTATTAAAATTAAAATTTTTTATGTTTACCATGACTTTTTTGTTAAAAACTTTCTAAGCTACTTCGTTTCCAACCATTAGTAGTCTTAATATATATGTGGTTATCATCCATAGTGATATTACCTACATTACCATATGTATCGTTAGATGATGTAGGTGTATATGCTGGTATTGATAATGAATTTGGTTTAAAATCATTATTTGTTGTCCAATTACCATCATTATCTATTACTAGGGTTGCTGGTGTATCATTGTTAATACCATGTAAGACACTAATACCGCCACCAATGGCTGTTTCTTTAGTTCCACCATAGTTTAAATCGATATTATTGTCTTCAGCAATGATACTTTGTGTTTGTAGGTATGTATTTGTAACATTTGACCCACCACTGTACATTTCTTTTACGGCCTCAACCAATAAAGCGGTTATATCCTTGTACTGAACACCTAAATAATTGTCGGAACCACTAGTAAATGTCAATTCTGGTACGATATTATTAACTTCTTGTGCAATAAAACCATATCTAACACCATCACCACCAGCATTTCTATCTTTCCAGTTATATGTTACGCCTCTAAGGTTAAGAACCTTATCTAAAGCGTTAGTTATAACCATTACATTTTCCTTAAGACGTATATCTGAAGCTTGATTTACTACGTTACCGTTAGCATCGACACCAATATCAGTTGCACCTGGTCCAGCACCGATTGTTTTTATGTTTAAGCTATTAACATACGTAAAATTGTTGCTCGTACCAGTTATATTATCACCCAAAACAATTGAACCATCACCACCAGCTATACTATTTTGACCATGTACGAAGCTAGTTAAGCCACTTGCAATTGATGAATAACCACCAGCATGTGAATAACCACCAATTGCATTATTTTGATGACCTTCAGTTAATGAATATTCACCAAGAGCCACTGATTCCCGATTAATTATTGATATACCAGTATTAATTGAGCCAGTAGTTGCCGACCAATAACCACTACCAGCTCCAGTAACAGACCATTGACCCTTACCTTCAGTGTTGGCACAAGTCCAAACATACCCCACTTGCGGTGACTTCGTTATTATCAAATCTTCGGTTCTAGTAATACCCACGGTATCAACCCATATTGTACGACCAGAATAATCCAGTCCATTAGCGCTAATAAATTGTAAAGCATTGGTAAATATCGTTCCACTATATGCCCCAGCACCTAAGTTAGTCATAGATGTTACGAATACATCATAACTAACACCACTATAATTGACATAATAATTATAACCGTCAACAGTTGTAGCTGATGTAACACCAACAAAGTACCCATCAACATTTTGTGTTGTAGCACTGTTTGTTGGTGTAATAGCGGATAGCGTTGATTGAGCAATACTCATGCTTGGATTAGCCCAAGTAAATACCGTTGTACCAGAATTACCTGAAAATGAACTAACTAAACTTAATTGGGTTTGAGTAATCGCTGTAGTCGTTAAATCTGGGCCAGTTGTTAGTGCACTATAAGCTACACCAAATATAGTACCACCAGATAATATCGTGAAACTCTCTGGTGATTGTTTGACTTGTCTATTGTTGGAAAAATCTAATTTTGTTCTAAACGACATTTTGTGTGTTTTCTTATAAATATTCTGTCTTTTGATTATATTTATAATAAAAGACAAATTATGGCTACATTTAAAAAGAAAGACATAATGGAATTGGTTGGTGGTGATATTTATTCTAACGGTGGTGATAAGAATACCAACGGTGACAGCGAAATTGAAACTGGTCCAGTACAGAAATCTTATACTGATAATTCTGATTATGAAAAAGGCCAATCAACGACAACGGATAAAGTTACTAGTCGCTATCGACAAGATATACCTTGGTTCGCAACATACTCGTATGGTGGTAGGCGAAGCCTTGGTGGGTTACAAGTATATGAATCCAACACAAGGGTTTTAACTAAAAATTCAGTTGAAGAAAAGATAGAGGACTTGGTTAAAAAAAGCAAAGCAACAGATATAAACCCAAAAGATTATAATCCTAAATTGGCTAATATCTTAGATGAAATAAATGATACCGATTTAACTGAGAAACAACTAGAAGAATTAAAAAAAGCTATAGAAGATAAGGTAATGAAAAAACTTAAAAATCTATAATATGGCAAATCAGAATCTAAAGAATAAAACCTATAATTTAGATGGTGATGAATTTAACTATCAAGCATTGGCTATGCAACAGTCTAGATTAAAAAAAGCACAAGAAAATTGTCAAAATGATAATGATTGTGGTGAATTTAATAAATTGGGTGGTGTTTCCAAACTTAATCGTTTAGATACAATAATTGGCAAAGAACAAGATGTTGATTATCAAAAGAAAAAAGTTGGAATGGATGCTGGTAGAGAAAACCAATTCATAAAAACCCACGAAAAAGATAAGGATAACGCCAATCCAACAGGCATTGGTGGTATACCTAAAATAAATAAAGGTTCCATTAATAGAAAAATAATGTCTAATAAGGAAGTATATAATGAAAATTTAGATAAAGAAATATATAACATTAGATATTTAATAGAATATATGAATAATAACAATAAAAAACAAAAACTATAAGCTATGCCAGTAGGAAGTCCGTATAATGGTGGGCAGTCACCTTTAGAAGCTGCTGCTATTGCTCAAAGAGCATTTTTAATACCAGCAAACACATATAATAATGCTGCCGCAGCAAATGAATATAGCGCAACGCACACAAGAGCGCTATCAGATACACTTACGCCAATTTATGGTAAGGGTTCTGGACAATTCTTGGATATCGAAAACTATGCTGGTGTTGGTGGTGAATGGGACGTAAACGGTAACCAATCAAACTCTGTTGGTTCAGGTAGAAACCCATTATTAACACTAAATAGTGCTACTTGGGGTTATGGGCCAGCTGGCTTGGGTTACAGTGTTTACGTAAGTCCTAATACATCATTAAACATAGGTCAAGTAATTATCTAATATGAAGCTTTACAATTTATACGAAACAGTTATATTAGAAGAAATTGCTAAAAATCGAAGGATTTTAAGCGAAGGCGCTAGTATTGATGATGTTAACTCAGCTATTGAGGGTAAGTATAATGTAAATATTCTATACCGTGATAATGTAGATACACCACCAAGCAAGCGTTATATTCAAGTTTATAACTTAAGTAAAACAAAAGCTGGTAATGATGCGATAAGAGCTTATCAAATTTTTGGTGGTTCTAAGACAACACCAAAAACTGGTGCGTGGAAGATTTTTAGACTTGACAGAATCGAAGGTTGGTACCCAACAAATATGAAGTGGCAAAAACCAGTATCGGATTTAGATTCTAGTATACCTAAGTATAATCAAAACGGTGATAGAACTATGTCAACGGTTATAAATAAAGTAAACGTAGCTCAAAAACCAGAATTACAACAACAACAACAAGCATTTTAATATGGAACAAACACCACCACCAGTAGATATAAACAAATTAAGGGGTATATTAGGTAAGGCTAAACAAGTCATGCATAAAGTAGAAGACACGAAGCCAATAAAATCTTCTCCAAACGGCAATAGTTATGTTACTGAAAACTATGAACAAACAAGCCCTATTTATAGTCCTAATGATGAGCGTGAACCAGTTTATGCAACACCTACGCTAGCAGATTACAGACCAACAAATACACAACCAGCTAGCTACTCCAAAGAACAAATAATGGCTTCTAACTTACCTCAAGCTATTAAGGAAGCGATGATTAATAAACCAATACCACAACTAAGTGGACCTAATCATACATTCTCATTACACGATATTGGCTCATTAGACCCAGAACCAGTACGACAAAAACCAAGAGTGAATGAGGGTATTGGTCAGAAGCCTAGTAATATGATTACAATTTCTGAAGGTAGATTGAATGAAATGATAGAAGAAAAAGTTAATGAAGTTCTACAGAGAATATTACTTAAAAATATAACAGAACAAACAATTAAGAAGACGGTTACTACGCTCATGAGGGAAGGTAAATTAGTAACCAAAAAGAAAATATAATTAAAAAGGCCAAATTTGGCCTTTTTTTATTTACTAATGTTTTGGATTAATTATATTAGGGTATTAAACTAATATAATGAAAAAATTAAGAGTCTTAGTAGTCCCTAGTGACAGAACTGGCGTTAGCCATTTTCGCAGTACAAACCCACATTTAGCGTTGGAAAATAACTATCCAGATGAGTTTCATGTGGATATTGATTATGAACCAGAATTAGATAATGATGCTTGGTTAAAACAATATGATATAATTCATTATCATAGAACACTAGGACCATATCAAAATATGAAGGCCCTATTGGCTAGGCTAAAGGCTTTAAATATAGTTACGATAATGGATATTGATGATTATTGGGAGCCTGGAAAACATCACCCAGCATATGAACTAATTAAATCAAGTGGACTAGACGCTATGATTAAAGCTAATATAGTATTAGCTGAGAACGTAACAACTACCACACCAATATTTGCTGATGAAATAAAGCCACTGAATAAGAATGTTTTTGTTCTACCAAATGCAATTAATCCAAAGGAAGAACAATTTACACCTAAGTTGGAACCTTCAGATAAAATACGTATTGGATGGTTAGGTGGTTCCAGTCATAGATATGATTTAGAAATTCTAAACGGCTTGGTATCTAAATTACAAACAGCTGGTCTACTCGATAAGATACAATTTGTATTATGTGGCTTCGATACTAGAGGTTCACATACAACCATCGACCCAGTTACGAAACAACAAACCGTTAGACCCATAACACCAAAAGAAAGTGTTTGGTATACATATGAGCGTATCTTCACTGATGACTATAGAATAGTTAGTCCAGAGTATAAGGAATATCTAATGAAGTTTACTCAAGAGGAATATCCAAATGTTCATAATGAACCATATCGTAGAGTTTGGACCAAACACATATCAACATATGCGACTAATTATAATCTATTTGATATATCACTAGCACCAATCGAAGAACATATTTTTAATAAATGTAAGAGTCAATTAAAGGTAATTGAAGCTGGTTTTCATAATAAAGCAATCATTGCCCAAAACTATGGCCCATATCAAATTGATTTAACCAATGCTATCGAATATGGTGGTGTTTTTAATGATGAGGCTACTGGTATCTTGATTGATACGAGCAAGAATCATAGTGATTGGTTTAATGCCATTAAGAAGCTTGTTAAGAACCCAGAAATGATTGGAATTCTACAAAATAACCTTTCTACTAAGATTAAGGATATTTATTCAATAGATAACGTTACTAAACAGAGAAAAGAACTGTATCAAAGCTTGGTTAGTGAGATGCAAAGTAAAAAAGAATTAGAGTATGCAAAAGAAAACTAAAAATAATAATTTTTGGGTAAAGCTATATGTATTTTATCTAAGTATTAAAAGTAGATTTTTTATTGAACCTTATCTTAGGTACAAAGAAAATACATCTAAAGCCAAAAAACAAAAGGAATATATACGTGGTTTTAATTCTCTTACTGGTGTAGATTACACTAGAGTATTATCTATAATGGATAAAGATAAAAATAGACCAGATAATTATTATGAACATATAAATGAAGAATTAACAAAGCATCGTAAATTGATGCAATCTCAAAAATTTAGCTATACACCAAAATTTTATGAGCCAGAGATTATTGACATACATAATGAAAACTTAAATCCAAATGCGCCAAGTCTTTTGGAATTGATATACAAGGAAGAACTAAATGGTTTAAAACAATTGTATAAACAGGAACGGGACCTTGGGTATCATCCACGAAGTTGTTATGCACCTTCATCTAAAACTGAAGACGTAGCAATAAAAGCTGCTAAGGTTGAAAGCTTCAATGATTTAGAAACCAAAATAAATAACATTCTTAAATTGGAACATGAATTATCATATATGTCTAAATTTATACCTATAATTGGGGTTGCTGGTACCAAAAATGAGATTAAACCAATTAAAAAAAGTTGGTATAAACCTATGGGTAATTTATTTAAAAATAAATCTTAAATCTGACTTGTTAGTTTGAAAAATTTGTAGTAGCTTTGTAACTATATAACGAGTTATAATAAAAAAATACAAATGGCATTAGACCAAACTAAGATTGTCGCTAACACAAAGAAATATTTTGATACAGCGATAAAGAACGGGTTCATGAACGATGAACTAATGACCTTCCTAGGTGAAGATTTTATAAAGGCACCAGCCTCATCAATGACAGAATATCATAATGCTTTTGAAGGTGGTCTAGTTGACCACCTTTTAAGGGTTGCATCGTATGCTGTTAAAATAAACAATGCCTTACCAGAAGAAGATAGAGTTGACCAAACATCTTTATTAAAGGTATGTTTATTACACGGCATTGGTAAAGCAAAGCTATATGTACCATGCAAATCTGAATGGCATCGTAAAAACTTAGGTAAGATGTATGAGTTTAATGAGGATATCACATCTATGCGTGTTAGTGAACGTAGTGCTTATTATGTATTATCACATGGTATTACACTAACCGATGAAGAATATGCCGCTATTTTATTCTTCGATAAGACTGACGACAAGATGTCAGAATACCATAACTCAATGGTTGGCGAATTACTTAAGATGGGTAATGTATTAGCAATCAAAAACGCTCAAAAAAATAATTAATGGATACCATCGAAAAAATGAGGTTAAGAATCCAAGAGATTGCTGACCCAAATAATCCATATTCTCAAGAAGATTTTGACGTTGAGTTTTCAAGCAAAAATTTTACACATGATACCTCTACTTACAAGATAAGTGTTGGTTTTAAGAATGAATCAGATAACCAAGACCCAGAATACGCAACCTCTGGGTCTTCTGGTTTTGATTTAAGGGCCAATACCCAAACACCAATCATCCTCAAGGCTGGTAATCGAGCCATTATACCAACAGGTTTGTATTTTGAACTACCAGATAACTTTGAGTTACAAATACGACCACGCAGCGGTCTAGCCGCTAAGAATGGTGTAACAGTGTTAAACACACCAGGTACCGTTGACGCTGATTATCGTGGTGAAGTTAAGGTGATTTTAATTAATCTATCCACTGAAGATTTCGTTATAAATCATGGCGATAGAATCGCACAAGGTGTACTAGCAACCGTAACTAGTAAGAATGTTATTAATTTACTAAAACGAGATAATATCTCATCAAACACTGAACGTGGTTCAGGTGGCTTTGGTTCAACAGGTATATCATAATAAAAACAAATAATATATGGAAAAATTAGATTTTGATGACTTATTAATTGAGCCAGCTAGTGCAACATCTATAGAGAGTCGTAAAGCTTGTTGGTTATACCAAGACGCTGGGTATTTACCCTTGATTACAGCACCAATGGATACTGTAATTGATAATGAAAATATGGGGGTATTTGATGATTTGGATATAATCACTTGCTTACCTAGAGGTCTTAAAAACCCAAATGGTTTTGAGTCTTATTCATTAAAGGAATTTAATGATGAATTTCTTAATTCTAATCTTAGAACGAATGGTAAATACCTAATCGATATAGCTAATGGACATATGACCAGTCTATGTGAAACCATCCAAGTGATTAAAAAACATCACCCTACGATGACTATAATGGCTGGAAATATTGCTAATCCATCAACGTATATTGCATTATCAAATGCTGGTGCTGATTATGTTAGATGTGGTATTGGAAATGGTGCTGGTTGTTCGACCACATTACAAACTGGTGTTGGTTACCCAATGGCCTCGCTTATATCTGAATGTTATGAAGCATCATTGAGCTTAGATAAACCAGCATTAATAGTAGCTGACGGTGGTATGCAAAAATACGCTGATATTATTAAAGCCTTAGCGTTAGGTGCTGATTATGTTATGGTTGGTAGTCTTTTTAATAAGGCTATTGAATCTTGTGGTGATAACTACTTATGGGGTAAGATTAAGGTGTCACAACATATAGCTGAGTTAGCTTACGCTTCAAAGATACCCGTATATAAAAAATTCCGTGGTATGTCAACCAAAGAAGTCCAAAAAAAATGGGGCAAGGAAACCTTGACAACTTCAGAAGGTGTTATTAGATTTAGAAAGGTTGAATATACCTTAGCTGGATGGACAAGAAACTTCAAAGATTATCTAAGTTCTGCTATGAGCTATACCAACTCAGATAATTTATCTTACTTTATTGGTCAAGTAAAATTAAATAGAATAACAAATAACGCATATAATAGATTTAAGAAATAATGATATCAATAATATACTGCACAAGAGAAACCAATCCAGAACACAAGGCTCATTTAGCTAAGACATGTGGTCTAGATAAACATCTTGAAATCATTGAGATAGTTAATAATGGTGAGAGCCTAACAAGTGCGTATAATCGTGGCTTAAAACAAGCCAAGAATGATATCGTTGTTTTTTGTCACGATGATTTAAGTATTGAAACTAAGCAATGGGGTACCAAGCTTATTAAGCTATTTAAAAACAATCCAGAATACGGTATAATTGGGGTTGCTGGAACCAAGCAAGTACCATCAAGTGGAATTTGGTGGGAAAACCCTAGAAAGATGTACGGGCGTGTTTCACACACACATGAGGGTAAGACTTGGTTATCATCTTATTCTGATGACTTGGGTCATGAAATTGAAGAAACGGTAATCGTTGATGGTGTATTTTTTGCTATTGATAAATCCAGAATCAAAAAAACCTTTAACGAGGACGTACAAGGCTTCCATTTTTATGACCTTACCTTTTGTTATGAAAACCATTTGGAGGGCGTTAAGGTGGGTGTTACGACCTTAATACGGATAAATCACAGGTCTATTGGTGCGACAAATGAAGAATGGGAAAAAAATAGAGCACAATTTAGTGAATCTTTTAAAGAAACCCTACCAAAAGAAATTAAGAGAGTATTACGTAAGGGTGAAAAATTAAGGGTATTAATTGGTTGTTTAAATTTTACCAATCTAACTGGTTCTGAACTATATGTTTACGAATTGGCTAAGCAATTGGTTAAAGAGGGTTGTGAGGTAACTATATGTTCAAACATAGGTAAGCCGATGTTAGATATGGTAAAGCCACTTGGTATAAAGCTATATTCACTACAAGAACCACCTAACTATAAGCTAGGTGATGGTAAATGGTTATTAAAGACACAAAATGGTGATGTTGTATCGCAAGAGAATACATTATATCGTATTGGTAATACCACGTTTGATGTAATGCATTTAAATCATAAACCAATAACCGAGCATCTATTAAGGTTATTTCCAGAGGTTCCAGCTATTTGTACAATACATTCTGAGGTTATCGCTTTGGAGGAACCCGTAGTATCCCCACAAATAAAGAAATACCTAGCAATTAGACCTGAGATTAAGGACCATATAGTTAAGCGATATGGTATAACTGAGGATATTGTTAGCGTTATTTACAATCCAATAGATAACACTAAGTTTAAATCAGTACCATCGGTAAAAAAACGAGATAAAAAACGTGTATTATTTGTTGGTACGATTGACTATTTGCGTAAGAATTCAATCAATAATTTGATACAAAAAACTGCTGATAATAATCAAGAACTCTGGTTGGTTGGTCAATATAACGGTGTTACGGAATCTGAATTAAATATGGGGCCACACGTAAGTTATTTTCCACCAACATCTAGTATTGAAAAATATATACAAGAATGTGATGAAACTGCTGGTATACTATTAGGTAGAACAACCATTGAAGGTTGGATGTGTGGTAAGAAAGGGTGGATATATGATGTTGACTCATCTGGTACAATACTTAGCAGTTCATTACATGATGTTCCGACAGATATAGATAAATTTTATGCCAATAATGTAGTCAAAGAAATAATAGAAGAATATAAATCAATATTGTAATGAGTAGCATTAAGGAATGGTTACGGAGTAAAGTGGCTTCAGTATTTATATCATTATCTAACGTAGAGAAGAATACTATAACGCAAGGTTCTGACCAAGTAAGTAATGATACACACTACACTAGAAGGAATACGCAGGGTACCTTAGCTGATTCGTTAATCAATGGTGAGGTTACCCAAGAAGTACAAAACTTGCGTTGGAGAACCTATAATATATTGAATCAAGTTTCTGGGTATAAGTCCAAAGTAGTTGGTTATGATGAAGATGGCCTACCAGTAACTGAAATGGTTAAATTAGATGTGAGCAAAGAACTAGATAATATTAAATTAGATACTGCTGATTCTTATGTATTAGAGATGGTTGTCGATAATTCTGAAATTACCAACAATACTAATGATATAATGTTTGGTAAACATTTATTGGTATATGATACCCCTAAGATTATGTTTGGTGAGCTTAACACTAGTGACGATAAAATACCAGAGGCTGTTGAAAAATTTGCGTCACATGGTACAATTAATGACACCGAATACCATGCAATTAATAAAACAGAAAAACCATTATTTGTTGGTCGTGACTTTTTTCCTAAGTTTAATATTGAAGATTACACAACCAAATTAAATATTAGAAGAATTGATGAAGAACATAGACTACTAGAATTTTATGTTAGTAAGTACCCAGATACCCATAGGAAGAACTCTGGGTTATTCATTAAAGAAGTAACAAAGGCAATAGCTAATCCAACCCACATTAACTTTTTAGAGATAAAAAATGTATCATTTGTTACTGATAATACGATTGGTGCTAGTAACTACTTAAGATTTACTTATGATATACTTAAGTTTGACAAGATAGTTGAATTTAATGGCTCTTACGTTATTAAATTTATCGGCAAGGTAAGCATTAATGGGGTAAATATCTTTGAAGAATTTAGGGTTACTGAGCTGGATGATAAATATAAAAATAAAGAAACCAAGAATCGATGAAACTACTAATAAAATTTCCAACTAGAAATAGACCACATAAATTCTTAAAGACTTTGCACACTTACATGCGTCATCTTTATGATAAAGATACTGAAATAATTGTAAGCTGTGACCTAGATGATACATCAATGTCTGAGTCTTATATAATAGATTTCGTCAGTCAATACCCAAATGTTAAGTTACATTATAGTAACAATAAATCAAAGATTGAAGCGGTAAATGCTGATTTAACAGATGTTGATTTTGATATTTTATTATTGGCTTCTGATGATATGATTCCAATAATACAAGATTTTGATGTAATAATTAAAAATAAAATGATTGAACACTACCCAGATACCGATGGTGTTTTATGGTTTAACGATGGTTACCAAGGCAATCGACTAAATACACTCTGTATCTTAGGTAAAAAATACTATGATAGATTTAATTATATTTATAACCCAGAATATATTAGTGTATGGTCTGATAATGAATTTATGGATGTTGCCAATATATTAGGTAAACAAACTTACTTTGATGATGTAATTATACAACACCAACATCCAGATTGGGGTCATGGTACGCACGATGTCATACATACATTAAATAATAAGTATGGAGTACACGATAAAAAAATTTATGAAAATAGGCGAAATAATAATTTTTATTTATGAAGACGGCATTCAATACAATGTTAAAAAATGAAGCTAATATACTACCTGTTATATTAGAAATATGGAAAAAATATCCAATAGATTTATTTATATTTTATGACGATAATTCAACTGATGAATCGGTTAAATTAATACGTGAAATTTTAGGTGAGGGTAGATATATAGTAATAAATGATAAATTAACCTTTTTTAACGAATCACATAATCGACAACGAATGATTGATATCTCTAGAGACAATAACGTTGATATTGTTTTTTCTATTGATTGTGACGAATTGTTGTCAACAACAATTGTGGATAACTTTACTAATTTTTTAAAAATCTACAATACACATGATATGTTTTTATTTTGGTATAATAGTGTTAACAATACAATAACTGAATATCGAACAGACCCACAATATATAAATAATTATCGAAGTTTTATATTACCGCTGAATAAAACGGGTAACTTAGACACTAGTCAATTTAAATACCACACACCAAGAACACCAAATGTTAATTTGCCCAAGATGTACAACAATGATTTTGGTATAATACATTTACAAGCACTTAACACTAAATATTACGCTATAAAACAGTTATGGTATAAACATCATGAATTTGTCAATTATGGACATAGTGTTGAATTTATTAATTCAAGATATGATTCGGTTGTTAATAACTTGAATTTTAATGCAAAAAAAATTGACAATAGATTAATAGAGGGTATTAATATTGACGTAAATATTTTTGAAGGATTGGAAAATGAAAAAGGTTACCTAAAATTTATTCAGGATAACTACAATGAAAAATTAATAACATTTGGTAAAGAATTTTTAATATGAATGATTACACGATTGCTATAACTACGTTTTCTAAAAGATATGATTATGTTGTTAAACTTATAAAACAAATTAGGTCTCACACTAATAAAACTATTGTCTTATCAATTAATGGTGAGAAAGATGGTATATTTAATGATGATTATCGTAAAAAAATACTTGAGTTATGCTCTAGTTATGAGAATGTATATCCATCATTTTTTATTGAGACTAGGGGGTTGTCAAAAATGTGGAATTCGTTATTGATTATGTCATATTATGATAATATACTAATGTTAAATGATGATATTGAAATATTAGAATCAAACATATTTCAAACCGTTGAAAATCATATTAATTCAGACGCTTATCTTGGATTAACCAAAATTAATAATTCATTTTCTCATTTTATCGTTAATAAAACTTTAATGGACCGAATTGGCTATTTTGATGAGCGATTATTAGGGTTTGGTGAGGAAGATGGTGATATAACGTATCGACTATTAAAAATTGGAATACCTATCATTAATATATCAGTAACTGGGGTTATTAATATTGTGACAAATATTAGACACGACCATATTACGGCTGGTATTGGTAAATACTCAAAATTTAATAGGGATTTTATTTATAACTTTAAATATAGTCCAAATATGTCAAGTAATTATCGTGGTATGTTTGACACACCAATGGACCAAAAGTTGCCAGATTTACATCAATACCCAACCGAACAATTTTTTCTAGAGAATAAATCTAAACTATAGTGAAAATAATAAATCTAGTTGATATCGATATTTATATTAAATTATTAGAACCTGATAATAATAATAGAGATATTAACATATACAAATTATCAAAGGTAATCCCAACTGGGGAATCACTTATATACCCGAACCCTTTATTCTATTCAAAACATACCAATAATATATATAACCCTATTAATGAAAATATAATGTCATTAAAAGGTGTTGGTAAATCTAACACATTTAATATTAATAATTTAGAGTATAAAAAAATAATTGATATACCAGTATTTTTTTTTATTTATAATACTGATAACTATTTTCATTTTATTTATGACACATTACCGTATTTAATATCATATTTTAAACTTAAAGAAACAATACCAAACTTAAAGTTATTGGTTAATTATCCAAATTCCTCCATGCGACAATTCTATCGATTTGTGAGTGACACATTAAATATTTTAGGTATTAGTGAAACGGATTTTATTTTTGTTAATAATAATATTTTATATGATACTGTTTATATTTCTTCATCATACACTCACGGAATCGATTCAAATCTTCCACCTAGAAAAGAAATATATGATTTATATAATTTAATGGTTTCTAAAGTTAATTTAGATTATAACACACCAAAAAAAATATACGTTTCTAGACGAAGCTGGATACATGGCGATACATCTAACATGGGTACTAATTACACTAACAGACGTAAGCTTGATATAGAAAATGAATTAGTCGACCTATTAGTTAAAAATGATTATACTGAAGTATTTCCAGAGTCACTAACAATGTTAGAAAAAATACATCTATTCTCAAATGCTGAGAAAATAATAGGCCCAATTGGTGGTGGTCTATGTAATGTTTTATTTTCAAAGAAACAATGTGAATTAATCGCTATAATTTCACCAGAATTTTTTAATGTAAATGAACGATTTACATTTTCATTAAATAATGTAAATTTATTTTTATTTGACGATGTTAAACATACTGAGACGACTGACTTCAAATCATTTATGCGAGTTAAATACGGTTCAATAATTGGGGAAATAATTAATGTTTATGATGATTCAGTTAAATTAGCTTATAATAATGTTTCGATTGCTGGATGGAATAGTGAAACTGAGTATCAAACTATTATAGTCAAAACAAAAGATTGTATTAAGTTAGATAATGGGTTAAATTCCCCATGGACATTTGATATAGGTAAATTTAAAGAAAAATTTTTATGACAAATATTAATTATATAGTTTATAGTCACACATCTTATTTGGATATTTTAAATATTCAAACCGATTATTTAAGTGGTCATGGTAATTTGACCCTTTTTATTAATTCTAATAATTTATCATTAGATAATTTATATAATAAATATAATAGGGTTATTTTCTATGACGATAGTTTTCAATACGCTAAACGATTATTAGATTGTTTAACCCAAATAGATGACGAATATTTTTTATTAATTCACGATATTGATATTGTATTAAATGTGGATGGTGAAATATTAAAAAGTTTTTATGAATTTATGAAATCAAAAAACGTTGATAGAGTCGATTTAAAGCAATCGCACAATCTAAACGTATCAAACGTCATAGAAGTGTCTAAAGATGTCTCACCAGCCTTATGGTGCGTTATTAACACTAATGAAATTGGTGAGGGTATTTACCTTGTTAAACAAGAAGACCCAAAAGACTTTATATATAACGTCAATCCATCAATCTGGAAGCGTAAATCATTACTACAATTATTAAACACATATTCAGAAAAAACGTATAGAACAATTGAGGGTATAGATGTACAAAATTATTGTAAATGTTTTGATGTTTATAAATTATATTCTAAAAACGCAATAGAGTGCGGTTATTTTATTTGTTTGGATATTTTTAAATTTTTACATATAAGTCATAGTGGTAAGTTACTAAGACTAACTAACACATTTACAACGGAGTATAACCAGTCATACGTACCTATTAGTGAAGATTACATTAACATCGTAAATAATTATAATTTAAAAGATTCAAATAAATGGATACATTAGAGAATTATAGGGTTTCATTTATAATAGCGCACAAATATTTTAGGGGTTATGAATCACATTTAAAATATTATATAGAACAAATTTTTAATTTGTATAATAACGCCTTTATTGTTGTTGTTGACAACAATTCAACGTTTAAAAGTGAGATATTTGATACCTTACCAAATAATAACAACATCGTATTATTAGATAATAATATTGATTGTAAGTTTGAATTAGGTGCGTATCAGGTAGGTATAAAATATATGATTGATAATAATTTAATACATTTATTCGATTATTATGTATTCACACAAGATAATTTTATATTAAAAAATAAATACAATTTTAATAATTTATTTGACCATAACATAAATGCATGTCAAATAAATAGTTGGAAAAATGATTGGGCCAAAATGGACGTTTGTGAACCAATTTTAAAAAATATTGGATTGTTTAATAAATTAGACGAGAGTAAACTTTGTTGGTGTAATAGTTTCATCACAAGTAAAAAAGTTGTTAATAAATTATATGAATATTTAACCAAAATAGTAATAACTACCAGACATCAAAGTGAGGGTTCTGAACGTTATCTAGGCAGAATTTTATTAGAATTAAATGATGGTCACCCAACAATTGATATTGATGGTGATATCGGTGAATTAATTAAAAAATACGATTGTTGGAATGTCACACCAAGGAATGAAATTAATTCATACTTTATTAAAGTTGTACAACAAAAAAATGAACGAACTATAGATAAATGATTATTGAAAATATAAATATAGGTAAAATAGGTTATAATATTAATCATGATATACATATAAACGAGTATTATATGTATATTGTTAATCTATTTAAGGGATGGTTACACTCACAAGATAAAGCTTTAAATTTAGTAATAGGTAATTATAACTTTAATTTTGGAAATAATAATAAAATAATAAAAATAGATGTTCAATGTGAACATACATTAGTTAAAGATGGTGGTCGCTCTATAGGTGAACGAATATACGGTCAGGTAAAACATAAAGACGGTAATTATTTAGTTAGAATTGATAAATATGATTATTTAAATTCGTTAGATATTGTAATAGAATATAGTTTACCTAATATGTTTAATATTTTATCTAATAAAAAATTTAATGATTACTACACCAAAAATATTTATATTGCCCCTATACTTTATGATATTAATTTTTCTAACTTAAATAAAACTGATATTGTAACACTTTTTTCTAAAAACGGTAGTCAACGTAGAGGTAATATTTTAGCTGATATGGTTAAATTAAATATTCCAAATAAAACAATCGAGTCTTGCTTTAGTAGTCAATGTATATTGGATTTATATGATAGTTGTAGAATTCTGGTAAATGTCCACCAAACAGACCATCATCATACCTTTGAAGAACTTAGGGTATTACCAGCATTATTAAATGGTGTTATCATTATTAGTGAAGACGTACCATTAAAAGAAACTATCAAATACAGTGATTATATCATTTGGGTTAATTATGATGAAATTGCCAATAAAACACTAGAAGTTATGAATAATTATGATTATTATTATAATAAAATTTTTGGTGATGGTGTTTTAAGTTTAATTTTAACTAATTTAAAAGATAATAATATAAAAACAATTAATAATATAAAAATATGAAAGTTGCATTACTTATAGCTGGATATTTAAGAAGTTATAGTGAGAATATAAACTTCATTAAAAAAGAAATTATTGACAAATACAAAGATGTCGATGTGTATTTACATATAACAAACAGTGAAAACTCAGAGGATAAATATTTTAATCAAATAGATGATTCAGATATTAAACGTATTACTTCAGATTTAAATCCTATATCTACAATTATTGAAAAAAATATACACTACACTGATGATAAATTAATGAACAATTTAATAAATCATTGGAGTAAGTTATATAAATTGAATAGCTTAAAGAAGCTTACTGAAGAGTATAAAGATGAAAAATATGACTTGGTTATTAGATACAGGCCAGACCTTTCAATAAAAACTGAAAATATTTTTTATGAGTTTGCTAAAGGTGTTGTTTTTATACCTAAAGATAGTAAGATTGACAAGATACGCTTAACCAAACCAACTGATAAATATCTTTGCGATGCATTGGCTTTTGGTGATTCAGTTAGTATGGATAACTATTTTAATATATATAAAAATTTAAGTAAATTAATGGCTAACCATGGGGTGGTTTCTGAGACATTATTATACAAATATCTTAATCTATTTAATATTAACTATAAATTAATCGATATTGAATATAGTTTTTTACTCTCTAAATGTAATGTTTTTGCTATTTGTGGTGATTCTGGTTCTGGAAAATCAACACTAAGCAATTTATTAAAAGATACATTTACCGATTCATTCAAATTAGAATGTGATAGATACCATAAATGGGAACGAACAAATAGGAATTGGGATACTATAACGCATTTAAACCCAAGAGCTAACTACATAACTAAGATGAATGAGGATATTTTTAACCTTAAAGTTGGAAATGAAATATTCCAAGTGGATTATAATCATAATAATGGTAAATTTACAGATAAACAATTAATAAACCCAGCTAATAATTTAATTGTTTGTGGCCTACATAGTTTATACGGTAAGCATGAATTATTTGATTTGAAAATCTATATGGATACCGATGATAATTTGAAAAAAAAATGGAAAATAATCCGTGATGTTAAAGAACGTGGATATACAGTTGAAAAAGTATTAGAAAGTATTGAAAAAAGGTCAGCTGATTTTATCCAATATATAGAGCCACAAAAAGATGCCTCTGATTTAATAATAAGATTTTTTACGGTGGAAGAAGTTAACTTTAATGACCTCGATGCTAATCCAAAAATAAGTTTAGAAATCTCAATTAGTAATGTTTTTAATACTGAGAAAATACAAGAAATTCTTAAAACTAAAAGTATCTTATTTACTACTAGTTTTAATGACAAATTTACTAAATTTATTTTTTTAGATTATGAAAATATTAATTTTTTTAGTAGTGTAGAAATACCTATCACTGGTACCTTTTATGATTATATATTATTTTTTATTTTTCAATTAGGGTTTACTAATCAATAAAAAAATATTATTTTTTTAATAAAAATTATGGATAAACTTAAACAAATAAGCAACGAAAATAAATTAAACGAAATTAGTCAAAATACTTATGACAAGTTTAATAACTTTATTTTTTCGGAGGATATAAAATTAACTGGTAAACTTTTACATAGATTTGAATACTTTTTAAAAATAAAAGATTTACCAGGTGATATAGTAGAAATTGGTGTATTTAAGGGTTCTGGGGTGGCTAGTTTTATGAAATTTATTGAGATTTACTGCCCAAATTCGAATAAAAAGGTTGTTGGTTTTGATATTTTCGATACGTTTGAGGCTAAGGAAATTCTTAATAAAGATGGTGATTTAGATAAAGACAATATGACTATTGTTTATGATAGAGTTGACTCAAAAGACTTAACGCTAGAAGCTGTTACTAACCAAATAATTAAAACCAAAATTACTACCGATAAATTTAAATTAATTAAAGGAGATGTTCAAGATACGATACCTAAATTTTTAGAGGAAAACTTAGGCTTTAGAATATCTTTATTATATATTGACGTTGATTTAGATAGGCCCACATATTATTCATTAAAATACCTTTGGGATAGAATACTTCCTGGTGGTTATATACTTTTTGATGAGTATGAATACCATAAATTTAGCGAAAGTGCTGGTGTTGAGCGTTTCTTAAAAGAAATGGGTATTGAATACAACCTTAAATCAACTAACTGGGTCGCCCCAACAGCCTTTATGCTTAAGAAAGGATTCTAATGGAGCAATTATTAATTTTAGCCAAACAAGTGTCAAAATACTGTGTTGGTATGGAAGGCAATATTTCAATGAAAACTGAAGATGGTTTAATAATTAAAGCCAGTGGTTCTAAGTTAGCTAATTTAAGTTTAAACGACTTAGTTCATTATAATTTAAATGGTGTTCAAATCTCCAACTTAAGAAAGAAAGGTAGTATGGAGTTAAATTTTCACAAATATTTATTGAGTTTTAATGATATTAATTTTGTATCACATACACACCCAACAAACACTGTTAAAATTTTATCAACTGAGGTTTGTAACCTTTTCTCGTCAAATAGATTATTCCCAGACCAAGTAATTTTCAATGGTGCCAAATCATGTTTAGTACCGTATGCAAATCCAGGAAAAAACTTAACTAATTTGATTATGAAAGAAGTTGATTTATACATTAATACTGAAAATTGTTTCCCCAAACTCATTTTACTTAAAAACCATGGTATTATTACTTGTGGTAAAACAATAGATGAATGTGTAATGTCAACCGATATTTGCGATAAAGCCGCTGAGATATTTATTGGAGCTAAGACACTAGGGGAGGTTAACTATTTAAGTAGTGATGCGATTAAAGAATTATTAGAAGATAATAATGAAAAATATAGACAAGATTTATTAAAATGAGGATAATATACGTTGATATAGATGAAACAATCTGTGAAACACCAGAACCAAGAAATTATAATAATGCAAAACCAATACAAGTTAATATTGATAAAATAAATAAATTATATGATGAAGGTCATACTATTGTTTATTGGACTGCTCGTGGTAGCCGAACACAAATTAACTGGTATGATTTAACTAAGAAACAATTAAATGAATGGGGTGCTAAGCATCATGAATTAAATGTTACTAAACCTTATTATGATTTATTTATTGATGATAAAACACTTAGAATAGAAGAAATATGAAATTAATATCACATAGAGGTAATATTATCGGCCCTAATCCGATTAGAGAAAATTCACCGTCATATATTGATACTGCAATATCTGCTGGATATGAGGTTGAAGTGGATATAAATTTTACAAACGGTAAATTTTATCTAGGTCATGACACACCAGATTATGAAATTAGTGAAAGGTGGATTGCATCTCGTAAAGATAAATTATGGTTTCATTGTAAAAATCTAGAAGCAGCCACTAAAATTAGTGTCTTAGGGGATGGCTATAAATTCTTTTGTCATACTTCAGACCCATTTGTTTTAACTAGTAATAAATATGTTTGGGTCCATGATTTAAATATGAATTTATGTGATAGGTGTATAATACCTCTTCTTAATGCCAACGATATTAAAAACTATAATGGTAAAATAATTTATGCTGTATGTACTGATTACATAACACTATTAAAATACAAATTAAAATAAAAAATAAATATGTTTAATAATACAAACCCAGAAACAAATGGAGAAAGAAGATTCTTCAACTCAATTAAACAAAATTGTACATTGATATTCGATGTTGGTGCTAGTGATGATTCAATATTTCTTAATGATAAAATAGAGATTCATTATTTTGAACCTTTAAAACGTAATTTAGATAATTTAAAATTAAAAGAAAATAAAAATATAAACCCAAAATTTAATTATTTTGGGTTAAGTGATATAGAAGAAACTCTTAAATATTATGATAATCATGGTTCATTAATAAATAGGAGTGAAAAGTTTAGTAGAACACCTAGTTATTATTCTGGTATTGATGTCTTAGTGAAAAGAGCTGATGAATATGTGAATAATAATAACATTACTAAAATAAGTTTTCTTAAATTAGATGTTGAAGGATATGAATTAAAAGTATTAAAAGGTTTTGGTGATAAATTAAAAATAGTAGACTATATTCAATTTGAATATGGTTCTGGAACAGCTGATGCTGATTGTACAATGCTTGAGTTAATTAATTATTTAAAAGGGTTTGGTTTTACTGATTTTTCGTATTTAAGTGACGATGGGTTAGTACCGATAAATGATTTTTCAGACCATTGGTCTTTTTGTAATATAATGTGTGTTAATTCAAAAAAATAATGATAATAGATAATATTATATTTAAAAGTCGATTAGATAAATATTTTAATGGTGAATTTAATTTACACTCAGAACCAATGTTGACATTGGTTCCAAATATAACAATATATGATGACTATAAATCTAAAAGTGAGGTTAAGTCATTTAATGATGTTAAATTTAGAATTGAACCAGAAGGACCACAATCTTTTACAGTTCATCAAATAGGTGTTTGTGGTAATCAAATAATAAATATAACACATAAAATGTTGTCTTATTTCACATTAGTAAATAATAATTGGACATATGGGCATAATGAAATAAATAAAATTTACAATAATATACAAAATTCATCTATATTTGAGATGGTTGATGAAGAAGTTTTTCAGTTTTTTGATTGTTTTCCATACGCACCAGTACATAATCTAGACGATACATACAACTTATTATATTCTTATGTAAAAAGTGGGTTGACATGTAAATTATTAGTCTTGAAAACAGATAATTATTATTATAATCAAACTATTAATTCACTTAAAGAATATTTTAATCTTGAATATTTTTATTTAGAACCACATAAAAATTATAAATTTAAAAAATTTAACTGCGTTAGACAATATCATTGGATTCAAAATGACGCATTAAGTTTTATACATGATAATTACATAAAAAAAATATGTAATAAAATAATAGATAAACCAACATATGATAATATATGTTTAATAAAAACTGTTCACCCAACTAACACATCAACTGTTGATACCTTTAATATCACAAATAATTTTTCTAATATTTTAAAAGAAAAAAATATTTTTAATTTAGATAATATTAGAGATGATTTAGAATATAAAATATATCTTGTAAATAATGCTAAAAATATTATAATATCGTATTTATCCCCATTCAATGTTAATATTCATAAACATTGTGTTAAAACAGATGATAAGAATTTTATAATATTAAACGGTGGTTACGGTGGTTCAATAATACCACATTTTACTAAATTATTAGATAACAAATATAATTTTTACGGTAGAGAAATTAACGGTGTTTTAATAGATAACAAAATATCCTTGGATGATTTGAATTCCTTTATAAATTTTTAATAATGAAAAAACCACAATTAATAATTCCAATGTCTGGAATTGGTAAACGTTTTATAGATGCTGGGTACGATGTACCAAAGCCCTTAATTGAAGTTGATGGTATACCAATAATAGAGCACGTTGTTAATCTATTCGATAGACCAGACGATGTAATTTTCATATGTAACGAAGTACACTTAATAGATACCAACATGATTGAGATACTTAAACGTATTTCACCTAATTGTAAAATATATCCAGTCCCAAATGCAAATAGACGTGGGCCAGTGGATGCTGTTACCCAGATTTTTGATAAAATAGATGATGATAAAGAAATTATTTTTAGCTATTGTGATTATGGTACCGAATGGGATTATAAAAAATTCCTAAAGGAAACTAGAGAAAATAATTCAGATGGCGCAATACCATGTTACACTGGATTTCATCCGCATATGTTAGGTAATGATAATTATGCTTTTGTTAAGTGTGATGGTAATCGAGCGTTGGATATTCAAGAAAAGAAACCATTTACAAACGATAAAATGAGTGAACGTGCGTCAAATGGTACTTACTACTTTAAAAATGGTAAAATTGTTAAAAAATACTTTAAAGAATTAATTGATAAAAATATTAATATTAATGGAGAATATTATATTAGTTTAGTTTATAAATTATTAATAAACGATAATAAACTAGTTACAACATTTTTAATAGATAAGATGTTACAATGGGGTACACCATATGATTTGGAAAACTATAATACATGGTTAGATTATTTCATAAGTGTTAAAAATGAACAACCAAAAATAGAAAATCCAGCAAATACAACACTTATACTACCAATGGCTGGTAAGGGTAGTAGGTTTAATGAAGATGGTTACGAACTACCTAAACCAATGTTAGATGTCATGGGTAAACCAATGATTATTCAAGCGGTTAATTGTTTGCCGAAGTCAGAAAAAAGTATTTTTATTTGTTTAGATGAACACATAAAAAAATTTAGTATTGATACCATACTAATCGATACCTACAAAAACACTAATATTGTCTCAATAAAAGAGACAACTGAAGGTCAAGCTTGTACATGTGATATAGGTATAAAAACACATAATGTTAACCTAGAAAATCCAATAATGATTTCAGCCTGTGATAATGGTGTATATTATGATACTAAAGAATATTTAAAACTAATTGAAGATGACAGCATTGATGTAATTGTTTGGTCATTTAGAAATAATCAAGCTAGTAAAGTAAATCCAAATGCGTATGCTTGGTTAGATGTTGATGACGAAGGAATTATAAAACATGTATCGTGTAAGAATTTTATATATGATAACCCATTAACTACCCACGCAATAATTGGTACTATGTTTTTTAGAAAGGGTAAATATTTTATTGATGGTTTTAACGCTAATCTAATGGAAAATGTTAGAACAAACGGTGAATTTTATGTTGATGATGTTTTAAACCAAAATATAAAAGCTGGTTTAAAAGTTAAAGTTTTTGAGGTAAAACACTACATTTGTTGGGGTACACCTAATGACTATAAAACGTATAACTATTGGAATGAGCACTTTAATTTATTTTAAAATTAAAAAACTATTAACAAACTAGACTCATGACTATTATAAAATAATGCGATATTTATTATTAAACAATTTATGCAAAAAAAACCAGTCGCTAGGCGTACTACATCAACCACTGAAACACCTAAAAGAACTAGGACCAAAGTAAGTACTGATAAAAATGTGGATATTATATCATTGATAAAGTTAGATATCAAGCATAAAAACGAAACACAAAAAAAGCTCTCCTTATCGATTAAAGAAAATGATGTTACCGTATGTACAGGTTCCGCTGGTACTGGTAAGACATACATCAGCGTTTTTGAAGCATTATTATTATTAAAAAACAACTCAGACACGTATCGTGAAATAAAGTTGGTCAAATCAATAACACAATTAAAGAATGAAGACATCGGTACACTACCAGGTGATGCGGTAGAAAAAATGAAATTCCATATGATGTCTTACCTTGATGCATTTTATAAGCTAATAGGTGAAGAATTAACCACCAAGCTTATCGATGCTGGGTACATTAAATTTGAGGTATTTGGGGCCATTAGAGGTAGGTCATTTAGCAATGCGATAATTCTAGTAGATGAGTTCCAAAACATAAGCCATGATAACGCTAAGACGTTCCTAACTAGGTTTGGTGATAATACCAAGATTATCATATTAGGTGATAGCGGTCAAATAGATATTCGAAATAAGAACGAAAGCTCATTAGAGCGATTATCTAAAAGGGTTCAACTTAAACCCATTGATGGTGTTGGTGTTGTAGAATTTAGCGATGCCGATATAGTTAGACATAGATTAACTAGTTATTTTATTGATATATTTGATGAGTCGGATAACGTTAAACCAATCAACAAGCCAAAGGTAGAAAATACCCCAAAATCAAATAAAGATTCTTTTTTTGTTCGTGGCTTAGATTTTTTTAGATAAAATACAATCTTTTACTTTACTTATCATATTCCTTTATTAAGTTTGGAATATGAAAATAAATATATCACTAAATGAGGTATTAAGGGACTTTATCAGTCAATTTATTTATACCTATGATAAGTATATAAGTCAAATTGATATTAAAGCAAACGATGTAACTAGTTTTGACTTATTAGATACTTTTAAATTTGAGTCTATTGATAGACTAAATAGCTTCCTATATCTAGAGGCACCATTAGAAATTTTTGGTCATGCTGACCAAACATATAATGGATTAATGAATGAGTTCAATCAATTTTTAATGGATATAGAAGACGATGGTGACCATCAAATATCATTGGTCAGTCGTGAAGTTAATAAAGCCATTCCAGCAACATTATTTTTCTTGTCTAAGACTGGTTGCCGTGCATCAAATATTTCATTTGTTAAAAAACATGAAGATGAATGGAATTATACTGATGTATTAATTACGGCCAACCCAAAAAGCCTAGCAGCTAAGCCAGATGGTAAGATAAGTGTTAAGGTTAAAACACCGTATAACACTGATGCTAATGCTGACTACGAGATAGAATCAATCTTAGATTTTATCAATGATGAAGAACTTAGGGATAAAATCCTAACAAAAATAATAACAACAACTTACGAAGAAATTAACTAATATGATAGATTTCGGTGGAATTATCTACTATCTTGATTTAGATGAATTATCTAAATTTACAACGATTAACCCAAACGGTGAAGAATACCGTGTTACAACTAAGACCAAAACAAAACACTATAATGGTGGTGATGTTCATTATTATGATGTAATTGAAACCAAAACCCCAAAGGTTACAGAAGTAGATATAACAAAATATGAGTTTATACGGATGATGATTGAGACCTTATTAGATGGGATTTATGAAGAAGAAGAAACTGACCTAGGTGCAGATAGGGCTTTATCAAAAAAACCACTAGCTTATCAATTAGCATTTAATACCCTATACCATTATAATATTTTAAAAGAAAAAGAACTTTAATACAATGCAATCAAACAAAAAACAATTTGAAGACCAATTACAACAAGGTAAAAATGTAATTGAAAAACTAGGTAATAAGGATTTTACAATCTATTACTTTACCTTAGATACAAAGGGTAATCCAACAGCTGGTATTGCTAATATTTATGAACATGTAAAAATGTTAAACGAATTAGGTTATAAGGCTGTGATTTTGCATGAGAAAAATGACTACAAGTTAGTCGGTGACGAAAATAGTTATGGTATTAAAGAATGGTTGGGTGAGGAATACGCTATGCTACCTCACGCATCAATCGAAAAACAAGAACTTAATATTGGCCCAGCTGATATTATTGTTATACCAGAAATCTTTGCTAATATCATGGACCAGATTAAAGCCTTCCCATGTAAGAAAGTGGTTTTATCACAAAGCTACAATTATTTGTTGGAATTATTACCACTGGGTAAAAGATGGAATGTGGACTACGGTTTCTATGACGTTATTACAACAAGTGTAAAGCAAGCTAGATACCTAACTACACTATTCCCATCAATTAGGACACATATCGTACCTGTGTCGATTGCAGACTACTTTAAACCTAATGTCAAGCCTAAGCAACCTATCGTATCAATTCTATCTAGAAACCAAAATGATGCGGCTAAGATTGTTAAGGCATTTTACTTAGAATATCCAATTTACAAATGGGTTACATTTAAAGAACTTAGAGGCTTACCTAAAAAACAATTTGCTGAGCAATTAAGCAAATCTTGTCTAGCGGTATGGGTTGATGACGAAGCTGGCTTCGGCACATTCCCATTGGAAGCAATGGAATCAAATACACCAGTAATCGGTAAGATACCTAATATGGTTCCAGAATGGATGGAAGGAACTGACGGTGATGGTCAACCAGTTATCAAAAATAATGGCGTTTGGACCAACACAACAATTAATCTTCCAGAATTAATTGCAACTTATATGAAGCTATGGTTTGAGGATTCAATTCCTAGTGACCTACTTAATAGTATAGAAAGCTCTAAGGGTCAATACACTACTGAGATGCAAAAAGAAAAGCTTGCGTTGGTTTACCAAACACTAGTTGATAATAGAGTATCAGAAATGACTCAAATTGTGGATAGCTTAGCATCACAATTGGTAGAAATTGCTGAAGAAACAACAAAAAATGCATAAAAATAATACAATAAAATATACAAAATGTCTAATATATCAATAATAATTCCAGTTCACGAATTGGATGAAACAACAAAGGTAACATTAACAAATGCAATTACTAGCGTTAAAGAGCAAGTAGTAAGACCATCAGAACTAATTATTGTAGTTCCGAAGGGAAGTGATGCAGCATCATATATTAAAGATTATGACTTTGGCGATTTAGCTACATCAGTAGTAATTGCTGAAAATGAAGGTGCTACAGATTTTGCAACACAATTTAATTATGGTGTTAAGGTAGCTAAATCAGAATGGGTTAGTCTATTGGAATATGATGATGAATTAGCTAAGATATGGCTTAAGAATGTTGTGGAATATCGTACAGCATATCCAGATGTTGCCATCTTTATGCCAATCGTTGTAGACGTGGACCAAAACAATCAATTTAACGGCTTTACAAACGAAGCTGTATGGGCGCAAAACTTTTCAGATGAGTTAGGTATCTTAGATAATAACGCTTTGTTAATGTACCAAAACTTTAACGTTGATGGATTTGTAATGAAAAAATCAACATATGAAGAATTTGGCGGTTTCAAAAGCAATATACCGCTAACATTCATTTATGAATTCTTGCTTCGTATGACGTTCTTATCTCTTAAGACAATGGTTATACCTAAATTTGGTTACAAACATGTTAACTTAAGACCTAATTCATTATTTTCTAATTATAAAAATACTCTATCTCCATTAGATGCAAAATGGTGGTTGGCTCAAGCTAAAAAAGAATATTTCTTTGTTAAAGATAGAGTGATAACAAAAGTACAAGAAACTGTATAATGATTAAAAGAGGACGCAAAAGAAAAAATGACATGTATTTTGGTCCAGAAGAAGAAGAAGCAGTTATTAGATTTTTAGAATCAACAAACGAAACAGAAAGGAATCAGATTTTTAATAAATGGCTTAAAGGGCCATTTGATAAAATGGTCGAATCAATAATTAGAAAGTACAAGTTATATAGAAAGGATATTAGTTTTGAGGAATTACATAGTGATACCGTTTCTTTTCTAGCAACAAAGGTACATAAGTTCGAAAGTGGTCGGGGTAAAAAAGCTTATTCGTATTTTGGTACAATTTGTAAGCGTTATATTATAGGTTTATTAATCAAGGATGATAAATACCTAAAACATACCGCATCGTATGATGATATTTCAGAAGATTTAGCAGAACGTAGTGAACTAACCTATGTTATTGATACTGACCATTTTTTAATGGATGAATTCATTAAAAAAGTTGTCGTTGGCATTCAAGAAGAACTTGAGAATGAAAATTTACCAGCTAAGAAAAGACTTAATGAAAATGAACGTAAGGTTGGTCATGCATTAATTGAAATATTAGAACATTGGGAAATAATATTTGATGGTGAAGATAGCGGTTCTAAATATAATAAGAACTCAGTATTGGAAACGATGCGTAACTATACCAACCTATCAACAAAGGATATTAGGATAGCTATGAAGCGATATAAACAACTCTATGACCTGTTAAAGAATCATATTTTATAGATTCCAAATAAAACGTAGGTTTAAGATATTTATAATAAAGACAAATCGATGCCACGTAAACAAAAACAAGATATAAAAATCAATAGTGATGATTCACTATCTGGTTTAATGCAAGAAACATACAATGATGCTTGCTTGCAAATAAACGATGCTCAACGCACGATAAATGAATTAACGGTAAGCGCAATAGCTACAGATATTGATGACCTGACAAAGGTTGCCAAAGAAAAGGCTGGCCTATTAAAGGTTAAGGATTCTGCGATACGAATAAAATTAGAAATCGCAAAATTACAAAGCGATATAATTAAAAATCGTGGTGATGTGGATTCAGTTATATCTGAACGAAATCAAGGTGCACCTTCACTTTCTGACTTTAATTCCTTAAGGGAAATGTTAAAGAAGGGTAAAGAAAATAATGACGATTCTTTTGATATGGATTAATAATGAGCATAGTTGAGAAAAAGAAAAAAGTATTTGGTAATATCGCTGCGATAAAAACGCTAACCCAAGGTATGCCAAAGCTTAATTTAAGCTCATCGTTTTCATCCATTAATAATAGTGGTGATGCCATTACATTCTTAACGGATTTAATCAAATCGTTGATTGGTTTTGAAGCCTTGGTAGAGGCTGTTGTTGATATTATAACCCATTCTTTACCAAAGGTTGAGCGTGAGGTTAAAAAAGCACTAAAGTTAGAACTTAAGACCATTGTTAGTTGTGGTGTTGACCCAAGCTTACCATCATGGGTCAAATCAACAGCTATGTCATCAACTACAAATAACCTAGTTATTGAATTAAAAAAGGTAGACTTTGCAAATATATTACGTACTGACCCAAATTCGGTAGCTGGTAAGTTGATATATAATGACATTACAACACCATTAACCGCTAGCACCGATTTTAATACATTCTTATACGGTGTCATTCAAGATGAGGGTCGTGTATATACTTGGAAAGATATCCTAAGCATACGATTTGATGCGGTTGGAACCATTAATAGACCTAATAATTCCCTAACTATTAGTGCAGCACTACCATATGATACTAAGACTCTAACGGACCTTAACAATGACTTTATAGATAGCCTAGTATTATTTAATAGTGAAAATATTATAAATAAGATAATGGATATCATATACGGTTCAGTATCTAGCTTTATTGGTAAATCATTGAAACAACTTGAGAATGAAGTTAAGATAAACGATATCGTTGATAAGATGGTTAATAACGTTAATGTTGGTTCTTTACCAGATTCAGCATTTTCATTTACCAAAGAGGAAACATATAAGCAACAAAATACAGCGGCAGACCTTAAAAAGGGTGTGACGGAACTAAAGAACTCAACAACAATCCCATCTAGTGTACCAATTGGTGACCTAACTAATTTTACACAAAATATTCTTGCGGTTCAAACAACGATAGAAAAGAAGGATGTCATTAAAACTGGCCTTAATAATATGGCTACGTCTAGTGTAGGTAATGTTTCAGATGAAACTGACAAGAATTCTGGTAAATTAAATTTTATTCAAAGAATAATAGAAACCCTAATCAAATCAGTTGTGAATATTGTTCTATCACCAAAGGTAATTATGGTATTTATACTTAACTATAAGATAGTATATGGGCCAAGTGCAACGTTTACAGATGGTGTTGATTTTATCAAGAAAAATAAAAATTTAATGACCCGAATTATGAAGGTTATTGGTGGGGAAATAATCAAGGTATTATTGGCAATTGCTCTAAAAGAAATTAGCGTATTAGTGGCTAAAGCAATGGCTAGAAAACAAAAAGAAAAAGCTGTACTTAAATTGGCTCAATTACAGAGTCTTGTTGGTATACCAGCAGATACAATAAAAAACTTAATTGATAACTTATTATAATGGCAGAAGAAAAACCAATACCAAGTTCAGGATTTAACATTTCATCGGTTAACGGATTGCTAAATGTAATATTAAGTGCGTTTAAGATACCAGACACACCAGTAGAACCACTACCACCACCATTAGTCATGGTAGGTGCTAAATTGAGAACTGGACTCTCACCACAGACAATAGCGGCCAATATAATTAGCAAGCAATCTAATTCTGGTAGAGTTGTTGGTGATGTGTTTGCAGATGGGCCAAATGTAGAAGAAGCTATGGAGTTAATCAGGGTACAAGAAATTATCAACGCAATACTTAACGATGCTAAGGTAGATGTAGTTATACCGCCTGGGATTGCTGTAACTACCGTTGGTGCTAGTCCATTAGGACCAGTAGTATCACAAGGCGTAACAATAACAATGGGTATCGGTGACGGTATTATACGTTAAATTTATAAACAATGAATGATTTAGAATCAAAATCAAATAATGACATTTTATTAGAAATAAAACAAATCGAGGCTGACCATGAGGCATTAAAGCTAACTATGTTGAAAGACTTAGATAGGCTTTTTGAATTGGAAGCTAGATTCGAACGTGCAAATCAAATAATATTAAATAGATTAAAAGGTACTAATGCTTAATAGTTCATCAAAATCATATAGAGAAAATGGTAACCTATACGCTAATACAAGTATAACACAAAATATAAAGTATGGTGTTGTAAAAGCATTAGAAAATGAAGGTGGCCCATTGGTTAACAAAGGCTTAGGACGCATCAAGGTGTTCCTAAAGGGTTCTATCGTTACTGGTGGTGATGATGGTACCGCAGAAGCGGATTTGCCATGGTGTTTTCCATTGTTACCCAAGCACCTATCGGTTCAACCTAAGATTGGTGAGGTTGTGCTTGTTATGGTATTTAACAATAATCGTCAACATGCTGATAGATTGTATATAGGTCCAATCATTTCACAACTACCATTATTAAATAAAGACCCGTATGAGTTCTCAGCACTGGCTGGATTTACCTTTGGTCCAGCTGAACCTAACGTAAACCCAAGTCAAATAACTGAGTTAAATGGTGTATTCCCAAATCCTTCAGATGTATCGATACAAGGCAGATACAATACCGATATTACACAAAAGGATAACGAAATTATTATAAGAGCTGGTAAATTTGAAACAGTAACGCCAACGCCTAATAATCCTTATCAAATTAGATTTAATAGCGCAACTCAAGGATATATTCAAATAAAAAATGATGTTATAACCGTACAGAGTTCTGATAAAACACAACAAAAGAAAGGTACAATAACAAATATTGTATCAAATAAGATTAACTTATTGACTCATGTTGATGGTAGTCCACGGTTTAATTTAACTAATCAAGATAATTTAATTAGTGATGAAGAACAAGACCTAATCAATCAAACGGCCCATCAACTACCATTTGGTGATGTTCTATTAGAATATTTATTATTGTTAAAAGATGCTTTGTTTCTACACGTACATAATGGTAATGGTAATCCAGCAACGGATTTAACCGTATCAGGTAATAAACAAGCGCTAGCTGTATTCAAATCTAAAGCAAACCAATTAGAACAATCGATGCTATCAAAAAATATTAGAATAAACTAATTTTTTTGATATTTATATATAAAAGAAATTATGGTTATTAGAACCTTTTTTGATAAGAATAATACTATCGTTAGTAATAGAAATGTTAATACTGGTCTAAACCCAGTAACTGAATTATTTTATGGTGGTTCTATAGGTGAACAAACATATAGCCGATTTTTGTTTCATTTTGATGAAACAAGATTAAAAGCATTATATACTGGTGGCACTTATACTGACTTAACTAAGCTAAGACATACGCTTAGAATGACCAATACTGGTTCGTTTGATACTGAATTGCTTAATACATCAGTTGCTGGTAAACGTAGAACATCATCATTTGACCTTATCTTATTTAAGATACAACAACCTTGGGATAATGGTGTTGGTTATGATTATGAAATACCATTATTAGTAAATGGTGAATCAGCATACTATAACGGCCCATCAAATTGGGTAGAAGCACAAACAGGTATTTCTTGGTCTGGTGGTACTGGCGTATATTCTGGTAGTCCTTCTGGCATAACCGTAACAACCCAACACTTCGATAAGGGTAATGAAAATATTGAAATGGACGTTACCGACTATGTAAATGGCCTATTAACAGGTAATACCAATAATGGTCTAGGTATTGCTTTCGATAGAGGTTACGAAGAATTAAATACTATAACCCCACAATATGTTGGTTTCTTTACCAATAACACTCAAACGTTCTATGAACCATTTATTGAAACAATATATGATAACTATATAACTGATGATAGAAATAATTTCTTTTTAGATAAGCCAAATAAACTTTACCTATATGTAAATATAGCTGGTAACCCAACTAACCTAGATGCTAAACCAAGCGTAAATATCTATAATTATAATAATGTATTGGTTAGCGCTTTTACCTCTTCAAATGTAAATCATGTAACGCTTGGTGTATATTCTATAGATTTAACCATACCAACTAATTCAAGCAACGTAGAGACGATGTATTCAGACGTGTGGACTGGTATTACCATTAATGGTGTGAACAGGGCTAATATTAGCTTAAACTTCGTTGTAAAGGATTCTATGGGTTATTATAGTATAGGTGATAACTTCATGCTGCCACAAAAGGTAGCCGTTAACATTTCTGGTATACAAAATAAAGAACGCATTAAGCGTGGTGATGTACGTAAGGTTATCGTATCAGCTAGAATACCCTATACCGTAGAACAAACACAAAATATTTCAGGTCTTAAGTATCGCTTATATGTTACCGAAGGTACCAGTCAATTAACCGTAATTGATTGGGAATCAATTGAAATGGCAAATAATTATTATTATTTCTTATTGGATACTGAAAGTCTAATCCCTAATACTTATTATATTGATGTTCAATCAACAACTGGACAAGAAGTTACAACACTTAAAAATGTACTTCAATTTGATATCATTAGTCAAGTAGAATTAAGAGGACGTTTATAATATGAAAGAGCAAATAAAAAACCTATTAAGAGAAGGATTACTTCAAAATAAAGGATTAGAAACAGCTTGCAATACAATGAGCGTGGCATCATATAAAGAAGGTATTGCTTTAATTATTAGTGCTATTGGTACACCAGAGCAAAATCCATCAATGTGGAAGCGTATCGAGCGACCAATTAAAAACTGGCGAGATGCGGATAAATTAATTAGTCATGAAATTAAAACCAAGCGTATGTCTGGTGATTCAATGGTTGATGAGTCTAATACTTGGTGGTCTGCTGTTCAATCAACTATTTGTCCTAAATAATTTTTTTGATTTACTTGACAATTATTAATTTTATTAGTATATTTATCATTACATTAGCTCAAGTATCAGTCCCGACCAATAAAATGGTTTAGAGTTGTTAACGCAACAAAGGTATTGGTACAATAACAATAAATTAAAAAGTTAATAAACATGACACAAAAAATGATGGCACCTAATGTGCCAACGGCAAATATTGCTGTAAACAAATCTCGTATTAAATTATACGACAAGAATGTAGAAGTACCAACTTACTACTTGAAAAAAGGCCAAGAATTTCAAATTGAATTGGCAAACATGACTACCGATGTAGTCTTAGCAAAAATAATACTTAATGGTAAATCTTTATCTCAAGGTGGTCTGGTATTAAACCCAGGTCAGAGAGTCTTCTTGGACAGATACTTAGACGTAGCCAAAAAGTTCTTATTTGATACGTATGATGTGTCAAATACACAAGAAGTTAAAGATGCTATTAGAGATAATGGTGATATTAAGGTAGAATTCTATCGAGAAAATATCAACACCTATCAATCACCAATCGTTATTAGACCACTTGATTACACTTATCATCCTGATATTATAAGATATAATACTTATACATCAAATACTTATTGTGCCTCACAACCAGTGTTTGGTCGACCAAACACTAATGATAACACCACACTAACAAGTACCTTAGGGGGTTATTCGTCTGGTCAGATTTTAACTTCGGCTTTATCAGCTAATAACTCACCACTTAGAGGGGTGTCAAAATCACTTGAAACTGGACGAGTTGAAAAGGGTTCTGACTCCAATCAAGAATTAACATCGGTTAATAAATCATTCTATTATCTACCATTCCATACGGTAACGTATAAACTATTACCAATATCGCAAAAGATTAATACCCTTGAGGATATTAATGTAAAAAGATATTGCACATCTTGCGGTGCTAAGGTCGGTAAAACTGATAGGTTTTGCAGTCAGTGTGGGGCCAAAGCGTAAATAAAATAACTTGAGTTAATGTATAAAAAAAAGGAGCATAATGCTCCTTTTTTATTTGCTTATAATTTGTTGTATGTCATCAAAACTAACTGAATCATTTATATACCAGAATCTATCAGCATCTCTAAAAGTATCTTCACCATCAAAACCATTTCCTAAGATATAATTAGATGACCTAAATAAATACAAATCTTGACTATTATTATCCTTATGGTGCCATGCTATGTCAGTAATCTCATCTAGGGCTTTATTAAATGTTTCTTCATTATTAAAACCGTAACCACTTAAACCCCACTCTGGGTCAGAATTCCACATTCCACTAACAGGGTCTTCTTTTGGTTCACTTTCTAAATACACACCTTTAGATTTTCTTTCTTCATAATCAGCCATTGCTTCCTCATAGGTATCGTACCAAGCTTGCATATGTCCACTAAAATTACGTTCTATATCATTTTCTGGTGAATCAGTCCAACGTAAAAATAGCATCGTATCCTTATTTAAACCCTCTCTTAATAGCTTTCTTATAAGAACTTTCATTTTTTATACTTAATAATATTATCTTTATTTGAATTTTTATCAAATTCATCTTTATCTATAAATTCCCACATATTATTTTCAGCCTTTCTTTTATAGTATAAATTAGAACCATCAATATCTCTAATTTGATATTCAAATTTGGATTCAACTAATAAACCCTCTCTTAATAGCTTTTTTATATGTTCTTTCATACTAATAAATATGTTGAACCTTTAGATAAATTATCTTCAGCCCATAATTATTAAACGCTTACATTATCAATTCGTACTTAAATAAACCACAATCCCATATTCTATCATAACCTAATTCGCTAGTCAATTCTTTCTCCGTTTTATTAAAATCCATATTAGGGTATTTTTTCCTTATAGCGTTTTTACCAAAACCAAATTTGTGAAATCGTTTATGTTTATCTACTTTTGAATTATAATAGCAATAATTGGGTTTAACCAAACCAACTAGTTTAAACCCAATATTTGTGTAAAGGTTGTTATTTACATCAAGCGTCCAACGCCTATCAGCAAAACTAATTATATTTTTAGGTGAATAATCGTTTATAAATTGTTTTATGAATTTAGATGCCAACCCACTAATAATATAATTTTGCTTTGTTGCATATCTAGTTAATTCATATTCACCATCGTTAGTTTTTGTCATGTTACGCTTATTTGAAAAAGTCATTACACCTACTAATTCATTATTATAATAAGCCCCATAATTTATTGTTGAGTTATCATTACCTTGGATATGGTTTTCTTTTAAAAATAACCCTTTTTCTTTCCCGTTAATTATCTTGACCTTAACGTTTCTACCACCTATTTTAATACCATCATTTATTTTTAATATGTGCTTTAATTTATTTTTAACTAATTCCTTATTAAGAACCCATTCATCCTCAAAAATATGTATTAATTTAATACCTATTTTCTCACAAGCCATTGTTTTATCTAAATGATAAGTAGAGTTTTTACCCATTTTTTCGGTGTGATAATATAATCCATTATATTCTATACCTAATTTAATTTTAGGTATTATTAAATCTATCTCTTTACCGTTCAATAGTTTTCTATTTTTGCTCTTCTCAACACTAAAACCTAATTCTTCAATAAACTTTTTTATTTCAATTTCACCCTTTGATGTCCAGCTTGGTTTCATATTAATATTAGTTATTTTTATATTGTTTCTAAAAATAACAGACGATGATTCAGATATTAATTTATTATTAGGAAATAATAATTTATAGTCATTACTACTAATATTGTGTTTAGTTTTTAAATGTGTATTTGATATAAGTTTCATTTTTTTTCCACATAAATTACAAACAACATAATTTTTTTCGTCAAGGAATAACTCTTCTCTTTCTTTATTTTTTATTGTGGTTTTAAATATGTGTTCTATATTTATTTCTTTATCCTTTTCAACAATATCAAAATATACCTCAAACCATTTTTTATTATTAACTAATTCATATTTTTTTCGTTGATAAGTGTTAGACGGAATTTTAATATCACCATAGGTATTTAAAATATGTCTAGTTAATGTCCCAGATAAATTATTTGGGTCATCAAACTCTATTTTTGTTTTTTTACAAATGGCAACTAATTTTTTATTGGAATTATTTATTGAATACAGTTTAGTGTTAGATTTTTCAATATCATGACTATTACCAATTTTAACTTGCCCACCCTTTTTATTAATCGCTATAGAATGCTCAGTTAAAATTAATCTAATCCTATCATTACCAACTTTAAATAATTCACCAAGTTTATGTATACTAACTTTATCTTCTTCATATAATAAAATAATTTTTTTTATATCTTCTTCTGTTAGATTTGTTTTTGCCATATTTTTTATTTTATACAAAGATACCAAATTAAAACCATAACGTCAAGTTTCAATCCGTTTAATTTTAATCCAAATATATTTTAAATATGCTTAAAAACAAAAAAGCCATACAAAAATGTATGGCTTTTAAGTTATTGATTTACAATAAATTATCTCAATTCAGCAACGTTAAACGTTGGTACACCATCTACACGGATAGCTCCGTAAAAGCGGTTATTTACCATTTTTTTAGCGTAACGTGTCATGATACCCTTAACTGGGGCAAAGTTAAACGGATTGTACATAGTTGGTGTAAGTTGCAAAGGCACGTATGGTGCGTAGATGTAACCTGTATCCAACAATGATTTACCTTTGTGACCGATGATGATTGAGTATGCTGGTGCATAAGGGTCACGGTACACTTGGTAACGTCCGCTTAATGTACCGATTCTCTCAATACCCATGTTGTATTGGTCTTGCTCAGGGTTAGCATCACTTACGTGGAAGTATTCCAAATCATCAAATATCGCTGAAATTTCAGAAGATACTACGATAATGTTAGCACCACCACGAAGAGTTGACTTGTGGATTTGAGCACTAGTTTGGTTTACTCTTGTGATAAGAGTTTGATTCCAGTCTTTTTGTGTGTAAGGACTTGCAGCAGAAGAAGCTCTTCTCCAACCGTTATAATCCCAACGTAATTGCCATGCAGAACCTGTACGCAAATCTCTAAGGATTTCACGGTCAATTTCAGCAGCAACTTGTTCTGACAACATAGCTGTCAATTCAGCTTCAGCATCAATGTTGTGGAATGCACTAACGTCTTGAGCCAATTCTGGTGACCATGTTGCACGTAATTTACGTTCTTCAACACTTACTACTACTTCGTCAAGTCTAAATGAAACTTCACCAAGTTCTGTTTCCAATTCAAGAGAAGCGTATTCAGCCCATCCAAAAACAAGACCAGCAGTAGTTGTAATCGCTGATACAGTTGTTGCAGAAGCACCAACATAACCATCATAAGTTTCAGTACCAGCTACGGCAACACCGCTTGCAGTGGTACCAACTGGGTGACGTAAGTCAACCTCAACATACATTACATTACTAGAATTCGCTGCACCAGTTTTTGTACCTTGAACGATAGCCTTACCGTATTGTTGTGTAACTACACGGAATGGCACCTTACTACCACCAACAACAATTTTATTACCATCACTATCTAAGATAGCATTAGTAGTAACACATTGTAATGAAGCCAAGAATGACTCAGTATCCATGTTGTTACCGTCTGGGCCAGTCAATACTCCACGGCCATTAGTACCAGCACCACCACTGAAACCAGACATTGTTAAAAGAACAGTTCTAACTGAACCATCAGTTGCTCTTGGGAAAGAAGCTGATGGGGTCAATACTGTAAAAGTACCGTCAGAATTTAAAATGTTAGCGTTTGCATTAGTAATCGCATAGGTTTTCATTGTAAGAGTACCTTTAGAGTTATCGAACAAACCATCATCATAGAATGCATCATACAAGTTTTTAGCTTGCATTTGAGTCAACTTAACACCGTTAGTAGAAACGATAGCTGGAACAGCAGCAGAAGTTGCAGAACCATCATGCTCACCGTTAAGACCAGTGTGTGCTGAGTATTGTGTTCCATAAGTGGCATCAGTTGATGATACACCATTGTAGTTGCTACCAGCAACAGCTGGGTTAGCACCGTTAACACGGCTAGATGTTTGTGGAACGAAGTAGAACAATTTACCAATTGGCATGTTCATAGCTTGAACCGATACGATATCATTCGCTAATAATTTAGAGAAAACTCTACGTACAATTGGGAATACAACTGTTTCGAAAGAACCAGATGATGTCGCTGTTGTGCTTTCGCTCAACAATTGAGAAGCTTGGTTCTCATACAATTGTGCAACGTTTTCTTTAACGTGGCCTTTTAGACCTTCTAGGAAGCCTAAGCTTTCCCATTTTGCTTGGGTTTCTTGACGGATAGCCTTCATGTGGTTCAATCCGATGTTACCAACTTGTCCAGATGTTAATAAATGTGACATATTTGTTTAGTTTTATTTTTTGGTTATTTTATTTTTGTTCAACTCTACTAATTAAATCAAGGATTCTTTTAGTAGAAGGGTCAACATAAGCAGTCGATTCGTTTAGTTGTTTTGAATTACTTGTGCTGGCCTCTTTGATTATTTTATTTTCTACTACTTCACGAACGGTTTCTCTTTTTTCCAATTCACTAGCAATAGTTCTGTACAATCTTTTTGACTCTTTAAGGTTAGTAACACCAGTATCAAATCTCTTGATAATGTTTTGTTTCTCAGCCTTGGTAGTCGAATGCTCCATAAACAATCTTGTTACATATGTAAGATTGCTATTGAAGATAACTGTTTCTACAAGCTTGGTTCTAAATTCTTTTAAGCCATCTCTGAACATTTCGTTCTCAACCTTTAATTTTTTAGCTTCACTTAATAGGGTATTATATTTGTTTGCTGTTTCGGTAAGTAATTTCTTTGTAGCGATACTTTCGTCAATTTTTGACTTAGGGTTTTCAGGAGCACCGATTGATTTAGGTCCTTGGCCACGGTGAGTACCTACACTCATACCTACACCAACACCAATTTTTTCGTCAAGCGTTTCTTCTTCTTCCTCTTCATCACCCATTTCTTCATCACCCATTTCTTCATCACCCATTTCTTCATCATCACCTTCGATATCATCAACAGGTACGAAGTCACTTGATTCTTCTTCATCATCAAGTTCAATCTCGTATTCCATATCGTCATCGTCAGATGCTGGTAGACCAGATGCTGGCAAACCAATGTCAGATGTCTTAACAATATATTCACCTGGTTCTGAAATGTTTAAACGTATTTCATCACCAACGATATTGATTTCATCTTCACCGCTTAATTTTTTGTAAATTGCAATAACTTCATCGTCTGATGCAGCTGTCATGTCCAATTCATCTGATGATTCAAAATCATCCATTCCGTTTTCGTATGAGTCTTCATCATCAGATGATGCCATAGACATATCGCCTAATTCATCACCCAAGTCATCACCCATATCATCGATTGACATGTCATCTTTAGTTATTTCTTCAGAAGTCATTGTGTCATCATCTTCGATGTCAACATCAACGCCTTCTTCTTCATAAGCCTCTCTAGCTAATGATTCTTTCACAACCCCATCAATTTCTTCTTTAGCAATGCTACGAAGTATTTCTTTCGTGTTGGCATCAAGAGCATTTTGAATACTTTTAATATCCAATAATGCTTCCTCAAGTATATTTTTTTTCTCTGCCATTGTGTTTTATTTGTTTAGTAGATAAATATGATTTAGTTATTCATCTTATTTGATAATAAATATATCTAGTTTTCAAAAAAGACATTTATATAAAAAAAAAAATGATAAAAATTTGCATTATAATAAAAATTTATTTAAATCATCGATTAAATTTTCTTTTATAACATTTTTAGTGGTGGTAACGCTCTCAACGTAAGGCTTAGCTTCTTCAACATTTTTAAATATCCATGCATCTGGTGTTGATGGTGCGGTAACTATATCCCAACAAATTATCTCGAAATCTTCTTGGACTATTTGTTCACCGTTCTTACCTTCTTTTAGCGAACCTACACCTCTAGATGAAACACCTATCTTAATTCTATTTCTTAATAGGTTAGCAACTTCATCACCCTTGGTTGAAACGATACCATAATTAATAAAGCCTGGAGTCATTAGGATTTCCATCTTACCCATTAGTGTATGACCTTCCCACCATGTTTCAATAATATTGTGAGATATTCTATCGATAGAAATAACTGAACTTTCTGGGTGGTCACATTCACCTACAGCACCTCTAGATTTAATTAATTCTTGATATAGTTCATTTTGTTTTCTTAGAATGTGTTCTGGGTAAACCCTACCATTTCGGTTTAAGATACCGTATTTTTGTAGTATAACATATACAACTAGAGGTTCACCGATAATTACCTTACCAGTTTCTAGTTTTTTCATTTCGTTAATGAATGGTAAATTTCTAGGCTCATCAGGACTAATGTAACCAGCGTCTTGTTCGATGAGGAATCCAAAACCACTTTGACCACGCTTGATAACCTTAATATCGTTATAATTTATTTCCATAACATTAGCTTATAGATATAAATATAGTGGATAATAAAAAAGGCCCTATTTTTGGTAGGGCCTTATTAATTTACTTTTTTCTTTTATGATAAGAAAATGCGTCATCGCATTCAAATACCTTATCAATGATGTGTTGAGTTATATCTTCTAATTGATTTTTTACTGAATCTAAGGTTTCACCAATCTCTTCATAAACAAATATGGTTATCTCACAATTCATAAAGCTACGCTTACCAAACTTGATTCCAGATTCTCTAATATCAAAATCAACAATCGTTCTATCCTTGATAAATATTTCATTTTTACTAACAAAACGATTATATATAACTTGCTTAATTTTCTTATGATTATTTCTAATGATTCTTTGGTAGTTTTCTTCAGAATTATTCCTTGGGTCCACCCATGCTGAAATATTAATGAAAACAGCTTTTGGATGTTTATTATTTATACTACCAAATATAACATTATATTCGTTAAATTTATTTATCTTAAGTTCTTTTCCTGTTTTCATTTTTAAATATTTTATACAAGTATAACAAAAAAAAATGAAAGCGTCAAGTTATTTAATCTAAATTAGACTTTAATTCTACTAATTTTGAAATATTTTTTGAAAAATTTTCATCAATTGCTTGAACTGTATTTAACAATTTATCCTTAACTTGTAATAGCTTATCTTTAGCGTTTAAATCAGCGGTACTAAGCTTCTCATTTATCAAATCAATGCATTCTCTAACCAGCTGAGAGTAAATCTCTTTTTTCTCCAATTCATTTGAAGATATAAGAACCTTAAGAATCTTCTTTTCCGATTCAGATAATGATTCATATTTTTCATTGTATTTAGTAATCATTAGATTGGAAATTACACTATTTGGTAGACCGATTTGTTCAATAATAACCCTTGGTTTATTATTTAAGATATACTTAATAACTTTATCCGTTGATTCAACAATAGTATTAATATTATTTGAAGCTTTTTTGGTAAAGATAAGCTTTGAAATATTTTCATATAAGTCATTTGTTTCATCAACAATATCCCAAGTAATTAGATTAGCCAACTTGGTATTTGCCTCTAATATATCCTTTATTTTATACTTAGCCATTAAGTCAATATTTTCTTTTACAAATAATAAAGCCTTACCAGCATCAGTTTCACAGGTATTTTCAAGGTTATTATAAACCATAAATTGAGTGCGAAGAATTTCGTTTTCTTTTATGGTTTTTAAATAAGTTTTAAATACATTATTTTTACCATTATCTTTAATAATGATATTTTCAGCTAAGATATTATTAAAGTTATCTTTAATCTTACCAAAATTTTTTACTATGCTTGCTATATTTGACATTTTGTGTGTTTAATTAATAAATATCTTATACATGATAAAGAATTACTATTCACCTAACATTTTATCAATACCATTAATCATAGTATCAATTTCTTCGTTAACCTTAACATTCTTATCGTAGACCTTAACCTTTTCATCGATATGTGTAGTCTTTGGCTTAATTGACTCAATCAAGGTGTTAACAAATCGACCACGGTACTTTTCAGTCCTTTTGTTTAATTTATTAGCCAATATAACCTTCTGTTCACCCAATACACGCTTTATTCTTTTTACAGATTCGGCAACTTGTTCTGGTGTTTCTTCATCACCAAAAGTTAAATCTTCACCACCTTCTGTATTTGTGTCAGTACCTTCTGGTGTTTCACCTTCTGGCGTATCACCTTCTGGTGTATCACCAAAATCTAGGTCTTCACCACCAGTACCGCCACCACCAAATGAACCACCTAGGCCACCGCCACCGCCACCGCCACCACTAGCAGCTGCGTCACCGCCTTCACCTCCACCATTACCACCACCTTGTAGTGCTAAGTCCATATCACCATAGACTCTATCAACTACATCAAAGGTACCAGTATGCTTGATAACATTTGCCGAATTAGCTAATTCAGCAGAGGCAGCTTTTTCTATTCGTTGTTCAAGTAAATCTGATTTTATTTCATCATCTGACCAACCCATAATTTCTCTATGTGCACGAGTCCATGACATCGTAGCAAATCCATTACCAGTATCTGATACTGCATCTTTAAGTAACGTAACTTTTTGTTGCATATGTTCAACTCTAAGCATATCAGCTTGTGTTGATGGATTATTTAGGGTTAATGTAAAATTATCAAAATCTTCTTCAAAGCCTAATAAGTATAAGTGAATAATAGCTATCTTATTTAATTCTTGAATCATTGATTGTTGAATCCTATTGATTGTTCTAGAAAATCTAATATCTTGTAGTGCAAGGTTTTTACCATCACCAGTAGTCTCATCGAACCCTAAGAATGGCTTAGGCACACGTAATGCAGTAAATAAGTTATTCCTTAAGTATTCAATATCTGCAATCTGGTCAAGATTAGTTGCACCTGGAAGCGTATCAATTGGGCTTGGTGCATCTTCACTTCTAACTGGTATAAAATAATCTTGGTCATTAGCCATTTGATTATATCTTAGGTCCATTTGACCAGTTTGTGAATCCATTACTTGTGCACGTTTGAATCTATCAGCGATACTATTAACATATGCTGGTACATCAGCATCATCAATATTACCTACGTATATTTTGTATATTCTTCTTTCTGGTGCTCTAGTAACACGATACACCAACATAGCATCCTCAGACATGATAAGTTGTTTCCAAATACGTCTAGCTTTTTCTAAAAAGCTTGTACCATATGGTAAACGTTTATCCTCACCCAATAATCTAAAGTGGGCCATTTGCCATGAGTTGAACTCAACATTACGACCCCTCCATATAAATTTTGTTTTATCTGTTTTGTTAGATGATAAATCTACCTCTACAGTACTTCCGTTAATAACACTAAATAAATCATTCTCCCTACGGTCCATTTCATAGTTTGGCATTTGCTTAGCGCCAATAATACCGTTTGCATCATCGATATTTAAATAAACGAAATTATCACCGTATTTACATGTGTTTCTAGTCCACATAGGTAATGATGTATGAATATCAAGCCTATTATAAAATAAGTCCTCTAATATACCCTTAACACGCTTACTATCAGAATAAATATTCATTATTTTACCCTTATCGTTAACGGTTGTGGATTCTTCCATCATTACGTCTAATGCGGCAGCGATGGCTGGATAAAACTCCATATTCTCAAAATCACTATATGATGCAATTCTTGTTGTTTCATAGTTGATAGATTGTTGAAATAATCCGCTATCAACTCTAGACCATTGATTTGCTAGAAATCTATTCTGTTGTTGTTGTAGCTTAATCCTATCAAAATCAGCTTTATTATCCGTTTTTAATAGAACATCACTACCAATATTATATCGTTGAGTATTTGTTTTGGCTTGTGCTTGTTTTGGTCTAGTGTTCTCAGGATTAATAACTTGTCCAAGACGTTGAAATATAGTTAAATTATTTTGCTGTGCCATTGTTTTATTTCTATTTTAATTATTATTTGTTAAAAGTCAAGATTATTTAATACCACGAAATAACCAAGCATATTGACCTGTTGGGTCTTGCATATTCTTAGATACAATCGGGCTGAAATTAGGTCTAGAATGATTAACGCTATTACCACCTTGTTTGCTAGAGAAACCAGTTCCACGTTCTTTCTCTATTTCAATTGGTTGGCTACTACCAAGTATCCAACTACTTAACATAGCTTTATTTTGTTTTTCTAAACGCTCTAGATTCTTAAAAGAGTGTTCTAGGACCCAAAGGGCCATAGCCAATGCCATTATTAGGTCATCATGGAAACCATCTTGATGGTCTGGTTTACCGTTCTTATAGATGAATGTCTTTAGCTCTGTCGCTAATCTAATTGAGCGAATCTTAATTTCATTTGTTCTAATTTTATATTCTAAATTAGAAATCATCGGTAAACGAACAGATGTTGCTTGAAAACCAGGTATTTTATTTTCTTTATTATGCGATGATAACTCACGTTGTCTAGCAGATAAAATCTTACCATTTTGTGTATCATAATGTAGCCTCTTATAATCAAATTCTAAGAGTTTTAATACCGTAGAAACACCCATACCACCAGTAATATCAACTACGGTATAAGCCTTATATAGATTACCATATTCTTCGACTATCTGGGCCATTAAGTCTGGTTGTATCTTACCTTGATATTCCATAACTTGTTCCATAGTTGTAAAATCAACAATAACCATCGTGGATGAATCTTGACCGTCACCCCTAGCTATATCGACACCGACTATGTACTGATGACCTTCTTTAGGTTCAGCCCATATCCAGAACTCATTATCAGCACCACTAGTATATAAGGGGTCAATAACATTATGTTTAACTTGATACTCAATATATTCTTCCTCAATCACGTTACCACCAGACCCAATAAATGATACATCTAGTTCTTGAGCAATCATCTTACGGTCATTATTCATACCCAAACACATCTCTTCATACCAAGATGAAGTTGGTTTCCAACCATCATTTAATCTTCTATTGTATGAATCAAATGTGAACTCTACTTCTTCTTCAATCTCATCACCTCGTAACCATCTAAGGTCTTTGTTATAGCGCAAATCTTCATACCATTTCATTTCAATGATATTAAAATTATTATCTTTTGTTTTAGCCTTAGCATATGTTCGATAGTATAGAGAATCCATACCATGTGGCGTTGAAATTAAGGTAGCCTTACCACCACTACCTAAAGCGGTTAACGCAGCACCAAATACTTCAGCACCGTTATCAATAAAGGCTGCTTCATCCATTATAAGGTATGTTGGTGCGAAACCACGTAGAGCATCCTTAGATGTAGCAACCGCTTTAACACGGCTACCATTTGGAAGTCTAATTTCTTTTTTTGAATCAACGATAAATATTGACTTAGCTTCGTTTTTAGGGTTACCATAATATTCGGTACCCCAAATCCATCTTGGTAATTGGTCAAGAAAGTCTTTTATCTTACCCAAGAATTCAAATGCTAATTCTTGTTTGTTTGCGATGATTAGTACCGCTTCTGGGTTATTCTCGTCAGCAAAACCAACCTTTATAGACATGTAAGCGGCTGTGGTTGTTGACACACCAGCTTGTCTAGGCTTGGTGACCAAATTAAACCTATGCTGTTCGTAGGCTAAGATAATTTCTTTTTGTCTTGGGAATAATTTGAATGGGACAAAACCTTCTTGTGTCTTATCAAATGTAACTAAATATGTTTCAATTGCGTATGTTGGACTAGCTAAACATTTAGCGTATTCTGTATATATTTCTAATGTCGTTAGCATAATATTTTATTATAAATATGCTAATAACGAATAAAGGCCCATATGGGCCTTTATTTACATTAATTCATCTAAGTCAAATCCTTCTGGTTCTTGACTATCATCGTCACCAAATAATTCCTTAAAACCAAACCCATCCGAATCTTGTTCACCAAAAAGTTCTTTAAATTCAAAGCCTTCAGAATCGTTTTTTTCTTTATGTATTTTATTAGAATCAATCTCATCCATAGCTTCATTGAAGTCATCTTCTTGTAAACTAGCTTTAACTTCATCGACTACCGCTTTAATTATTTTTTTACCTTCTTTGGTATTAGCCATAATTTCTCGCATCTTTACGTTAAACTCTCTAACTGGCAATGCAGCCAATTCAGAATATATGTGATGCTTTAAATGGAAATCATCTGGTTCGATTAAGTTAGTAAATCTACTCCATAATGCTGGACCTATACGCATATCCCAAGGTTCAGCAGCCAAAAAATCTGCCTTATTAATAACATATTCACCGATTCGTTTATTCTTAGGTAAGCCATGTGCAGATAATAACTCCATAACACCCTTAACCAATTCGTGAATTAATACTGGGAATACTAAGGCTTGTGCATATATTACGGCTTTTGGATTAGACTCAGTTGGGAATTGTACTCTAACTACGCCACCATTTTTTGAATCCTCAAGATTTGGTAAGATATAATAAGTGTAATCAGCGCTAGCCATCATCTTAGAATACTTATTTGGCAATCTAGGGTCCATATCAGTTAATTCCTCATCAACCAAATGAAACATATGATTACATTTTTTTGCTGAACCCTGTGTCATAGCATTTAGGAATCTACGCTTATAAACTTCTTCATTAGCATTAACTAATTCGTCATGGTTCTTAAAGCTAGACTCAGTTGACATTGGCTTGGCATTTTTAATCGTTCCAACCATATTAATTTCGTTAGTTAATTCACAATTAATTTCAACAATGTCATCAGCCATATCAAATTCTTCACGAATCATCCTTTCGGCTAGCTTTTCAAGCTTTTTTTTGTGCTTTGCCTCTAAGCCTTGGGTTTCATAAACCAAGGGCATTAATTCACTTAAAACAACTTTATTATCAATAGAATCAACATCATAAGCTCTCTTATAACGCTTTGCAACTTCACTAAAACGTTCACCCATAATCTTTTCTTCAAAGGTTGATTCATCATCATCTGGAAATATTGGATGCTTACCTAATGAGTGTTGTCGATTCATTAAATCTGATTCTAATTTAGGTGCCATTCGTTCAGATAATCCTTCTGGATAAACAACGCTTTCATTTAAGCCTTTGCTTTTATTTGCTCTGTTTAAAGCAGATTGGAGAATTTTTTTATAATCACTCATATTATTTGCTTATTTTTTTTATTAGGTTTTCTTCTAATTGTGCTTTACTAATAATACGTCTTTCGGTAGTTACTTGTGCTTGTGGTTCAGTATCACCAGTTGCGATATCTTTATAACTACTAATAATGGTACTTAGTTTCCCAAGCGGTACACCAATTTCTTTAGCCATAGCGGTTAGGAATTGAGCTTGTTCTATTGGTTTATCTAACTTAGCTAAGTAAATACTAAATTTATTTTTTATAAGATTAGCTAACTTGGTAACATCAGCCTGTAACTTAGGTACATCAGTACCATCGGTACTAACAGCTTCAACCTCATTCATTGCAGATTTAAAATAATTACCAAATCTAAAACGTTTCAAGCCCTTAACATCCATATAATCTTCATCTGGCCCTAAACCTTGTCCAGATTTAATCATATCTCTATTTGTTTTAAATTTTGCAACAACCTCACCAGTATTTATGTTAACAAAAAAATGTTTAAATGATGGGTCGATATCACTTAAATTGATATAAGCCATAAGTGAACCCTTATCTTCATCTTGTTTAATTTCCTTAACATGTGGAACCACTTGTATATCTTGCCCAACCATACCCATAGCTTCTTTCATTGGCTTGGCGATGTTTTGGTCAAAGTATTCCATCGTATGAATAATATTCTCATTATTTTCATTAAGGTCATCAAAACAATATACACCCATAACAACAGCATTAGCTGAGTTAATCCCCCTAACCAATTGATATTGCTTATCACCAATATTAAACGGCTTTGAAACATCACCAGTATTAGAATCCTTAACGTTTGATAAATACCTTAGTGTTTCAGCGTCCTTTGGTTCTATGATAGCATCTTGTTCCATCATCGATGACATAGACGCACCCATATCTTTAGCATTGCTTTTACCACCCAATTCAAACTCAATATCCTTGTTAGTTTTTTGAATTTGAGACATGCTCTTTGTAATAGCTGGATTTTTAAGGTCGTCTTTGCTTACATGTATCTTAAATTTGTCATCTTCAGAAATATTGTGTTTTTTCATAATCTATTTTGTGTATTTAAGTATTAGGTCTTTTTCATAAAGTTTATCTTGTGTCTCAGAAATGGTTTCACCAAACCTGAAACTAAGTCGTTTATCTGGATATGTTTCATACGCATTCACATTCTCCCAAGCCAATGCGATAACATCATCCACAGCGTCCCAAACAGCAAATGTATCACTGTTTTGAATTACGTCCAAGTTTAACTCAGACTCTAACCTACCAACCTTTTTAATGTAAAATTCGTCTGGTGGTTGTGGTCTACCAGATGCTGGATAGGTATCCCAATCGACACCATCAACATCATCAGTTGTGTCAGAGAATATAAACTCATAAAAATAGTTACCCTCATAATTTTTACCGACATAATTTATATAAATTAAAAAAAATTCATCCATTAATCATTCAATAATTCAAAGCATTGTTATTTTCATTTAGTACCATTAGCTTTAGGTCTTGGTTGTACATTTGGCATTGGTAAAAATGGTTTATTTTTTCTACTAGGTGATGGTTTTGTGTTAGGCTCCACCATTGGTTGAACTTTAGGGTCAATAGTTGGCGCAGTCATTGGTTCAGCATCTTGACCAAATGTTTCTTGTAGCTTCATACGTATATAGTTTTCATTAAAGGTAGTGTTTTTTGTTGAATTTTCCAAATCTTCACCAACAATTTTAGATACAGGTGTTGAAGACCACATCTTACATGACCAATACTTAGGTGTTGTTCTATCTTTAGCGTCACTGCATTTATGTCTGGCCCTAAATGATTTTCGTCTTTTTGGGTCGTCTCTTTTTATTTCCATATTAGGGTCACCAAAATTAACTTTAACTACATTACCCTTCTCATTTTTAACATAAACCTTAAATTTCTTAACGTCACCTTTCATTGGTTTTCCTAGTGGTTTATCATCATATTTACCTTCATAGAGGTTAGCATCCTCAACTGTACCGTACTCATCTTCATACCCAGCTTCAGAATCACCATCATAAGCATCTAATGTGTTTGTTAAGAAATGATAAACTTCTTCCATATCGTCATTAGATGTTGCTATGTGGTCTAAAGCCCACCCATGACCATCATTTAATAATGCATCTACACTATTATAATCCATCTCTAATAATTCTTTAGATGCGTGTTGAATAGTTTTAAGACTTGACCAAAACATATAATTGTTTGATTCGTGTTCACCTTCATTAACTACTATACCTTCGATAGCAGCTTCAATAAAATGATATACTTCTTCAACATCATCTTTTGATGTAATAACATGCTCGACAGCCCATTGATGACCATCAGCAATCAATGCATCAACTTCTTGTTCGTTCATACCCAATATTTCAGTTGCATTATCATAAATTCCTTTTAGATTTTGCCAGAACATATAGTTGTTAGATTCTTCTTCTTGATTTTGTTGATAAATACTTAATTTGTTTTCATTGGCGGCTTTTTTACCCCATGAATCACCCTTACCTTTTGTCTTACAAGCACTAGGTGTTGGTCTGCAAGATGGATATTTACTTCTTTCTTCACCATCCTTTCTACCACATGGCTTACATTTTCCGTCTCTACATGTGTTGCAATCTACCCAACCACTACTACCTTCACCACCTCTTCTAGAAAACCAACCATGTAGACCGCTTTCTTTTTCTTTTGAAAAATCAGTTTTTTTAGCGGCCTCATCAATTTGTTCGTCCGTCATGTTTTTATAATCACCTAACTTATCTAGGTCTTCTTCTTTAATTCCTTTCCAAATCTTACCTTTTCTACATCTAACAACAGCACCCGAATTTCCAGTTATTGTGATAATACCACGACCTTCAGTTTCTTGCATCATAACCCAAGTACCATTTTCTGTTTCTGGACACCAAACATCTGAAATATTTTCTTTAACTAATTTAAAATTAGATGTGTTTTTAAGGGGTTTATTGCTACTATAATGACATGAATAAATGTCTTTATCTTTAGCTTTTTTCCAAGTTACTAGACCAGAGTTTAAAAAGGCTGATAACAAAAATGCGTCTCTATGCTCAATATCTTTTTGTTTAAAACCAAAAGATTGTTTACCATGTGGACCAGTATATAACCAATTTAATTTATCAATTTTATTTATATTTTCAGTTAGTCTTTCTACTTTTTGTTGATTACCATCATAAACGATAGCACTAAATAACCATGCTTGTCTTTGTTCACTAGTTATATCTAAAATATATTTTACCCAATTAGTTCCATATTTAAATATTTCATCTAACTTAACATTATTACCACCATTATATGGTGCTGAAACAACCAAACTTTTATTATTCTTATTTGCTAATAAATCACTAGTCTCAATTAAAGCTTTATCATTTATTCTATCATATTTTTGCAATCTATTTCCTTTAATATCTGGTAATTTAACAACCCACTTATGATTATCAGTTGCTTCAAATATAAAACCATTATTGCCGCTTCTAACTACATTAGTTTTAACATCTTTATATCTATGCAAATTTAATATTGGTTTAAATTCCAACTCATCTCTTTCAATATTATATGTCATTATTTCGTCACCTAGATTAAGTTGATTAACATCCTTCCAACCATCTCTAGTTAAAGCTTTAGATGTGTTTTCTGGAACACAAGCATAGGCCGATGGCCATACATCATACTTACGTTTTGCAATTCTAGTACATCTATCAGATTCATCTAATATATCATTAGAACCTTCTTGGAACATATTGTTTTTTTTAGGTTTATCTAAAAATAAATTTTCATAAACTGTAAGTTCGTCTAATTCTTCTAATTCAGCGTCAACCTTAACATCTAAATCTTCTGGATTCGTTGTATCTGTAGATGGCTCTGTATCTGTGCTACCAGCCTTTTTAACTTTATTTATGATATCTTTTTGGTCTTCAGCATCCATCTCTGAAGTGTGTGATGCCGCTATTACAGAATTAATAGCAAATTTTTCTAATGCGAAATCTGGTTGACCTTGAGCTTCAGTATATTTTCTAAGCGACTGTCCAAGTTTCCCAGTTAGTTGCTCGATATATTTCTTAGGGTCTGTCTCTTCATCGGCCTCAACACCAGCATCAAATGGCTTATCATCAAATGGCTTATCATTTGCTGGTGCTGGTGCTGCTAATGGCGCTGCTGCTTGCGATGGTGCTGGTGCTGGTGCTGGTGCTGGTGCTGGCTCAGATGAACCAGCAACCTTTAACTTATATTTTGTTTCTTCAGTTAATTTTTTTTTTTATTATTAAGAAGATTGTCAATATTTTTTAAAGTGTTTGAAAAAGTAATTTTAGACTCATTAACATCATCTTTTTGACCATCTCTTAATTTTTCAAAATCATCAGAATCTAATTTACCGTTTTTGTTAACATCAAGCTTTTTTTGACCACCCTTAAGTTCTTCTCTAGCTATAATTTCATCTACAGCCTTTTCAGCTTCGGTCAATTCATCATCCTCGTCCTCTTCATCCTCATCTTCTGGCTTAACACCATACTCAACTTCTCTAGATGCTTTTTCATAATCTTCGTCATCTTCCTCAGATATTAGATTATCATTTTCAAATATATTGATGTCACTACTAACATTATAAGCTTCAGCAAGGCTTTTAAACTTTAAATTTAATTGCTTAATGGCTTTAGCGTAAGAAGGGTAAGCTTCTGATTTTTTATTCATAAGACCACCAATGTATTGAAAGTCTTCAGCGAGGATACTTGAAGTCTTAGAAGTAACCTTAATATACCACTCGTGATTCTCACGTATAATAGCATATGACTTACCATCTGGACCCATCTTAGTTAACTCTACAACAATATTGCTTGTGTTTTCTTTAATAACAGATTTAACACCCATTAATTGTTTCATACGCTCATTGATAGCATCACCCTTAAGACCTACTGGACTAATATTTATGTTTTTCTTCATTTTAATTTATTGTTTTAAATCTTTTTATTTTAATTAATATATACCACCAATACCAGTGCTACCGTTAAATACGTTGTTATTATCACCTAATAGGTAACAACCTGTACCACCACTAATTGTATTAACCACAATCTTAATACTACTACCCGCACCAATACTAGCAATCGTTCCATTAATCCTAAGATTACAACCAGCAGAACCACCGTATATTTCAGTATACGTATGTGCTGAGAAAATTGGCGCATCCGCAGATACTATAATGCTATGTGTATCGTTTATATTTGGCATATTATTATCGTTTTCTTATAAATATCTACAAAAATAAAAAAACACCCTAGAGTGTTTTATTTATTGGTTATTATCTTTAATTCTTTAACTGGATGAATTTCAGCGAGTCCATGCCATTTATCATAAACGTATGGCCCAACCACTTCAATGCTATCGCCAATGCTAGGTATTGGTATAAGATTTGTATGGTCCTTGCATATCCTAAAGATAGATTTTTTAGCACAAATTATCTCAACTACCAAACAACCACCTTCTTTTTTTATGTTATTGGCGAATAATAGTGACGTATCTTGTATCCGTAAATTAATATGGTAATCACCATCAGCTGCACCTGTTACACCCATGACGATACCAGAAATTCGCTTGCTTGGTTCGATAATTGTTAATCTTTTTGGGTGGTGAACTAATTTATCTTGGTCGCTTACGATAAATAATAATAGAAATGTTATAACTTTAATCATATTAGTTTGATAATGGGAATTTTATTATTGGGTGTGATTTATAATTATCAAAGGTAAAATCGGCAATTGACATATTTTCATTAAGCACGTTGATATCGGAATGTAGTGGTCCAATTCCGCATTCAAAAGTCTCGGTTGGCCAGAATTCCGTATTAATGTTTAGGGTTGGTAATTCATATGGTTCTCTAGTAATTTGTTCTTTACAACCTTCTATTTGATTTAGATAAATATGACAATCACCTAAGTTACCAATTAATTCATCTGGTACCATATTAGCAATCTTGCCAAATAAAGATAATAAAATACCATAAGATGCGATATTATACGGAATTCCCAGAGGAACATCACATGAACGTTGATTCCACATTAAAGAGATAGCCCTAGTTGGTATATTAAACCATTTTAAATCCTCTTCGTATGTGGTATTCAACTCCCATTGAGCGTCCCAATCTTCTAGACTTCTACCATTATGTCTTTTAGCCCATTCATCAAAGCGTTCTTGCATGGTTAGCTCTCTAGTATATAATTGAAAACCGTAATGGCAAGGAGGTAATATGGCCTTATCAACCTCAGATGGGTTCCAAGCGGTAACCATCATTCTTCTAGAATCTGGGTTGGTTAATAAATCATTTATTAAGTTTTGTATTTGGTCAATATCAGAGTTCCAGTTACGCCAACAGTGTCCATATATCTTACCTAATTCGCCCCATTTATTTGCAAATTCATTATCCGTTTTGATTTTGTTAATAAATTCATCAATAGTAAATTGGTCACCTACACTATATGACCCAATACCGTTTTTCGAACTTAATAATTCAGCTTTTCTATCATTTGGGTTGTACGAAAAATCAACATGTTTTTGATAATACTTATAAGCATCTCCGTTCCAGATATTACAATCATTATCTACCAAATATTTTATGTTGGTTTGACCCTTAAGGAACCATAATAGCTCAGTAATAATACCTTTGGTATACATTTTTTTTGTGGTAAGTAGTGGAAACCCATCTGACATTTTATGTCGTATTTGTCTGCCAAAAAGAGATATAGTACCACCGTTTCTTGTTTCTTTTTTGGTACCATTTTCTAGAATGTCTTTTAACAATTCTTGGTATTGCTTATCTAATTTATTCATATTTAATCGTTAAATTTTCAATATCCTTATTGCTTAAATTACCAATGGGAATTATTAGTCTTTCCTTAAATTTATTTTCTAATAGCTTCCAATTAATAATATTGCTATAGCATTGTCTTTAGTAACCTTCATAATTAGTCTTTTGTTGTTGTATCAGTATATTCACCAAGCTTAACCTTAAGCCTATCTAAGGTAACCTTATTAAAGTCGCCAGTGGTCAAATACTCACCAATAAGTTGGTTCATGGTGAGAACAAGGGCCTTACCTCTACCATCAGTGCTAGCTTTATCTTCAGCAGTCTTAAGATTCTCGATTTGCGTCAATAATTGTTTTAATTTATCAGCTGGTAGATTATCTAGTTTTTCGTAGTTGGTGTATTTCTTTTTGATATACGTATTAAATACGGAACCACTACTATCGCTAGTTTCCAAGCGAGTATAATCACTTAGCTCAATATTAGGGTACTTATAACGACCACCTGTATTAAATATAACCGTTAGGTCTCTAGTCTTGGGGTCAAAGGTTGACCCACAGATGGTTGATGATGAATACATAGCTTTGATTTCACCATTAGTCTCAATTCTTGTTAATAGCATTTTTGTTAATTTTTTATGTTGTTATGTTATATCGTTCAATATCGTTTAGTTGAATTACTCTAACTTTAACAGTATCTGTACCGTCAGTTAACGTAATAAACATATGATTAGCGTTTATCTGAACATGACCATTTTCGTAAGTATTTGAATTATAACCAAACCTTGACGAAGTATTCGTCCAGACAGTCAATGACTTAAAGTTTTCTTTATTCATAATTTCTGTTTGCACAAAGATACAAATATTTATTTAAAGAGGCAACACTTGATTGTTTAATTTTTAATGATTATATTTTTTAAACACACGACATGAATAGAGAAATTTACCCAAAAGTAAAAGTGATAATTTCAGCAGCCTCAAATGAGGCCAAGATATTTGATGATGTTAAGGTTAGACCAGAGCACATAGTATTATCAATCTTAAATGATAACGATAATGAAGGTGCCAATGTAATAAAACAATTAAATATCAGCACAACGGAATTTTATGACAGATTAAGTGATTATATACGTAAAAAGGACTTAACACCTAGGGTTGGTAGTACTAGAAAAACACTACCCTTATCTGATGAATCTAAGGTAATAATGAAAGCCTTAGATAAAGAATGTGAAAAACTAAATGATAACGTTATTGATACAACACATATCATGCTAGCAATCTTATTTACAAGCTCACCAGTAACGGAGGTATTATTTCAAGTATATGGTGTGGATTATAAAAAATTTAAAGATATTATTAAAGGTATGAGAGAAGAACAAACAAAAAATCAATTTGAAGGTGAGGACCATGATGATGTTGACCCAATCAGACGTAAACCAAAAACAACGGATTCTAAAAAAACTCCAGTATTAGATAACTTTTGTCGTGATATATCCAAAGCGGTAGAAAAGGGTGAGATTGACCCAGTTGTTGGGCGTAATGTTGAAATTAAACGCCTATCACAAATCCTGTCTAGAAGAAAAAAAAATAATCCAGTTCTTATCGGTGAGCCAGGTGTTGGAAAAACCTCAGTGGTTGAAGGCTTGGCACTATTAATACATAGCGGAAATGCACCAAGACCATTAATTGGAAAACGTATCTATACCTTAGATTTAGCTAGCCTTGTTGCTGGTACCAAGTATCGTGGTCAATTTGAAGAGCGTATGAAAGCCGTTCTAGAAGAATGTAAGGCTAATCCAGATATTATATTATTCATTGATGAGCTACATACAATTGTTGGTGCTGGTAATGCGTCTGGGTCATTAGATGCAAGCAATATCTTTAAGCCAGCCCTAGCTCGTGGTGATATTCAAATCATTGGTGCAACAACACTTGATGAATACCGTGAAAATATTGAAAAAGATGGAGCTTTAACTAGACGCTTTCAACAAATTTTAATTGAAGAACCAACACTAGAAGAAACAAAGATTATCTTAATGAAAATCAAGGAAACATATGAAAAGCATCATAAGGTAACATATACCGAAGAAGCTATTGATGAATGTGTTAAATTATCGGCAAGGTATATTATGGACAGGGCAATGCCAGATAAGGCTATTGATGTAATGGATGAAGCTGGTGCAACAACCAACGTAAATATTGAAAAACCTAAGAATATTAAAGACCTTGAGGCTAAAAAAACAGCGTTATTTGAAAAGAAAAAAGGTGTTGTATTAAAACAAAACTACGAAGAAGCCGCTAAGATAAGAGATGAAGAAAAAAAGGTTGATGTAGCTTTTCAAGCAGCTATGGACGAATGGAATACTAAATTGGAAAAAAGAACCACGATTGTTGGTGTTGAAATGATTTCTGAAGTAGTATCGATGATGACAGGTATACCTCTATCAAAAATATCCGTACAAGAGAGCAAAAAATTATTAAATCTAGATAAAGAATTAATGGGTAAGGTTATAGGTCAAGATGATGCCGTAACCAAGGTCGTAAAGGCAATTAAACGAAATCGTATCGGTATCAAGGATAAAAATAAACCAGTTGGAAGCTTTATCTTCCTTGGGAAGACTGGGGTGGGTAAAACAATGCTTGCCAAGCTTTTAGCTGAACACGTATATGGTGATGTTGATGCTTTGATACGTATGGATATGTCAGAATATATGGAAAAACATTCTGTATCTAGGTTGGTTGGTGCGCCTCCTGGGTATGTCGGATATGAACAAGGTGGTCAATTAACCGAAAAGGTTAGAAGGAAGCCCCATTGTGTTATATTATTTGATGAAATTGAAAAAGCCCACGAAGATGTCTTTAATATATTATTGCAATTATTGGATGAAGGACAATTAACTGATGGTCTTGGTAGAAAAGTTAACTTTAAAAATGCATTAATTATACTAACATCAAACATTGGTGTTAAAGAAGTCAATGCCTTTGGTAAGTCTATTGGGTTTGAAACTTCATCATCTGTTAGTGATGCAATTAGAGCGCATAATATAATTGAAAAAGAGTTAAAAAAGAAATTTAAGCCAGAGTTTTTAAATAGAATTGATGAAGCCATCGTATTTAGAGCCTTAACACAAGAAGATATACATAAGATAATCTACTTGGAATTAGCTAATCTAGAAAAACGTATTAAAGAAATGAACTTTAACCTAAAGATAACCGAAGAAGCTGTTAAATTTCTTGGCGTACAGGGTTACGATGAAACATACGGGGCCAGACCTCTAGGCAGGGCCATTCAACACTATGTTGAGGATGTCATAGCTGATGATATACTTGGCGGTCTAATCAATGAAGGAGATACAATTAACGTTGATTTTGATACAGAAAAAGGTGAAATAGTCATCAAAGGAATCAAAACAAAAACAAAATAAACTAAAGCCCTAATCTTAGGGCTTTTTTTATATATTTATTATCATGAAATCGATAATTAAAAAACTTCTTAGGGAAGGCTTAGATAAAACAATAAAATGCAGTCAGTGTAATTGGTCTTGGAAAGAATCTGAGACCGATAAAAAAGACATGTATGTTTGTCACAAGTGTGGGCATGATAATTCACCAAAAAAAGAATCGTTAAATGAAACCATCTTAACCAAAGACGAAAAAGATATTAAGGCTATTGCTGATTTTATTAACTTTGCTAAAGATTATCTAAAGATTACTGATGATGTCCAAATAAAACTAGCGTTTAAAAGAATACCATCACTAACCACAACAGCCTACTATGATACAAGAGGTGAAATAATGGTCTACGTTAAAGATAGGGCCATAATCGATGTATGTAGGAGCTTAGCGCACGAACTTGTACATCACAAGCAAAATCTAGATGGTCGCTTAACTAATGTAGCTGAAGATGGTGCTGATGGTAGTGAAATAGAGAACGAAGCAAATGCTGTTGCTGGAAAATTAATTAGGATTTACGGTAAATTAAACCCAGAACTATATGTCTAATGTTAAAATATTATTAAAAGAACATTTATATGTTGTTGATAAAGAAAGTTTATTAACTGAAGAATCATTGTTGTTAATTAAAGACTATGAATATGTTAATAATATATTAGGTATTAAATATAATATAAATGAGTCTATTGATACTAATATTAAAATTAAAATAATACAAGAACAGCTTATTGTTGAATCAATATTATCGTCAATTAATGATTATATTGGACAAGCTTATACCAAAGGTAAAGAAAAAACGTTAGAGGTAATCGATAGTATCAAAGGATTAAAAGATATCGCAAAATTGTTCAAAGATATTCTTTTAGATTCAAGTCTTATGAATGTCGCTATTAATAAGATAACGCAAGTCTTGACTGATACCATGCAAAGAATCAAACAAACAGCCAATAAAATATTAACATCAATAAATATTAATATATCTAATTTTAATGAAAAATTCGAAGCATTAATTAATCACATTGAAAGGGTGACGAAAAACTTGGTTTCAGATACTGGTTGGAAAGGTTTTATCTCTTGTCTTGGTTTTACAACTTTATTGGTCTATGTTGAAGAAAAATTTTTAAATAATATGCTTCAAAATACCCTAAAGTTTATTGGTGATAATATTAATATATTAGTAAATATAGCTGATATTTTTAATGGTTTTAAATCGTTAAAATCATTGGTTGGAAACACTCTTGAAATACAACCTATATTATCTTGGTTTTCGGAAATAGGTAAAGGTGCTACATTAGGTGTTGGGTTGGTTGCCATTGATGTTATTGGTATCGTCAACAAAGTTTTAACACCAATAATTAAATCCGTTGAGTGGGCCAACAAACTTAAAAAACCTACCCAACAAATTAAAACAATATAAACATTATGCCATATACACATAGAAAAGTCGGTGATAAAGAATGCGTCTTTAAGAAAGACGGTGGTGCTAAAGTAGGTTGCACCAAAGGCGATATCAACAAATACTTAGCAGCATTATATGCTAACGTAGATGAAGCTAATACAATTAAAGGTGGTAAAGCCGATAAATTAACCATCAAGCAAATAGCCGATAAATTTGGTAAGTCCGTAGATGATATCAAAGCACAAATAAAAAAAGGTATCACTGTCGAAATGGAACATACTTCAGATAAGGAAAAAGCAACTGAAATAGTTATGGACCACCTGTCTGAATTTCCAGATTATTATGATAGACTTAAGAAAATGGAAGATAAAGCCAAAGAAACATTTAAAACAAATGAAGGTTTATCTTATTCAATAAAACGTTTATTAAGAGAAGGTTTAAATTATTAAACCAATATATTCGAAGCTACCACATAATCTTTTATTATCAGCATAGTGGTTATTATATAGGTTTTCATGCTTCACATCCTTTCGTAGCTTTTTGTGCTTACTTGTCGGTTTCCATAGTGGAGACTTTTCCCTGTACATAATCATTTTTGGATGTGCCGTCCTAGAGAAAAATCTATGACCCTGCTCTAAGTGTATCTGGGCAATAGCATCCGAAAATCTTACACCAATACCCATACCTTGGAAATCAGGTAATATAACGGTTCTATGCCCTCGCCAACCATTCTTAAAGGCACCATTTGGTTGAGCTAAGGTGGCCGAAAAACCTACTACTTGGTCGTCCCAAATCGCAATATAACATCTAGCGGCTTTATTGATGTTGGTATCTAAATAATGATGGTCCTTAAACATTCTCCAACTATCATAGCTTGTGCGATATACTTGGATATTGATTTCTGGTCGGACAAAAAAAAACCATTAAGTAATTCACCTGTATCGGTATTTATTACCCAATCTGGTTCTAACCAATCTAATATGTCACTATGACATGTTGATATAACAACGCTATCTAGATTATTCGTTTCTATATACCTAGATAAAGCCACGCTAGCAGCCTTAGCTACCGTTCTATCCACAACACTAGTGTATTCATCAATTACAGCACCAGACCTAAGCTTCCTAGCTAAGTCAGCCCTGAACTTTTCACCATTGGATAATACGTTATAAGACTTATACCACGATGGTATCGTATTAAAGCCCACAGAGCTTAATTTATTGATACCATCGGCTGGACTATCAAAATGTGAAATAATAGCCTTAGCTTCGTCCCAAATAGGTTCCTCTTCGATTCCAAAGTGTTTAAGTAGTGTCGACTTTCCACTTCCGCTACTACCTACGATAACACCAAGCTTAAATTTCTTGGGTATCTTACTTGGTAACTTCCATGGGTAAAACTTAGAAGTGCCATCAAAAATGCAATCAAAGGCTGTTTCACTAGCAGTTACGTATTCATCTTTAATGACAGATGATGTTAATGGAATGGTTTCTCGTTCTAATTTTTCTATTAATTTATCCATGTATAAATAATAGATTAAAACTATCCTAAGTAAAGTATAATAAATAAAATGGCCAGATAACAATGAAGGTTATCTAGCCAGTATTATTATAACTAATAATTAGTTACTATTATTTGGTTGCAGTAAGTGCCTTAAATTGAGCCTCAAGCTTTGCAATTTTACCTTCCAAGATGGTATCTTTTTTGGTAGTTTGTTCTTGCAACCAAATCTTTTTTTGTGAAGCGACTTCTTTGTTTACGATGTTCTCAATCAACTCAACAAGAGCACTTTCTTTTACTTTAACTGTCTTTTTTGTGTTTGACATATTTCGAGGTTTTAAATCATTCTTATAACTAAACAATAAATATATGGAATTTATTAAAAGTTATAATAATGATAAAAAAAATATTAACACTTATAATCTGCGCCATAGCTTGAGGCGAACGCATCGGGTTTTACCTTGAAGCTATAGCCCATACCTATGATATAACCAATAGATTGTTGTAATGCCTTATTGGATTCATATAACGGATTTTGATTTATGTCGGCATGTACTTCTAATGGAATTTCATATTGGTCCAGTATTGGAGCTATCTCATATGCGACTTCAATTGATTTACTTACTTCAAAAACCATACGCTCAGTTACAGCCTCTTTATTCTTAGCCTTAAAGCTTTTATTATATGTACTAGTAACTAACATAGCCCCTTCACCATTACCAGTCTTACGATTATCTTGGCTCTTAAATTTACGTATAATAATTACCGTAGCGAAGCTATAAGCACCCCGTCCTAGTGTTTGTGAATCGGTACCAACATAAACGTTCAAAAAATAGCCATTTTCCATTTCGGTTTTAAAAACATCCTCTAAATATTCTATGATTGATACATCAATTTTTTTATTTCCCCTTGTCCATTCCATTTTATTTAATTTTAAATTTATTCAAATCTTGTAGTTGGTAATAAGCGTTGTAACTTATCATAATTATCCTTACCAATATCACTAATACTTACTGTAATCTTTCCTAGACTACCACCATTACTAATATCCAAGTTAGCAATATCATCAGGTATATAATTAATTGGATTATTATTTATATTCAAAAATAATAAGTTTTTTAACTTGCCAATACCATTAGGTAATGTTTTTATTTTATTATCACATAAGATTAATATCTCTAACTTCTCTAATGAACCAATAGATGGATGAAGTTCATGTAAGTTAGCTTTACTAATTATTAATTGGTCCAGATTTTGAAACGTACTAATATCTGGTAATCTAGGTATAGACCTATCAATAAATCTAATCGTTGATGTATTGGAATCTATTACCTCAAATAAAGACTCAGTATAACCAAATGAAACCAGCATCTTTAAATATGGGTTGGTATCTAATCCAGACTTATATGCTTTGGCCAAGCCAATTAATTCTAAATAAAAGAAATTTCGTAACGCCTCATCTTCACTTAAGACTAAGCTATAAATATCAACGTTTTCTTTGTTTGTTCTATCCTTTATCTGATTCGTTTCAAAGTGAATTTGATAAATTTCCTCACTATCACCGTTAAAAAATTTATTATTGATAACGATAAATAACTTAGAAAAAAGATTATCAGGTCTTTTATGATTCGTAGTATAATTCGCAAACATACCATTTTTATCCCTAGTCGTACACCAGTTAGCAAAGTTACTAAATACCGAACTAGCCGTTACAGTTAATGGTACGTAAACCGTATATTTCCTATCTTTATAAGGTATTAATGCTTGTCGACCATCAACATACTTATTCATTGTTCTTTCTACGCTACTTGGTTCCCTAAGAAAAAACGGGTCAACCGCATCAAAAAGTTCAGACAAGTTTCTATATTGATTAATATCTGTTGGGTCCGTAATATCCTTAAGTGAAAATGCGTTATTACAAAGTTCCTTGAACTTTTTCTTTCGCTTATGTTCGGCAAATAATATCAAGTATTCGTTAGCTTGTGGTAAATCCTCACTAACAAACATAATAGCATCCCTTACACTAGAATCAGTATTCTGTTTGATTAACCTAGTAAATACATTCAGCATCCATTGTAGATACATCTTGTTTTCAGTTGGGTCAGCATCAACCATACTGGCAAAAACATCAGAACTAACACTAACCTTAGTCAATATAAACTTAGGGTTACTAGGCTTAGGCTTTATACTTAGTAATGCAATAACAACACCAGCTGGTGTTGTTATTGTCTTAGTTTCATATCCATTTTCATTTAAGGTGTTCGTAATACTACCAACTCCAATATCTGATAACTCAAATATATCAAATTGTTCAGCTAGAAACAATAATCTGTCAGTCGTATTTATAGTTTTCATTAAGATGTTTTATACCTTTTAGACAAAGATACAACTTTTTTTCTGTAATTACAAGACTACACGTAAAATCTTTTAAAAAAATCATCATCTAAAAATTCCTCAATCCTACGTTTGAAAAACCAAGTCACGTTATCAACATAATCAGATTCTCGGTCAATAATGTCTAATATAACGGCATTTGGATTCTCACCATCAGTTATACGATACTTTATCTCATTTAAATATTCATACTTACCTTGAGAAATTAATTGCTCCATGATTACACTGTATATTTCCCATCGATTTTCATCATCTTCACTTAGTGTTAATCTTAGTTTTTCAATATACTTATGATACGCTTTATCTAGTGTGGATTCTTTACCATGACTAGGGTTCAATAAATAAAAATTATTTCCCATCATTGTAACTTTTTAATGAATGTTATTTACTATAAATATCATAACATTCTTAATAATAATGATTTCTAGACAGATATATTGTAACTTTACTGAATATCAATACTAAAAAATAATACCCTAATTAAAATTTTTTATCTTATTATATAAGCGCTCAAGTTCTGGTGTATACGTCTTAACAGACTCAAGTACCTCGATTACAATGTCCTTTGGATTGCATTCATCAGTAAGCTTATACTGAAGCTCTTTAACTCGTAACATATCATTTAAACTATTCTTCAGCTCAAGCACCACTTGGTTGTATGTCGCCCACGCTTCACGATTTGAATACGGGCCGTCATGTAGTTGGTTGGTTATTTTATCCTCATATTGGTGCTCTAAAACGGTGTCAAATGCACCATAGTGCTCTCGTAATATTCTCCGTATCTTGCCCCTGTAACTCATCTTATTGCATCGTTACGTTTTTCGATAAATTAAAATCATCAGATATATTCCCATACATCCAATCTCGTATTACTTGCTTCGTGAAATCATCACCCATCTTATACTTATACTTCATGTATTCATATAATGATTTAGGCGTTATTACTTCGTCATCAACCTTAATTCTAATCATTGGTTTCTCATTATACTCACCACCCTCACGTACAAACTTTTCAATTGGTTCATAGTTCAGGTCCAATTCTTCTTTCATTTGTCTTACGATTCTTGAATGAAGTACACCCTCACATAAACGCCCCAACTGACTTTCAGTTATGATTAATTTCTTTTTCATATCTATAAATATTAGCAGTAAATAAAAAGGCCCTTGAGGGCCTTAGTATTATGATAATAATGTGTCAATCTTTTTTTGTAAATCTGATTTACTTATGACACCAACCATTCGCTCACTTATTTCCCCGTCTTTAAATAATAGTAATGTTGGGATATTTCTAATCCCATAGGACTTTGCAACTTCACCACATTCATCAACGTCAATCTTACCAATACCAATATTGGTTTTATCGGTGTTATCTTCAGATAACGCCTTAATAATTGGGGTTAAGGTTTTACATGGGCCACACCATTCTGCCGAGAATTGTAATAGGGTTATTTCGTTATTCTTTAAAACATCTGTAATGTTTTTTTCTGTTACTTCTAATACCATTTACTTAAATTTTTATTTTTGTTATTGTTATAAATATATAAAACTAAACCCAAATAGCAATGACAGACTCAGATTTAATCCTTAATTTTTTAAAGCGTGAATATACCAATGAACACCCAGTAATTTATCTTCTCATTAGTGGTAAAAACAAAAGTTCATATGTAACGGCTACCAATTCAATTCATAATCTAACCAATGCAATCTTTATTGATTCAGTTAAAGAAGAAATTATTAAACTTAGCGTTCAAGAATTTATTAGTCTAAAACAATCAGAATATAGTACTGGTAAATTAAAGACTAAAGCTATCTATTAGCTTGGTGTTATGCGTGTTTACCTTAACCATTAAACGTACAGGTATCTCAAATATCACATACTTCCTTAATAAAAAATAATCGATAAAGTACTTGTTGCGTTCAGCAACACCCATATTAAATAATTTTTCTAAGATAGAATCTATCGTTAGATAATGGCTTGATTGTCGTGGACTTAAAGTATCATGTTTTAGGTTTTCACCAAATATCCTACAGTAAGACTGATAATCACTACAATATGACTCTAAGTATAATGTTAATGTAACCTCACAGATTATCATATATACATGGTTATCAAATATTGTCAATTTATTCAATTTGTTAATATTTATAAGTATGTTTAATGATTTTGATAAATATATAATGTTAAAGTTCTTGACGAACAATTATCCTGTGATAAAAATAAAACATAATAAACGTTTTAAACGGGCTATAACATGTCACGATGGTACACGATATTTTTTATCCAATACTACCACGCAACAAAGTTTAAGAAATCACTTAAGCCAAGTATTAAATAGATTGTTTATTTGTGATGATACTAATTTTATTTCTATGGTCTTAGATAATTTTTCACCAACACGACAAAAAAAGCCTTGATGTAGTTCCAATATGTAAATATTGGAATTACCGTAAGTAAATAAAATATACTAATATGGCCTTCGCCACATAAGCCTAATGCATGTTTAATTATTTCTATCATTCTATTCGTATTTCTTACAAAGATACGAATAATATTTTTAAAAGACAAATAATTTACCCAGAATTATTTATAAACCTCTAGGATAATTTCCTTAACAACCAAATTACCATTAGAATCATTAACCATAACAACCTCAACTTCATTACCAATAGTAACTTGACCACTACCCGTATTTTCTTCGACATTAATCATGGCCCAATCTAAGCTTATCGGTAACGTGATTACATCTTCATTATCATTAACGTAGTAATAAACTTCAATATCAACTTCTGTCGGCCCTGTAATACCATATAAGCTAATGTCCTTGATTCCCCAGCTTCTAGCCTCAATCTCGATGTCATAATATACCGTGGCTTTGATTGTTGGTATTTCACTTATTTCATTACCCTTATAGGTCGCACGATATGTGCTAAAGCTTAACACAACTTCCCTACTATACCTATTATCTACCTGTTCGGTTAATCTAGATTTTAAACGCTTTAATTGACTTTCAGTAATTATTAATTTCATAGTTTTTTATTATAAATATCGTTTATTTTAATAAAGGTTGTATTATATTTAAATATGAATAAACCTAAGCTAGAAATAGAACTCATCCCCAAGACTTGCTGGTTCTCATCAGTAAGAACTGCCGTTAAGCCAAGCCAATGGGATAAGATTAGATTCTTGTCTTATGAATCCGCTGGCCATAAGTGTGAAATATGTGGTGATACTGGTAAAAATCAAGGCTATAAGCATAACGTTGAATGTCATGAAATATGGGATTATAACGATGTATCTAAAACTCAAACCCTTGTTGGTCTAATATCACTCTGTGTAATTTGTCACCAAGTTAAACATATCGGTAGAGCAATTGCTATCGGAAAACATCAACAAGCACTCAATCAATTGGCTAAGGTTAATAAATGGACACCAGAACAAGTTCAACAACATGTCCAAGAGTCATTTGAAGTGCATAAGGAACGCTCAAAGCATGAATGGAAGCTGGATATATCACTTCTTACTAAAGAACCCTATAACATCGTTATAAAGCCAAATAAAAAACGCATCTTTAAAAAGAAAAAATTTAAAAAACGACCAAAGAAAAAGTTACCTAAAAAATAATTTAATATTTATTTAATATGATTAAATATTATTTATAATATTTATTCAAAAAATATAAATGAACATAATACACGTAAAACCAAATGGTCAAGAAATTGAATCTTGGATTGCTATCATAGATAATGAAGTTGTTGGTCACATTTTTCTTAAGCATGAAGCTGAAAATAAGATTAAGTTTTTGGATGCGTGGGTACATGATGAACATCGTAGGAAAGGAATATATAGAAATCTTTGGGATACTAGATGGGAATATGTGAAAGAACACTATAAGAATAAGCTAGTTTATGCATGGTGTAAGGATGTAAGCTTACCACTTCTAATTGAAAAAGGCTTTACTACAGGTGATATATGTACGTATGTTGAATTTAAGATTGAATGATTGACCAATTACCAAGCATATCCTCCACCAATGCAGTGTTAGATTCAACCCAATCACCAGAATTCATATATTCAATATCCTTAATTACTCTAATCTCAGCCTTATGAATATGACCACATATCACCCCATCAAAATTTAAGTCTTTTGAATGATTAACCATATGGTTCTCGAATTCACCAATAAAGCTTGTTACACTCTTTACAGAATCTTTGATGTTTTTTGATAGCGAATAATATTCTTTACCTCGATATGCTTGGTATTTGTTATACCACTTATTTAACCAAAGAATCAAGTCGTAGCCAATCGAACCCAACTTAGCTAACCATTTCATATTATTGGTGAAAACATCGAATATATCTCCATGTAAAACCAAATACCTTTTCCCATTTAACGATTCTAATTCGTAGTCCTCAACAATACTTATATTACCAAAACTCAGTGGTATGAAGTCATTTAGAAAATCATCATGATTACCCCTAACCCATATTACCTTCGTGTCATAAGATTTTTTCATTATCTTTACCAAGCATTTCATATGTTCCTTGGTCCAAGGATTACCCCTCTTTATCGCCCACCCATCAATAATATCACCATTTAATATTAACGTTTCACACTTAATTTCATCTAGAAATTTTAATATGTTTTTTGTTCTTGAATATGTTGAACCTAAATGTAAATCTGAAATGATAACCGTTTTATATTTCATAACCAATAACCAATATCTTTTTTAAAGTGTTCTTTATTGTTTTTATGTAATAAACTGCTTGCAAAATACTTTACCATATTTATGGTACCAAGCTTTTTAAAGCGCCTGTCGTCCGTATAATGATATTTGTTTAAAATGTAATGCTTGCCTCGATTAACTTCTTTTGATAAAAAATAATCCTCACAATGCATTAATGTTTCATCAAAACCACCAATGCTAAAAAATACTCTTTTATCTATCATCATATATGAACCAACAACAAATGGCTTATCTAATTTAGATAAATGAAAAATAACGTTGCATAAGCCGTAAATCGCTTTAATTACCAAGTCGTCCTCAATGTTTAATAAACACCCTAAGATATCAACGTTCTTTTCTCTAAAGATTCTTAAGGAATCCATTATTAAGCTTGTGTCTTTAAAATAAACATCTGAATCTAAAAATAATAAGATATCACCCCTAGCCTCTAGCGCCCCCAAGTTTCTCCCAACAGATGGTAAGCCACCTTTGATTATCCTTAAGTTTGGTAATAAGTTTAAATATTTTTTAATAATACTAATCGTATTATCAGTGGAAGCGTTATCAGCAACGATTATCTCAACATATTTTGGTAATTTCTGCTCTACCAAAGATGTTAATAATTTACCAATGTATTTCTCTTCATTCTTACAGGGTATAATAATTGATAACGTAATTTCCATATCTATAAATAGCTTTGTTTTTATACTAACACATTAAAAAATTGTTAATCTAATTTAGCATAATACCATACTATAAATTTACTTACCAAATTCCAAACAGCTTGAATGTCCGTTTGTTCGTTCGTAATGTATTCGGCATGAGCAAATGAAAAATCCTTGCGAAATTTGATACTAGTTTCCACGCTACATGATACGTATGTTTTAAAGATACTTATTTGTGTCGCCTTATCCAAGGCATTAATCTTACGTACCACAGGCATCAACCAATCCCAAGAATCATGATAACGACCATGATGCCTACAAATATAAACCGAATATCTTTTATGTGATTCCGCTTTGGTAAAATCAATATCCATAAACTTAGATATGATTTTATTATTTTCTAATATAATTTCTTCATCAAGTTGTATGTTCATTTTTTTCTTAGTTCTTTTTGTACCTTAATATAATCACTGAAAAATGTATCAAATAATACCGTAGTGGCAACATCAACCTTCTTGATATTAAAAGCCCCACGTATATCAGATAATGAAACCATTATATCGTCATCATTCTTCTCCTTGGTTCGCTTGACCACAAGCGGCCCCTTATCCTCAACCCCTTCACCAGTACTGGTTAATTGCTTATATAATGTCTCAATATCAATGCTAACTTCACCAGATTTCATACCCTTTAGCTTTAGATTAATCGTCTGAGTATCCGTAAGCGTTATTAATATCTCTCGATTATCAAACCTTATCTTGCTTTCCCTAGTTAAATCTTTATCAAGTATTGTAGCCATATTTTATGCTTTTATACAAAGGTACATAAACTATTCCAAAGTTCCAAATATTTATAGACAAAGTTACCACTAAATGAAGTTCGTTAGATATAACCCAAGCCTGTTAGTTGAAAATGCTAAGCCAAATATGTCAGTAAAACAATTGGATGAAATAGACCAATTGGCCTCTAGTATCGATACCCACTTAGGTCAAGAACTACACGTACCAAATGATGTGCTTGATAGCTTTAAGATTAAGGATACCCTATCCCCAGATATCTGGCCCGATGGCAACCTATCACCTAAGATTAAAACACAACTAGTAAGAATCGCTAAGGACTTTATTAAAGAACTTAAGCCCAAGACACCAATAAGGATTAAAGATATTCTTTTTACTGGCTCTTTAGCTAATTATAATTGGTCCAAGTTCTCAGATATTGACATGCATATTCTAGTCGATTTTAATGACCTAGATGCAAATAAAGATATAGCCAAAGAATACTTTGATGCACAAAAAAATCTCTGGAACCAAAAACATGATATTACCGTATTCAATTATCCTGTTGAACTATATGTTCAAGATGTTAAAGAAAAATTGGTGGCAACCGCTGTGTATTCAGTATTGCACGATAAATGGATTAGAAAACCTGAGCGTGAAAGCTTTAAATTAAATAAAAAAGTCATAAAGGATAAAGCTGATAAATTTATTACACAACTTAAAGATATTAGAACCGCATATAAAAAAGAAGACTACCAAGAAGTTGTTGATATGGTCACTAGCCTTAAGGCTAAGATTAAAACGATGCGTAAATCAGGACTAGAAAAAGGTGGTGAACTCTCAGATGAAAATATCGTCTTTAAGGTCCTTAGAAGAACCCAATTTATGGAAATACTAGATAGCTTTAAGGCTAAGGCATATGATAAGCTTATGTCAGTTGTCGAAACGCTAAACGAAGATGAAAGATGGAACAAGGATGGTGTTGTCTTTATCCGTGGCCAAGTCTTGCCAGATAATGAACAACGACTTTTCGTAACAACTACTAAGAATATACTAAACGTAAATAAAAAAAAGAAAGATAACTCAGATGCCATACCAGCTGAAATGATTTCTTTTGGTAATAATCCAGTATATCGTGTCGGTTTAATAGATGGTAGACTTAAGCCCCTAAAGGTGGATTGGAAATCTAAGGAATCTATGCTACAACGCTTAGGTCTTACTACGACAAGCCTTGCACTTAACGCTGATACCAAGACTCCATTGCATTGGAAATCTCTTAAGTATAATAATGTAATAACAGCTATTAATAACCTATCCCAAGAATTACAAGCATTGCCAAATATAAAATGGATTAACTAAGATGAATATTAATATAAAAAGACTTCTTAGAGAAGCCCTAGAAAAACGACTCCCAGATACCACGTTCTCCCAAGAATTAAAGCAACACCAATATCCAAGCCTTAGCAACCCATCCAGAACGGCTGATATTAATCAGCTTTATTATAGAATAAATAAAGCAGCTCAACAAGCAAATGCCTTTATGTCAACAAACCCAGATGATAACTACTTTAATTCACCAGAAGATGGTACTGGATTCTACCAAGTAGAACTTAGACATGATGGTCAAATAAAAACCAAGCACATCAAAGCAAGCCCAGATATGCAACAAATGGATGGTGCCTTTAGACCAAGTGATGTGGGTACTTGTAAGACATACCAAAACATAGCTAGATATTGCTTCGTTAAGGCTGGCAAGAATGGTACCAGCGTTGGTGCTAGCCCAGCTGAAGATGCCGCTAATAAGGCCCTAATCATCTTTAGAAATGAACTAATTGACTTCTTGGATGGTTCATCTTATGATGATGGTAAAGGCGCAGAAATATCTAGAGAAAAAATGTCACATAAACAAGCATTAAAAAAGCAGAAAAAAGACCTAGAAACCAAGATAGGTCGTAGAATATCAGACTCAGAATGGATGGATTTCCTTGAGTCAGGTCAAGAACCTAAGCCTAAGCCTAGTATTACAACTAACCCAGATGCTAATGCTGAATTTGAAAAAAGACAAGCAATGGCTATCGCTAGAAGAAATGCAGCACTTAAAAATCGTGGTCAATAATATGTACCAATTCAAATTTCCTATCAGTCTTGCCAAGCATCTCTGTTACCCAAGCCATTGCTTCCTCATCAGTCTCATACCTAGATTCAATATAAGCCCCACCCTCAAACAATGCTTTTAGATATGGTTTTTGAAAGATTGAATAACCCCCTAAGACTGATTCATCTTCTTCAATATGATAAGCATCATTCCGCATCAAATCCTCAATACTATACAAATGATTAAAACCTGAATAAGCATCCCGATATCCACCAGAAGTATATCTATTGCTTGGTATTAACCCAAAAAAGTATCTAATTTGCTTAGGTTCTTGCCAGTAATACCTATGCTTGGTCGTTCCATGTGTTATGGTAATCGAAGTAATCTTACTGGGTTCAAATGTTCTTGTTTTCATGTTTTTTATGTATTAATATAAATTATTAAAGACCGAATGCATCAAGATAATCATACGCAGCTATTGGGTCACTAGTATTAATATCATTGGTTATTTTTAAATTACCAGCCTTGATAAAGGCTATTATTTTATCAACAACTTCATTAAATAAAGCCTCTGGTGCGTTAACGTTTTTATACCCCTTGAATTGTTGAATCTTAAAGATTCTATCCCCAATATCAAAGCTCATTGATATCTTTTGTTTATGCTTTTCTTGCCATATCTCAGAACCCTTGTTATCTTCAAGCCTTAATTCGAGGGTATATCCATTAATATGATATATAGCACAACTACCAGAATCAACATTATTACTATAATTAGCAACACAGTGCTTCATACGTTGACCCTCACGTACCAAATCCTTATTCGTTAATAATAATTCATACCCACTAAGCTCAGCAAATGACTTGTATTCTGACCTAATCTTTAATGGTCGCTCCTCTTGACCCTCAAATAAATAGTTCGTTACCTCTAAGGCCCAAGCATCATGCTCCTCCTTTAATCGCCTTAGACTCCAACTAGTATTAACCTTCTTACCAAGCATATCTGCCATCTTACATGTATCCTCGAAGTATTCAGAGTCTAACATCTCTACCCTGATATTCATTGGATTATGAAGCAAATCCTTAATTAGACACCATTTCTTCGTAATATTACCCCCCTGAAATAATCGGCTTTTCTCAATTTCTTTACCTACCTTAGCTGGCACCTTATATATATGACGATATATGGCATTTAAGCTAGTTAACTTTTTAGCTATAATCGTATTGAAGGATAAGGTATCAAAACCAGAAACCCTAATAACATCAATCCATTCATATCTAGCCCTAAATGCTTGATATATAAGGCTTTCTTCATGTATCTTTGTATCAAGCCCCCTATTGGTTAGCTCAGCACTAATGTAAGAGTTTACATCACCCCATGTTAAATGATGTACACTACGATTACTTATATGCCAAGACTTATTGTCCTTACAAGTAATACGAGATAATAGCTTCTGTGAACGATATATCTTGTTGGTCTTGCTCATACCAACAGATACCCTAAAGATACAAGCCTCAAAGTTTTTTGGACCATATTCAAATAATACCATCCGAGTATACGTATACTCGTTTATATTACCCTTATTAGTCATGTATACCACCCTAGCTAACTTAGGATTCTTTTCATATGTCTCATATAGCTTGCTTATACTTGAGTTTTTGGTCTCGTATATGAGAGTATACTTGGCCTTAACATTACTCGTATTTTTCTTGCGCTTCGGAGCAGCCTTTGGTACCACCGCTTCCGTTCTATTTCTAGGCTTTAATTCTGGTATCATATTATGTTGTTTTTTTCTTATATATCCTAGTCACACCATCCTTATAGGTGAAACGATATTCCGTGTTTGAATAAAAGCCTTCTTCTTTAAGAACCGCTATGGCTGCTGGTGAAATGTAACAACTTGCCATAACTGAAACCGATTCAGCATGTGCCACACAAATAAGCTCCTCATAATCATCCCACTGGATACCAGCCTCCAATTCACAAGCTCGTTCCAATACACCAATCAAACGCTCTCTAGACCATGGGCCACCCCTAGCTTGATGCGCAGCACCATACATATACCAATCAGCAAGCTCATCAATACTAAATAGTTTTTCACTTCTTGTCTTGTCCATACTTTATTATTTTCATCCAAAGGTACTACTAATATTTTAAAGCGCAAAATTTTCCAGAAAAAAATTTTTGAAATATGGCATCCTCTTTTTTAAAACCAAAAAATTTCCCAGAAAAAAATTTTTGAAATATGGCATCCCCTTTTTTCTTTATCATTTTTTCCCCAGAAATTTTTTGAACAGCATCATAACCTTTTTTAGTCCAATTTTTTCTCAGAAATTTTTTGAACAGCATCATACCCCATATATACGGGGGCATACGGGGGGTATAGTAAGGGGGGTAACGGAGGGGGGGGTATGCATAGGGGGGGGGCTATATGGGGGTATATGGGCTATCTGGGGGCGTTTTATTATCATTGCTTAGTCTGGTATCAACTAGTTAAATAACGTGGCTTAAAGTGGCTGCAAATAGGTATAATAAAAAAACCCACTACAACTTAATGTAGTGGGCTTATGTGGTATTTTTGCTATGTTAGTTATTAACCATATCAAAAATAAGCTGGTGTGCAAGGTCGCTGGTTTTAGCTGCGCTTGTAAACATTAGTTTTTCTTCACAACCGTTTGCCGCTTCATGCGTGGTATAACGGGTTGCACCTTGCAACAGGCTAAACAAGTTTGCACCTGTATTTTGCATCTCGATAGCTACGCTATTATTGATAGCGTCCATTATATTACGTTTACGGGTGCTAATTTCCTTAGCTTCGCCAAGTGTTACGCCTGTAAGGTTGTGGTAAAAGGTTTCCACTTGCTTAGCTGTTACGGGCGTTTTAAGCAACTTAGCTAGGCTATTTTGGTAGTCCGTAACATTGCTAATGGCTTTCGTAATTTCGTGCGTGTAAAGCATACTTTTAGCGTGGTTATTAGCCGTATTTTTGTAGGACAAATCAATATCCTTCTTCCAAGATTTCGCACCATTGGCGCACCACAAACGGAACGCATAAAAGCCTAAAGATACCTTTGTTTGCCCATCAAAGCCAGTCTTAAATTGCAATTTTGTTGCAAGTGTATCACCTACCATTGGGCTAGGTATATCGAAATTTTGCAATTGCAAATCGAACACAATTTTCGAGCCTTCGCAATATTCATTATATGTCAATTTTGACAAATCTAATCCTGCTGCGATAGCTGATTCAACAATACTTGTAAGGAACAAATCTAGGTTCATTGGTTCAAAAATTTTACCAACTACACCTAATGCCTTGCCACCCGTATGGCGATAAATACCATAGGTTTCGGGGCTATCAAATCCATCAATACCGCTATGTAGCTGTATTTTTTTAGGTTGGATAAGACGGTTGCGGATACCTTCAATGTTTGTAAACTCGTTGCTGATACTGTCTAAGATACTCATGTTAAAAAGTTGTTTGGGTTAAATGATGGTTCAAAGGTAAATAAACTTATTTAGAATTCCAAATCTTAACTAAAATAAACTTACATTTTTTTTATCGTTATGTATGTAGTATAGTAGTAATTATTTGCTGACACAAAGATAAGTAAACTAATTTAAACGGCATAGTCTGAAACAAAACTTTTTTATTGGTATATAAATTAATACAAATTATTAAAAAATTATATATTAAATTTGTTGGTGTCTAATTTATTGGACGTGTTGGAGTATACCTCCCGTTGGTATGTGCCAGCGTCCCGTTGCGTTTCTCTTAACAACGGTGTAAAATTAAGTAAAATAATTGAAACGGCATAACTTTTTTTAAGAAAAATAAATTTATTTTTAGGTAAAATAAATTAGATAATCTCGATAATTTGTTTTATCTTTACAATGTTGTTACGAAAAGACAACGTGACGGTTGCTAGTGCAAGCGGAAGGTATACTCCAACACGTCTAATTTTTTTTATGTTTATTTTTTTATATTCTTTTTTATTTGTATGTGTTTTTTAATTATGTATTATAGTATTTTTCTTTGCCTGACTATATTAATAAACTAAAATAGGGCTGAAGGCTATTTTTAGGCTATTTAAGGGCGTTTTAGTATTGTTCCCTTATGTGTTATTAACTAACTTAATAAAGTGGCTTAAATTGGCTTAAAATAGGCTAGATTAATTAAATAGGGTATAATAGGGTAAAATAAAAAAAACCCGTACATTAAATTGTACGGGTTTTTCATATTGGTATTTTACCTTATACGGTAATGCCTTGCAGTTGTACTTCGGCTTTGTCAAATATAAAGTTTCGATATCTATATTTTTTTTATAAAAATTTAGTTTTTAACAAAATTTATTATATTTATAATTAAATAACAAATACTAAATATAATGTATGAAAGATTACTCAATAAAAAGAAAACAATGGTATCAAGAAAATAAAGAACGAATAAAATCTAAACAAAAAGAAAGGTATCAAGAAAATAAATCTGAAATAAAAGAAAAACATAAAGAATACTATGAAAAAAATAAAGAAGAGTTAAAAAGTAAACAAAAAGAATATAATTCCAAAAATTATGTTAAAGGTAGTAAAAATGAATATTTTAAAGAATATAGAGAAAATAATAAAACGATATTACTTGAAAAAGCGAAAGAACGAAACAAACAAAAAAGAAAAACTGACCCACTATTTAAAATAAAATCAAATATGCGTTCAAATATTGCTAATGCTGTTAAAAGAATAAACCATAAAAAAGAAAGTAAAACTGAGTTAATTTTAGGGTGTTCATTTGATGAATTAAAACAATATTTAGAGTCTAAATTTGAGGTTTGGATGAATTGGGGTAATTACGGTCTGTATAACGGTGAACCCAATTTTGGTTGGGATATTGACCATAAAATACCACAAAATAAAGCTTTGAATTATGAAGAATTAATAAAACTTAATCACTATACAAATTTACAACCTTTATGTAGTAAAATGAATAGAGATATTAAAAAGGGGTTTTAAAACCCCTTTTTAATTTATAATTATATGGTAATGCCTTGCAGTTGTACCTCGGCTTTTGAGAAAACAAAAGAACGATATTTGTCCTGCTTAAACTCGCATACTTTTTTTATCTTATTCTGAATAATCGTCAACTCTCTTGATTTGGTTTCCTTATATTCAATCGGTTTGATAACTGTTTTTTTAACTACCAATCCGAATACGTGCAATTGCATAGTTTCTATATGCAATTTAACACCCTTTGTAAGATGAATATATGCATCTTTTTGAGCATCTGATAATCCTATCGTTTTGTCGTTCTGTTGGCGCAAGGCTTCTTTTACCTCGTCACTTGATAATCTTTTCTCAAGTGACACATATACGTTATTGTAAGCCGTTTCAACCAGTTCGGTTGAATAGTCCTTTTGCAATATACCAAAAACTTTATCTTTGTTCTCTTGCAATACCTTGAAGTCATTGATTAGGCAATTTTCGTATGTGATACCTGCAATAATTGTTTGGTTACTTACTTCGCCTTGCTTGTTAGCATAGTTACGGATACCAATAAAGCTAGTGCCTTTAATGGTTTTGGCGGCAACTAATAATTTTGATGTAGGTTGCATTGGGTATTTTTTAAGTGATTAATTAATAACAAAAGCAAATGTAGTGTAAATTTCTGACAAAAACAAATCTTAATTAAAATAAAACAAAACTTTTTAATTGATATGTGAAATTACTATTAAATTTATTTTAGGGAATTTAAAACCCTTTTACGAGCTGCATACCAACCATTTTTTTTACGGGTTTGGTGTTGCCTAATTTGTAAAACAGGTACAACAATTACACCAGTAACCATAACAATTACAACACATATTAAAAACAATTCTTTTACACCGATTAGGTGCTCGGCAGTTTTAGCTATTATAGTTAGAACCACAGCGATAATAATAAAGATAGTAAAATTTTTCATGGGTGCATTTTGATTGGTTATTTTGATGTTGTAAAGATAAGTAAATTAATTTAAACGGCATAACTTTAAACAAAACTTTTTAATTAATATACGAAAATAAATTGTATAATATAGTATGTACGTGTCGGAGTATACCTTCCGCTTACTTGTGGTAACCGTCCCGTTGCGTTTCTCTTAACAACGATGTAAAGATAAAACAAATTATTGAAACGGCATAGCGTTTTAAAAAATAAACTAAAATAAAAAAAGGGCTATTTCTAGCCCTTTTTTTATGAATTAATTATTTATGTTATATTGTTTTTTAAATTGTGAATATGGCACATAGATAAAAAAACTAACAAATATAACAGAGTAATATATTAGCAATAAATTACCTGTACCAATATACGTTTCGCTAATTATTAGTAAATAAACTAATATAAGCAATACAGATTTAATTAATAAGATTGTTTTCATATGTGGTTTTTTTTGGTTATTGGGCTATCCATAGGACAAAATAAAGTAATATTACACTTGATACGATAGTAATGATGCCACCGTAAAAATCGCCAGGCGTTTCTTTTCTTATTTTATTTAATTCTGAGAACATATGGATTTTTTTTAAAATTTGTTCATATTTTTACAGCCATTGCCATTGATATTAAGCAGCGCACCCGTTAGGGTAAATGTACCACCGATAGCCAGCAATGAAGCGCCCAATTTTGGCTTATTACCGTACAAGAATGCACCCGTTGTGGCGGTAGCTACACCACCAAGTATAAAGCTACCCATTAGCCAGCTCTTAGCGTTTGCGTTCATCTTAGGCTTGGCAGCTGATTGGAACGAGATAAGCGCAACAAGTGTAATAGTAAGTAAAAATTTCATGTCTAAATGTTTATTGGTTAATTGATGCTTCAAAGATAGCATTAATAATTCAAACGGCAAAACTTATTTTAGTTAAAACAAAAAATAAAGTAAAAATAATTTTCGATAAAAAATTTGGTAGTTTGGAATAAATTACCCATCTTTACAGAATCTTAAAAATACCAACATTACATTTAAATACCTTATGTTGATTATCCACATATGTCTATTTATAAAATGTGCCGTAAAACCCATTCATCGCTTTAGCGTGGATGGGATGTAAGGCACAAAGATAATGAATTAACCTTGTGAAAGGATATATTGACGTATTGTTTCTGGTGATGCTTCACCTATTGAACAAACGAAATAGCCATCTGACCAAAGTAATTTCTGATACCAATATTGCTTACGAAGTACAGAATGATGGAGCAACCATAACTGACGAGTAGATTCTTGTTTTAACCTACGGACGATTTGAGCAATAGACAAACGAGGTATGTAACGAATAAGAAAGTGAATATGGTTAATATCAGACTCCATAACTTCAATTTCAAAATCAGAACCATTGGCAATAGATTGAAATATTTGCTTAATATCATCATTTAACTGACCTATGAGCAACTTTTTACGATACTTACACACAAAGATTAGATGACACTTTAAGTAGTGTTTTGAACGATTTGTGCTGATGTAATTTGACTTTTTAGACATAGTAGCGAAGTTTTTTGTGAATGTTTCTCAAACTCGATGGAAATATTTACAAAAAACGTAGCGAATTGTATAAATAAATTGTATCTTTGCAAAATATTAGACTATTTAATAGTAGAATGAAAACAATTTTTCGGACATATCAATTTGAATTACAACCAACACAAGAGCAAAAAGTGTTGTTGGATAAGCATTTTGGATGTATCCGTTATGTTTACAACTACTTTTTAAATGAACGGAAAGTGCAATATCAAGCAGATAAAAAGTCTGATAATTACTATAAACAGGCAGCTACCTTAACTGAATTAAAAAAGAAAGAAGAAACTGCTTGGCTCAAAGAAGTGAATAGTCAATCATTACAATTTGCTTTAAGATGTTTGGATACTGCTTATGTAAACTTTTTTAGAGGTAACGCTAAGTTTCCAAGATTTAAGTCAAGAAAAAAGAAAAACTCATTTACAGTTCCACAATTCGCAAAACTTGAAGATGGGAGATTTTTTGCACCAAAATTCAAAGAAGGGATTAAAGTTAATATTCATCGTGAAGTGAAAGGTGAGATTGGTAAATGCACTTTGAGTAAAACACCAACAGGTAAATATTTTGTTTCAATTCTATCAGAAGAACAATATCAACCAAAAGAAAAGACTGGTGCTCTTTGTGGAATAGATTTAGGTTTAAAAGACTTTGCTATTACTTCTGATGGCATTAAATTCAAGAACAACAAATACACAAAACAATATGAAAAAGAGTTAGCGAAAGCACAAAAACATCTTTCTCGTAAGACAAAAGGCAGTAATTCGTTTGAAAGACAAAGACGAAAAACAGCAAGACTTCACGAGAAGATAACCAACTCACGAATGGATAACTTACACAAGGTTTCCCATCAATTAGTATCTGATTATGATATAATTGCATTAGAAGATTTGAATGTGAAAGGTATGGTCAAAAACCATAAACTCGCTAAACATATCTCTGATGCAAGTTGGGGAACTTTTGTTAGGTTGCTTGAATACAAGGCTGATTGGAACGATAAACAGATTGTAAAAATCAATCGTTTCTACCCATCAAGTAAAACCTGCTGTGAGTGTGGCTGGATAAATCAAGACTTAAACCTTTCAATAAGAGAGTGGACTTGCAAAAATGGACACGTATTAGACCGTGATTTAAACGCTGCAAAGAATATTCTTAAAGAAGGATTAAAAATAATATCGTCAGGAACTGGCGATTACACGGATGGAGATGGTGTAAGAAGTAGTAATACTCAACTATCTGTGAAGTCCGAAGCCCATCCCATCGCCTTTGGCGTGGGTAGGTAGTTCACTCACATTTAGTCAAGTGGTTCTACCTGTTAGACTAACTGGTTGGCTCGTATTATGATACGGGCTACGGCTATCTCCGCATCGGCTTGGTGCTCGGCATCTTCATCGCTATTCACCTCACGGTACATATCATCGTACAGGTAGCTTGCATCCATACGAGAAGTATATGATTTTCCATCTATATCAGCATGGATAGTGTAGTGTCCGTAGCTATTGGTTTTACGGGCAATTACGTTGCTAACTTCAAAAATAGCTTTATCAACGGTTACGGTGTGTATGCTCATGGTTTTTTTGGTTATTTAATTCTTAACTAATAATACAGCCCGCATATGTACACAATTGTGTATACCCTTGAGTTAGAAGTCGAAGTCTATGCTATGGTATTCAATCCAATTACCATCAACATTAATTTGAAATACGTTATCGTTCAACCACCGATATTCATAATCCTCTGAACCATCAAGACCAATACCCTCATGGACTCCAAACACCCAAAGTTCCTCATCAATTAAATCCTGTCTTAATTTACAAATATTAGTCATAGGATTTTTTTTGGTATTAAGGAAATTTAGGATACATTCATATTCGGGTTCATATGAATCATCAAATGAAGATGCTTTAAATTCATCATATAATTCAGTTCCCATTTCCCAAGTAGTATCATATTCTAATTCTTGCGGTATAATACCAGCAAGTCTAGCTAGTTCAATCATTAGGAAAATTCCATATCCGTCTTTCATGGCTTTGGTTTATTTTTTGTGATACTCAAAGATAAGCAAAAGTAACGAGAATTCCAAATGGATTATTTTAATTTAATCCATTTCAGCCCATTCATCAATTTCAATCTTACCATCTAAGACACCTTGCCAAAATATAGCAGAATTTTGATATGTACCTTTGGTGCCTTTTTTAAGCATATCCCGACTAGGTACTCTATTGCCATAAGTATCGGTCTTAGGTTCTTTCGGTAACATACAAGCACCGCTATCCAATAACCGACTAGCTTCACGACCAACAGAGCCTTCCAATTTCCAAGCCATACCAGTATTGATATTGTCTTGCATTTCAGTAAAGCCATATTCTTTTTGTAATGCGAGTATCTTATTGTAGTTCATGTTAAGGATTGTTTTGGTTAATTGATACTCAAAGATAAGCAAACTAATTGACATTTCCAAACCTTATTGGTAATTTTAGTTAATAATAGTTGTTTCTATAATTTCGGTGTCAGTAATGGTCGCACCACAGGTTTGGCTTGTAAAGTCATAATCCATATCGGATAATACAATTTCAACGTCATCAATATGAGCATTTCCTACAAGTTCAATAATAAGTTTTACCTTTACTTCAACAGTTACTGTCATGGTAGTGTTTTTAAGATTGTTTTTAATGATACTCAAAGATAAGCAAACTAATCCGTATTTCCAAACCTTATTTAAAAATAAAAACCACTATCTCGGTAGTGGTTTTTATCTTAGTTTATTCGGATAGCTTAGGTGTAAGCCTTAAGATACTCCAATTACCATCATCAAGCCCACCCTCTATGGTATTGGCTTTTGATTCATTATACATATCTATGATATGCCTAACTTGTTCACCATACGTTTCACCTTTTATGGTTTTAGTGCCATGCAATTTATTTGCATTAGCATTGGCAAAGGTCAGAACGCTCAATAGCATACGGGTAACGTCTTGATGGGTGTATGTAATTTGTTGTAGGTTAAACGGAACGGCATCAAGCCCCCAATCAAAGCGGTAGCCATATGGCTTTAATTCAGCTTCAAATTTACGGCATAACTCATAGCTGTCACCATCAGAAGCAAATTGATTGGCATAACGCTTGATTATCTCACGTACATCTTGCGGTAAGTTATCTTGATTTTCAAATAGGTCTAAATCTTCCACGTTGGTTTTTTTAAGTGATACTCAAAGATAAAACAAATAATCCGTATTACCAAGCATTAATCAAATAAATTTATCAACTTCTTTAATTAACTTAGTTAAGCGTTTAACTTCGCTAGGCTTGGTATCAACATTGAATGTTTTACCCTCAAGGTATTGTTTAAACTCAATTATTTCTTTAGAGTTTAGAACAGATATTTGTTGCTTTAATTGGTCGCTCATGGCTTGGTTTGGTTATGCATCAAAGATAAGTAAACTAATCGAGAATTCCAAATCT